>Ga0299914_10003775_pt1 | contig 10769 bp, 7 predicted proteins | sample RVTome_10_FD_201361 | JGI IMG/M metagenome (GOLD analysis project Ga0299914, IMG submission 201361) | Soil microbial communities from uranium-contaminated site in the Upper Colorado River Basin, Wyoming, United States - RVT153D57 (version 2) ... | reverse complement strand
CTCCTCGACGATCGCGCGCATCGACTCCGCCTCCATCCCGCGCGCGAGGAAGGCCGACTCCAGCCGCTCGGCCGCGCCGTCCGGATCGACCCCCGGGGCGACGCCCAGGTAGTGGATGGTCGGCCGGGCGCGCCCGGGGAACGCGGCGTCGAGCGTCGCCTGCGACGTGGAGAAGCCCATCATCTCGAGCGGCGCGGCGTCGCTCAGGACGCCGATCACGGTCAGCGTGCGGCGCGCGCCGGTGAGCGGGTCGTCCACCTCGACCGGGACGGGGGCGAACCCCGGCTCCTCGATGACGAAGCCGGTCAGCCGGAAGTCGCTGGCCACGGCCGTGAAGCCGAACTGGTCGCGGCGCGGCACGACGTACGCGTCCACGACGGCCAGCCCGGGGCGGGTCGCGAGGGCGTGCCAGACCTCGCGTGGGCTCGCGTAGCCGCGCGCCGTGGCGGCGAGCGGGAACGTGGTGTTGTCGAGGAAGGCCCGGTCGAGGCCGCGCACCGGATAGGGCTCGGCGTCGCGGTCCGTGCGCAGCTGGCGCGCCCCGAGCGGCAGGAAGGACTGGCTCGCCACCAGCGGATAGTCCTCGGCACGCAGGGCCGGGTCGTCGCGGATCGCCGTGGCGAGGTCGTCGATCGGGGCGACCCCGGCGGTGCTCGCGCGCACCTCGAAGCCGCCCCCGAAGCGCTCCACGTCCTCGGCGGCGTGCATGAACGACCCCGAGGTCACGGTGCCGGTGACCAGCGTGAAGACCACCAGCGTGAACATCGCCAGGGTGGTCCCGGTGCGAAAGCGGGCCGCGAGCGGGTAGGCCATCGCCAGGCGCAGCACGGGCGCCAGGCCGCGGATGCGGCCGAGGACGCCCGCGGCCGCCCCGAGCAGCAGGTCCGCGTTGAAGACGATGACCCAGACGGTGCCCACGACGATCATCAGGCCGGCGGCGATCCAGGTCGAGAAGTCCATGGCGAGCTCGCCGAAGACCGCCTCCGTGACCGTCCACGGCAACATCCAGAGCACCACGACGAGCAGGCCCGAGACGGTGTAGGCGAGGCGGTCGGAGAGGCCCAGCAGGCGCACGACCGGGACCAGGCTGACCACGACGAGCGAGATGCCCAGGAAGAGCGGGGTCGCCTGCCCCCCGGCCGCCCCCGAGGTCGCCAGGACGAGGCCCACCCCCAGGCCGAGCCCCGCCATCGCCCAGCGCCGCCTGCCGGCCGGCGCCGGTTCCGGGAGGTCCCGGATCGCCGAGGAGATCGTCATGCGGCTGACGCGCCAGGCCGAGACGGCGACCACCACCAGCGTGAGCAGGACGCCGAGCGCGTAGGCGATCGCCAGGCTGCGCGGGGTGACGGCGTACTCGATGCCGAGGTCCTGGGCGCCGAGCGCCTGGTCCATCGCCGCGACCATCGCGTAGGCCACTCCGGCCCCCAGCAGCGCGCCCACCAGCGCTGCGGCCAGATCGTAGGCGGCCCCCTCGAACACGAACATCTGCACCAGGTGCCCGCGACGGGTCCCCACGGCACGCGCGATGCCCAGCTCGCTGCGCCGCTCGGCCGCGAGCATCACGAAGATCAGGAAGATCAGGAGGACCCCGGCCGCGATCGAGAACGAGCCGAAGGTCGTGAAGAAGGCCATGAACGCGCTGCCGGCCTCGTCGGCGGCGTCGAGCCCGTCGCGCTTGCTCGCCTCGGCCTCCAGGCCGAGCGGCGCCACCGCCGGCCCGACGCGCGCGAGCACCCGGTCCGTGAGCGCCGCCCCCGACGTCGCGTCGCCGCGGTTGGACACCAGCACCCTGTTGATCCGGCCGCCCGTGTCCAGGAGCGTCTGTGCGCCGGCCAGCGGCACCAGCAGCGCCGAGCCGTCCGTCCCGGCGCCGTCGTAGCGCACCACCTGGCGCACCCGCAGCGGCGCGCGACGGCCGCCCGCGAGCACGAGGATCCGGTCGCCCGGCCCGGCGCCGAGCTCGTCGGCGGCCTCCTCGTTCAGGTACGCCTCGCCCGCGGCCAGGGCCCCGAGCGGCGCGGCCTCCCCCGATGGCCCGCGGATCTCGCCGAAGCCGGCCATCGCGCGCGGGTCGGTCGCGAAGAGGGTCACGCGCGGCTCGTTGCGCCGCCGCGCGGGCGCCTGGGCCGCGACCGTCTCGATGATCGCGGGCGCCACCCCGTCGGCGATGTCCGAGCCGGCCAGCGACCTGCGCACGCGCGCGGCGGCGCCCTCCGGGAAGTAGGTCCGTCCGGCCGCCACGCCAAGCTCGGTGCCCGTGCCTGGCTCGGCGCCCGGCACCGAGACGACCTCGTCGGTCTGGCCGAGCGACTCGATCGTCCCGGAGCGGATGGTGTGGCTCATCGTGTCCCCGGTCGCCAGCGACGCCGCGACGATCGTGGTGCCGAGCATCAGCCCCAGGACGATCAGCGCCGAGCGTCCCCGCCGCCGGCCGACGTTGCGGACGCCCAGGCGCACGAGCACCCGGTTGCGGGCCGCGAGCGCCGCGAGGGCCCCGAGCGCCACGGCGAGGGCGGCCACCAGCACCACGACGAGCCCGCCCGCCGGGATGCCGAAGAGCTCGTTCACGGCGCGGCGGCGTGCGGGGCGCGCGGCAGGTCTGCCAGCGTGACCCTGTAGCTCTCGCGGCCCGGCGGCGCCCGGAACATGGTCACGTAGCGCTCGAGCGTGGAGCTGTAGGCCTCGTCGGGCGCCGCGGCGGGCTCCGTCTCCCAGAACGTCACGACCATGCCCATGCCCTCCGGGGTGGCAAGCAGCAGCGTGCCCTCGAAGCCGGGCCGCGCGCGCAGCGCCGGGAGCACCTCGTCGACGAACACCGCGGTCGCCTCGTCCACGCTCGTGCGCAGCGTGTCGATCTCAACCAGCGTGACGCGCGCGAACATCGGCAACCTCCAGTCGCTGCTCCTCGACCACCCGCCCGTCGAGCATCCGGACGATGCGGTCCGTGCTGCGGCCCACGGAGATGTCGTGGGTCACGATCAGGAAGCTCAGGCCGCGCTCCACGTTGAGCCGCCGCATCAGCGCGACGATCTCCTGGGCGTTCTCGCTGTCGAGGTCGCCCGTCGGCTCGTCGGCCCAGACGATCGCCGGGTCGTTGACGAGCGCTCGGGCGATCGTCACCCGCTGGCGCTCGCCGCCCGACAGCTTGTCGGGCACGTGGCCCGCGCGGTCGCCCACCCCGACCAGGTCGAGCGCCTCCCGGGCGCGGCGGCGGGCCTCGCCGGCCCGGACGCGGGCCACCAGGAGCGGGAGCTCCACGTTCTCCGCCGCCGTCAGGACCGGCAGCAGGTTGTAGAACTGGAAGACGAACCCCATCCGCCGGGCCCGGTAGTCGGTGCGGGCGGCGTCGGACATCGCCGACAGCGGGGTGCCCTCGATCACGACCTCGCCGGCGTCGATCGCGTCGAGGCCCGACAGGCAGTTGAGCAGGGTGGTCTTGCCGCACCCGCTCGGCCCCATGATCGCCACCATCTCGCCCCGCCCGACGACGAGGTCGACGTCGCGCAGCGCCTCCACGCGCACACGGCCGGTCTCGTAGGCCTTGCGGACGCCCCGTGCCTCGACGATCGCCGCCGCCTGGACGCGCCCGTCGCGCTCGCCGCCCGTCGCCCGCTCGTCCACCGCCGATCTGCGTCGCATGCCCGCAGGCTCGCGCCGACACGGGGCACCGGCCATCCGTGCCGCTCCTCAGATCGCGTTCGGCGAACTACGGAGCGCGGCGCCGCGGGGCGCCGCCCGGCCCCGCCGGCCGGCTCAGGCGTCGGTGGTCAGCAGCCCCCCGTCCAGCGCGGCGCGCACCAGGCCGGCCCGCGTGGTCACCCTCAGCTTGGTCATCACGTGGGCGCGGTGGCTCTCGACGGTCCGGACGCTGACGACGAGCTGCTCGGCGATCTCCTGGTTGGTGTGGCCGAGCGCAAGCAGCCGCAGCACCTCCCGCTCGCGCGCCGTCAGCTCCGCGATCGGGCCGTCCGGGCCCGGTGGCGCCGCCAGCGCCGCGCCGAGGGAGGGGTGCACGTAGCGCTCGCCGGCGGCGACGGCGCGGATCGCCCGCACGAGGTCCTCGTCGGCCGCGGCCTTGATCAGGTAGCCGTGCGCGCCGGCGTCGAAGGCGCGCCGGACGTCCTGGGGCTGGTCGTGCATCGATAGCACCAGCACGCGGGTCCCGGGCGCGCGCTCGCGGATGCGCGCGGCCCCCTCGACCCCGCCCATGCCGGGCATCTCGATGTCGATCACGACCACGTCCGGCTCCAGGCGCGGGAGCGAGCGGATCGCGTCCTCGGCGGTCCCCGCCTCGCCCACCGGCTGCAGGCCCTCCTCGCGCTCGAGCAGCAGCCGCAGCCCCGCCCGCAGCACGGCGTGGTCGTCCACGAGCAGGATGCGGATCGGACCGCTCCCCGGCGGTGGGGGACCGCTCCCCGGCGGTGGGGGACCGCTCACGCGGGAAGCTCCAGGTCGACGAGGACGGCGGTGCCGGCGCCCGGCGACGACTCGACCCGCAGGCGGCCGCCGAGCAGCTCCACCCGCTCGCGGATCCCGGCCAGCCCGAGGTGGTCGGTGGGCGCGGAGGTGTCGAAGCCGCGGCCGTCGTCGTCGACGACGAGGCGGATGCGGCCGGCCCGCGCCGTGGCGACGACGCTCGCGGTCGCGGCGCCGCTGTGGCGCACGACGTTGGTGAGCGTCTCCTGCACCACCCGGAAGAGCCCGACCTGGACCTCGTCGGGGAGGTCGACGTCGAGCCCACGCAGATCCACCTCGACCGCGATGCCCGATCCGGCGCGCACGCGCTCCGCGTGCTCCTCGATCGCGATGGCGAGGCCGCGCTCGCGCAGCGCCGAGGGGCGCAGGCGCGTCGCCAGCTCGCGCAGCGCGGTCGTGGCCGATCCGACCTGCCGGCGCAGCTCGGCGACCCGGTCGCGGAGGGCGTCGGTCGGGACGTCGTCCTCGAGCGCCCGCAGGTGCAGGGCGAGCGCGGTCAGGGCCTGGCCGGCCTCGTCGTGCAGCTCCCGGGCCAGCCGGGCGCGCTCTGCCTCCTGCGCCTCGATCGCGCGGCGGACCCCCTCGCCGGCCGCGCGCTCGCGGGCGAGCGCGGCCTCGCGGCGGGCGGCCTCCTGCACCCGCGCCAGCTCGGCGCCCACCGCGCGCGCGTTGGCGAGTGCGATCGCCACGTGGCTCGAGAAGGTCTCCAGCACCGTGCGCGCGTGCTCGTCGAAGGGGCGCGGCCCCAGCGCGACCAGCGCCCCGGCGACCTCGCCGTCCACCTCGAGCGCGCAGGCCTCCACCGCAGCCGCCCCGAGCCCGTGGCTCAGCTCCGCCCCAACCACGGACATGTCGCGCGCCGTGCGGACGCCCTCGAGCGCGAGCGCATCGACCCCGTGGGCGTGGCGGAACACCAGCTCGTCATCGGCGGCGACGGCCACGCCGACGGTCTCCGCGCCGGTGAGCCGGCGGGCGCGCCTGGCGACGAGCGGCAGGAGGGCGTCCAGGTCGAGCGTCGCGAGCACCGCCCGCGCCACCTCCTGGACGCTCTCGAGCTCCTCCGCGCGCCGCCTGGCCGCCTCGAGGCGGCGCACGTTGTCGACCGCGACGGCGGCCTGGGACGCCAGGGTCTGGGCGATCTGCTCGTCCTCCTCGGTGAAGGGGCCGCCGAGCTTCTCGGTGAGGTAGAGGTTGCCGAAGGCCTCCCCCCGCAGCGCGATCGGCACGCCGAGGAACGACTCCATCCGGGGGTGGTTCGGCGGAAAGCCGACCGAGCGCGGGTCGTCCGAGATCCGCTCCAACCGCAGCGAGCGCGCGTCGCGGACCAGCACGCCCAGCAGGCCGCGACCGCGCGGGAGCTCCCCGATGGCCGCCCGCTCCTCGTCGGTGAGGCCGGTGACGATGAACTCGGACAGCTCGGTCCGGCTCTCGTCCAGCACGCCGAGCGCCGCGTAGCGGGCGCCCACGATCTCGCGCGCCGTCTCCACGATGCGCCCGAGCAGGTCGTCGAGCGCGAGCTCGCCGCCGAGCGACAGGCCCGCGTCCACCAGGCTGGCCATGCGCTCGCCCGCCTCCTCGGCGCGCCGGCGGGCGTCGTCGAGCTGCAGGCGGGAGCCGATCAGCTCGGCGAGCGTCTCCATCGCGCGGGCGGCGGCGTCCGGCCTGGGACGCCCCGCCGCCACGCTCCCGCACAGCACCCCATCGACCCCCGGGAGCGGGACGACGACCGTCGCCCCGCCCGCCCCGCCGACCGACGCCAGCAGCCGCTCGCAGGCCTCGCGCCCGGCGCCCCCGCACTCCAGGCCGGCGCGATCGACCGGCCAGGAGGCCCGCACCAACGGGCCCTGCGCGTCGGCGACGACCAGCGCGGCCGCGTCGAGCACGGCCACCTCGGCGGTGAGGCGCAGGAGGTCGGCGTCAACGCCCCCGCCGGCGGGGCGCGCGCGCGCCGGCGTCGAGGAGGCCGGTTCTTGGGAACCGCTCACCCCGCCAGTCTAGGCTCCCGGCGGGCCCTCCCCCGAGCCGGACGCCCGAGGTGCGGCTCAGTGACCGCGGCGGCCCACGAGCTGCTCGACGGGGTACGCTGTCGCATCGCCGCCCGCGACCGCCAGATGACGATGGACGAGCCGACCGGCCTCGGCGGCACCGTCGCGGGCCCTGATCCCGTCGAGCGCGAGCTCCAGGTCGGGGCCGCCGCATGAGCGCGGGCCGGATCGTCCTCCTCGTCATCGGGTCGATCCTCGCCCTGATCGGGTTGGGGATCGCGATCGCCGGCGCCGTCGGGCTCATCGCCTACGGCACCGCCCGCGACGCCGACGGCTACTTCACGACCTCCACCGAGCGCTTCGAGAGCTCGCGCTACGCGCTCGTGTCCGAGGAGATCGACTTGGGGACCGAGGTCGACGGGCCCGGTCCGGTCGACTGGCATGACCTGGCCGACGTGCGGGTGCGGGCCGAGGGCGCCGGCGGGCGGCCGATCTTCGTCGGCATCGGCCCGCGGCGCGCCGTGGACGCGTACCTGGCGGGGGTGGCGGTCGACGAGGTCCGCGACGTGGACTTCGACCCCTTCGAGGTGAGCTACCTGGCACGGCCCGGCACGCGCCGGCCGGCGCCCCCCGGCGCCCAGGGGTTCTGGGCCGCGCAGGTCGCGGGCTCGGGGCAGCAGACGCTCGACTGGGAGGTCGAGGGCGGCACCTGGACGCTCGTCGTGATGAACGCCGACGCGTCCGCGGGGGTCGCGGCGGACGTGCAGCTCGGCATCAAGGTCGGGATCCTGCTCGGCCTGGGGATCGGCCTGCTCGTCGGCGGGCTCGTGCTCCTGGGCATCGGCGTCACGATGATCGTGCTCGGCGCGCGCGGTGCCGGGGGCGAAGGGCCCCCGCCGGAGGGGGTCGCCGCGGCCGGTGCGCCGGCCGTCACCGCCCCGGCCGCCGAGCGGCCGCCGCCCGCCCGGTACCCGGTGCTCGTGGAGGGCGACCTCGACCCGGGGCTCAGCCGGTGGCTCTGGCTCGTCAAGTGGCTCCTGGCGATCCCGCACTACATCGTGCTGGTGTTCCTGTGGATCGCGTTCCTCGTCATGTCGGTGATCGCGTTCTTCGCGATCCTGTTCACCGCGCGCTACCCGCGCGGGATCTTCGACTTCAACGTCGGCGTGATCCGCTGGAGCTGGCGGGTCGCCTTCTACTCGTACAGCGCGCTCGGCACCGATCGCTACCCGCCCTTCTCGCTCGAGCGGACGGACTACCCGGCGCGCCTCGAGGTGGAGTACCCCGAGCGCCTGTCGCGCGGCCTGGTGCTGGTGAAGTGGTGGCTGCTGGCCATCCCGCACTACGTCGTCGTCGGGGTCTTCGGCGCCAGCCTGTGGGGGGCCGGCGCGTGGGTCGGGCGGGGCGGCTGGGACGACTGGGACTGGGGCGGCTACGGCGGCGGGCTGATCGGCGTCCTGGTGCTCTTCGCGGCGATCGTGCTGCTGTTCACCGCCCGCTACCCGCGGGGCATGTTCGACTTCGTCATGGGCATGAACCGGTGGAGCTACCGGGTGCTCGCGTACGCGGCGCTGATGCGCGACGAGTACCCGCCCTTCCGCCTGGACCAGGGCCCGAGGGAGGCGCCGGAGCCGCAGCGGCACGAGGCGTGAGGGTGCTCGTGGCCAGCGCGAGCCGGCACGGCGCCACGCGGGAGATCGCCGAGGCGATCGCCGCGGAGCTCCGGGAGGCGGGGCACGAGGTCGAGGACCGGCCCGTCGAGGAGGTCGACGGGATCGACGGGTACGACGCCGTCGTGCTGGGGAGCGCGGTCTACGTCGGCCGGTGGCTGCCGCCGGCCCGCGAGCTCGTCCAGGAGCGCGCCGAGGCGCTGTCGCGGCGGCCGGTCTGGCTCTTCTCGAGCGGCCCGGTCGGGGACCCGCCCCGCCCCGAGGGGGACGCCGCGGTCGACGTCTCCGAGATCGCCACGGCCGTCGGCGCGCGCGAGCACCGCATCTTCCCGGGTCGCCTCGACCGCGCCGAGCTGGGGCTGCGCGAGCGCGCGATCGTCAAGGTGGTGGGCGCGCAGGAGGGCGACGCCCGGGACTGGGAGGCCGTCGGCGCCTGGGCGCGCGGGATCGCCCAGGCGCTCCGCGGGTGAGCGCCGCTGCGACCGGGGAGGGGCGGCCCGACGACGGCCCCGAGGTGCTCGTCGGCTACGACGGCTCCCCGGACGCGGCGGCGGCCATCGAGGTCGGCGCCCGCCTGCTGCCCGGCCTGCGCGCCTGCGTCGTGCACCTGTGGGAGCCGCCCTTCGCCAGCGAGGGGCTGCGCCGACGTCTCTGGGGCGGGGCCGGCAGCCTGGACGAGTTCCTCGAGCTCCTCGAGCGCGAGGGGAAGGCCGAGGCCGAGCGGCTGGCCGCCGACGGCGTCACGCTCGCCCGGCAGGCCGGGTGGCGCGCCGCGCCGCTGGTCGATCGCGGCTTCAGCGGGGGCCTGCAGGTCGCCCGCCTGGCCGAGCGGCGCCGGCCCTCCGCGATCGTCCTCGGCTCGCGCGGTCTCGGCGGCGTCCGCGCGGTGCTGGGAAGCTTCTCGGACGCCGTGGTGCACTTCAGCCCGGTGCCGGTCCTGGTGGTCCCGCACCCGCTCTCCGAGGACGCGCGCCGCGCCGTCGCGGAGGGGCCGGTGGTCGTCGGCGACGACGGATCCGAGGGCGCCCGCGCCGCGCTCTCGGCGGCGGCGGGGCTGCTGCCCGGGCGGACGCTGGTGGTGGCCACCGCGGGCGACGACGGCGCCGCGGAGGCGGCGGGCGACCTTCCCGCGACGGGCACGGCCGCAGCGCGACGGGTGCGCCTGAGCCTCGCGGCCGCCGTGGGGCGCCGGGCGCGCTCGGTGGCCGACGCCCTGGCCGAGTGCGCCGCCGCGGAGGGGGCCGCCGCCATCGTCGTCGGCTCGCGCGGCCGGTCGGCGCAGCGCGAGGTCCTGCTCGGCAGCGTGGCGATGACGGTGCTGCACCGCGCCCACCATCCGGTGCTCGTCGTTCCGAGCGGGCGGCGCGAGCGCGAGTAGGGCCCGGCCTGGGATGGACGCCGCGCCCGGCATCGACGTGGTCTTTTTGGGGACCGGGGCCCGATGGCCCCCCCGGAGCGGGGCGTCGCGGCCACGATCGTCTTGCGCGGCCCCGACCACGTGCTGGTCGACTGCGGCGAGCGCACCCAACGGCAGATGATGCGCTCGATCGCGGGGCTGCGGCGCCTGTCGGCGATCCTCGTCACGCACTGCCACGCCGACCACGTGCTCGGGCCCCCGGCCTGCTGGCGACGCTCTCGGACTTCAGAAGCGAGCCGCTCACGATCCTCGGCCCGGCGGGGATCCGCGCCGTGGTCGACGGGTTCCGGCCGCTCGTCGGGGCGCTCGCCTGGGCGCTGGAGGAGGACCCGCTGCCGGGGCACAAGCGCGTCGATCGGCTGCGCCGGGCCGGCGTGCCGCCGAGGTTCTCGCCGAGGCCCGCGGGGTCTTCTCGGCGACGGTGGCGCCGGAGGACCTCGATCTGGTCGAGGTCCCGCTCGCCGAGCGGGGCCCGCCCCGCCTTCGCGTCGGAGGGGGGCGCGGCGGGATGTAGTGGGCGGCGCTACCGCGGTCCCTGCGCGGCCGGGCCCGGGGGCCGTCCCCGCTCCAGGTGGCGCAGGAACGGCGCGAGGAAGCGCCCCGCCACCTTCGCGGGCGGGGACCAGAGCGGGCTGTCGGCCGCGACGCCAGGGCTCTCGGTCCGCCCGCCGCCCAGCTCGGCGCGCAGGAAGCGCCCGCCGGCCTCGTCCCAGACCCAGCCGCGCAGGACCGGCGCGAACGGCGCCGCCTCGACCTCCGCGCCCAGCTGCCGGGCGATCCGGGCGGCGATCGCGTCGGCCTGCTGGCAGGCGATCCCGCCCTGCTTGACCGGGAACGACCCGGCGTCGCCCGCGACCCAGACGTCCTGGACTCCCGGGATCCGGCCGTCCGGGGTCGAGCGCACGAACCCCTCGGCGTCCATGGGGAGCTCCTCCAGCCTTGGTCCCCGCAGGACGGGCAGGGCGATCATCCGGTCGGCCTGCAGCGGCTCGCCGCCCGCGAGCTCGATGCGTCCCCAGCGCCACGACCGCACGACCGCGCCGGTGAGGACCTCGACGCCGGCCTCGTCCATCCACCGGCCGACCGCGTCGCTGGCCTGCGGCCCGAACAGGGCGAGGGGGCTGTCCTCCGCCGTCACCACGAGCGTGCGCCCGGGCGCGTCGTGCCCGAGCCCCGCCAGGTGCTCGCGGATCAACACCGCCAGCTCGTAGGCGGCGAGGG
>Ga0299914_10003774_pt1 | contig 10770 bp, 13 predicted proteins | sample RVTome_10_FD_201361 | JGI IMG/M metagenome (GOLD analysis project Ga0299914, IMG submission 201361) | Soil microbial communities from uranium-contaminated site in the Upper Colorado River Basin, Wyoming, United States - RVT153D57 (version 2) ... | reverse complement strand
TCCAGTCGGGCTGCGCTCGTCGCCGAAGCCCGGAAGAGCGCTCGCCGACCAGTCGCTCGAGGGTTCGGCCCACTCAGCCCGCCTCGCCTTCCTCGGCCTCGACCTGCTTCAGCGTCCGCCCGCTGATCACCGACTCAGGCTGGGTTCGCGCCGGCCTGCGCCGCGCGTCGGCCTCATCGTCTCGTGCCTTGATCAGCAGCCAGCGCTCCCTGTCCCCGCCGCCGGTCCGCACCAGCACGTAGCCGCCGGTGAGCTTCTCGCCGTGAAGGCGCACCTTGAGCTCGCCGTCGTCGAGCGCCTCCGCCACCGGCACCTCCCTTCCCTCGCGGTCGGTGGTGGTGTTCTCGTACGTGCCCCGGTCCCACACAATCACCGGGCCGGCTCCGTACTCGCCCTTCGGGATCACGCCCTCGAAGTCCGCGTACTCCATCGGATGGTCCTCGGTCGGCATCGCGAGCCGCTTGTCCCTCGGGTTGGTGGAGGGGCCCTTCGGAACGGCCCACGACTTCAGGGCGCCATCGGCCTCGAGCCGGAAGTCGAAGTGATCGCTGCGGGCGGCGTGCTGCTGGATCACGAAGATCGGCTGCTTCGAGCGCCCGCGTCGCCGCGCGGAGCCCCTCGGCTCGGGCGTGCGCCGAAAGTCGCGCTTCCCGCTGTATTCCGAGCCGCTCATCGCTCCGCCGCGGATCTGTCCCAGGGGGTCGTGGACGATCCCGGGGCGACGAGCTGGGTGAGAGGGCGGTCGAGCCGCTTTCTGACCTCGGCGACGTCGTCGGCAGCCGCCTCGCCGGTGACGAAGACGACCTCCTGGGCCGGATACGAGGCGAGCGTGTCCTCGGTGGCCTGCACCGGGTCGGTGTCCCCCACGCGGCCCGTCGCGTCCACGTGGGCCGCCGCGAGCGCGGCAAGCGACACCGCGAGCCGCTCCTGAGCCCCCAGCCGCGCCCCGCGCAGGTCGGACATCCAGTGAGAGAGCCGGCGGTTGAGCGCCGGGGCGAGCACGAGCACCTCGGGCGGGTGCTCGCGATCCGAGCCGACACTCCGGGCGCCCTTGGCGGCGGCGGCGGCGATCGCCTCGACGGTGGCCGGATCGTCGGCCGGGGCGGTGACCACGACCAGCAGGTGGTAGCGCGAGTCCATTCTGGAGGCGACCTCGATCGGCTCCTCGTAGCGGGCCCGGGCGGCGAGCACGATGATCGTCGCCGCGACGGCGGCGCCGGCGATGAACCCGGCGCCCGGCCCCCCGAGCAGCACCGCGCCGATGATCGGCACGATCAGCGCCAGCACGATCAGCGGGAGGGTCCAGGCGGGGAGCTCGACGGGGGTGAGCTTCCTCACGTCGGGCGCGCCGAGCCGACGATCAGCGGCCGCACCCACGGCGTCATCCCCGACTTCGGGAAGATGTCCGGCTTCAAGCGCCCGATCTCGAAGCCGGCCGCCGAAAGCATCTCGTCGGTGGACCGGTTGGGGTGGCATCCGCCCGCGATCCAGCCCCACGGCCGCTCGAGCCGGTCCTGCCACCGGGCGAGGCGCTCGCTGTCGGGACTGCGCACGTGCTCCAGGTAGAGCAGCTCCCCGTCGGGCCGCAGCACCCGCCTGGCCTCCGCGGCCGCGCGCTCCGGATCCTCCACGCTGCACAGAACCAGCGTGGCGACGACGGTGTCGAAGCTCGCGTCCTCGAAGGGGAGCTGCTCGGCGCCGGCGTCGACCAGCTTCACGGATGCGGGAGCGGGCGGCTCGGCGGCGAGGTGGTCGCGCAGGCGAGCCGCCATGAACCGGTCGGGCTCGGTGAGTACCAGCTCGACGACCGCGTCAGTGTAGTGAGGGAGGTTGTGCCCAGTCCCCGCTCCCAGTTCGAGGGTCCGGCCGCTCGCATCGCGGAGAAGATCGGCGCGCATGTCCGCCAGGCCGCCCTTCTCGCTGCCGGCGATCATACGGTCCCAGATCGCGGCGAAGAAGCGATGCTCGGGCATGATCGTCTCGGACTCTAGATGGTTGATTCCATGGCCGCGTGCGCCCGGGGGCGCGCGTGGCCGAGCAGCTCGAGGACGCAGGGCGCGAAGTGTGCTCCCTGCACACGAGCGCCCGAGGACGAAGAGATGCGAAGTGCCACGCGCGTCATCCGGGTGTGCGTGGTCGTGGAATCAGCCATCTAATGGTTGCTCGGACTTGCGCCGGGGAGCCGAACGTGCGAGAAAGAGAGGCGCATCTGCAGCGAAGAGAGAAGGAGGAGCGATGGCCACGTTCATCATGCTGACCAACCTCACCTCCGACGGGGTGAAGACGCTGAAGGGCAACCCCGGCCGCGTGCAGGAGGTGAACAAGGAGGTCGAGCAGCTCGGGGTCAAGGTCGTCAGCCAGTGGGCGACGCTCGGCCAGTACGACTTCATCACCGTCGTCGAGGCCCCCGACGAGGCGACGATGGCGAAGGTCTCGGTCGAGCTCGGCTCGCGCGGCACGACGACCAGCCAGACGCTGAGCGCGATTCCGGCCGAGGAGTTCGTCAGCTCGCTGTAGGCGCCGGTGAAGGTCCTCGTCGTCGGCGGAGGGGGGCGCGAGCACGCGCTCGTTCGGGCGCTCGCGCGCTCACCGCAGCGCACGGAGCTGCTGTGCTGTCCCGGGAACCCCGGGATCGCGCAGGACGCCCGCCTGCTGGACACCCGCCCGGAGGATGTGAGCGCGATAGTCGCCGCGGCGCGCGAACAGGAGGTCGACCTCGTGGTCGTCGGACCCGAGGCGCCGCTCGTCGCCGGGATCGTCGACGCGCTCGAGGAGGCCGGGATTCCGGCCTTCGGCCCCAAAGCGGAGGCGGCGCGGATCGAGGGCTCGAAGATCCACGCCAAGGAGGTGATGGCGGAGGCCGGGATCCCGACGGCGGCCCACGCGGTGCTACACGGCCGCGATGAGGCCCTCGAGCACCTGTCCTGTGCCTCATATCCGGCGGTGCTGAAGGCGGACGGGCTGGCCGCCGGCAAGGGCGTGGTGATCTGCGCCACCGAGGCCGACGCGCGCGATGCGGTGGAGATGTTCTTCGTCGAGCGCCGCTTCGGCGACACCGAGGTGGTGCTCGAGGAGCACCTGGAGGGCGAGGAGCTGTCGCTGCTGGCGCTGTGCGACGGCGAGAACGTGCTCCCGCTCGCGCCGGCCCAGGACTACAAGCGGATCGGCGAGGGCGACCGGGGGCCGAACACGGGCGGGATGGGGAGCTACTCCCCGGTGCCGGGCTTCGATGCCGCGGCGGTCGAGGAGCTCACCGACATGGTCCACCGGCCGGTCGTCGACGCGATGAGCCGCAACGGCACTCCCTACCACGGCGTGCTCTACGCGGGGCTGATGATGACCGCGGCCGGTCCCAGGGTGCTGGAGTTCAACTGCCGCTTCGGCGACCCCGAGACGCAGGCTGTCCTGCCCCGCCTGCGCTCCGACCTGGTGGAGCTGTGCCGGGCGGCGCGTGAACCCGGGGGACTCGCCGGGGTCGAGGCGGAGTTCGCCGACGACTGGGCCGTCACGGTGGTTCTCGCCTCCGGCGGCTATCCCGCCTCGAGCTCGATTGGCGACGTCATCCGCGGCCTCGACGAGGCGGCCGAGGCCGGCGCCGAGGTGCTGCACGCCGGCACCGCGCGGCGCGACGGGGAGCTCGTCACCGCGGGGGGCCGGGTCCTAAACGTGACCGGCCTCGGCCCCACACCCGGTGCCGCCCGGGACCGGGCCTACGATGCTGCACGGCGGATCAGCTTCGACGGAATGCAGATGCGAACCGACATCGCAGCCCAGGCGATTGAACGAACGGCCGCCGCCTAGTGGGGTGTCTCATAACGTTGACCAGGGAATGACGAGGTCCAGGCGCCGCCAGGCAAGGACGCAGGAAGCCCGAATAGCAGCGCTATTCGGGCGACCGAGGACGCAGCATGGCGGCGATCTGGGGCCGTCATTTCCGGTCAAACGTTGTGAGAGGCCCCACTAGGGCGGTTTCGCGCGGAGGGAGGATCCATGGAGGTACGGCAACCCGAGGAGCGCCGCGGCGAGGAACCGGACGTCGCGACCGCCGAGCCGATGCCCGACGTCGAGGCGGCGTTCGAGGAGATCGAGGTCGACGCCCCCCTGGTCGGGATCATCATGGGCTCGAAGAGCGACAAGCCGAAGATGCAGCCCGCCGGCGCCGCGCTTCACGAGGCCGGGATTCCCTACGAGGTGCGGGTGATGAGCGCCCACCGGACCCCGGACCAGGTTCGTGACTACTGCCAGAACGCCCGCATGCGAGGACTCAAGGTGATCATCGCCGGCGCGGGGATGTCCGCGGCGCTGCCGGGCGTCGCCGCTGCCCACACCGAGTTGCCCGTGGTCGGGGTGCCGGTCTCGAGCAAGAACCTCGGCGGTCTCGACGCGCTGCTCTCCGCCGTGCAGATGCCCCCCGGCGTCCCGGTCGGGTGCGTTGCGATCGACGGGGCGAAGAACGCCGGGTTGCTTGCCGCACGCATAATCAACGCTTGATCCCGCGCTACACGAGAGACGAGATTGGAGCCGTTTGGGCTCCGCGCCGCCGCATGGAGGCGTGGCTCGCGGTCGAGCTCGCCGCGACCGAGGCGTGGGCCACGGAGGGGGTGGTGCCCCCCGAGGCCGCCGAGGCGTGCCGCGAGCGGGCCTCGTTCACCGTCGAGGCGGTCGAGGAGCGCGAGCGGACGACGGGCCACGACGTCGCGGCCTTCGTCGACGTGGTCGCGCAGTCGATCGGGGAGGAAGGTCGCTGGATCCACTACGGGCTCACCTCCTCGGACGTGCTCGACACCGGGCTCGCGGTCCAGCTCAGCGAAGTTGGCGTGATCCTGATCGCCGGCGCGACCGAGTATCGGGACGCGCTGATCAAGCGGGCGCTCGAGCACCGCGACACAATTTCGGCTGGGCGCACGCACGGGGTCCACGCCGAGCCGACCACCTTCGGGCTCCGCCTCGCGAGCTTCGCCTTCGAAGCCGATCGCAACCTGGAGCGTCTGCGGCGCGCGATGGAGGGCATCGCGGTGGGAAAGCTCTCCGGGGCTGTGGGCACCTACGCGTCCGTTCCCCCCTCGATCGAGGAGCGGGTGATGGACGCGCTCGGCCTTCGCGCCGAGCCGATCTCGACTCAGGTCGTGCCCCGCGATCGACACGCGGAGGTCGTGCAGGCGATCGCCCTCGCCGGCGCCGGGCTGGAGCGCTTCGCGACCGAGATCCGCAACCTCCAGCGCACGGAGGTGCGCGAGGTCGAGGAGCCGTTCGCCGCCGGCCAGAAGGGCTCCTCCGCGATGCCCCACAAGCGCAACCCGATCCTCTCCGAGCGGATCTGCGGGCTCGCGCGCGTCCTGCGCGGGTACTCGCAGACCGCGGTCGAGAACGTCGCCCTGTGGCACGAGCGCGACATCTCGCACTCGGGCGCCGAGCGCGTGATCCTCCCCGACGCGACGACCCTGCTCGACTACATGCAGCATCTCGGGGTGCGCCTCGCCGAGGGGATGATCGTCCACCCCGATCGGATGCGCGACAACCTCGAACTCACCCACGGGGCGCTGCACAGCCAGCGCGCGCTGACGGCGCTGGTCGAGTCGGGCATGTCCCGCGACGACGCCTACCGCCTCGTGCAGGAGTCCGCGCAGCGCGCGTGGGACGAGGGGACCGGGTTCGGCGAGCTGATCGCGGAGGCGGCCCCGGACCTCGACGTCGACGCGGTCCTCGACCACGACGCGTATCTACGGCACCTGCCCGACGTGTTCGCGCGGCTCGAGGCGTTGCGGGGCTAGCCCGCACGCCGCCTGCGAAACGGGATCTCCAGCGCCGCGAACATCGCCGCCGCGAGGAGGCCGGCCGCGGGGATGTACCAGGGCCACGGGCCCATCAGGTCGAGCAGCGAGGCCTGATCGGGTTTCTCGCGCAGGAACATGTAGTTGCCTCCCGTGAGCAGATCGCCGACGGCGGCGAGTGCCGCGTAGCCCAGAGTCGCGACCAAGACCCGCGGCACCGCTCCGGGTCGAGGCACCAGCCGGAGCCCGAAAGCGAGAAACAGGGCCGCGACGACCGCGCCCGCGTGGGTCGCGAAGTAGGTCCAGAAGAAGAGGCTCGGAAACCCACGGTCCAGGTCCGGGGTGAGCACGGCCAGCAGAGAGGCGGTGAGGCCCCAGAAGTAGGCGAGCTCGAAGAGGAGCGGGCGGGGCCTCCAAAGGGCCAGCGCCGAGACGATTGTGACCGCGTCCGTGAGATGCAGTGGGAGGCTGCGCTCGGGAGACCAGTTGCCGCGGATCAGATTGGCCACGTTCTCGCTCAGGTAAGCGGCGAGCATCAGGAGCGCGAGCCCGCGCGAGAAGGAAACGATCCAAGCACCCGGATGCGTTCGCGCCGCCCACACCGAGGTTGCCGCCACCGCGGCCGTGACCGCCAATGCGGCGATGTGCTCACCGGCGAGGAGGTCCACCGTCGTCAGGGGCCCTCAGCCCGCCACGGGGACGCTATGTGGCGCTCGGCACCCGGGCTCCGTCGGGCTCCGGCGCCCCCGTCGGCGGCGCGGCGAGACGCCTCTCGAGGATCGCCGGGGTGCCGTTGCGCGGCGAGAGCGTGACGTTGCGGTGGCCGTATGGCTCGGGGCGGTCGGTGGCGGGGCGCAGCACCGCGCGGCGAAGGATCGTCCGCAGCACAACCTTCATCTCGAAGCTGGCGAAGGCGGCGCCGAGGCAGCGGCGGGTGCCGCCGCCGAACGGAATCCAGCTGAACGTGTCGGGCGCTCCCTCGAGGAAGCGCTCGGGGCGGAACTCGTACGGGTCGGGGTAGAGGTCCGCGCGCGTGTGGACGAGGTAGATCGAGGGCATCACCGCGGTCCCCTTGCGGAGCTCGAACCCGCCGAGATTGGCCTTCGAAGTGAGGAGCCGCCCGACGCTCGGGACCACCGGGCGGATGCGAAGCGTCTCGGTGGTGACAGCGTCGAGGTAGCCGTCGTGTCCCTCGGCGAGCTCCGCGCGGAGGCGCTCCATCGCCTCCGGGTTGCGGAACAGGAGATCGAAGGCCCATGCGAGGGCCGTCGCCGTGGTCTCGTGACCGGCGAACAGAAGCGTCACCAGCTGGTCGCGGACCTCGTCGTCGCTCATAGGCTCGCCGTCCTCGAACCGCGCCGCGACGAGCATCGAGAGGATGTCGTCTCGCCCGTCGAGGTCCTGGTCGGCGCGGCGCTCGGCGATCTGCTCGAACAGGACCGCGTCCGTCTCGTCGAGAACGGTCTGGAGACGGCGGTACGGGCCGAGGCGGCCGAGGCGCCGCGCCGCGAGGCCAATCACCTGGGCCCGCGGTGAGCTGGTCACGTTCAGGATCCTGACCAGGAGCTCGCTGAGGCGCTCCCGTCGAGCCGGATCATCGATTCCGAACACGGCGCGCAGGATCACCTCGAGCGTGATCGCCTGCATCCGCGGGTGGAGCGAGAAGCGCTCTCCCGTCGGCCACGAGTCGAGCTCGCGGTCTGCGGCCTGCGCCATCACCGCCTCGTAGGCGCGCATCCGCTCGCCGTGGAAGGGCGGCAGCATCAGCTTGCGGCTGCGCAGGTGCTGATCTCCCTCGAGCAGCAGCAGCGAGCGGGGACCGAGCACGGGCTCGAGCAGGACAGCCCGCCCCTCCGGGAGCCCGTTCTCGCGATCGGCGGCAAACAGCTTCTTGATCGACTGGGGATCGGAGATGAACACGAGCGCTCCCACGCGCGCCATCCGCAGCGTGAAGGTCTCGCCGAAGCGCTCCCTACTGTCCTCCATCAGCTTCACCGGCGAGCGCATCCAGCGCGTCGCCTGGACGAGAGCGGGGGCGGAGGGTCCCGGCGGGAGGGCCACGTTCCCAATCTACTCCGGCTCGGCCGAGCCGAGCGTCATCGCGTTCGCGCGAACCGCTCCACCGCGGCGAGCAGCTCCTCGACCTTCTCGTCAGCCTCCGAGCCGCCCGTCTCCATCGCGTCGCGCACGCAGTGCGCCGTGTGGTCCTCGAGCAGCTTCAGGGCGACGCCGTCGAGCGACTTCGTGAGCGCCGCGATCTGGGTGATCACGTCTATACAGTAGGCCTCCGAGTCGACCATCCCCCGCACGCCGCGCACCTGGCCCTCGATCCGCGCGAGACGCCGGGCGAGGGCGTCCTTGTCCTCGATGTAGCCCGGCTCAGCGCGCGTCTGTCCGTTCTCGGCCATGCCTTACGAGTATACGGGAGGGGGGTATCACGCGTCCGGATCGAACTTGCTCACCGAGAACACGGCGCCTCGCCGACATGCTCGCGGGTGTTGAGATCGCTGAAGTTCCACGTGCCCGGCTCGTTGACGAGCTGGGCCCCTTGTGGTCCGTCGATCGCCTGGGCGCACGCTACCGCGCCCTAGCGGGCTGATGCGACCCTCTAGAAGCTGGCCGAGCGCGGCGAGGCGACGAACTCCCGCAGGGCCCGCTTCCCCCCGCCGACCAGCGGCTCGCCGTGCGCGAGCAGCAGGCAGTCGAACTCGAGCTCCAGCAATCGCCCAAGCGACTCGACGATCCCTCGCTTCACGCCCTCGGGATCGTCGCCGATCAGGAAGTCGGGCACGAACGAGAGCTCTCCGTCCCACCGAATCACGGCGTCGGCGAAGGCGAGCGCTCCCGGGCCGACCTCGATGTGGAGGGCGGCGTCGTCGGGGCAGATCGAGTCGACCTCGTGCGCGGTGATGCCGGGCGCGACCTCCACCCCGTACGCGTAGCCCACCACGTCCGGGCCACCCTCGAACTCGTGCAGGCCGGACTCGGGACAGAGGACGGCGCAGCCGCACTCCGAGGCGATGCGATCGCTCTCCCGGTAATGATGTCTGTTGGTGAGCAGGACCCGCTCCGGCGTGCGCCGGCTCTGCATCGCCGCGAGCGCGCCCTCGGGGACCATCGGGTCGAGCGCGGCCGCCGCGTCCTCCACGTAGTAGGAGTGGACCGTCTGGCGAATTTTTGGATGCAGGGCGCTCCAGTGCAGGACGCCCGGGAGGATCTCCGCAATCTCCGCCAAGATCGAGCGCCCACCCTATCCGGCCTCACCGCCGCCGTTGTTAGGCTCGCTTCGATGAGCACCGCGCTCGCCGAGCTGAAGCTCCACTCCAGCGGCAAGGTGCGCGAGATGTACGAGCTGGACGGCGACCTGGTGATGGTCGCCTCCGACCGCATCTCCGCCTACGACGTGGTGATGCCGAACCCGATCCCCGACAAGGGACGGGTGCTGACCCAGATGTCGGTGTTCTGGTTCGAGACCACCGGCGACATCGTCCCCAACCACTTCGTCTCCCAGGACGTCCCCCCGGAGGCCGCCGGTCGCGGAATCCGGGTGAAGCGGCTCGGGATGTACCCGGTCGAGTGCGTGGTCCGGGGCTACCTCTCGGGGTCCGGGTGGCGCGAGTACCGCGAGTCCGGCTCGGTGTGCGGGATCGCGCTCCCGGGCGGGCTGCGCGAGTCCGACCGGCTCCCGGAGCCGATCTTCACCCCCGCCACCAAGGCGGAGGTGGGCGACCACGACGAGAACATCGACTTCGAGCGCGCGTGCGAGATCGTCGGCTCGCGACCGCTGATGGAGGAGCTGCGGCGGATCTCGATCGAGTTGTACCGCCACGCCTCGGAGCACGCTGCGGAGCGGGGGATCATCCTCGCCGACACGAAGTTCGAGCTCGGCTCCTCACCGGGCGCGGAGGTCGTGCTCGGGGACGAGGTCCTGACGCCCGACTCGTCGCGCTTCTGGCCCGCCGACGAGTACGAGCCGGGGCGCCCCCAGCGCTCGTTCGACAAGCAGTACGTGCGCGACTGGCTCGACGAGACCGGCTGGGACCACAGCCCGCCCGCGCCGAAGCTCCCCGACGACGTGGTCGCCAACACGCGCGCCAGGTACATAGAGGCGTACGAGCGGATCACCGGTCGCAGCCTCGACGGCTGAGCGCATCGCTAGATTGGGAGCGGTGAAGGCGCGCGTCCTGATCCGGCCCAAGGAGGGGATCCTCGACCCGCAGGGCAAGGCGGTGGAAAGCGCGCTGCCCGCGCTCGGCTTCGACGGCGTCTCGCACGTTCGCGTCGGGCGCCTCGTGGAGCTGGAGGCCGACAGCGCCGACGCTCTCCCCGACCTGTGCGAGAAGCTGCTCGCAAACCCGCTGATCGAGGACTACGAGATCCAGGTGGACGAGAAGTGAGCACCTTCGGCGTTATCCAGTTCCCGGGCTCGTGCGATGACCGCGACGCCCTCGCCGGCTCCGCCCGGGTCGGCGAGGCGCGGATGCTGTGGCACGAGGACACCGACCTGGGCGAAATCGACGCGGTGCTCGTCCCCGGCGGGTTCTCCTACGGCGACTATCTGCGCGCGGGCGCGATCGCGCGCTTCTCGCCGGTGATGGGCGCGGTGGCCGAGTTCGCCGCCGGCGGAGGCCCGGTGCTCGGGATCTGCAACGGCTTCCAGGTCCTGTGCGAGGCGGGCCTTCTGCCCGGCGCACTTCTACCCAACGCGGGCGTGCGCTTCGTTTGCCGCCAGGTCGAGGTCGCGGTCGAGAGCGCCGAGACGCCGTTCACCGGTGCCTGTGCCCCGGACGAGCGGCTCTCGATCCCGGTCAAGCACACGACGGGGCGGTACTTCGCCCCGGACGGCGATCTCGACGCGCTCGAGGCCGCCGGGCAGGTGGTCTTCCGCTACACCGAGGGACAGAACCCCAATGGCTCCGCGCGCGACATCGCGGGGGTGTGCAACGAGGCACGAAACGTGGTCGGCTTGATGCCGCATCCCGAGCACGCGGTGGATCCG
>Ga0299914_10003772_pt1 | contig 10774 bp, 8 predicted proteins | sample RVTome_10_FD_201361 | JGI IMG/M metagenome (GOLD analysis project Ga0299914, IMG submission 201361) | Soil microbial communities from uranium-contaminated site in the Upper Colorado River Basin, Wyoming, United States - RVT153D57 (version 2) ... | reverse complement strand
GAAGATCGGTGAGCGCGTCACGGCCGCGCTCGGCCCGCCGAGCGGGAGAAGGTGAAGCCGCGGACGGCTCGAGAGGCCCGGGACGAGCGTCGGCGCGCTCGACAGCCGCCGCGCCATGATGCCTACAATTCAGGCATTCCATGGATTGGAGGGCGTCCCCGATCGAGGTCGGCCCGGTATCGCGGGCGGCCAGTGCCGGCCTGCTGCTGCTGCGCCTGGGATTCTTCGCCGCCCTGGCGACGACGCACGGCGTGGCGAACGCCCGTGACCTGGCCGCCGGCGTCGACTTCCCCGATCCGATTGGCCTGGGGTCCGCCGCCAGCCATGCGCTCGTCACGTTCGCCGAGCTCGTGTGCGGTGCGCTCGTCGCCATCGGGCTCGTCACCCGGCCCGCGGCCGCCGTCGTCGCGTTCAACTTCGCGGTGGCGTTCTTCGTGGTCCACGCGGATGACTCCTTCGCGCGCGGGGAACTCGCCTTCGACTACAGGGTCGCGGCTGCGGGACTCGCACTGGCGGGTCCGGGGGAGTGGTCGGTCGACGGCTGGCTCGACGCATCCCGCCGCCGTGTCGTCCTGGAGGCCGGAGGGTCCTGATGGCGGCGATGGCGCGGCGCGCCGGGTACGGACTGCTCGCGTTGGTGGCGGTGCTGGCGGGATCGTTCTCCCCGGCCCCGTGGCCGCCGGCGCAGACATCCAGGCCGGCGCTCACGACCCTCGCGCTGCGTGTGCACCACGACGAGGCGATGGTGCGCTTCTACAGCGAGGCGTTCGGCGTGCGCTTCCGCGAGGTGGAGACTTCGGGCCTCCGCTCGCGCTTCGGCGACCTGAACGGCGTCACGCTGAAATTCGTCCCCATTCGAGACGCCGCCGGTTTCGACAGCTTTCCGGTGCATCAGCCCGGCTTCGCGGTGCCCGATGTCTCCCGGGTCATCGAGATCGCGCGGCGCCACGGCGGGCGCGTGCAGGACCCGCCGGTCCCCCGCGACGGCCGTGTCCACGCCTCCGTCAGGGATCCGGACGGCAACACGATAGAGCTCTACGGGCCGCGGTGAAGCCATGATGCCGGAGCCCGGAACGATCAAGGCAGGACCGGAGGGTGGAGTGCGGATTACGACCATCGCATGGATCGTCACGGCGGGCATGGTGCTCCTGACGCTCGACTTCGCCCCGGGCGAAGTGACGTCACAGGCCGGCGAGCGCACCTTTCAGACCGGGATCACCGGGAGCGCGCCCGCGGGGCCGGCGAATCCGACGACGATGATGAACGATCCCGCGGTGCGCGACCTGATTCTCGCGCTCGCCGGGGGGCCGGTCCGGGTCGCCGACGCGGAGCGGCGGCTCGACGGCGCGACGTACACGCCCGCCGCGATCGTGGAGGCCGGACTGGCGCGGGTGGAGGAGGGCCGCCTCCGCCTCGCGCTCAACTACGGGTCGGCCGAGGACCAGCGGCGCATCGCGGCGAAGGCGAGCGTCTACGGCCGGGAGCTGGGCGATCTCATCCTCGCCCGGCGCGCGGCGATCGAGGCCGCGGTCCGCCCGTTCGCCGGGAGCGCCGACGAGCGCCGGGCGATCCTGTTCTTCCTCGTCGGCTGCTGGCGCTCGACTGGGATGGCCTCGCCTACACGGCCGAGAAGGGCTATCGCTCGGCGGCCACGGTGACGGGCCCCGGCTACGCCTACACGCCCTGGATGAAGGAGAACGCGCCCGACATCTCCCGGCGCGGCCTGTACTGGGGCAGCCACAATCGCGCCGCGGGCGCCTACACGTTCACGACGTTCGGCGATCATCACGCGCTGCCGCGCGCGGCGCTTCCGGATCTCTTCTTTTCGCTCGTGAATCCGTTCCGCGGGCTCGAGGGCACCGGCGCGGCGGCGAGCGGACGCGGGCTCGTGTGGGCCTACTCCCCGACGATACTGTCGGACATCGCGCGCGTTCTCGTCGCGATCGACGGGGGAGCGCGTTCCGGCGACGGTATCGCGGCGGCGTCGGACGTTGCCGGCCCCACGCTGGCGAGCATTCTGACCTTCCTCGAACGCCTCGGGTACGTGCAGCAGGGTTCGGAGGGGTACTCGCTTCGCGTCGCCGTCCTGAAGGCGGATGCCGGCCCCGCGGCCGCACGCGTCGTAGCCCTCGTCCGCGAGGCGATTGACGTCTGGCACCAGGATCGGGCGGACGACGCGGCCCGCGACCTGGCGGGTCTGACGGCGCTCAGGCAGGGCGTGCCGTACAAGGTGCTCTACTCCGAGATCTGGCACTACGTGTTCGGCTACGCGAACCTGCACCTGTCCGAACGCGGGCTGATCACCGATCCGTACGCGCCGTCGGCGCCGTTCCGCGGGTTCGTGCCGGTACTCTGGGATACCGGCATCGACGCATCGGGCTGATCCGGACCGCGGGGCGTCCATCCGAACAGGCGGGGACCATTCTGCCCGCCGAGAGGGTGGTTGACACCCCGGGCCGCGACGGGTTAGGGTCATCCCTGAAAATAATCTTTCATCGAGCCCGGCCGCGCCGGGCCCGGCGCGGAGGACCATGGCCAACACGCTGCACGACGCAGCCCCCGGCCCCGGGTGGGTCGCCGGCCTGCTCGCCGCCACACAGGGGCTCACGCACGACCTCACCGCCACCTTCCGCGGCTTCCGCCGCGACGCCGGCTGGACGACGGCCGTCGTCGCCATGCTGGCCATCGCGCTCGGTCTGAACACCGCCCTGTTCGGCATCGTCGACGCCGTCCTGCTGAAGCCGCTCCCGTTCGAGGCGCCGGAACGGCTGGTGCGCGTCCGCGCCGCGTGGTCGCGGAACGCCGACATCGATCTGTTGCTGCCCGGCGGGATGCGGGCCCGGGTCGAGGCGCTCGACGCCTTCGACGCCGTCGAGGCGGCGGGCACGACGCGCGTGGGTTACGAGACGTCCGAGGGCGTCGAGTCGGTGAGCGCCGGGCTCGCGAGCGACGGGCTCTTCGCGATGCTGGGAATCACCCCCGCGATCGGCCGCGTGTTCGAGGCAGGGGAGCCGCCGAAGGCCGTGCTGCTCACTCATGGCTTCTGGCTCGAGCGGTTCGGCGGCGATCCTCGTGTGCTGGGGCAATCCCTGCGCCTGGACGGCGCGGCCCACGCGATTGTCGGCGTGCTGCCCCCGGGATTCGAAGCGCCGTTCCCGCGCTTCACGGCGCGCGAGCCGGCGATCTGGCTCTCGCCGGATCCGGCCGCCGTCGCCGCGTGGGAGTCGGAGTCGGCCAATTACGGGGCGCTCTACTATGCGGCCCAACTGGCGCCCGGCGCGACGCTCGCCGCGGCGCAGGCGCAGATGGATCGGGTCACGGCAGCGGTCCGGGCCGCCGAACCGGATTACGAACAGTACGAGGTCTTCTTCCGCGTCGATCCCCTGCAGGCGCGCCTGACTCGCGCGGCGCGGCCCACGCTGCTGGTCCTCTCCGGCGCCGTGGCGGTGGTGCTGCTGGTGGCTTGCGCGAACGTCTTGAACCTCCTGCTCGTCCGCGCGCGCGCGCGCACGCACGAGCTGGCGCTGCGGCGGGCGCTCGGCGCCTCGCCGGCGCGGCTCGCGCGACAACTGATCGTCGAGGGCGCGGTGCTCGGCGTCCTCGGGTCTGCCGCCGGGCTCGTGCTGGCGTTCTGGGGCACGCCGTCGATGGCGGCGCTGGCGCCCGCCGGTGTACCGGGCCTCGCCGATGTGGCGCTCGGTCCCCGCACGGTTGCGTTCGCGGCCGTGCTCGTCGTCGTGACGACCGTCCTCGGCGCGCTCGCGCCCGCGCTCGCGGCCTCGCGCCGTGCGGCCGGCGTCCACGGGTCGCGCGGGACGCGCATCGCCGGGGGCCGCGGCATCGAGCGCACCCACTTCTCGCTCGCATCTCTCCAAATCGCGCTCGCCCTGACGCTCGTGGTCGCGGCCGCGCTCCTCGCGGCGACATTCGCCCGGCTGCAGCGCGCGGACCCCGGGTTCGATACGACGAACCTCGTGACCTTCACCGTGAGCGCGCCGGCCGAACGCTACCAGAACGGCGAGAGCGCCGGGCGGCTGATCGAGGCGGTCGAGGCGCGCGTCCGCGCGCTGCCTGGCGTGCAGGCCGCGGGCGCCGGATGGCCGCTGCCGCTCTCGAGCGCGAACTGGTTCTCGCCCTATGCGGTCGATCGCGACCCTGACGATCGGTCGCGCAACGCGGCTTACCACATCGTGACTCCCGGCTTCTTCGATGCGCTCGGATTGCGGGCGCGAGAGGGGCGGACGTTCCGGCCGGAGGATCCGCCGCCGACGGCGGTCATCAGTGAGTCGCTCGCGCGCGCGGCGTGGCCCGGCGAGCGTGCAGTCGGACGGCGCCTCTGGCTGCACCCCTGGGGAGAGAAGGACGTTCCGTTCGAGGTGGTGGGGGTCGTGCACGACGTGATCGACCGGACGCCACGGCTCGGGCGCGAACCCGCGCTGTACGTCCCGGCGCGCGGCTGGCTGTGGGCGGGGCAGCCGTTCAACATCGTCCTGCGTTCGGATCAGCCGCTCGACGCCCTGGCGCCGGCGATCCGCGCCGCCGTGCGTGAAGTGGATCCGGCGAGCCCCGTCGCCGACATGTCGGCCTATCGGCAGCTGCTCGATCGTCACACGGAACCGGCCCGGTTCTCGCTGGCGCTCGTCGGGACGTTCGCGGCGACCGCGGTGGTGCTGGCGATCGTGGGGCTCTACGGCGTGATCGCCTATCGCGTGGCGCGCCGGCGGCACGAGTTCGGGATTCGTCTGGCGCTCGGCGCCGACGCCGGGGGACTGATCCGCATCGTCCTCTCCGACTGGCTGCGGATGGTCGCGGTGGGCGTCGTCGCGGGGCTCACGGCCGCAGTGCTGCTCTCCAGATTCCTTGCGGCACAGCTGTACGGCGTGTCGGCAACCGACGCCGCCACGTATGCGCTCGCGACGACAGTGGTGGCGCTCGTCGCGCTTGCCGCCGCCTGGCTGCCCGCGCGTCGTGCGGCGGGCATCGAGCCGGCGAGCCTGCTGCGCGCAGAGTAGCCGAGCCTCACGAGGGGAGGGCAGGACCGAACGCCTGCGGCAGTCTGATTCGCGTTCGACGGCCGCGAGCATCTCAACGTGACCGGCCGGATTCCTGGCCCGTCGCGCCGAACGGCCTCGGCGCCCACCGGCCGCGCGCCCGAAGCCCTCATCCGGGTCGGCGACGGCATTCACGGCTGCGGCTTGCGGAACAGCAGGGCGTAGTCAGAACCCACCCAATCGCGCACTCGGCGATCGAACTCGAAACCGGCTGCTGTGAGTTCGTCGATGACGATCTGGGGATCGATCCCCATGCCTGCCCGATTCTCCGGAACGCCTGGCGCGTTCCGACGACCCGGTTGCGGATCGCCTTCGAGAATCAGGAGGGCCCCGCCCGGCTTCAGTGCCCGATAGAAGCTCGCCGCCATCGGTTCCGGGCGGGTCAGCATGTGGTACACGTGGCGCATCACCATGGCAGTGCAGCACCCGTCCGGCAGCTTCGTGTCGTCCACCGCGCCCTCGACCGGAATGAGGTTGGCGAGCTTCCGCCGGTCGGCGGCCTGCTGGATGCGCCGCACCTTGGAGGCGCCGAGCTCGTTGGCGTAAACGCGCCCTTCGGGGCCGACGACCTCGGCAAAGCGAAGGCTGAAGCGGGCGTTGCCGGCGCCGATCTCCGCGACGGCACCCCCCGGCTTCAGGCCGAGCGCCTCGACGGCGAGTTCAACCTCACGCGCGTTGCGTTCGGAAGAGCGACGTCCCTGCACGTCGTCGGCCGGGCCCGTTGCGGCAAGGGGCGGGGAGGAGGCGGCGATGACGATGGTGAGGAGCGTCATCTGTGTGACAGTTGGGAGGCGGCTTCGGGTCATGTGATGAGTCAGCATACTCTGGTAGACGGGCTCGACCTCCACGCGTTTGTCAAGGGCTCGCAAGACCGATGTCAGCGTTCGGTGACGGCGGATCCGCGAGACGCGCTCGCGCGTGGCGCGCCGTGCTGGCGTCCAGCTCGCAACGACGGCGACGCATCGACACGGCGAGTCGGGACCAGGGCCGGGAAGCTGAACCTCCTCCAGGCCCGCTCTCGACGCCGAAACGAATCCGATCCGCCGTATGGCTCCGTCCTCCGGCAGTGTAGCGATAGACGATCGCCGCCTTCCTGCGGCTTCGGCTGTTGCGGGTGCGCTTCACTTCGGCTGACTCGATCCGGCGCGACTGTCGTCGGCCGGCCCTTCGCTCTGGATGCCGAGGGATGCCTCGCGGCCCGTGTAGATGAGCGTGGCGGCGCCAATGAGGACCGGACGGGTCCGTCGTTCGTGCGCCGATGGGTGGTCTCCAGTTCTACCGGCGGCCTACTGCCCGGCGAGGGCCACCTTGAACGGCACCGCAATCCGCTCCCATCGGAGCGTCACGACACCCTCCGCCGGACCCGTCGGCTCGACGGCGATCTCGAACGCCTCACGCATCTCGCCGGTCTGGACCGGCACGGTGACGCGCAGCGCGTCGAACTCCGGATCGTAGATGAACAGCCCGAACTGCCACGGAATCCTGTTGAGGATGAGCGTCCACTCCGTGCGGCCGGGAATCGTGAAGAGCGTGTACGTGCCGGCCGCCAGCGGACGACCCTCGATGGTGACGTCGTGCGTGAACGTGATCATCGGCGCTTCGTTCGCGCCGGTGCGCCAGATCGTGTCGTAGGGCACCAGCTTGCCCCAGATCTCGCGTCCCTTGACGGCCGGGCGGAAGTATTCGACGCTCACTTCCGAGGCGCCGATGTAGGCGCTCGTGCTTCCGAAGGGGCTGGGCAGCGCCACGGGAGCGCGCTTCGTCGTGCCGGTCACGGGCCTGCCGGAGAGAAAGTCGCCGAGCGCGCGATCGAACAGCTCCGGCGCCTCGTGGCTGGCGAACGTCCGAACGTCGGCGAACGGGACGATGGTCACCGGCGTGCCGGGCGCGCGGAGCTTCAGCTCCGTCCACTGCCCTGCGGCGGCCGAACCAACTCCGGGCGACAGGTGATCGTGGATCGACGCGATAACGAGAAGGGGCCGCTGGAGCTTCCGGAGATCGGCGGTGAGATCGGTGGCTCCCAGTTCGGCGCCGTAATGGACCTGGCGCCAGACGCTTTCGGGTGTGAAGTAGTCCAGCGTCCAGCGCAGCGCGAGTTCGGTGTCGCGCGTGCCGAAGAGCAGCGGGTTGCCCCAGGCGGTCCCCTGGGGCGGGTTGGTGACGAGGGCGCGGAATTCGTCGCGCGACGGCGGCCAGAACGCGGCCCTCAGCTCGACCGGCGCCGCCCGTCTGGCCCGTTCCAGACGCTCCTCGAAAGCCGCGGGGCGGAGCGGATCGCCGAGCGCCCGCATCGGCGCGTTGACGAGCCCGTTGACCACCACCGCCGCGCGGATGCGCTCGGGATGCCGCGCGGCGAGCGCCGCCGAGAAGTAGCCGCCTGCCGCGGTGCCGATCACGACCACGTCCTTCAGATTCTCGCGGACGAGGAAGTCCGCCATCTGCCGCTCGGCGGCATCGAGCCAGTGCGTGGCTGCGTAGTCCAGCTTCGCCGGGCGGGGAAGCGGAGGCGCTTCGCCGAACCCGGGGAGCGTGACCGCGTACATCGTGTAGCGCGAGGCGTTGCGCTCCATGAAGCTGCCGTACAGCTCGGCGGCCGGAAGCGCCAGTGTGCTGACCAGCAGCACCGGGACCGGGCCGCTCCCGCGCTTCACGACATGAATCCGGCCCTCTGCGGCGCCCGGCCCGGGCACGTGGGCTTCGAGCGAGAAGCTGCCGCCGAAGGCGACGAGGCCCGCGGCAGCGTTCGCGGCAGCCCTGATCTGGGCGGCGTCGGCCTCGAGGTCGAAGCCGCGCAGACGCCACAGTTCGCGATACAGCTCTGTCATCGCGGCCCGGCGGTCCGCGATCGCGAGCCCCGTAGCCTCGGCCTTGTCCAGCAGTCCGAGCATCCGCGCGGCGTCGTCCGTCGACACCGGCCTGTCCGGGTCGATCGATGCCAGCACGGCGTGCATCTGGCGGAGCCGGGCCGCGTCGGGTCGGGGCGTGCCGCTCTGCGCGACGAGGGGAGGCGCCGTGCCGATGGCGAGGACGGCGGCCAGCACAGGCGCGGCGATCGAGAAATGAAAGAAATTTTTCATACTTCTCCATACCTCAGAAGAGGCCGCGGGCGCAAGAGGGCCGGGACGAGCACCGCTGTCGCCGTCCGGTGGATGGGCTCACATTATGGTCAATGGAAGAGGGTGAAGCGCTGCAATTCACGGGCTGTTTTCCATTTACCATCTTCCATTTTTCCATTCAGGCCGGCAATCTTCAGCGGCCTGTCAGCGCGTGGCTTCGTCGATCGCGTCCAGCACCGTCTTCCACGACGTCGGCGTCAGGTGCATGGCCATGACCGTGTCGACCTCGAGCTTCTCGCGTACGATCGCGTCCCGTACCTCGGTCAGGTACATCGGCATGAAGAACGTGCCGTCGCGCTGCCGCTGGATCTCGTCGGCGGCATAGAGCAGCCGGTGCGCCGGGAAGTACACCATCAGCATCCGCTCGCCGTTCTCGCCCCGGAGGGGCATCACCTCCAGCCGCGTGGGCCCCTCGCCGATCGTGATGCGGCTGGTCACGGTGCGCCATTCCGGCGCGCGCGGGGCGTTCGCCAGCCGATCCGGCTTGGGGCCGTACGGGGCCTTTAGCAGCCGCTCGAGGATCGGCAGATTCAGATCGAGGGCGTAGACCGGAATGCCGCGCGCGACGTACTCCCGCACGCCGCCGATGTGCGGCCAGGCGTCCGACGTCGAGATGACGCCGCGGACCGGCACGCCAGGAAAGCGGCGCTCGGCCTCCTCCAGGATCGCCGCCGAATAGGCCGACGTGATCGGCGCCTCGATGATCACCACGCCGTCGGGCTGTTTCACGTACACCACGTGCCACGCCCCGGGAATCATCGTGACCCCTTCCACGACGTCGATGGCCTTCGCGGGATCCGGCCGCATGCTCGCGATGCCGGTGGCCGGCGGGGCGGGCTGCGCCGCGAACTTCGCGCGCACGTCCTCCGGGATGGCGAAGCGATCCGCGGGGATCTCGGGGTTGACGTCGAGCTTCACGGCCGTGGTGTGGCTGAGCGGCACGCCGTTCCATTCCGTGGCAACCTGGCGCGGCAGGCGCAGGCCTCCCTTCTCGAGCGTCCAGAGCGAGAAGTGGCGGCGCTCGGTGACCATGCCCCAGATGCCGAAGTTGTCCGCGCGCACCACGTCGAGCGCGGTCGGCAGGTGAGTGAACCGGTCGAGGTACAGCGTGAGCCGGGCGTCACGGTGGCCGAACGTCACCACGTCCTGCGGGACCCCGTAGAGCGACGCTCCCGCGCCGGCCGACAGATCGGCTGCCTCCAGCGCCGTGAGCAGCAGGCGTTCGGGCGCGAGCGCAAGACTCTCGGCCGCCGCTTCGAGCGCCGATCGTCCGGCGGGGCGGATCGTGCCCCGCGCCTCGCCGGCGGCGACACCATCGCTGACGACGAGCGTCGTGCCGACCCACGCGGGCGACTGAATCCAGCGGCGCGTGGACGTCGTGCGCAGCCGGCCGTTCTGGTGGTCCCGGATCTCGTCCGTCTGCGTGTACCACGCAATCCACGGGCCCTCCGGCCGTTCCGACTGCTCGATGGCGTAGCGATGGCCAATGCTCTCGACCGACACCGCCTGGAGCGATCGCAGCGCGGCGCCTCCCATCGCTTCGATGGAGCGCTCGACGGTCGCGCGGGCCGATCGGGTGTCCTGCGCGCGTCCGGGTGTCTGCGGCAGGATGGCCAGCGCGGCCACCAGGCATATCGCCGTACGGTGGATCACACACACCTCCACAGAGTCACGGGGCGGTTCGCGAAAAATCTCCCATCAGTCGCCGCGCAGGACCTCGATGGGATCCACACGGAGCGCCCGCCGGGCCGTGGTGAGGCAGGCCCCGAGCGCGACGAGCCCGAGCACGGCCATCGAGACGGGCACCACCAGGGGGTCGGCGGAGCCGACTTCCTCGACCAGGCCCGCGAGCACACGCGCGGCGATCGATGCGCCGCCGAGTCCCAGAAGCAGCCCGGCGCCGGCCAGGCGCAGCCCGTAGCCGACGATCTGGCGCAGGATCGTCCAGCGGTTCGCGCCCAGCGCGAGCCGGATCCCGATTTCCCTCGTCCGCTGCCCGAGCACGAACGCCATCAGGCCATGCACGCCGATCCCGGCCAGCAGCAGTCCGAAGGCGGCGAAGAGCAGCACGAGCACCGTGCCCATCCGGTCCTGCTGCAGGCGTTCGCTCCGGATCCGATCCATCGTCGTGAAGTCGAACGGCGCAACCGTGCGGTCGATCTCCGCGACCGCGCCCCTGGCTGGTTCGACGAGCGCGAGCGGATCGTCGCCCGCGCGGATCATGACATGGAGGTTCTGTCCCGACGGTCCGGTTGCATCCTGCGCGAATGGCAGATACCAGCCCTCGTGGTAGTCGCCCTCTTCCTTCACGTCGGCGACCACGCCGACGATGGTGAGCCAGGGATACGGCGAATCGTACGGCGCGCGCTTGATGCGCCGGCCGACCGCCCGCTCGCCTGGGAAGAAGCGGCGGGCAAGGTTCTCGTCCACGACGGCGACGGGTTGCGATTCGGCGGTGTCCTGATCCGTGATCAGCCGGCCGTCCAGGAGCCGCACACCCATCGTTTCCAGCAGCCCCGGCGTGACGTAGCGATGGAAGATGACGGGCGTTTCGGCCGCCGACGCCGGCGGCTGCCCTTCAATCACGACGCGCGCGCCCCAGTCCCC
>Ga0299914_10003771_pt1 | contig 10775 bp, 7 predicted proteins | sample RVTome_10_FD_201361 | JGI IMG/M metagenome (GOLD analysis project Ga0299914, IMG submission 201361) | Soil microbial communities from uranium-contaminated site in the Upper Colorado River Basin, Wyoming, United States - RVT153D57 (version 2) ... | reverse complement strand
AGCCCGGGTCGGCGAGTCTCGGCCAGCGCCGCCAGGACACCGGCGGTGTCGTCGACGCGGGGGGCGTCGTCCACGAGCACGAACCAGCGCCGGTCGTCCCCCGGCGCGACCCGCAGCACGTCGACCTGGTCCTCGACGGAGCCGGCGCCGTCGAGCGCCTCGAGCGAGAACAGCGGCGATCGTTCCTCGCACACGGCGACCAGCACCGTCTTCGGATCGGCGGCCCGAATCAACGCTGCGCACAGCGCCAACGCCGACGTCTTCCCGCTGCGGGGCGGGCCGGCGACGAGGGCGTGGTCGCCGGGGTGGAGCGTCAGCACCGCCGGTTCGAGGTCGTCGTCACGAATGCCGAGCGTCAGCTCTACCGGCGGCTCGAGGCGCGCGCCCGGCGTCGGCAGCTCGGCGTACTCGAGGCGCGTCGGCAACGAGCGCAACTCCCGCCACCCCCGCCCGTCGCCCTGGCTCCGGCCGGTCGTCCCACCGGCGACGCGCCAGGTGTCGACGGGGCCGGGGAGCCCGACCTGGGCCACGAGACCGCTCTCGCCGTGGATGACCCGTCCCGGCACGAACGCCGGGAGCTGGCGCGCCCGCACGCCGATCAGCGAGAACTCGTTGGGATCGGCCAAGCGGAACAGCACCTTCTGGCTCACGAGGGAGCTCATGCGCATGGGAAGCGCGCCGGGGCGTTCCGCCGTCACCACCAAGCTCACGCCGACTTCGGGTCCTTCGGCGAACACGCGGCGGAACGCGTCGGTGAGCTCGGCGCTCTCGATGTTGTCGTGCTCAGCGAGGAAGGCGCCGATTCCGTCGATCAACACCACGATGCGAGGCTCGGTTGCACGCTCGCCCGGGTCGAGGGCGCGGCGGCGGTCGAGCTCGCGACGCAGCGACCGGACGAGGCGGAACTGGAGCTCGCGATCGGCGGCGGTGACGACCGCGCCGACGTGCGGAAGGCCCGCCAGCGGCGACAGCCCGCCGGCGCCGAAGTCCAGGCCGTAGATCACGCAACGGTCCGGGGCCTGGCGCTCGACGAGCGCGCGCGCCACGGCGAGGAGGGCGGTGGTGGTGCCGCTGCCGACCATCCCGAACAGCGCCAGGTGACCGTCGGCCGGATCCCACCCGACCGGCTCCTGCCGTTGATGATCGGGATCGTCGGCGAGCGCGAACGGTACCGCCACGTCGCCCTTGACGTGTTCGAGGCCGTCGGTTCGATCGAGGCCGTCGGTTCGATCGAGGCCGTCGGTTCGATCGAGGCCGTCGGTTCGATCGAGGATGGTGGTTTGCTCGAAGTGGTCGGGGAGCATCTCGAGCCACGGACGGCGCGGCGGCCCTTCTCCGCGTGCCTGCCAGGCGTCACCGATGGCGGCGACCAGGCGGGCCAGGTCGGTCGTGCCGGTCGGGGGGCCGGCGCCGTCCCCCCGGGTCGCGGCCACCGGTCCGAATCGGAACGGGGCGAGGCGGATGCCGCCGGTGCTGCGCTCCGAGGCGACCGTGGTCGAGAGCGCGGTTTGGATGAGCGCCACCTCGCCCGGCCCCAACCGGACGTAAGCGCGGCCGGGTGTCGAGCGGGCGATCGACGCCGCGTCGCGCCGGTCGATGATGTCGATCGAGTCGCCCGGATCCTGCACGCGCAGCGCGATGCGCAGGTTCGTGTTGGCCTTGATGTTGGCGTTGACCGCGCCCGACGGCCGCTGGGTCGCGAGGATGAGATGCACGCCCAGGCTGCGGCCGCGCTGGGCGATGGCGACGAGCGCGCCGAGGAAGTCGGGCAGCTCGTTGGCGAGCGTCGCGAACTCGTCGATCACGACGACCAGCCGGGGCAGCGGTCCGCGGGGTGATCCGAGGCGCCGGTACTCGGGGAGATCCTGGGCGGCCGCCTCACGCAGGAGCCGCTCGCGGAACGAGATCTCGGCGTCGAGCGACCGCAGCGCCCGCTCCCCGAGGTACTCGTCGAGGTCGGTCACGATGCCGACGGTGTGCGGCAGGCGACCACAGGCATCGAACGCGCTGCCGCCCTTGTAGTCGACAAGCACGAAGACGAGTTGTTCGGGATCGTCGAGCGACGCCATTCCCGCCACCATCGAGCGCAGGAGCTCGCTCTTTCCCGCGCCGGTGGTGCCGCCGATCAGCCCGTGCGGCCCGTCGCGCACGAGGTCGAGCTGCAGCACGCCGTCGTCGCCGAGACCGATCGGCGTGCGCGGCGCCGGGTCGACGATGCCGTGCTGCCAGCGGCGGTCGATGGCGCCGCCGTCGACGCCTTCGAGCCCGAGCAGCGGGAGCAGCCGCACGAGCGCGGGCAGGCCGGCGCCGGCGAGCTCCAGCTCGGAGTCCTCGTAGCGGGCGAGGGCGCGGGCCGCCCGCCGGGCGTCGTCCTCGTCGACGCCGCCGATCACGAGGTCGTCGACGCGGAGGCTGCGTTCCTGGGGCCGGTACAGGGTGGCGTCGCCCAGGTCGCTGCGCAGCTCGACGACCGTGTTGCACACCGCTGGGAGCTGATCCTCGGTGTGCGCGATGACGATCCCGGCCACCGGCCCGGCGACGCCCTGGAGGATCAGGCGCGCCGGTGCTCGCCGGCCTTCGATGAGGGAGACGTCGTCGAGCACGAGGAGCCGGGTGCGGCCGACGGCCTGGTCGTCGACGCGCAGCCCCGGGGTCCGGGCCCGCTCCTCCTCGGCGGCGTCGACGATCGCGCCGAGCAGACCGTCGCTGGTGGCGCGATCGCCAGCGAGAAGGCGAGCCGACCCGGTGGCGTCGAGGGTGTGCGGCAGCCACTTGGCCCAGTCCCAGTCGTCGCACTGCTCGGCCGACGCCGCCACCACCAGACCGAGGTCGGCCGGCCCATGGTGCACAGTTGCCTGGCACACGAGGGAGCGGGCCAGTGCCAGCGCCGAGGTGCGGTCGCCGACGAGGCCGACGACGCCACCGCTCGAGAGATCGATCTCGGCGGCGGCGCGGGCGAGCGAACAGTGCCGCTCGAGGAGCTCGTCCACGTCGGCGCCGCTCTTCTTGCGCGTGACCGCCACCGGCGGCTGCCACGGCACCGTCCCGATGCCCGCACGGAGGTGCAGGAAGTCGGGATGCGTCAGCCGCCGCTGCCACAGCTGCGTGCTCGGGGCGGTGGCGCGGCGCAGCGTCTCGGCCGGGTCGGGCAGGAGCACTTCGCGCCGCGCCGTCTCCGCCGCCGTCGCCTCCGTGAGCTCACGTTCGAGGTGGGCCAGCCCTTCTCGGTACTCCTTGTTGGCGCTGCGCTTTTCCTTGCGGGCCCGGCGTTTGGCCGAGAGGGCGTTGCCGATCGCGATCACCGGGCTCAGCAGCATGAAGGCGGCGAAGCGCGGGTCCTTGTAGATGGCGATGAGCACGGCGCCCATCGCCAATGGGGCGATGATCGTGATGATGCTGAAGGCCGGCCCGCGCCCGGACTTCCCCGGTGGCTCCGGCGCATCGATGGTTGACGGCTCCTCGGGCATGGCCGCTCGCGGCGGGCGGTTGAACGGCACCACCCCGCCTACAGCGCGGTGCAGCGGGTCGGCGGCGATCGGTCGATCGTCGGGGAGTGATGGCTGCACGCGCGCGTGCAGCGTCCCGAGGCGGAGCAGGGCGCCCGGCTCGAGGTCGCGCTCGTCGTTGCCGACGACGGGCTGCCCTTCGATCCACGTGCCGTTGTGGGAGCCGAGGTCGGTGACGGCGACGGCACCGTCGTCATCGATGCGCAGCCGAACGTGGCGGGCCGACAGGGTCGGGTCGGCGATCGCGATGTCGCAGCCGGCGTCGCGCCCGACCACGATCGTGCCGGGCTCGAGCGGGAACATGGCGCCGGCGACTGGACCGGCCACGACCGCCAACGCGGGCCCCTCGGTCGCCGCCGGCGGCGAGGGCGCGTCCCGGGCGATGCGGATAACGGCGCCCTCGTGCAGGCCGATCTCGTCGAGGCCGATCTCGGGACCGAAGAAACGGCCCTCGACGACCACGCCGGCGCGGTCGCCGTCGACGGCCGGCGCGGTGCCGTTGGCCGCGCCCACGAGGTCGGCGACGCACGCGGCGGGATCCTCGACGACGAGGTCGAGCTCGCGTTGCGCTCCGTGGTGCTCGATGACGATCTGCACCGTGGTGCGAGAGTGTACGGACGGACCGCCCTTCTCGCTCGCGTGCGCCGTAGTGTGCGTTGGTGCGCAGGATCGGAATCGGCGTGCTGGCGGTGTTGGCGGTTTCCGTCACCGGCTCGGTCCCGCTAACCGGCGCCTCACGCCAGGCGGGCGAGGTCTATGTAGCGCTGGGCGACTCGTACACCGCCGGTCCGGTGGTGCCGACCCAGCTGCCCGACCCGCCCGGGTGCTTCCGGTCGGATCAGAACTACCCGCACGTCCTGGCCCCGGCTCTGCCCGCCGCCGGGTTCGCCGACGTCAGCTGCAGCGGCGCCACCACCGCGGCCATGACCGCGCCCCAAGCCGTCCCGGGCGGCGCCAACCCGCCCCAGTTCGACCGCCTCGACGCCACCACCACGCTCGTGACCATCGGCATCGGTGGCAACGACATCGGCTTCACCGACATCGCAATCAGCTGCATCTCCATCGACCCGAACGCCACGCCGTGTCTCGACCGCTACGTCGTCGGCGGTGTCGACGAGGTGAGCGGTCGTATCGCCGCCGCCGCTCCGAACGTGCTCGCCGCCTTCCAGGGCATCACGGCGCGCGCCCCGAACGCGCGCGTGTTCGTCGTCGCCTACATCGCCATCGTTCCCGCCGACGGCGTCGCCTGCCGGCCCCAGCTCTTGTACTCGCAGCCCGACATCGAGTACCTGCGCGACAAGCAGCAGGAGCTGAACGCGATGATCGCCGGTCAGGCGACAACCGCCGGCGCGACGTACGTCGATGCCTATGCCGCCAGCGTCGGCCACGACGCCTGCCAGGCGCCCGGCGTGCGCTGGGTCGAGCCGATCGTGGCGGCGTCGCCGGCCGCGCCGCTGCACCCCAACGCACTCGGCATGCAGTGCGTGGCGTCGGTGGTGCAAGCGGCGGTGCAGCCCGGCGCGCCGACCACGATCACTTGCCCGCAGGGGGCCACGCCCGTCGCAGCGTCACCCCGGTTCACCGGCTGAGAAGCCCGTGCTGGCGTGCGCGTCAGCGAGGAGCCCACCGGGCCGTCGTCGCCGGCGAGGGTCGCGCCCGTCTGACGCGAGATGCCGGGAACCACCCGTTTCTCGCCCGATCGCCACGGGTACCTTCCCGCGGTCGACCCGGAGGTACGCCCAGGGAGGATCGGCTCGAGGGTCGGGCGGGCGCCGGAGCCCGCCCGGAGGTGGGGAACCCAATGACAGGGTCCGAGACAGGACGGAGAGCGACGCCGGCACGCCGGGGTCTGGTGGTGGGGCTGGCGCTCGCCGCCGCCACTTCGCTCGCCGCGTGCGGCGACGACGACGCCGAGGGGTCCACGGAAGCCTCCGAACCCACGACGACGACCGCGCCCGACCTCGAGGCCGACGTGCTCGCCGCCTACGAGGCGAGTGAGGACGCGTTGCTTGCTGCCGGCGACCCGCCGAATCCCGACGACACTGGGCTGGCGGCAACGCGCACGGGCAACGCGTTGGTCGCGGCACGCAACCTGCTCGAGCGCTTCCGAGCCGAGGGTGGGTTCTGGCGCGGGACCATCGAGCACCAGCCCGAGGTCGTCTCGGTCGACGAGACCACCGCCGTGATCAGCGACTGCCTCAACGACCTGACCAGTGTCTACAACGCCGCCGGTGAGGTCGTGGAGGGCAACGACGGCGTGCCGGAGGTGTGGACGTCGACCCTGGTGCTCGAGGGCACCGATTGGAAGATCACCGAGTACATCAAGGAGGGGCAGCCGTGCTGAGGAGAAATCGACTCGTTACCGCCGGCGCGCTCGTAGCGATCGTCGTGGCGCTCGGGAGTGCCCCGGCCCTCGGTGATCCCGGCGACGGCTCGGCTTCGGGATCGAGCGACGGCGAGGCGGCGTCGGCACGGGGCAACGCCACCGACTCGACGCCCGCGCTCCCGGCGGGGACCCGCAACACCGCGCAGCCCAACTGTGTGACGAGCAGCGGTCAGCCCGACTTCATCTCGTACGGGCCGCTGCTGGTGACGACCCAGGACGAGCAGCGCAACGAGATCCGACCCTGGGAGCAGCGGCCCGGTCAGTGGGCGCACCAGTACTGCGGCGGCGAGTGGGTGGACTTCGTCTTCCTCCCCGACGCCGCGCCGGTCGACCCGCGGGTGATCGCGCAGGCCGTCTTCGCCCGCATCCGTCCCGATCCGCCGAAGCTTCGGGTGAATCCCGACATCGAATCGCCCCAGCTCGTGAACCTCGACACCTGGCTCTGGGTCGACCCCGCCAGCTGGCAGCCCATCTCCGACGGCGACTCCGCCGGTCTGGTGTCGGTGACGGTGACGGCGGAGCCCAAAGAGCTGCGATTCAACATGGGCGACGGCAAATCGGTCGTCTGTGACTACCCCGGCACGCCCTACGACCCGTCCCGTCCGGCCGCGGAGCAGTCGACGGAGTGCTTCCACACGTACCGCCACTCGTCGGCCGATCAACCCGACCAGCGCTACACGGTCACGGTGACGATGGTGTACACGGCGAGCTGGTCGTCATCGGGCGCCGTCGTCGACGGCGGCGATCTCGGCACGCTCGAATCCGACGCCACCGTGCGCCTCCGAGTGGCCGAAGGCCAAGCGATCGTCACATGAGACCAAGGGGCAGCCCATGCGACCGATGAGCCCGACCACGACCGAGCGGCCTTCCCGAGAGCGGCGCGCTCGCGAGCTCGACGGCAAGCGCGCCGCAGCCGCGCCGCCGACGCGGCCCGGCCGGCAGCGACGCTGGTCGCTTGCGGTCGCCGCCATCCTCGTCGTCGTCGGATCAGCGTTGACCTTCGCGGTCCTGTGGGCCAACGCCGGCGACCGGGAGCCGTTCCTGGCCATCGTCAACCGGGTGCCCGCCGGGCAGACCATCGCCGCCGAGGATCTGACCGTCGTGCGGGTCTCAGCTGATCCCGGGCTCGATCCGATTCCGTCCGACCGCCGCGACGAGATCGTCGGCGAGACCGCCAGCACCGATCTGCTGCCCGGCACGCTGCTCACCGATGAGCTGGTCGGCGGCGAGGACGTGGTCGAGGTCGGCCAGGCGATCGCCTACGTGTCGCTGCGCGGCGGCCGGCTCACCACGTCGAGCCTCCGTCCCGGCGACCGCGTGCAGGTCGTCGTCAGCGCCACCACCAGCGGCGCCGACCCGACCGGTGCGGTCGTCGCCGAGGGCCGGGTGGTCGAGATCGAGGACCTCGACGACGCCACCGGCACGCAGGTCATCGCGGTGTCGGTGCCGGAGGCGGACGCACCGGCGGTGGCGGGCGCATCGGCATCGGAGCAAGCGAGCGTGGTGAAGGTGCCGCAGTGACGGTTTACGCCTTCGGCTCGGCGAAGGGGTCGCCCGGGGTCACCACCACCGTCGCCGCGCTGGCGTCGGCCTGGCCGGCGGACCGAGGCGTCTTGGTCGTCGAGGCCGATCCCGGCGGTGGCGACCTCGCCGCCCGGGTCGAGCTGGCCGCCGATCCCGGGCTCGTGACGCTGGCCGCCCAAGGTCGCCGCAGCCTCGACGTCGCCGCCCTCGACACCCACACCCAGGAGCTCCCCGGCCTGCGACCGGCGCGGGCGCTGCTCGGCGTGCCGTCGGCCGACCAGGCCCACGCCGCCCTGCGGGCCGTGCGGGGCCGGTTCCCCGAAGTGCTCGGTGAGGTGGCCGACGCCGACGTCCTCGTCGACTGCGGTCGCCTCGATCCGGCGTCGCCGGCGCTCGAGCTCGTCGCCACCGCCGACGTCGCGGTCATCGTGACCCGGCCCCGGCTCGATCACGTGCAGCACGTCGCGGCGCGGGTCATGACGCTCGCCGCCGACCCGCCGCCGCTCGTGCTGCCGGTCGGCGACCGACCGTACGGGCCGGGCGAGATCGCCGCCGCCACGGGTGTGGGCGTCCTCGGCGTGCTCGCCGACGACGGCCGCGCCACCGGCGTGTTGAACGGCACGGTCACCGGCGGCGCCTGGCTGCTGCCCCGCTCGCGGCTCATTCGCTCCGCCCGCACGCTCGCTGACGCCCTCGTCCGCATCGCCCGGCTGCGCGGCGACCTGATGACTGGTGAGAGCGGAGCGAGCACCGGCCCGCAGGGGCGGCGCGCAGCGGAGCACGCGGAGCGAGCGGCCGCGGCCGGGCCACCCCAATCGGGGATGGCCCCGGCCGCAGCGAGCGGAGCCATGGGGTCGGCTTCGTGAACCCCGAGCACCGCACGCTGGTCCGGCAGTTGCGCCAGGACGTGGCCGATCGGCTCACCGACCGGCTCCGCGCCGACGAGGCTGCCGGTCGACCGCGCATGGGCCCGGACGACCAGCGCATGTTCGGCCGGCACCTCATCAGCGAGCGTCTCGAAGAGCAGGCACGAGAGCAGCTCCGGGCCGGACGCGAGCCGTTGTCGGCCGACGACGAGATCGTCATCGGCCAAGCCATTCACGACGCGCTGTTCGGTCTCGGGTCGCTCCAGCCCCTGCTCGAGGACGAGACGATCGAGAACATCGACGCCAACGGCGCCGCCGAGGTGTGGGTGACCCGCGCCGACGGCACGAAGGAGCGCGGGCCGCCCATCGCCGACAGCGACGAGGAGCTGGTCGACAGCCTCCGCATGACCGCGGCGCGCGTCGGCCTCACCGAGCGCCGCTTCGACGTCGGCTCGCCGAGCCTCAACGTGCGGCTGCCCGACGGGAGCCGCTTGTTCGCGGTGATGTCGGTGACGTCGCGCGTCTCGCTCTCGATCCGCCGCCACCGGTTCCCCAAGGTGTTCCTCGACGACCTCGTCGGGCTGGGCACGGTCGACATGGCGCTGCGCGAGTTCCTGTCCGCCGCCGTCCGCGCCCGCAAGAACCTCATCGTGTGCGGCGGCGTCGACGCCGGGAAGACCACGATGCTGCGGGCGCTGCTCAACGAGATCGACCCCGAGGAGCGGCTGGTCACCATCGAGGACAACCTGGAACTCGGGCTCGACCGGTATCCCGAGCTGCACCCCGACGTCGTCGCCCTCGAGGCCCGCGAACCCAACGTCGAGGGCGAGGGCGCGGTGACGCTGGCCAACCTCGTTCGCTGGGGCCTGCGCATGAACCCGACGCGCGTGATCGTCGGCGAGGTTCGCGGCGACGAGGTCCTGCCGATGCTGAACGCCATGAGCCAGGGCAACGACGGCTCCATGTGCACGATCCACGCCAACTCGTCGAGCGGCGCGTTCGGGAAGCTGGCGATGTACGCGGTGCAGGCGCCCGAGCGGTTGCCGCTCGAGGCCACCAACCTGCTCGTCGGCAACGCCATCGACTTCGTCGTCTACATCGGGCGCGAGCTCGGCGGCGACAAGATGCGCCGCTACGTGTCGTCGGTGCGCGAGGTCGTCAACGCCGAAGGCGCCATGATCCAGACCAACGAGGTCTTCGCCCCCGGTCCCGACCGGCGGGCGATCCCGGCGGCGCCGCTGCGCAGCCGCACGGTCGAGCAGCTGGAATACGCCGGCTTCGATCGTTCGGTGCTCAATCGCCCCGAAGGATGGTGGGAATGACGGGCGTCGTCGCCCTCCTCGGCGCGATCGCCGGGCTCGGTGTCGTCACCGCGGTGGCGGCGCTGCGCGGCTTCGAGCTTCAGACACGCGATTCGAGCCGGCCGTCGCTCCTCTCCCGCATCGACCGGTTCACGCTCCGGCTGGCGTTCGCGGTCGTCGGCGGCGTGATCATCGCCCTGCTCACCTGGTGGCCGGTCGGCGCCCTCCTCGTCGCCGCCGCCTGCTTCATGCTCCCGACCACCTTCGGCGGCAAGCGGGCGCGAGAGGCGCAGGTGGCGAGGGTCGAGGCGGTGGCGGCGTGGGCCGAGATGCTGCGCGACACCATGGCCGCCGCCGGCGGCCTCGAGCAGTCGATCCTCGCCACCTCGGCGGTCGCGCCCGTCGCGATCCGCACCGAGGTCCTGGCGCTGGCGGCCCGGCTCGAGCGCGAGCGCCTGGCGCCGGCGTTGCGCGAGTTCGCCGACGAGCTCGACGACCCCACCGGCGACCTCGTCGTGGCCGCCCTCGTGCTCGCCGCCGACAAGAGCCCGAAGCACCTCGGCGAACTCCTCGGCACCCTGGCCGCCTCCGCCCGCTCCGAAGTCAACATGCGGCTGCGGGTGGATTCGGGTCGAGCGCGCACGCGAACGTCGGTGCGGGTCGTGATCGCCTCGACGGTCACCTTCACGCTCGGCTTGATCCTCCTGAACCGCGGGTACCTCGAGCCGTACGACACCGCGTTCGGTCAGTTCGTGTTGCTCCTCGTGGGCATGCTCTTCGGGATGTCGTTCTGGTGGTTGGCGCGCATGGCGCGCATCGAGCCCAACCCGCGCTTCCTGACGGCGGCGGAGCCGACGTGATCGCGGCGATCCTGCTCGGGACGTGCTTCGGCGCCGCCGTCATCATCGCCGGGCGTGCCCTGTTCCCGGCCGCCCCGCCCTTGAGCGCGGCGCTGGCGCGGCTCAGCCGTTCGCGCGAGTTGACCACCGGGCTCCCGGCGGTGACGGAACCGCGATCCGACTACTCGACCGAGATCGGTCGCCGGGTCGGGACGGCCGTCGGCCGGATCATGGCGTCGCTGGGGCTGGCCCCGCGCGCCCTTGACGCCGACTTGCGGCTCGTCGGCCGCACGATCGATCAACACCTGGGCCAGAAGGCGTTGCTGGCGGTGTTCGGCCTTCTGTTGCCGTCG
>Ga0299914_10003770_pt1 | contig 10775 bp, 10 predicted proteins | sample RVTome_10_FD_201361 | JGI IMG/M metagenome (GOLD analysis project Ga0299914, IMG submission 201361) | Soil microbial communities from uranium-contaminated site in the Upper Colorado River Basin, Wyoming, United States - RVT153D57 (version 2) ... | reverse complement strand
TTCGAGGCGCAGAGCATTTTTGACGACATTCCGGCTGCAGAGCTGGAAATCGAGATCTTCCGTGGCGATCACACGGTGTGGTGCAATCCGTGCAATGAGGTGGTCATGATGCGGGATTGTCCGCACGGACCTGAGGATTATCTGTTCCTCTCGGGAACAAAAGTGCGTAATATGCTGGCCGCAGGCGAGCCGCTGCCGCCGGAGTTTTCACGGCCTGAGGTGGCGCAGATTCTCATGGAGTTTTATCAGGCGGAAGCTACTCACCGCGCAGATTAGACCGGCTCCGCGAAGGGGGCGCAGGGGGGAAACAAGAGACAGAGGGGGCAATACATATGGCTGACCTATCGGATTATCAGCGAGAATTTATCGATTTTTTGATCCACTCAGAGGTCCTCACCTTTGGCGCCTTTACCACCAAATCCGGGAGAGAAACGCCCTATTTCATCAACACCGGGAATTTCAATAGTGGCCCACGCATCGCGGCGGCGGGGCGCTATTATGCCAATCATATTGTGGAGAAAGGTCTGTCGGCCATCGATACGGTATTTGGCCCGGCGTACAAGGGCATTCCCCTCGCTGTGGCCACGGCGACGGCGCTTTGTACCGACCATCGTATCGACGTTGGCTTTTCATTTGATCGCAAGGAAGAAAAGGTGCACGGCGACAAGGGGCAGGTCGTCGGCCGGCAGCTTGAAGCGGGTCAGCGGATTGTCCTGGTTGAAGATGTGATTACAGCGGGAACGACCTTCCGAAGCATCATTCCGCTGCTTCAGGGCATTGCCGACGTTGAGTTTGCAGGAATCGTCATCTCAGTCGATCGTTGTGAACGCGGCACAGGCGCGGGTTCCGCCATTGACGAGTTGAGCGAGACGATGGGGATTCCGATCTTCCCCATCGTGACCATCCACGATATTCGCGCCTACCTCTCGGTGCCAAACACGAGCGGTCTCACCCTCTCCTCCGGCTTACAAGATCGGATGGAGGCTTACCTCGCTGCGTACGGCGTGTGAGCGCAGCCCCACACCCGGGCTTTAAAGGCTCGCACTGCAATGCACGCCCCTGCAGCAAGTTGGATCAATGTTCGCTAGGGAACAAGCTCAATGAGGACATCACGTCTGCACCAAAGTGGCGAAAACGTCTTACAAACGATTCGAGCCAAGCGGGTTGAAGCCCAAGCAAAGGGCATCTCTTTAATTGACCTTTCCATTGGCGAACCCAAAGGCCCGGCCCTCCTCAGCGCTAGAGAAGCCGCCGCTGCCGCTGTCCTCAGTGATGCGGAAGCCATGCATGCGTACCAGTATAATGACAGCCCCGGTGTGCCTGATTTCTCGCGCCGATTTATCAAGGCCCATATACGCGGTCATCTCCCGGACGATGAGGTGGACTACCTGCCGATTCCCGGCATCAAACCGATGCTTGGCCTGATCCCGCTGGCGTGCGGCTGTGCGGACGAGACGATCACAGTCGCCACCACGACTAGCCCGGGTTATCCCATTCCGGCCGATTGGTGTGCGTACCATCCGTTTGCCAACCATTACGCACTGTCTCTGACGGCCCAGAACCAATTCCGTTTCCAATGCGAAGATATTGTACCAGAGACGGCTCTCATTATGATGAACTACCCGCATAATCCCTCTGGGCAGGTGGCGACGCGGGATTGGCTTTATGAGCTGTGCCGGTTTTGCAGTGAGCACAACATTCGTCTCTTTAATGATGCGGCCTACTTCATTCTCAGCTATAGCGATGCAAGCCTCGCCTTGTCTGAAGTGGCGCCGGAGTTTCCCGATTTATCCTGGGCCGAGGCCTTCACTGCAGCCAAACTGATCGGCAATGGCACCGGTTGGCACATCGGCGCCATGGTGGGCTCTCCTGACTTCATGGGTGATCTCAAAATGGTGAAAGGTAAGACGGACACCGGCTTTGTCGCCCCGATGGCGGCGGGTGTGATCGCTGCCTTTGAACACGACCAAGCGGGAATCGCAGTCTATCGTGAGAGGTACCGTGCACGGCTGCGTCTGCTCATCAGGCTGCTATCCGAAAACGGCATGCAGCCGGCGATCGAGCCCGTGGCAGGTTTCTTCACTCTCTGGCATGTCCCGACCCAGGCATTTGGCAAGGCAGTTGAGAGTGCCGAGCATTTTAACTTGATGATGATTGAAGAGACGGGTGTGGTCGGCGTCCATTTTCCGGGTTACGTGCGCTATGCGGTGTGTGCAGATGTAGAGGCCATGACGGAGGACCTCCGGATGGCATTCGGAAAAGCCTCGGTCTCCTATGGGATCTGATCCGGCGGGCAGTTCCGGAACCTCCGGCATCAACCGTCCCAAGCACTCTTTTAGAGTGGCGTGCCCTCTCCGCCTTGAGAGCTTCCTAAGCCTGTTGAACCCATCAAAGACATCATGCTCTACCCGCCGCCGCCCTCATCCGGCGCGAATCCCAGCGACCGGTCGAACCGATCGAGGAGAGCATAGCCAATCTGGGCCACTTCGTTCACTTCGTCTTCGCCGGCTTCAGTCAGTTCGCCGAATTGTCCCTCCTGTAAATTCTCGATTAAGCTCAGGCAGCGCATTTGATAATCCTGCAGATCGACAAAGAGGCTCCGCTCCTGAGCCCGCCGGTTATATTCCTCACTCGCCGCATGTAGCACGGCGAGCAGATCGTCCGGATTCCAGGGTTTGGTGAGGTAACGAAAAATTTGTCCCTGGTTGATCGCGTCGATCACCGCCCTGACATCGGCATAGCCGGTAAACAGTACCCGGACCACTCCCGGGCGTTCGCCTCGAGCTTGGCTGAGGAGTTCCACCCCTGCCATCTCCGGCATGCGCTGATCGCTCAGCATGACCTGGATAGGCTGCTGCTCCAGAATCTGCAGGGCTTCGGGACCGCTCTGGGCGGTGTGCACCTCAAACTCCATGCGCAGCAATCCACGTAGGGAATGGAGAATCTCCTCTTCATCATCGACGATCAGAATCGGTATCTTGCCCGTCTCACCCATCGCGATTCTCCTTACGCTTCTCTTCTCGTCTCTCTCAAATAGCATCGCCGTGGCCGCAGATCATGCCATCACCCGATAGCGGCATCCGCCCGACGTTTCATGATCCCTCGCTGGCGTCAGCTTGAGCGCCATGCAGGCCAAGTGATGGCGTCTTCGGAATCGTGAAGAAGAAGGTGGAGCCTTCCCCCAGTTTTGACTCTACCCCAACCTGCCCCCCATGGGTTTCCACAATCCGCTTAACAAAGGTCAAACCGGCGCCAGTACCCGAATAGGCCTCACGCGTGTGCAAGCGCTTAAAAAGTTCGAAGATGCGGCGATGGTGGTCGGGCGCAATGCCAATACCGTTGTCACTGACGGTGAGGCGATAACACTCTGGATAGTCCTCACAGCCAATGGTAATGACTGGGGGCTTTCCGTCGATAAATTTCAGGGCATTGCTCACCAGATGACTGAAGACCTGGCTGAGACATGCTTCAGAGTAAAGAACGACTGGGAGGGTCTCGGGCAGATCAATATGGGCTCCAGTGGCATCGATTTCCGCCTGCAAATCGTGCATCGTCCGCTCGACGACACGCTGCACCGGCACTAATGCGGACGCGATTTCCAGACGGCCAATGTGGGAGTATTCCAGCAACCCATCCAGCAGGGTCTTCATGTGCAGGGCATCTTCGATAATCTCGTTGCACAGTTCACGGCCTTGCGCATCCAAGACCTCGCCGTAGTCCTCCAGAAGCCAGCGGGCATAGCCCTCGAACGTCCGCAGGGGGGTTTGCAAATCATGGCTCGCCGAGTGGGCAAACGCTTCCATTTCCTCGGCGCGGGTGCGCAATTCCTGATTCTGCTCGGCTAAAGTCTGCTCCAGCTGAACAATTCGTTCTCCGGCCCGCAAGCGCACCCGCAGTTCATCTTGATCAAAGGGCTTGATGACAAAATCATCGGCGCCCGCGTCCATGCCCGTCACGATGTCTTCTTTTCCGGACTTCGCCGTCAGCAAGACCGTATAGACATAGCCCGGACGCTGCGACGCCCGAATACGGCGAATGAACTCCGGCCCATCCATCCCGGACATCATCCAATCACTGATGACAATGCGAAAGTCGCCCTCATCGGTAAAGCGCTGCCAGGCTTCGGCGCCGTTGGAGGCCACCACCACGTCGTGCCCCCATTTTTGCAAACACCGCTGCAAGAGACGTCTCGATACGGGCGCATCTTCCACAATCAAGATTCTCATGGCGTCGGCTCCTTATCACGTCTTCCCTGCTACGGTTATACGCCTCGGACCGCTTGACCTCATGAGATTTCCATCAGCATCGCACTGCGGCATCGTCGTTAGAATCAGCAGAGGGCGACTATAAAAGCCTCAAACTGCATTGTCAAGCAACCAAATAGCGTCACCTCAATATTTGCGGTGGGCGTTGGTAGTGGGTGACGATACAGGCTACGCTCGACTCGAACCGGACCCACCGCGCTGTTGGACGTCGTCTCGTACCGCAACACCCGATCATACCGCTCGCCGTCGATCTCGATCTGGGGGACATCGCGGTCGAAGCGCGAGCGCTCTCATCCCAAAGCTTCACGCTCGGCCACCACGAAGAGGCGGTGCAACTCCTGCTCGATCTGGTCAAAGTCTTCAAGTGGCCCATGCAGCCCTGGGGATGAAGACGAGGAAACCGTTTCAAGGCGTGGAGATACAATAATTGCGGACCAGTGGTGTCGCAACGCCGAAGCGCCTATGGCCATGACGGGCAAACCTGATCTCGATCCGATACAATCTGTCGATCGGCATACTCGGGTAGATGGGGTAGGAGATAGGAGGTGGCGTATGACACGATTCACGGCCATGGTGCTCAGTTTAGGTGTCCTGTGGATGGCGGGTATGGGCTCGCTTTGGGCGGCCGAGCCCCGCTACGGCGGCACGTATCGCTTTCCCCTCAGCACCGATCCACCCACCCTCGATCCGGCACAAATTACTGACACCACGTCGCATACCGTGGCCTCCGAGATGTTTAACGGCTTGGTGCAATACGATGACAAGCTCAACATCGTACCTGATATTGCCGAGCGCTGGGACCTCTCACCCGATAAGCGCACGTACACGTTTTATTTAAAAAAGGGGGTGAAATTTCACCACGGACGGGAATGTACGGCGGCGGATTTTCGCGACACGTTCGAACGCGTGCTCCACCCGTCCACCCGCTCGCCCCGCACCGGCTTCATCGACCGGCTGCAGGGCGCCAAAGCCTATATGCAAGCCCAAGCGCCCCGGGTCGAGGGCATCACCGTAGTAGATCCGTACACCCTGCGGCTGACGCTGGAACAGCCCTTCAGCCTCTTTCTGCATCTCCTGACTTATTCTTCCAATTACGTCATCCCCAAAGAAATCGCCGATCAACACGGCAGCGATTTCACCTCGCACCCGGTGGGCACCGGTCCGTTTCGCTTTGGGAAGTGGCAACACGACGACCATATCGTGTTGGAGGCGAACCCGAACTATTTCAAAGGACGGCCCTATCTCGACCGCTTACACTACCGCATCCTACCGGAAGAAGTCACCCGGCTCGAAGAGTTTAAGGCCGGAAATCTGGAGCATACCGACATTCCCAGCGGCCAATTTCTCAGTGTCAAACACGATCCAGACCTGGCGCCGCGTCTGGTGTCGTATCCCATTCTGGGCACGTATGCGATTCGCTTTAATATGGAAAAACCGCCGTTCAAGGACAATAAAGCGCTGCGCCACGCCCTGAATTACGCCATCGACCGGCGGGCCATTTCCGACGTTATTCTGGAAGGCCGCGTGTATCCGGCCAAGGGGATTTTGCCGCCTACCATGCCCGGCCACAATCCTGACTTGGAAGGCTACACCTACGATCCCGGCAAAGCCAAACAACTGCTGATTGAAGCGGGCTATCCCGGCGGTCAACATCTGCCGCCCCTCGATCTCTACTTTAACACCAACGACACGCATCAAAAAATTGCGGAACTCATGCAAGCGCAACTTCTTGAACTGGGCATCCGAATCGGACTCCGCAGCCTCGATTGGGCGGCCTATATCAAACTGGTGGACGATGGCGGCACGTTATTGCACCGCATGGGATGGATTGCCGACTATCCGGACCCGGAGAATTTTCTCACCGTGCTGCACCACAGCCGCAATGTCGGACCGGCGGGTAACAGCGCCCGCTACCGCAACCCGAAAGTGGATGCCCTGCTGGATCAGGCCGATGCCGGCGAGGTGTGGGAGGAGCGCAAGCGGCTGTATCAAGAAGCGGAGCGCCTCATCGTTGAGGATGCGCCCTGGATCTATGTGTATTACTACAGTGCTAATATGCTGTTTCAACCGTCGGTGCGCGGCCTGCAACTGAGCGGTATGGACGCGGAGTTGACGATCGGTCTACAACCGATGGCCCTGGTCTGGTTGGCGCGCTAATGCTCGCCTTCGTCATTCGGCGTCTGCTCACGCTCATTCCAGTGCTTGTCGGCATCACCCTGGTGATTTTTAGCCTGTCCTATATTTCACTGGGCGATCCGGTTCGCGCCATGATGGGACAGCGGGGCGATCCGGAGGTCATCGCTCAGATTCGCCACGACTACGGCTTGGATCAACCGCTTCACGTGCAATATGCCCGCTATATCGGACGACTTTTGCAGGGGGATTTGGGCCGTTCCTACCGTCAGCATCGCCGCGTCACTGACCTCATGTGGGAACGTCTTCCCGCCACTTTGCGGCTTGCCGCCGCCGCCATGCTCATCGCCGTTGTATGCGGCTGCACCGCCGGCATCCTCGCCGCGATCAAGCCCAATTCCTGGATCGACCGCCTGGTCATGGTGCTGGCATTATTGGGCATCTCGACCCCGGTATTCTGGAGCGCCATGATGCTCATCCTGCTCTTTGGCTCGGTGTTGCGCTGGTTTCCCATCTCCGGATACGGCAGTGGCCATGTATGGTATTTAATTCTGCCTGCCATTACCCTCGGCGCTTTGCAAACCGGCTACATTGCCCGCATGACCCGATCGAGCCTGCTAGATGTCCTGCGCCAGGATTACATGCAAACGGCACGCGCCAAAGGGCTGCGCGACACCATCGTGCTGTGCAAACACGGCTTAAAAAATGCCGCCATTCCCGTGGTGACCGTGATCGGCATCAGCTTTGCCGATCTGTTGACCGGTGCGCCGCTGACGGAAATGATTTTTGCCTGGCCCGGCATTGGCCGCTTGATGGTCAACGCCGTCGCCAACCGGGATTTTCCCGTGGTCATGGGATGCACGCTCGTATTTGCTCTGGTGTATGTATTGGCCAATCTCGGTGTCGACCTTCTCTACGCCTATCTAGACCCCCGTATCCGCTACGATCAGGAGGACTAACCGAATGCGGCAGACGGTTTGGCGCCGTCACCCGACCGTGCTGGTGGGCAGCCTCATGCTGCTGGGGCTGATCGTCGCGGCAGTTGGCGCACCCTGGATTGCCACGCATGACCCGTATCGCGTCTCGACCCATTACAGCCTGCAACCGCCCCAGGCAACGCACCTCTTCGGCACAGATTGGCTGGGCCGCGATGTGTTTAGCCGCGTCATCTACGGTGCCCGCGTCTCGCTTCAGGTCGGGCTCATCGTCGAGGCAGTTGCCGTCGTGATCGGCGTATTGCTCGGCGCCTTGGCGGGCTTCTACGGCAAACTACTCGATACGTTACTGATGCGCATTACCGACACCTTTATGGCTTTCCCCTCTCTCGTGCTCGCCATCGCGCTCATGGCCGTGTTTCAAAAACCCGGCCTGATGAACGTCATTATCGTCCTGAGCCTGTTGCAATGGACATCGGTCGCTCGGGTCGTACGCGGCAGCATCTTAGCGGTCAAAGAAGATGATTTTGTGCAGTCGGCGCAGGCTATTGGCGCCAGCGATCGCCGCATTCTCTTCCGGCACATTCTGCCGAACGGCATGGCCCCGGTGATCATCACAGCCACAATCGGCGTAGCGGGCAATATTGTATCGGAAGCCGGTCTGAGCTTCCTCGGCTTCGGCACCCAACCGCCCACCGTGAGTTGGGGCACGATGTTGGCGCAGGGGCGCAATTATCTCACCATCAAACCCTGGGTGTGCATTTTCCCCGGCCTCGCCCTGTTGTTTACCGTGTTGGGGTTGAACTTGTTCGGCGACGGCTTGCGGGATTGGTTCGATCCGCGCTCCCGTTAAGATAAGTACTGACCGCCGTTGACGTGCAGGGTCTGTCCGGTCACGTAGCGCGCTTCTTCGGAGGCGAGAAACACGGCCATATCGGCAATATCGTCGGGCGTGGCCATGCGGCCGAGCGGCACTTCGCGCCCTCGATCCTGAATGTCTTCCTCCGACATCCCGTAGCGCGGTTGCGCTGTGTCCGTAAGACCGGGCGCAATGGCGTTGACGCGAATCCGGTAGGGGGCGAGTTCGAGTGCGGTAGCCCGCGTCAAGCCGACAATGCCCGCTTTGCTTGACACGTAATGCACCCCGCGTGGCGAGCTGCGAAAGGCCGCCCCGGAGGCGAGATTAATCACCGCCCCGCCCTGCCCTCGCGCCACCAACTGCCGGGCGACGGCCTGGGTGCAGAGAAATGATCCTTTGAGATTCACCCCCAATACCTCTTCCCACTGCGCTTCCGTCAGGTCGAGAAAATCCACCCGTGGGAAAATACCGGCATTGTTGACTAAAATATCAATACCACCCAGCTGATTCCCCGCCTCGATCATCGCCTGGATATCGTCCGCCCGCGCCACATTTCCCGACACGGCGATGGCTTGCGGACCCAACTCGCGGATCTGCGATACGATGTTTTCTGCCGCCGCTTGATCATCGAGATAATTGACGATCACACTGGCGCCCTCGCGGCCGTAGGCCAGCGCAATCGCCTGGCCAATCCCTTGTTGCGCGCCGGTAACCAGCGCCACCTTTCCGGTTAATCGCATGGTTGATCTCCTACAGAAAATCCACGAGCTACTCGACACAATCGCTCGTGCCGTAACTGACTTGATTCGCACACGAGTATACGCAGTACGCCCCGCAAACAACAGAGTCATGTTGGGTGCAGGAGGAGAATTGGGTTTACTCCTTTCACATGATCAGATAAGAAGCGCGGTCAAGCTGTGGTAAGATGTAGTCGTTAACCCTATTCTGCTTTGACACGTACGTTCTGTCATCTCCATGCAATCGCTGGAAGACGATCGCCATGACCAAAAGGCAAGATTATGCACGACCCCATTGACCAACTCGCCCAGTTTGTCGCCGAGACCCGCTGGGAGGAGATTCCCGAGGCAGTGCGCCAACACGCCAAACTCGTCCTGCTCGATACCGTCGGCGTCATTCTCGCCGGTTCGGAACAACCAGAAGTTCGGCAGATTCGGAGCCAATTACTGCCCAATAGCGGCGCGGGCGCGACGGTGTTCGCGCGCGATTGTCCTGTCAGTAACCCGCATACGGCGGCTTTGCTCAACGGCATTGCGGGCCGATCCATTGAACTCTGCGAAGGGCATCGCTACGTTTCTTGCCAGGGGGCCATCCAGATCGTCCCCACCGTGCTCGCCCTTGGCGAATCGGGAGGCCGAGCGGGCCGAGACCTGCTGAGCGCGCTCATTTTAGGCTATGACACAGCGGTGCGCATCGGCTCCGGTGTCACGCCTCGCGCGCTGGCACATCAAAACGGCCAGGCCCCGCTGCTCGGCGCCGTGGCGGCAGGAGCGCGGCTGCGCGGGTTGAACGCCGCCGATACGGGACGAGCGCTGCGCCTCGCCGCAACCTTGCTGCTCACGCCCAGCTATACCAACGCCGTGGCCGGCGCGACGGTGCTTAACGTGGCGGGTGGGATGAGCGGCTTTATCGGCGCCCTCGCCCCGGAGCTGGCTCTGGCGGGATTTGAAGCGCAGGACAACGCCATTGCAGAAGCATTTAGCAGCCTGGTCGGCGATGGCTTTCAACCTGCCGGCATCGCCGCTGCACTGGGGCAGCGATGGGAGATCAGCCGCAACCATTTTCGTCTCCGCGCCTGCTGCAATCCCATCTATGCCGCGCTCGATGCCCTTGAAGCCATTTTAGACGATCTCAGACCGGCGGCAGACGCGATCGACCGCATTGATGCCGCCACCTATCAATTCGCTTCGGCGATGCAAAATCCCGCCCCGCGCAATACCTTTGCGGCACGCTACTCCTTTCCTCATGCCGCCGCCGCATTGGTCATCAAAGGCCACGCGGGCTATGACGCCTTCACCGAGGAGGCGCTGCACGACCCGGCCATGGCCGCTTTGCGGCAGCGCGTGCACCTCAGCGCAGACCCGGAATTGTCGGCGCAAGCGCCGCAGCTCAAGCCGGCTCGGGTCACGCTGACCCTGAAAGACGGCCGGCGGCAAACCCGGCTGTGCGAAAGCGCGCGCGGCGATTTTCAGCGGCCTTATGATGAGTCGGAGCTCAGAGCCAAATTTCGCCAATTGGCCGCGGTCGTGCTCACCCAGGACGGGGTCAATGCCCTCGAAACGAGCCTCGACCGCTGCGATCAGTGGGGCAATACGCAGGAGCTGACCGATGTAATTCGGAGTTATAGCCGCCCGGCAGCGATTTGAGCCGGACAATGTTTATATGTGCGTTCATCCGAAGACATCAAATCCGGTGGAAATCATGGCCTTTCACGATCTGTTCCCCGCTCTAAAACCGCTCATCGCCTGCATTCATCTCATGCCCTTGCCCGGCTCGCCCCGCTACGGGGGCACGATGCGCGACGTCTATGACACGGCTCTGGCGGAAGCCGACATCTTCAGCCGT
>Ga0299914_10003767_pt1 | contig 10777 bp, 9 predicted proteins | sample RVTome_10_FD_201361 | JGI IMG/M metagenome (GOLD analysis project Ga0299914, IMG submission 201361) | Soil microbial communities from uranium-contaminated site in the Upper Colorado River Basin, Wyoming, United States - RVT153D57 (version 2) ... | reverse complement strand
GGTAGACCAGTGTCCGACCAGAAGGGAGAGTAGCCAATGGGCGGAATCCCTCCCGTTCGAACATCGCAAGGGTGCCGGTGGAGAAACCAGGAGGGAGCTGTCCATCACGTCGAGACGTGTCGATGGGATAACCCTCGATGGCCCGGGCCCCGTGACTGCGGGCGTGCTCTACGGCAGAACTGATAAGGGTTGTTGCGATGCCACTGCGACGCAGCGGCGAAGGCACCAGGATGCAATAGATGGCCCACACGTCGGAGTCACCAGGCTCATAGCGACTGTGGCGGACGACGAGGCGGCTGGCGAGCACGTGTCCCAGACCGGTCCGTGGCTCGACACCGCACCTGAAACCCAGGACGACAAGCAGGAGTAATAACTGCAACCGAACGAAATTGCCGAGGTTCTGAACGGACTGATCAGCCCGGAGCTGTTAGCTCGCGACTTAGCCCGCTTGGCCTCCGTCACCATGAGGGAGGGCGTTTTGCCCTCCCCCACTCACGCCGCTGATCCAAGGGTGGCACTCACTGACCGTCGAAGGCCTAGTCCGAGCTGGTCACAGACTCGAGCGCCCGCCAGTCTGCGATATGGCGGAGTCCGTAGTCCTGGGAGCGAAGCGACTCGGCTGGATCTGAGTCCGGAACGTATCTGTGACGGATTCCGTAGTCGACCAGCGGGTCGACCGTATCGCCAGCCGCGGCCGACTCGTTCGAGGTCATGGACCCCAATGCGATGACAGCCGAGACGGCCAGTACGGCGACCATGATGGCGAGCGTTCGCTTGGGCGCTGTCGTCTGATTTGTCCCTGGCTGGATTGTGATGGTCTTACTGGACATGAGAGCCTCCTTTCGTACTTTCGGACCGGTCGTGGCCGGTGCTCTCACTTGAGGAGGCGTACGTTTCAAGGGAACTAGCGTTCAGATGCCCCGAACAATCAACTGAACGATTTCGTTCATACTTGCCAGGAGATCGGGCTCCGGGGATCGGGTCGATAGACGCAGAAGGTCCCGGTGTGGATAGTCAGCAGCAAGTGATCTCCCAACGCGGGGTTGTAGGTGGCGATCTTGTTGGAGGATGCTCGAATGGCTCGGGTCACATTGACTCTGGCCCGCTCTGACTGCGACACCGCTGCCCGGTCTCGACCGCCCAGGCCGACGGCTGCGGTCAGCTCAGAGATGAGAAAGTCCTTCTCTTCACGCCCTGACTCTGCCTTGCCTCGGTCACCGAAAGCATCGGCCTCGGAGATCTCCTCCTCGAGATCAATCAAACGGCGGGTGTAGGCGTCACGAGCTGGACGGTCCAGCACTGGGCCTGCATCTTCGCCGGCGGGCGCGGGAGGGGAATCGAAACTGGCCGTACCACGAGTGATCGGGTTGATGCCCGATACGCCCGCCACCATGTCGAGAACATGAATCTCCCGTCCAGGCGAAGCCAGCAGGAATGCCAGGTAACGCATGCCTTTCATGTCCTTGACCTGGAACGATCGGCCCTCGAAAGAAATCGAGAAGAAATCTCCTTCTCGCCGGAAGATCGCCGATGCGCCGGACCCAGCCAACGCTGTGCCCGGACGGCTCTTCTCCACCCGTGTTGTCTCCAGCTTTCGTGTAAGGGCTGTCAGGCCAACTTGATCGCACAAAGTGCTGCACTCCTCGAGAAGACTGGCTGCGTAGTCGGCATCGCCCTGCTTGTTGCGCCGGATCAGCAACTGCGCCCGGTCGTAGAGGGTGTGTGCCAGCCATGGCCGGGCACCCATTTTCCGATTAGCCGACTCGGCGGCCACCAAAAATTGGTCGGCTGCCTTCTCTTCGTCCAGCATTTCCGCGAGGAGGCCCAGATAGCGAGCCACCGAACCGAGTGGACCCTCGGCGAAGGTAAAGGCGTTCCTGGCCGCGTATGGCTCCAGCATCTCGTAGACCACTGCTGCGATCGAGCGCTCCCCCATTTCCACTGCCAATTCCGCTATCAGGCAAAGCGACGGGATCCAGAAGTTGTCCCGAGGCAGGGCTGCGAAGCGGTTGGTGCTCAGGTCACCAAGGATCTCGCGCGCCTCTGGATGCTGATCACCGGTCGCCAAGAGAATGGCGAGAGCGATGCGGTGCATGGGATACCAGGGGAACTCGATGGCCGTTCTGCGGACTGTGTCCTCCAGTTCGCTCAGCCTCCCCTGCTCCCTGCGAAGGATGAAGAGCTGGAGCAAAGCACCTGACACGTTGTCTCGGGCGCGCGTTGTTGGAGTCTGGGCGAGCATCTCCTCCACCCATGGCTCGACCTCATCGAGGGACCCCTCGAGGAGGGCGAAGGAAGTCCTCATAGCAACGTCCAGCCAGCGGTACACCGCCATTCGTACGAGACCCCCGGTTCGGGACAGCGTCTCGAGCTCCCGTCGGGCAGCGCCGGTGTCGCCCATCTCGGCCAGAGCCATGCAACGCAACATGTGTCCATCCACGATCCCTTCGATCGATCCTGAGGTCTCGCCGATCGACACCAACTCGGCACCGATTCCCAGACGCTCCTCGGGGTTCTCGGGCCACCAGACGGCTCCGGCTCTTCCCGTCAACGCAAAGACCAGGGTGAATGGGTCGTCGATCTGGCGGGCCAATTCGAGAGCCTGGCCGCTGAGGGCGTCGCAGTATTCTCGATCGGCGCTGGATCGGAGGGCACACGCCAGGCGGCTCATCAGGCGAACTCTGAGCCGGTCATCCTCCCCACCAAGAAGAACCAGGGCATCCTGGAGAAGCGGCACCATCCGCTGGTCGCCACCAGCCCGAGCCCATACGAACCTACCCCCGTAGCCGACCGCCGCCTGTGCCAGACGCCGAGCATCAGGGAGGCGTCGGGCGATCTCGGCCGCGCGCCAGAACGCATCTCCGGCTCCGATGAGATCGCCGGCCCGTACGCGAGCGTCTCCCAACGAAATGTGCAGGTCAACGATCTCATACGAGTCGCCGCTGGTGTCTCCCTCGAGCACCTCGATCGCCATCTCATACAAACGGCCAGCCTCCTCGTACGCCAGTGTGCGGAGAGCCTGGTCAGCGGCGCGCCGCCCGAATTCCACGGCGGAAGCGGCATCGCCGCCCGGTGCCGCCTCGAAATGGTGGAGAGCAAGTTCAGCCAGATGTTCTTCGACCTCCTCCCCGTACATGTCCTCCAAGATCACAGCAGCTTGGCGATGGAGGCGTATCCGCCGCGCAGGCGCCAAGCCGGCGTAAAGAGTGTGGCGAATCAGATCGTGGGAAAAGCGGAAGCGGGCCCGGCCGCCCGAAACCTCGAGTACCAGACCGGCCGTAATGGCCTCCCCGAAGAAGTCGAGGATCTCTTCAACGGAGACCCCCCGATATCGGCGAATCGACTCGCCGTCGAACTCGTTGCCGAACACCGAGGCCATCTCCAGATGCTCGCGGGCATCCGGTTCCAGCCCTGCGAGGCGGCGCTCGATCAACGCCCGGATCTCGGCCGGCACGATCATCCTGGTGACCGTCGACGTGACCTGCTCGCCGCCGCTCGACTTCAGGAGGCGAAATGCTTCTCCTAGGAACAGCGGGTTTCCGCTGGTCTGGCGATGCAACGCTTGGGCGACCGAAGCCAGACTTGCGGTTCCCGAAGCCGCCTCGAGAAAGCGGGTGACCTCGGCCACGTCCAGCCCAGCCAATGTCAAGGAGGTGGTCACCGGGGCACGTTGCAGCTCGGCGAGACTAGAGGCCAGAGCGTGATCCGAAGTCAGCTCAACGTCCCGATAAGTTGCCACAATGAGGATGCAACTGGCGGCGAGCTGGTCGGCGATGAACCGGAGGAGCAGCAACGAGGGGATATCGGCAGCTTGTAGGTCTTCGAGAACGATGATCAACGGTTCGTTCTCGGCCACACTTCGCAGGAAGGTGGCGATGGCATCGAACAGCCGGAACCGATCAGCAGCTGGCTCCGCTGCGATGGGCAACGGAACGGCAGGATCCCCGTCCGCCAGTTCCGGCAGGAGGGTGGCGATGTCGCCGAGATCCGACCCGATCTGTCTGGCGACGACCTGGCGGTCTCTTGACCGCACGTATGAACGAATCGCCTGAACCCACGGCCAGTATGCGGGGGCACCGCCAGCCTCCCAGCTCCGTCCGATCAACGTGACCACCCCTTCGTCCGCCACCATCTCGGTGAACTCGGCGGCCAGCCGACTCTTCCCTATGCCCGGCGGTCCGGAGAGAAGGACGAGCCGTCCACGTCCAGACCGAGCGTCGTCCAGAGCAGCGCGAAGCAGGGCGATCTCCCTCGCACGTCCGACAAAGATCTGATGCGACGCGGATTCGGGTGAAGTCTCCTGGCCCAACACGCTCGGCTCGTACCTCTCGCTCATTCGACAGCGTCAGAGGATGGGCCGCGGCTGAAGTCATGCTGCGACCCGAGACACTCAACGCTATCTACACAGTATGGAGGAGACCAATGAGTTTGTATCGCGATCGGAATGTCGGCATCTGCCAAGCCCGCGACAGGATTCGAGCAATTCCACGTGGCCCCATCGCCACTCCGGCGTGCAATCCTTTGGAAACGGATGAGGGCGGTTGTGCAGGTAGCAAAGTTCGTGCTCGCCGACAACGCCCTGACCAGGGGTTCAGTGGAGCTAACGGGATTTGAACCCTTGACCCCCTCGTTGCGAAACCTTTCATGGTCCTGTGGCGCGCTGGTGAGACGAGCGACGTGAGACTCGACAGCGTGACAGGCCGGATTTCCCACCGTTGTCTCCGCCAGGGCCATTTCGGCATCTCACCGAGCCATCCGTGCCCCGGCGCGCCGCTCGACTGCTAGCGCTCTCCTCCCGGCCGAGTAGGCAACGACGGCGGTCCGACGCCGATGCCCCGATCCGCATGCCGCGCAGCCAGGGTCAGCCTCGGTCCACGATGTAGTCGGCGGCCACGGCGACGCCGTCCTCACGCGCAATGAGATCGCCGAGTCCTCGCGACGCCTCCGCAACCGCCGCATCGTTCACAGCACAGTCGATGGCGGCCCCGAGGCGCTCCGCTGATAGCTTCTTCTGCGGTACTGGCTCCGACCCGGCGCCGAGGTCGTGGACACGGCGACCCCAGAAGAACTGGTCCGTGATGACGGGGCAGATCACGCTCGGCTTGCCGGCGCGGAGGCCGGCAGCTGTGGTGCCCGCCCCCCCATGGTGCACGACCGCCGGCACCCGGGGGAACAGCCAGTCGTGCGGCACTCCGTCGACGACGTGGACATCGTCGGGTGGGTTCTCCGGGCGGAGCCCACCCCAGCCTGTCGAGATCACAGCTCGCTGCCCGGTTATACCGACAGTCTCGAGCACGATCTTCGTGATCTCCTCAGCACGGCGCGTGAACATGCTCCCGAAACCAATGTAAACGGGCGGGGTGCCGCCGTCCATGAACTCCGCGAGCGAATGCGGCGGGCGCCAGGTCTGATCGCTGTCGTGGAACCAGTAGCCGGTGACAACGACGTCATCGGGCCAGTCAGGGGGACGCGGGACGACGTGCTCGCTGAAGGCGTAGAGCATAGGGAATGCCCTTCCCCCGCGCTTCGGTAGGTCGAGGACGTTTCGCCGCCAGTGACTGAATGCGTCTTCCGGGTCGCGTCGCAGAGTTCATCGACGTTCCTGGTAGCTCCGGATGGTGACGGCATGTCGGTCCAGGATGGGTCACGCGGGGGCTGTGGTCGACGGTGACAAGAGAATTTCTGTGACACGACCTGCGTGAGAGCATAAGTGACGTCGGTTCCAGGATCCCGCGCCTTTCGCTACAGGTATCCCATTTCCTGAGCCTTGGCGAACGCCTCGGTACGGTTCCGGGCTCCGAGCTTGACGATGGCGGACGACAGATAGTTGCGCACGGTTCCTTCGGCGAGGTGGAGCCTTTGCGCGATCTCGATGTTGGGATGTCCCTCTCCGACCTCTCTCAGGACTTCTCGTTCCCGGTCCGTGAGTGGGTCGCTACCGGCCCACGCCGAAACCGCGAGCTCCGGGGCGATTACGCGATTGCCTGCTGCCACCCGCCTGAGGGTGTCGGCTAGATCCTCGATGGGTGAGTCTTTGAGGACATATCCAGACACCCCGGCATCGAGCGCCCGTCGCAGATAGCCGCTTCGGGCGAAGGTGGTCACGATCACGACCCGGACAGTCGGATGGTCCTTGAGACGATAAGCCAGCTCGAGTCCCGTCATTCCTGGCATTTCGATGTCGGTGAGAAGGATGTCCGGCTCATGCTCCGCGACAGCTGCCAGACCCTGCTCGCCATCTTCGGCGACAGCGACTACCTCGATGTCCGGTTCGAGGTCGAGGAGTCCCGCAAATGCTCCTCGCACCATCGCTTGGTCTTCGGCGAGGACGATGCGGATCATGAAGAACTTCCACCAAATGGCATGTCGATCCGTAGCTCTGTCCCGCCTGTCACTGCGGGTCCGAACGTGAGGGTTCCACCTGCGGCGATCACGCGTTCGCGCATGCCCTGAATTCCGTAGCCAGTTCCCTCGGTGGGTCCGATCCCGTCGTCAGTCACGGTGAGTGACACTCCTCCGTCCTGGCCCTCGATTCGGGCCTCTACCGTGCCAGCTTTGGCATGGCGCAGCACATTGGTGACCGCCTCGCGAAGTCCCAATGCCAGAACGTTCTCGACCGAGGGTGCCAGATCGACCTCCAAGTCTCCGAGTGTCTCCAACTCGGCGCCTGCCGCTGCGAGTGCATCGCGGGCAACGGCGAGCTCGTCGGCTAGCGACGCCTGATGCCATCCAGCAACGCTTTGCCTGATCGAAGACAGTGCATCGCGAGCGATGCGTTCCACCTCATCGGCTTCCTCTGTAGCGCGACGCTGGTCCGACGGGGCCAGTCTTTGGACGAGTTGGCTTCGCACGATGATGGCAGTGAGGGCCTGGCCCGCGATGTCGTGGACGTCGCGGGCGATCCGTTCCCGCTCGGCGATGGTGGCGAGATGCGCGACCCGGCGGTTCTCAGCCCGGAGCGCCACCGCGCGATGGTCTCGCGACAGATCGTGGAAGACGGAGTACCCAATGACCCAGGTCATGATCACCGGGACCAATATGAAAATCCGGAATGGCCAAGGGATCGAGCTCAGGAAGATGCCGGTCAGAGTGAAGACAGTGATCACCGACAATCTGAGTCGGAGGGTGCGCTGATTGGCGGATCTGCCGACGAGAGCGGCGGCGTAGATGGGTAGCACCATGATTGCTGACGAGCCGAACGGTGCCGTTGCGAGTGCCAGCAGCATCAAGACGGTTGCCCCTCCGAGAACCCAGCCCCGCAACTCCGACACCACGTAGGTGGGGAGAGCGATCGCAACCACTGCTACAGCGAACATCCATTCATCGGGACCGGCGTCTGGGGAGAAGAGCGGTCCCGTGAGGATGAAGACGAAGAAGATCAGGTATGCCCACCGGGCGAGCTCGGAACGCCCCGGAGCGGGGCGTTCCGAGTTCGCGAGTCTGACCGTCGTGTCGTTCACACTTCCGCGGAACGGTACGCCAACGCTGCTGCGATCGCTCCCACGATCGTGGTTCCCACGAGATAGGCGACGTGACCCCAAACTGGCCCGCCTTCGACCTGGGCCAGCGCCAGTTGTGCCAGGTGATAGGGCGGGAGGTACACCGCGACCTCGCCGAGCCATGTCGGGAGCATCTCGAGCGGAAACCAGAGGCCCGACAGAATCACCGAAGGTATGAGCACGGCGTTGAGCACCGACACTGCGGCGTTGGTGCTGAACCTCGCCCCAACGGCCAGGGAGAACAGGCTGAATGGCAACGCTCCGAGTACCAGCACACCGATGACACGCAAGACCTGAAGGACGTCCAGAGGTCCAGCGGTGAGCCGGGCGACCAAGGTTATCCCTGCCAGCGTGACGATCGCATACGGCAGTGCTGCGGTGACTTTGGCGGACAGCGTCACACCAAGCGGCGTGCCGTCCGCCCGCTTGACGCGGAGCCAGCCTCGCTCTCTGGCGTCGGCGAGGCCGACCCCCGGGTTCATCAGAACCACCGACAGCACACCAAACGCCCCGTACGTGGCCAACGACCCAACGCCGAAGCCGTCTCCCTCATCGCCGAACATCGTTGCGAACAGTGCAAAGAATGCCACTGGCATCAGCACCGAGAAGAAGAGAGCGGTTGGCTCCCTGACGATTCCCAAAAGCTCGTCTCGTACTTCGGCGCGAAAGACTCGCGTGTTCATGCTGCTACCTCCTCATGGTTGGTCAGTGCGACGAGGACCTCCTCGAGGCTCGCCGTCGCCACGGTCAAATCGTTGGCCTCGGGATCGAGGTCGAGCAGCGTGCTGACGACCTGCTCACTGTCAGTCGCTGCGATCACGGTGCGGCCGTCACGAAGCTCCACCGAGTGCACCGAGTCGAGCGCTCTGATCACACTCACCGGTACCTTCGTATTGACTTCGATCCGGCGGTCGGGGAGTGTCCTGCGCAGCTCGTCAGGAGTGCCTTCCGCGACTACTCGTCCGCGATCGACCACGACGACCCGATCGGCGACTGCTGCCGCCTCGTCCACGAGATGCGTCGTGATGAGCACACCGGCTCCGTCGTCGAGACGTCGGCGAATCGTTTTCCAGAACCGACGCCGGGCCCCAACATCGAGTCCCTCGGTCGGCTCGTCCAGAACCAACAGGACCGGATCCGCCACCAATCCCATCGCGAGCTGCAGCCGCTGTTGCTGTCCACCGGAGAGCTTGTCCGCCCGCCGCTTCTCCAGGCCGGCCAGGCCCATCTCGGCGATGGCTCTGCTGGCAGCTTCCGGGGGACAACCCCGGCGGACGGCCGCACCGCCGACGATCTCGCCGACGGTGAGTGACCGCGGAAAGCCGACCGCCTGTTGGACGACACCGAGCCTTCGGCGAGTCTCGGCGCGACGAGGGTTGCCACCTGCCACCTCGATGAAATCGGCGTCGCCTTCGATCAACCCGATCACATTGCGGACGAGAGTCGTCTTGCCAGCCCCATTTGGGCCGAGAAGGGCGACACACTCCCCCGATTTGACGCTCAGGTCGACCCCGGCAAGAGCCGTGTGGTCACCGTATCGGTGAACGAGGCCTCGTACTTCGAGCACATGTTCCATCTACTACCTCCTTGGACTCCGATCATGCGGAACCACCGGTGCGGCGGGTAGTGAGCTAGTTCACGAATTCGATGTGACAGATGTCATCTTGATCAAGCCAGGCGTTCCACCTGGCCCTGGTGCCAATCACATGGTCCGTTTCAGATCCAGACCTCGAGACTTGATGAGAAGAGGTTCGGATCTCCCGGAGCACCTCGTCTTCTGAGAGGTGCCCACGGCGCGGGCGGCACGTGGACCCACGGACGAAGAGACCTTACCAAGCGGCGAAGTCCGAGGGTCGTCGAGATCGCTCTGACCAGGGCAAATGTTAAAGCTGACCGGCCTTCAACTCTTCGATTGGCGGAGTCTCTCGGGGAATTGACCGACCTGCTGGTCGCCTACTCGATAGTCGTACATCCAGGAGAGCGTCTTCTCTGTCACCGCGTAGCGAAACACCAGACGCAGCATCACATCTCGGACTGCGCTGCCAATGGGTCCAGGGGTCTTGGAACTGCTGCTTCGCGCTCCTTGGGCAACTACGCGCTCGACCCGACTGCGCCTTGCGGCCTCGTACGCCGCAAAAGCGGCATCAGTCGTGCTCCCGATTCGCTCCGCATTGCCGAGGAATCGGCCGAGGAGGACGGCGTCCTCGAGGGCCATGGACGCCCCTTGCCCCGAGCTTGGGGCGGGGGCATGGGCCGCGTCGCCGATCACGATCATCCCATCCCGGAACCACACGGGAACGTGTCGAAGGTCGTAGGTGTTGTCTGCTGCCAGCTCCAGCCGGCCCGCTCGGATGAGGTCACCCGCCGGAGAGTCGTCATCATCGAACATGGCTGCCAGCTTCGCCTGCCACTGTTCATTCGTGGTGGAGGCGCGCTCCTCCTGGGTGATTTCGGGACGCGGAGCATTGACGAACCAAACCACGTCGCCGCTTGGGGTCGGATGCGCCCCGAAGAAAGCATGCCTCCCGAACCAGAAACGCCAAGCCTCTGCTTCCAGCTCCACAGCGACCGCGCCGCCGGGCGTGATGCCCCCGAAATTGGTGAGTCCGACATACCGTCCCTGAGGTGCGTCATTGTCGATGAGCCGTCTGACGACGCTATGCACACCATCGGCGCCAATCAGCACGTCTGCCCTCTCTGTCGCTCCGTCGGCGTAGTCCGCCTTTATCTGGTTCCCGACACTGATCGCGCCGGTGAGACGACGTCCGTGATCGACCGCGATACCCCGGCGCTCGGCCTCTTCGACCAGACGCGACGCCAGTCGTGATCGCTTCATGGTGAGCGCCGGCGTGCCGTCAGCCAAAGGCTTTCCGAGGGGCAGTTCGCCGAGCACCTTGCCCGCCCCGTTGCACATCACGTTTCGCCGCGTGGCAAAACCCGATTCGACGGCACAGTGCGAGGCGGAGATGGAGGCGAGCGCATCGAGTCCGTTGGGCGTAATGGTGAAATAGGAACCGATCTCCCCGTCGCCTCGCGGATATGCCTCGGTCACTCGGGCTTCGATTCCCATCTGTTGCAGCGTCATGGCGGCGACCGGGCCTGCAATGCCTCCTCCAACAACCAGAGCCTTCACGCTGATATCCTTTCCCACGACTTTAGAATATCGTGATTATCTAATCTTTCGATTTTGGAAGGATATTACTCATGGCCCGTACTCGTCAAGCCGTCATTGCGGAGCTGGGCATCGCCATGCAGTCATACCAGCGAAGCAATGCCGA
>Ga0299914_10003766_pt1 | contig 10780 bp, 6 predicted proteins | sample RVTome_10_FD_201361 | JGI IMG/M metagenome (GOLD analysis project Ga0299914, IMG submission 201361) | Soil microbial communities from uranium-contaminated site in the Upper Colorado River Basin, Wyoming, United States - RVT153D57 (version 2) ... | reverse complement strand
TCCGTTCGGCATGGTTGTCGGTTCGGAGACGCATCGCTTCCACCGCTTCCGCTGCGCGGCGGCGCTCGAGCGGCGGCCCAAAGACGCCGTCTTGCCGCCGTTCGATCTCCGGCGCGACCCCGCCGGCATTCGGGGGCTGGGCCTCGTCTCGCGCTCGTGCCATGCGCTCGTTGGGATCGGGGTACCGGTTCGTGCCGACCAGCACGGATTCTTGCCTGGCAACCTGCCGCATGAGCCGGTGACGAGCCGCCCCCACGGCGTCGTGTACCAGACGTTTCTCGAAGGCCCGTACGAAGCCCCCCTGTCGCTCGATCTCTTGAAAGCGGCCCCAGGCGGAGCGTCCGATGAGATCGGTGAGCACTTCTACGTAATAACTCCCCGCCGACGGATCGTCGACAGGGTCCAGGAACGCCTCGTAACGCAGCAGGTGCTGGATATTTCGTGCGAGGCGGTAGGCGAAATCCGACGGGTCATGCTCGGCTCCGTCGAAGGGTCGCACGACGAGCACGTCGCATCCGCCGATCACGGCGCTGGAGGCCTCAGTGGTAGCTCGCAGCAGGTTGCTGTGGGCGTCATAGCGCGTCATGTTGCGGCGCGAGACGCACGCGTGCACGCCCATGCCGTTCGCTCCGAAATTCTCCTCGAAGGCGCGCATGACTTGCTGCAGGAGCAGCCGGAGCGCACGCAGTCGGGCGATCTCGAGAAAATAGGACGAGCCCACCTGGACGGACACGTAGAGAAGACCCGGAATCTGAGCGGCCGGCATGCCGCCCTCTATCAAACGGGCAACGTATTCCGAAACGGATGCGAGAATGAAGGCGGTTTCGTCGATCAGATCGGCGCCCGCCTCATGAAAGATGCCGGCACCCGCCTGGAGAATCCGAGCGCCGCGCGGCAGCCTCTCGGCGCAGCGGAGCGCTTCCTCCGGCCAGTCCGACCGGTAGCGTCCCGTTCGGGCCAGCTCGGAAATCGGATCGTAGGACGCAGAGACGGAGCGAAGAGGCGCTTCCCGACCGGAGACCTGCTCGAGCAGCGCATCCAGATAGGCCAGGCTGGAGAGGCCGGCGTCGAGATGGATGCCGGTGTCTGCCCGATCGACGCTTTCTGCAAGCAGCTCGAGCGCGCCGGCACTCCCCCCTGTGCGCCGGCTCTCCGACCATTCGAGCCCGAGGATGTCCACGCCGCCTTCCGCCGCCTCGGACAGCCGGCGCGCTACGTCGTCGGGCTGGCCGACGAGTATGTTCTGCTGAATCGACCAGGCCGACGAAAGCGGCACGGAATCGCGCGCGTCGGCGATGCCGAGGTGCCGCAGCTCCCGCATGTCTTCGCTGCGATAGAAGGGGCGGACGCTCAGCGCATCGAGCGGCCGCCACGTGAGCATGGCATCCTGATCGAACTCATCGAGCTCCGTTCGAATCAGGGCGTCCCACTCCTCCGTGGAAACGGGAGGAAACTCGGCGAACAGGGGCCGCGAAGGACCGGCGTCAGGCATGGCGTACATCCTCCTTCGCCGATACGTGCCCGTGGTGCTCCTCGAGACCAACCAGCCTTCGGTAAGCCCGCACGAGATCGAATACGGCGATGCCATAAGCGACAGCCACGTTCAACGATTGCTTGACGCCGTACTGGGGAATCTCCAGCGCGAGATCGGCCTTCCGAACGATGGCGGGATTCACACCGTGAAGCTCGTTGCCAAGGACGAGGCAGAGAGGGAATACGCATTCATCCACTTCGGTCGTGTACGTAGGCCGAGTCGTAATCTCGAGCACGCCGATCGTGTAGCCCTTCTCTTTCAGCTCGTCGACCACCTGTACCCCATCCTCGGCGTAGTCCCAGGCGACGGTGTCCTGAGCTCCGAGCGCCGTCTTGTGAAGGCCGCGATTCTCAGGCGTACCCGTGATGCCGGTCAAATAGATCTTCTCGATCAAAGCCGCGTCGGAGGTTCGAAACAGGGCGCCTACGTTGTAGATAGAGCGCACGTTGTCCACGAGCAGGCATATGGGATGCTTCCGTAACGAATCCAGCCGCTCCGGATCCGGCCGCGGTATCTCTTCGTGCCTGAGCTTGCGCATCAGCGGAATCGCGATCGTGAGTGCTCCACATGCAATGAATATATTTCGTCGACTGCTCTTGCCGGCAATTTTATGCGTCGGCGCCGCCGTCGTTCTTCAGGGATGTCAGACGCTGCGCGAGATAGCGGCGCTTCGGTCGGTCGATTTCGCGCTCGACCGCGTAACGGACGCCGAGCTTGCCGGGGTGGAGCTTGAACGCATCCGGTCGTATCGGGATCTGCGCACGACGGACGTGGCTCGCATCGGCGCAGCCGTTGCATCCGGCGAGCTTCCGCTTAGCTTCGAGCTCATCGTGGCTGCCCGAAATCCGGAAGAGAACCGCGTCCAGGCGCGCATGGTCCGAATGGCGTGGACGATGTTGATCGAGGATCGCGAAACGATCAGCGGAGTGGTAGATGAGACCTTCACGCTGCCCCCGGGCGAGCTGCGAAACATTCCGGTTGCCGTTCGTCTCGATCTGGTAGAGTTCTTCGACGCCAACCTCCGTGATCTCGTAGAGCTCGCTGTCTCCGCAACGGGACAGGGCGGCGAGCCGACTACGATCAAGCTTGAGGCCGTACCGACGATCGACACACCCCTGGGGGCCATCGAGTACCCGGAGCCGATCACCATCGTCCATCGTCAGCTAGGGGGCGCCGCGGCGGGCACCTAGGGGCCTCCGACTGGTTGCAGTATGCTGCGGTCTTTCGTAATCTGCCTGGCTACGTCCGACTCGCACAGAAAGCTTACCCTCCGTGATCATTGCAATCGACGGCCCGGCTGGATCTGGGAAATCGACGACGGCGCGCGAAGCGGCACGACGGCTCGGCTACATGTATCTGGACACCGGCGCGATGTACAGGGCGGCGGCACTTGCATTTTTGCGAAACGGCTTCGAGGCCACTTCTGAGGGCGCATGTCGCGTACTGCCCGACATGCGCCTCGACGTGCGCACCGGACCGGACGGACAGCGCGTGCTGCTCAATGACGAGGACGTGACGGAAGAAATCCGGACACCCGAGGTGACGTCGGCGTCGAGCCCGGTCGCGGCCCTTCCCGAGGTTCGTGCGAAGCTGGTAGAGGAGCAGCGGCGCATCGCGCGAAACTACGCCGAGATCGGCGGAGGCGTGGTGCTGGACGGTCGGGACATCGGCACCGTCGTATTGCCGAATGCGGACGTGAAAGTGTTCATGATCGCCGACGAACAGGTTCGCGCCCGGCGGAGGCATCGAGAGCTCGAACGGAAAGGCGCCGACGTCACGCTGGAGGAGGTGCTGGCTGATCTGAACGAACGTGACGATCGAGACCGGCGCCGGACGGCCGCACCGCTGCGCAAGGCGGACGACGCGATAGAGCTCGATACATCCGATCTGGACGTCGACGAGCAGGTAAACGTTGTAATACAAGCAGTTAAGGAACGAGAGAACCTTTCTGCCGTTTAGCATCGTTCCCTTAAAAACGATCACCGGAACGCACGTCTCGGACGTGCGGCGACGTAAACCCTTCCCCGGTGATCGTTCTAGCCGAAAGTATAACCCAAAGAAGGGTTCGTACGGCCTTGGAAGGGTCGCCGCGCGGACGCTTTGTAAATGCAGGGATCTCGCTGGTTGAGGTGAGCGGCACGTTCGTGCCGCCGACGGCGAGCCCGGAGAACTCTATGGCTGACGATCAGCAGAAAATCGAGAACACGGAAGGCATCGACGAAGAAAACATCCAGGCGGGCGACGAAGCCGCAGCGAAGGACGAATCCCGGGCCGCCGACAGCAACGGCAAGGCGGAGGTCGCCAGGTCAGATGAAGCGAAGGAGGAGGAGGAGGAAGACGCCGTCGGTGAAAAGGCGGGAGCTGAAGTGGCCGGCGCCGATGAGGACGCCGATTCCGGCGTAGAGGCTGCCGCTGCTGAAGCGAACGAGGAGTCGGAGCCGCCTTCGGGGGAAGCCGATGGCGGAGGCACCCCTGCCGCCGTCGAGGAGGCGGGTCCAGCCGAAGCAGCGGAGGACGAAGCACAGGAGACCGCGCCGCGGGACGAGCGCCCGCTTCTGGAGCGCGCCGTGGAAGCGGCAACGGCGGAGATGGCCGTGCCGAAAGCGGAGGATGCCGGGATTTCCGTCGGTGAAGAGGCGCCTGTAGGCTCCGTATCGGGGGCTGAAGGGCTCGAGACGACCGGACGTGTCGGTTATACCGGTGAGATCGTCGGCCGTGTGGTGACGCTCGAAGAGCTGGAGAGCGGCGACGAAGAAGAGCAGAAGGCCGCCGAGTCCTACGATCAGCTCATGAAGCTGGTCGACGAGTCGTTTACGAGGGTTCAGGAACAGGAAATCGTCCGTGGTCGGGTCGTCAGCGTCGGCGACAAGGATGTCGTCATAGATATCGGATTCAAGAGCGACGGGGTCGTCTCCCTGGCAGAGTTCGACCGCGAGCTCGAATCGGGGGACGAGGTCGAGGTCTTCGTCGATCGGCTCGAAGACTATCACGGACAGCTGGTGCTGTCGAAGACGAAAGCCGATAAGCTTCGCCGCTGGCAGCGCATCGAGGAAGCCTACGACAGCAGCAGCATCATCGAGGGAACGATCGTTCGCCGCATCAAGGGCGGCATGATCGTAGAGCTCGACATCGGCCGTATGGAGGCATTCCTTCCCGGCTCTCAGATCGACGTTCGTCCGGTGCGCGACTTCGACGCGTATCTCGAGAAGCGAATGGAGTTCAGGATCGTCAAGCTCAATCCCTCGAACGAGAACATCGTCGTCTCGCACAAGGCACTCATCGAGAAGGAGCTCGAGGCCCAGCGCGAGAAGATTCTCTCGACGATGGAAGCCGGCCAGATCCTGGAAGGTACGGTCAAGAACATCACCGACTTCGGCGTCTTCATCGATCTCGGCGGCGTGGATGGGCTCCTGCACATCACGGATCTTTCGTGGGGACGGGTGTCGCATCCGTCGGAGCTCGTCGATCTGGATGAAAAGCTCAACGTGGTGGTGCTGGACTACGACAAGGAGCGCCAGCGTATCTCGCTGGGTCTGAAGCAGCTCCAGCCCCATCCCTGGGAGGACATCAACGAGAAGTACGACGAGGCCGAGACAGTCGAAGGGAAGGTCGTATCGATTACCGATTACGGCGCCTTCGTCGAGCTCGAGAAGGGCATCGAGGGCCTCGTGCACATCTCCGAGATGAGCTGGACAGAACACATCCGCCATCCCAGCCAGATGGTCTCCCTTGGCCAGCTGGTAAAGGTCAAGATCCTCAACATCGACAAGGAAGGGAAGAAGATTTCCCTGGGCATGAAGCAGCTCGAGCCGGACCCCTGGACGGGCATCTCGGATCGCTACCCGCCCGGAACGGTGATGAGAGGCAAGGTTCGCAACATCACGAACTTTGGCGTCTTCGTCGAGATCGAGCCGGGAATCGACGGGCTCGTCCACATCTCGGATCTCTCCTGGACGAAGAAGATTCGCCATCCAAGCGAGATGATCAAGAAGGGTCAGGATCTCGACATCGTCATCTTGAACGTCGACGAGGAGGCGCGCCGGATCTCGCTCGGTCACAAGCAGGTCGAGACGAACCCGTGGAATCAGTTTGCGAAGGTGTACGGTGAGGGCACTGACACGGAGGCCCGTGTCGTGCGATCCAACGAAGGCGGCCTCGTCGTCGAACTTCCGCTCGAGGTCGAAGCGTTCGTTCCGGCCAGTGAGCTCAAGAACGGGCCGCAGAACTTCCAGGACTTCTACGAGGAGAATCAGGAGGTCGAGCTGCGGGTCATCAAGTTCGATCCGAACCAGAAGGAGATCGTCCTGAGCGAGATCGCGAAGGATCGGGCCGATCAGCGTGACGAGCGGGCCGATCAGGAGCGCGAGCGCCGGCAGCGTCGCGATAGCGAGACGCGCGAGGTGCGGCAGTTTACACAGCGTGAAGAGGCATCCGGACCGACGACGCTGGGCGAGCTCTCCGGCCTTGCCGACCTAAAAGCCCAGATTGAAGAAGCCGAACAGGCCCCCCCGGCTGAAGAGGCAGAACAGCCCGAGTCGGCAGCGGCTGGTGCGGCCGAGCAGGAGGAAGCCCAAGGATCCGCGTCGGTACCGGAACCGGAGGACGATGAAGCCACGATCGTCGACGAAGGCGGCACGCCGGAAGAGCAGGCAGAAGTGGACATGGAGGAGAGCGATGAGACCGTCGTGACCACCACGGAGGCATCGGGCGAGCTCGAAGGCCCCCCGGGCGTGGCGGCGCGCAAGGCGGGAAAGGGTGAGGAAGAGGCCGGCGACGACCGGACGGATGAATCGAAAGGATCGGCCGAGGAACCGCCTGCTTCACAGGCTCAGCGCAAGGAGGACGCCGGCACCTCGACGCCGGCCGAGATGTCGAAGGCGTCTACCAAGACCGTGGGAGAAACGGACAAGGAAGGTGCGGCCGAGGCTGCCGAAGCCGCCACGCAGGACAAGACGCCGGCGAAAAAGTCGGGTAGCAAGCCCGTCGCGGCGACGGAGTCGAAGGAATCCACGGCCGAGATCGAAAGCCGCACCAAGACCACAGGTGGTAAGCGCGCCGTCACGAAGAATAAGGTCGAGGCGGAAGCCGACGATGGGGACGACGAGTCGGACGAGGAGGACAAGTAGGCTCCTCATCCCCACGGCGTCATCCAGGTGGCCTTGCTGTGATGACATGGAAAATCGACAGGGGCGCGTGCCGGCAGGTGCGCGCCCTTTTTCGCGCACCCTACGTTTGGATGCTGCCTCTACCTGTTCATGCTGAGATGCTGCGCCGAGCAGCGTCTCATGCACGGTTTCCCGTAGCGCGAGGGATGACCCTTGCAAAACGGCATGCGGTCACGTCGTACCTTGCACGCATTCCGCGATGAGACGCACAGGAAGATCCGTTCAGACACATGACCGATCGCTTTTTCATGACGAGCGCCAGCAACGCCGTCACGCTGCGCCTCCGGCTGGAGAACACGCCCGGAACCCTGGCCCGAGCCACCAGCGCCATCGGACGAGCGGGCGGCAATATCGGCTCCATAGACATCGTCAGCGTAGAGGCGGCGTATCTCGTACGCGACCTGACCATCAACACCGCGGGCGAAGAACACGTCCGCGAGATCGTGGAGATTCTTTCGGCCCTCGACGGCATCGAGCTCATCGACGTATCCGATCGAACGTTTCTTCTGCATCAGGGCGGCAAGATCGAAGTACGAAGCCGTTCCCGCATCCGAACGCGCGATCAGCTGTCGATGGCCTACACGCCCGGCGTGGCGCGTGTCTGCACCGCCATAAGGCGGGATCCGGAGAGGGTCTACGATCTCACCATCAAGGGCACCACCGTTGCCGTCGTGACCGACGGCACCGCCGTGCTCGGTCTGGGTGACATCGGGCCGGAGGCGTCCATGCCCGTCATGGAGGGAAAAGCCCAGCTATTCAAGGAATTCGCAGGTGTCAACGCATTTCCCATCTGTCTCGATACCACGGACATCGACGAGATCATCGAGACGGTCAGGCGGATCGCGCCGGTCTTCGGCGGAATCAATCTGGAGGACATTTCAGCACCTCGCTGCTTCGAGATCGAGGCGCGGCTCAAAGCCGAGCTCGACATTCCCGTATTTCACGACGATCAGCATGGCACTGCGGTCGTTACGACGGCCGCCCTCATCAACGCGCTGCGCGTCGTGGGGAAGCGAGCCGAAGATCTGCGGGTCGTCGTCGTCGGGACGGGGGCTGCAGGTACGGCATGCACCGAGATGTTGCTCAATCTGGGGGTCGAAGAGATTATCGGATTCGACCGGGACGGCGCCATCGCGCGAAGCCGTACGGACCTCCCGCCTGACAAGCGGCGCTTCGCCGAGCGGACCAATCCGCGCGACGAATCCGGCCCGCTCTCGGTGCTGATCGAAGGAGCGGACGTGTTCATCGGCGTTTCAGGTCCGGGCGCCGTCACGGCCGGGGACATCGAGAAAATGGCGTCCGATGCCATCGTATTCGCGATGGCGAATCCGGAACCGGAAATCCGGCCGGAAGACCTGCGCGGATCCGCTGCCGTGGTGGCTACAGGACGCAGTGATTATCCAAATCAGATCAACAACGTGCTGTGCTTCCCGGGCATCTTCCGCGGCGCCCTGGACAGCCGCGCCACGGACATCAACGAACCGATGAAGCTGGCGGCCGCCCACGCCATCGCGGAAGCCTGCGAAGAGGCCGCTCTGTCGCCTGAATACATCATCCCCAGTGTGTTCGACCGCACGGTCGTCGAGCGCGTCTCCCATGCCGTTCGGGATGCGGCCCGCCAGACGGGCGTCGCGCGATCGTAGTCGCGCGATCGCAATCACCCGGCGGTCCGACGGCCAGCCGCCCGGCGGGCCGGGTCTCGCCTCCGTCTCTTCCCCTGGTTGGGCGCACCGTCTTATCAGCAATGCCACATCACAGCTCCTTACGCCTCTTCGGTGCGCGTGTCGATCTGTGCCTTCTGAAGGCGTCCGCTGTAGTCGACGTAGACCGTCTTGGTTTCCGTATAGAAGTCGAAGACTTCCCATCCGCCTTCACGGTGTCCGTTGCCGGTCTGCTTCACGCCGCCGAACGGCATGTGCGCCTCGGCACCGATCGTCGGGCCGTTGACGTAGGTAATGCCCGCTTCTATGTCGTACATCGCCCGGAAGGCAAGACGTACGTCCTGCGTGTAAATGCTCGAGGAGAGGCCGTAGCGGGAATCGTTGGCGAGCGCGACGGCGTCCTGGTAGGACGAGGCTCTGAACACCGACAGGACGGGACCGAAGATTTCTTCCTGCGCGATCCGCATCGCAGCCTCGACGCCCGTAAACACGGTGGGCTCGAAGAAGTAGCCTTCATCCAGCTGCGGTCCTTCGGCCCTACGGCCGCCGAGACGCACCTCGGCCCCTTCCTCTTGCCCGATCTCGACGTAGCGCGTGACCTTCTCGAGCGCCTCCCGATTGACGAGCGGCCCGACGTCGACCCCCTCATCGTTTCCGTATCCGAGCTTCAAGCGGCGTGCCCGGTCGATCAGGCGATCGACGAACGCATCGTGGATCGCATCGTGGAGAATGAGGCGACTCGTCGCCGTGCAGCGCTGCCCGGTCGTCCCGTAGGCCCCCCAGAGAACGCCCTCGAGCGCCAGCTCGAGGTTTGCATCGTCCATGACGATCTGAGGATTCTTGCCGCCCATTTCCATCGCGAAGCGCTTGTGCTGACGGCCGCACACTTCCCCGATGCTGGCACCGGTTTCCGTGGAGCCGGTAAACGTGATCGCATCGACTGACGGGTGTGCGGCAAGCGCTGCCCCGGCGATGCCGGAGCCCTGCACGAGATTTACCACGCCTTCCGGCAGTCCCGCCTCCTCCAGCACACGGACCAGGAGCATGCCGCTGTGCGACGCCTCGTCGCTCGGTTTGAACACGACCGTGTTGCCGCTGGCGATTGCCGGGAAGATCTTCCAGGTGGGGACCGCCACCGGAAAATTCCAGGCAGTGATGACGCCCACGACGCCGATCGGGCGGCGCAGCGTCATGTTGAATTTGTCAGGCAGTTCGCTCGGCACGGTGCGTCCGAAGAGCCGCCGCGTCTCGGAAGCCGCATAGTAGGCCGTATCGATCGCTTCCTGTACGTCGCCTCGTGTTTCCTGATACGGCTTTCCCATCTCGCGCGTCATTTCGAACGCGATGGCGTTTTTTCGCTCAACGAGCACGTTGCCGATCCGCCTCAGGATTTCGCCTCTTTCCGGAGCCGGCATCCGGCTCCACGGTGCGAATGCCGCACGGGCAGCGGCGACCGCCGCATCCACGTCCGCCCGGCCCGAGGCGGGAAACCGGCCGATCACGTCGCTCGTACGGGCGGGATTCACATTTTCGAATGTCTCGCCGCTCTGTGAATCAACCCATGACCCACCTATGCAATTCTGGAAACGGTCAGCCATCTGCTTGGATCTTCTTGTTGGTGCGCCGTTCGAAGGGGCCATTCCCTACTGCGCGTGCCCCTTCCGGATCCGTGAAGGCGCCTTAAAGGTTAGCGCACCAGAGTAAGGACGCACGTTCACCCTACCGCCCCGTCGCAAACGCCCTGCAAGCATGCCTGAAACGACCTCCGCGATCGACCTTTCCGGCCGCATTAGCCGGAGAGCACGCGATGTAGCTCCCAGCGGAATCCGCCGCTTCTTCGAGATTGCGGCGACGATGCAGGATGTGATCTCGCTCGGCATCGGCGAGCCTGACTTCGTCTCGCCGAAGCCCGTGATCGATGCCGCGATCCGATCCCTGCACGAGGGCAGGACGGGATACACGGCGAATGCCGGCCTTGTCCGCCTGCGCGAGCTCATCTCCGAGGAGCTCGTGCGGATGTATGACGTCCGCTATGACGCCGGTCGACAGATCATCGTAACCGTCGGCGCAAGCGAGGCGATGCAGATTGCGATGCTCGCCCTTCTGGATCCCGGTGATGAGATCCTGATTCCGGAGCCCTGCTTCGTGTCGTACGGTCCTACTGCACAGTTCGCAGGCGCATCGGTGGTACACGTGCCCACGCGTGTGGAAGCCGAATTTCAAGTGACCGCGGCGGACATCGCCGAACGCATTACGCCGAAATCGAAGGTGCTCTTCCTGGGGTATCCGAACAATCCGACAGGGGCCGTGCTCCGACGTGAGACGCTCGAAGAGATCACGGAAGTCGTCGTCGAGCACGATCTGCTCGTCGTGTCCGATGAGATCTACGACCGGCTCGTCTACGGGCGTGCGGCGGAGCG
>Ga0299914_10003765_pt1 | contig 10780 bp, 9 predicted proteins | sample RVTome_10_FD_201361 | JGI IMG/M metagenome (GOLD analysis project Ga0299914, IMG submission 201361) | Soil microbial communities from uranium-contaminated site in the Upper Colorado River Basin, Wyoming, United States - RVT153D57 (version 2) ... | reverse complement strand
CCCTGATGCAGGGCCTCGCCGACGGCTACTTCGTCCTGCCTTACACCATCGGTGACTATCTAGCCGACTACCTCGGTGACCCCGTCGTCCCCACCGACGACCCTGCGTTCACCGAGGTCGCGTCAGAAGTCTCCGACCGGGTCGAGGGGTATTTGGGGACAAAGGGCTCCCGCTCGGTGGACTGGTTCCACAAAGAGCTCGGCAAGATCATGCTCGACCACTGCGGCATGTCTCGAAGCGCCGCAGGGCTGGAGAAGGCGTTGGCCGAAATCCCCGCCCTATACGAAGAGTTCAAATCGGACATGAAGGTGCCCGGGGTCAACGAGTCGTTGAACCAGAGTCTCGAGCGAGCCGGGAGGGTGGACGACTTCTTCGAGCTGGCCCAGGCGATGTGTGTCGACGCCCTCTATCGCGAGGAGTCTTGTGGGGGTCACTTCCGTGAGGAGCATCAGACCGAGGAGGGCGAGGCACTGCGGGACGACGAGAACTTCGCCAACGTCGCCGCCTGGTTCTGGAACGGCGACCCCGCCAAGCCCGACCTCGTCGAAGAAGAGCTCGAGTTCGAGAACGTGGAGCTGACCACGAGGTCATACAAGTGATTGCGAGTGCCCAGCACCGGGTGTCGAACGCCGGGAGCGTCACATGAACGTGACCCTCCAGATTTGGCGTCAGGAAGGGCCCGACAAGCCCGGTGGATTCCAGACCTACCAGGTCAACGACATCTCCGAGGAGATGTCGTTCCTCGAGATGCTCGACGTGCTCAACGAGCGTCTCGTCAATCAGGACGAAGAGCCGGTCGCCTTCGACCACGACTGCCGGGAAGGGATCTGCGGCACCTGCGGGGTGATGGTCAACGGCCAGGCCCACGGCCCACAACTGGGAACCGCCACATGCCAGCTCCACATGCGAAAATTCGAAGACGGCGCCACCATCGTCGTCGAACCATGGCGAGCGTCCGGTTTCCCTCTGGTCAAAGATCTCATCGTCGACCGCTCCGCCTTCGACCGCATAATCGAGGCCGGCGGATTCGTCTCCGTGGACACCGGGTCGGCTCCCGACGCCAACCTGATCCCGATCCCCAAGGTGGTCGCCGACACCGCCTTTGACGCCGCCGCCTGCATCGGCTGTGGTGCCTGTGTCGCGGCTTGTCCCAACGGCGCCGCCAACCTGTTCACCGCAGCGAAGATCTCACACCTCAACCTGCTCCCCCAGGGTCAAGCCGAGCGCTGGACCCGCACTGAGAACATGGTGACGATGATGGAGGAGTACTTCGGATCGTGCACCAACCACGGTGAGTGCGAGAAGGCTTGCCCCAAGTCGATCTCGATCGACTTCATCGCCATGATGAACGCCGACTACGTGAAGGCGAAGTTCAAGAACCGCCGCCTCGTCTCGCAGACCGGCTGAATCCGGCCCAACTGCTCTGGCAGTATCCACTTCCGACATCCCACCGATTACCTTTACGAGCGGAGTTTGTCCGGGCGGGCGGCCTGGGAAACCCGTATTGAAGACCACCACTGAGCGTGATAGCTTGTTGGCCGGCGAGGGAGGCGAAACTATTCAGAATTCCGGATCCCGGATTCTGCCTGGGGCAAAGAGAGGCATCCGCAGGGACGGACATGGAGGCGACGCAGGGGCCGCCATGGTCGAGTTGGCGTTCGTCTTCATCCTGCTTGTCATGCTCCTCGTCGGCACTGTCAGCGCCGCGGTCGCGTTCGGCCGGGGCAACTCCATCCAGAACGCGGCCCGGGAGGCGAGTCGGTACGCCGCCACGCGTGATGACATTGGCAGCAACTTGAGCGAGGTCATCCAAGTCGCCAAAGCCGCATCCTCGGGAGACCTCGACTCCTCCGCCCCCGGCTACTACATCTGCGTGGCGTACATAGGAGTCCCGTCTCCGGTCCAAGCTACGGAAGGGTCACCGCCGCCGCCTGATGCGTCGGCTCCTCCCGGAGCGTGCTACGACGATGGCCGGCCTGATGACGCCGAACCGCGGATACAGGTGGTTACAGGACGGGACACGACGATCAATGCCATTGTCTTTTCCGCTGACGTGACTCTTCACGCTGAGGCGGCGGCGAGGTACGAGAGATGAAGCTCCTCTCTGGTTCTCGATCTGATCACGGTGCCTCGATGGCACTCGTGGCGATGTCCTTGCTCCTCCTCCTGGGAGCCTCGGCCGTTGCCGTGGATTTGGCAGCAATGCGTCTCGACCGAAGTGCCGACCAGAAAGTCACCGACAGCGCCGCCTCGGCCGGCGCCCTTGCCGCACTGGAGGGCACGGGTCAGGACGCATGTGAGGCTGCTCTCGAGTATGTGGCTATCAACTCCGAGGGAATCGAATCGATCGACACCTCGGTTTGCGCCAGCGTTCCGGCATCCTGCGATGCGAGCAGTGTCCCAACGCCGTACTCGCCACCGAGTTCCGGACGATTCGACATCACTTTCACCTATCCGGTTGACGACGCCCACGAGTTGATGACTTCTGCCCAGTTGGGAGCTCCAACCCAACCCGTGGTACTGGACGACGGAGAACAATGCGAGCGCGTCGGTGTCGAGATGAGCGCCACGCATGACAGTCTGTTTGCGCAACTTCTCGGTTTCGATCAAGGAACAACCACTGTTCATTCAGTGGCCCGGAGCTTTATCCCACCGCCTGACGGTCCACCGCTGAACCTTGTGGTGTTGGACCGCTTTGCGACCGAGGGCTGTGCGGCTCTAATCGTCTCCGGAAATGGCGGGGTACTCGTAGAGAAGGTGGTCGATCCCGCCACAGGAGACGAGTATCCGGGTGTGGCGGCAGCGGACTCCAGCGCCAGTGCTGGCTGCAGTGGCGCCGATCCGAGTGTTATCCGCATCGACGGAAGTAACGGAGTACTGAGAGCAGACGGACCACCTGGGTGCGCGACAGAGGTCAGTCCAGGAACCGGTGAAGGTTGCGGTCAGATCATGTCATTCGCACCGGGCACACCAGGCTGTAACCCGACTGCCTGTACGCCGGGTTCCGGAGGGGGCAATCCGCCGATCCCGGAAGAAGTAATGCCGATGACCAGTCAGCTGACCCGGGCCCAGATTGATCATGAGTACAACTGCTGGCCCAACTACGCGGCACCACCTCCCACTCTCGACTGGGCCGTGCCTGCCCTGACACCGTCGAACGAGCAAGACATAGTGGGTTGCACAGCTGGTGGACCTGCCCACATCTACGAGTTGATCGATCTGGTCGACGAGAACAATTCTGTAGCAGGATTCCAAAACTGGAATGCCGATCTCGGTCATCCCTGTGATGTTCCGTCTTCCAATACCGCTGGGATCCCCGTCTCCGGCAATGTGAGAATCGACTGTCCAATTTTCACCGTACGAGGCTCGGTGACGATCACCGGCGGGAACGTCGTCTTCGACAACGACGTCATTGTCACAGCGGGCACACTCGCGAATCCGACTCGACTGACGATCCAAAACTCCGCAGGCAGTCCCGGGTGGGCTTTCTTCCGCGACGGTATCCTCGACAAGAACGGGTCGGCGCACCTCACATTCGACAACACCGCCGTTTACATGTCGAAGGACGCAGGGGTGACGATGTCAGGAGGCGCCGGCTCCCTCACCTGGGTTGCGCCGAACACCGGACCCTTCGATGATCTCGCACTCTGGTCTGATTCCCCGGCCGTGCACCAGTGGGCCGGACAAGCCAACCTGGTCATGGAAGGTGTCTTCTTCTCGCCGTGGGCCCTTGCCGAATATGCCGGCACCGCAGGTCAGAATCAGACCGACGCCCAATGGATAGCGGACAAGTTGCATGCGCGTGGTCAGGGTCAGTTAGTCGTAACCCCCAAGTTCGAGTTCCCGTTCAAAGTCGACGCCATCCCGAGAACGACCATCATTCGTTAACCGGGATAGCCACCCGTTTCTTTTCCTGCCCGTATCCATTTCGGGGCTCCTGACGATTACACAGCTGAACAACCCGTTAGGGCTTGTTTTGTCGCGCCCTTTTAGTCCTCGCGACCCATCGACCTCAGACTCTCGCTCGTCGAGAATGCCCACGTAGGGGCAAACACTTGTGGCGAAGGCTTTGCCATCTCCACGTCAGTCGGGATTCGGTCCGTCGAGCTGGGACGAGTGTCATGAGGTTGTCGAATAGCGAGCGGGGTGCATCGCTGGTGGAAGCAGCGTTGGTCCTCCCCTTCCTCCTCCTTCTGACGTTCGGAATCTGGACCACGGCGCGGGCTTGGAACGTCCACAACACCATGGAACACGCCGTGCGAGAGGCGGCGCGCCACGGGGCGACCATCGAACCCTGGGACCCGGCCACCTCTGCCCTTCAGGTGAGAGCGGTCACCGACGCCGACTTGAGCACGGCGTCAGTCGACCCCGCTGTTGTCAGCGAGGTCTGTATCGAGTTGATCCCGGACTCCAACTCGTCCTGTGACGGAACCCACACCAACGACACGGGGACCGACCAGATCTTCGTCAAGCTCCGCTATCCGGATTATCCGCTCGAGTTTCTCTTCTTCAGCACGACCGTCGACCTGGAAGCCAGTGCCATATCCCGTCACGAGGCGGCACCGTGAGACGTCTCCGCAACGACGACCGCGGCATTTCCGCCATCTGGGTCGGGGTGGTGGCGCTGTTCCTCGTCGCCTCGGCCGCCCTCGCCGTCGACACTTCGGGAGCTTTCAATACCGCACAGACCGACCAGACCACCGCCGACCTGTCGTGTCTCGCCGGCGTCAACGAGCTCCCGGGCGACCCGTCCGCCGCCATGAACCTCGCCGTCGTCTATGCAGTCGACAACTGGCCGGAGCTGTCGGGACACACCATCAGCGTTTCCGGCACCACCGCCAGCTACTCGGACGCAACTGGCAACGAGATCTACGTCGATGCTGCCTACGGGGGTGATACGGAGAAGATGCAGGTCCGGATCACCGAGCTTCGCTCCAACTACTTCGCCAAGGCGATCGGATCAGACACGACACGAGTCGTACAGGAAGCCTTCTGCAGGGTGCTCGAGCAATCCACCGGCACCGGAATCCCGTTCGGGGCGCCATTGGGCGGGTTCACCGGTGGCATGTTCGGCCCCAACCCATGCGGAAGCAACAGCGGCAACTGTGGATCATTGTGGATCCAGCGTGATGATGTCGGCGGCACCTCAGCCACACTGATCAGCAACATCGCCAAAGGGACGGACCGCAAGCTCGACGACTGGCTGGGGAACGTCGCCGGGTCTTCCTCCTGCTACACGGTCAACGCCGGGGACACCTGTCATCGGACTGACACCGACACCGGCGTGTCCGCGGCCCACCTCGGCGAGGGGTTCCTCCAACGGTTCGAGGACGATCCCGGGGCGACCTGTGAGGTTCTGGTCAGCGGGCGCCTGATCAACTGCGACTCCCCTTCCGACGTCCTGGAGGCCTCCTCGACCGCCCTGATGACAGCATTCCCCTCCCAACCGTCCTGGTGGGAGCCGAGCCTGTACGGCACCTACGACACCGCCAACACCACCAACCACTTCTACTACGACGGGGTGATCGCCAAGTGTGACAGCCCCCGTCTCGTCCGGATGCCGATCATCACCGAGGATATGAACTGGGACATCGGAGACCCCGACACCGACTGGCCCAACGGCAAAAAGGAAGTGAAGTTCGTCGACTTCTACTGGCTGATCATCGAGAACCCCAACGATCCGGGTGATTTCCAAGGGAGTGGGAACCTGAAGACCGCCGACGGCATCGTGATGTGGTGGGGACCGAATGTCGAGTGCCGGGGCTCAGGTTCCACGACCTACGAATTCGATCCCGACAATCCGACAACCAGAACCGACGTGTTCCTCGTCAACGACACCAACTGAGACTTGGGCAGGGCCGGGGGCTTGTGTTTGCCCCACACCTCCGGCCCGGTCCGCCACACACTATTCGAGCGACTAGCGATCAACCGGGACCGGGATGGGTCGATCTGCCTATTCGCGAGAAAAGCAGGGCGGTTATGCTGCCCACCAGAGGCTTTTGGGATGGCCAATCGTCTGGGCGGAATCAGGGGAGACAATGGGCTGGGTTATGAATCGTAAGGACCGTGGGGCACAACTCGTCGAGTTCGCCCTGATTGCACCGCTACTCATTCTTCTCCTCATTGGGATCGTAGAACTCGGATGGGGCCTGGCTCAGCACATCGACGTCCGACACAAGGCGAGAGAAACTCTCAGGGTTGCCATTGTTGATGAGCCTCTAAGTGTCATTGAAGCTCGTGCCTGCCAGGACGACATCGTGAAGTCAGAAAACATCCAGAGTATTGACCTCACGACGAGCACAACCGAAGGCGACCCTATCTCAGTGACGGTCACCGCCGACCTCCAGATGCTGACAGGGCTTTTCGACGTGTTCTTCGGTGCGAGCCCACAGATTTCCTCAACAGCAGAAGGGCGGATCGAACAGGAATCCAGCTTCACGAGTCAGGAGCTTGCGCCGTGTCCTTGAAAAGATGGCTCGCAGACGATCGAGGTGCCTCAGCCATGTTGCTCGCGTTCGCCATGGTCCTCTTGATGGGCATCGCTGCGGTGGCGCTGGACGGGGGACGAGGGTTCAACGAGCGGCGGCAGGCTCAAAGCGCGGTTGACTTCGCGGCACTGGCCGCCCTCCAGGCTGCCATCTCGTGCGAGTTTGGTGGGTGCGATCTCGATGTTGCAGCCCACAATGGTGCGGCTGAGGCTATCGCGGTTGTGGCTGCCAACCTGCCTGGCCGCACTCTCGACTGGACGAAGGCCACGGGGTGCGAGGACCCAGACCGGCCCGCGGAGTTCACTCTGGTGGCACCGAGTACCAATTGCGTCTCCTATACCGACAACCTCGACAAGGCGCGCGTTCATCTCCCTGATGACGCTCTGGACACCACGTTTGGAAACGTGATCGGTGTAGGCGAGATGACCATCGGCTCCGAAGCGGAAGCTGGAGCAACCGTCTTCACTTCTTCACCGATCATCCCCAATACTCCGGTGGGAACCGCTGGCGCCGAGGCTTGTCTATTCGCGAACCAAGCGCCACAGAGCGAGCCTCCCTGCCCTGGAAGCTCCGGGTTCTATGGCTACATCGATGTCGCGCTCTACGGCAAAGACGAACTCGGAACACCGCCGACGTGCATCAACGGCGACACGAACAAGCGAATCGCGATCAATCTCGCCAAGGGGGGCGACCATGGTTTCGAGAACTTCGATCCCGGACCACCGGACCCGATCGTCAACGATCACGACGCCTGCCCCAACACGAACGAAGACGTCAACGAGATGCGAGTGGAGACGGGATCCCCCACTAGTGGGATCACCGATGGGTTGATCAGCGGAGTGTCAGGGAGCATCAACGGGCAGCCGATCACCTCCGCACCAGGACGATTGGCATGCGATCCTCCATTCGATTGTGTTTCGGTCAGGGGCGTCGATCTCGACCACACCGGCTTGTGGGAATTCCTGACGGGGGGAGCTTGCCCCGGGACGGACGACCACCACGAGATGTTGGACTGCCTGAACAACTGGATCCTTGCTGACGGTCCGATATTCACCTCAGATATCGCCACTCATGGGCGATTCGCTGCCGTGCCCGTTTTCTGGACGACCCCTACAGGTCCGGGAGATTTCACGATCAAAGAATTCAAGCCGGTCTGGATAGAGACCATCTACTTCGACTGCGACGCCAACACTTGCGACACGGTTCACAGTCCCGGATCGCCGGCGAGTGACCCAGGGGCATGCTCGGATCCATTGGCCGGCACCCGGAATTGCGGCTGGGGGGATACATCCGGACCAGACACCGTCGAAGGCATGTTGGCATTTCAGCTCGAGCCCGAGATGTTGCCAGCCAGTCTGGCCGATACCTTCCCGGTGATAGACGTCGAACGTACCTACGCCTTGACCAAGTAGCACTGCGCCCCGTCCGCTCAACCTATTAGAGCCTCTCGGCGTCTTCGGTTCCTTAGCGGCTGACACCCAACGACTGATGAACCCTTCTCAAGCTCCTCGGTTCTTCATCCAGCCCTCAAGTTCTCACTTGAAACGGACGATACGACCCGTAGTCTGTCGCGTGGCGCTGGAAAGGCTTTTCACCATGGGGCAGCCTTGAAATATACGGCTAGGAGAAGCCCCCATGTTGAAACGGGTTTGGAAGAGGAAGACTCGTAACGAAGAGCGTTCGAATTCATTTCTAGGTCGCACGACGCAGCGCCAGCAGGACCGCGGGGCGGCCATGGTCGAGATGGCGTTCATCTTTACGGTCCTCGTCACGCTGCTCGTCGGCGTGGTCACCTCGGCCATTGCCTTCGGACAGAAGAACTCGGTCGAAAACGCCGCACGTGAGGCCAGCCGCTACGCCGCCACCTATCCGGGCCCGGTGGACAACGCCTGGTTGAGCACCGTTCGAGACGTTGCCCGGTCCGCAGCCCAGGGCAATCTCGATACGGGTGTCGACGGTTACTACATCTGCGTCGCTCATACCGGATCCGGGCAGAAGCTCGTGGATACGAACGTGACCCCAGCCCCCCCGACGCCCCCCGGCACGTGTTATGACGACGGGCTGTCCGATTCCAGAGTGCAGATCGTCGCCCGCCGTGACACCCAGATCAACGCAGCCTTCTTTTCTGTCGACGTGACCCTCAACGCTCCTGCCACCGCCCGATACGAGCGCGCCGAATGAAAGAGCAATTCCGTTCCGACCGGGGTGCCTCCATCTTCATGTTGGCGATCAGCCTGTTCCTGTTGATTGGCGCGTCCGCGATAGCAGTGGATATTGGCGCCATATGGCTGGACAGGAGCACCGACCAAAAAGTGACCGACGCTGCGGCGGCCGTAGGCATAATGGAAGCATTCGCAACCGGGGGACCGGCAGCATGCGAACAAGCCCTCAACTACGTCGCAGTCAACACCCCGGACCTCGACTCGGTCGACACCTCAGGTTGCGCTAGCGCATTCAGCGGAGTCTGCGATGACTTGACCTCGCGCGAACTGCCTCCCGTTTCGGCAGGCCGGTACGAGATCACTGTTGTCTATCCCGTCGTGGGCAACCACGACCTGATGACGTCACGGATCATCAGCCGAACCCCGCAGCCACTTATCGCGGACGACGGTAAGCCATGTGAGCGGTTGGGGGTCAAGATGACCTCGACGCGCAGCAGTCTCTTCGCCTCGGTACTCGGTTTTGGTTCAGGGACCACCACAGTGCATACGGTGGCAATGCGCGTCGACGGCGACGAACGCCCCCCGCTCAACCTCATCGTTCTGGATCGCACCGGCTGCAACGCCATCAGCGTCAATGGTGGCGGCCAGATAATCGCCGAACCGGTCATCGACTATGACCCCGTTACCGGCAACCCGACCGGCCTGGTTCCGGGCCTGATGATCGCCGACTCCAACGGCACGGACTGCTCCGGGTCCAACGGTGTGATCAATGTCAGCGGCGCCGGATCAGTGATACGCTCCGACGGACCCGCCGGATGCGGACTCGGTAGCCCGTACACCTACAGTGGCTACGCCGCCGAGGAGGGCTGCGGCAGGATTCAGGTACTCGCTCCGGGAACCCCCGGCTGCAACCTGCCGGCGTGCAGTGTCAGCGGTGGAGCCAACGAGCCCAATCCCCCGCCCACACCATTGGGAAGCCCTTACACCCGGGAATCGGCGGACCACAAGTACAACTGCTATGCCGATTACACAAGTCCGCCCCCCGGCACTACCTGGGCCGCCGATCCTCTCACCACCGGAAACCAGCAGAACATCGACCAGTGTGAGGAAGGGACGGACGATTACATCTACGACCTGATTCTCAAGGTTGGACAGACCGGATTGCCTGACTCAACGTTCAAGACCTGGACAGGACTGGGGCACAGCTGCAACCCCAGCCCCCCCATCCCCCCTATCAACGAGAACGTCGTCGTCGACTGCAACACCCTCCAGCTCACGAGTGGGAACAATGTCACCATCAACGGCAACGTCGTATTCAATGGAAACGTGACCGTCAACGGAAGTCTCACTATCAATCCGCCGGCCGATGATCCCTGGATCTTCTTCCGGGGTGGACGACTGAGCAAAGGCGGAAGCGGACAGATCGCGTTCAACGACGCCATGGTGTACATGGCCAAGGGCTCCGATATCAAGCTAACCGGCGGTAGCGGATCGTTGACATGGACGGCGCCCGATTCAGGGGACTTCGAAAGTCTCGCTCTTTGGACCGACTCCACGGCCAGTCAGGATTGGTCAGGGCAGGCAGCGCTCGACCTGAGAGGAATCTTCTTCATGCCACGGGCGACAGCCTCCTATTCGGGTACTGGGGGTCAGATCCAGACCGATGCGCAGTGGCTGGCATGGAGACTCGAGGTCGGCGGTGGTGCCGTTCTCAGGATCGCCCCCTCCGAGGGGAGCCTGCCCGCCTTCTCCGACAGAACGAACCTGGTCCGATAGCAGCGGTGGGCTCGGCGGTGGCGATGTCACTTGCCGGCATCCGAATTTGGGACTGGGTAAACGATCGGACCTGATCCGTTCCAGCCAGCGATCGCCTTTACGCTGAGGCCAATGCATCCCCTCCCCGAGTACATGCCTGCCCTGATCACACCCTTCACCCAGCGGGGTGAGATCGACATCAAGGCCCACACCCACAACCTGCGGATCCTCGCCGAAAAGGGCATCGAGGGTTACGTCGTCGGGGGGTCGAACGGTGAAGGTCCCTACCTGGAACCAGGAGAGCGGCAGAGTCTCGTCAAGGCCGGTCGGAGACGCAAGGCACACTTCATGGTCGGGATCGCAGCCGAATCGACC
>Ga0299914_10003764_pt1 | contig 10783 bp, 10 predicted proteins | sample RVTome_10_FD_201361 | JGI IMG/M metagenome (GOLD analysis project Ga0299914, IMG submission 201361) | Soil microbial communities from uranium-contaminated site in the Upper Colorado River Basin, Wyoming, United States - RVT153D57 (version 2) ... | reverse complement strand
AAAGACGAGTTTTCCCTTGTTTCGCTGGTCTGAGACCACCGCCCGGAGGATTTCCTCATCTTCATTGCCGATGAGGCCGCCGTCGCCGGCATGGGGATTCAGTCCGAGAACAGCGATCCTGGGTTTTTTTATCCCGAAGTCCTGGCGCAGGGAATTTTCCATCAACCGCAGCTTGGCCTCAACTCTTTCGCGTGTAATGAGGGAAGCGACCTCGCGCAACGGCTCATGGTCGGTGACCAACCCGATTCTCAGTGTTTCGCTCACCATGAACATCAGGCTTTCGCCTGCTCCAAATTCCTTTGCGAGAAATTCAGTATGGCCTTTAAAGGGGAATTCCTCACTGTGAATGGAATTTTTGTCGATCGGGGCCGTTACCAGCCCGTCTATCAATCCCTCCTTCATTTCAGCACAGGCACATTGCAGGGCGAGCAGGGAGGCCTTTCCTGTCTCCTTAGTAGGTTTACCTGGGTTAATTTCAACGACATCCTCCCAGCAATTGACCAGGTTGATGTTTTTTGGAACGAACTGTCCTTTGCCTCTCACGGGCGAGAAGTTGAATTCTTCCAGGGCGAGTAGTTTCTTGTAATAAGAGAGCACCCGGGCAGATCCGTAGATGACCGGTGTCACCATATTGAGGGCGCGGGTGTCGGCAAGAGCCTTCATGACTACTTCAGGACCGATTCCATTCAGGTCTCCTATCGTAATGCCGATGCGTGGCTTCTCCTGAATTTTGGATTGTTGGGTCATGTTTTGATTTTTATTCCTCGCGAATTAACAAAAAAAGGAACGAAGAACGAAGAACGTCCCTCGTTCCTCGTCCCTCGTACTTTTCCTTACCTTTAGCGCGCAATGTCGAAGGAAAGAAAAACGGGGGTTCGTCCGAAGAAGCGATTGGGTCAGCATTTTTTACACGACCAGCATACGGCGGCCCGGATCGTTGATAGTTTGGTAAAAGGGCCAGCCCCGACGTTAAGGCTTCTGGAGATCGGTCCGGGCATGGGTGTCCTGACCCGCTTGCTCCTTGCGCAGGATGGAATAGACCTTACCGTGATTGAAATAGACCGGGAGTCGGTGACCTATCTGAAAGAAAATTCTGTTGTAGCCGAAGACCGGATCATCGAGGGTGATTTCATGAAGGTTGACCTGACCAGGGTGTTCTCCGGCCATTTTTCGATCATTGGCAATTTTCCATATAACATTTCTTCGCAGATATTTTTTAAGGTTTTGGATTACCGGCATCAGGTCGATCAGGTGGTATGCATGTTGCAAAAGGAGGTGGCGGAAAGGATTGCGTCGCCGCATGGCAGTAAAGTCTACGGGATATTGAGTGTGTTGCTTCAGGCTTATTATCGTATTGAATTCTTATTCAAAGTTTCGCCGGGTGTTTTTACGCCGCCGCCGAAGGTAATGTCGGCCGTGATCCGTTTAATGCGCAACGACCGGGAACATTTACCATGTGATGAAAAGCTTTTTGTTCTTGTGGTGAAGCAGGGTTTCAATAACAGGAGAAAGACCTTGCGCAACGCGTTAAAAAATCTAAATTTGGCGGGTGCAGTTTCATCCCTTCCCTTATTGGACAAGCGGGCTGAGCAACTAGCGGTTGAAGATTTTATCCATCTTACCATGTTAATTGAAGAAAGTCGTGCAGGAATCCGCCATTGAGTTTGAATTAACGAAAGAATTCCGCGATCGTTTCCAGCAGGCACTCGACGCCGGCGATGCCGCCTTTATTCAAGAAAGTCTGATGGGTGTGAAGGCTGCGGATATCACGGCTCTGCTGTACGAATTTAACGCCGCTGAATCCAAGTATGTGATGGATCTGCTGTCGATTGAACTCCAGGCGGAGATCATCAATGATCTCGACGGGGATACGCGCAGCAATTACCTGAAAGTTTATGAGGCACCGGAGATCGCGGTATTTCTCAATCAGCTGGATTCCGATGACGTGGCCGATATTCTGCACGAGCTTCCCGTAAAAGTCCGGGAGCAGGTTCTCTCACACCTGGATAAGGAGTTGCGCATACAGGTTACCGAGCTGTTGCGGTATGAGGAGAATGTAGCGGGCGGGTTGATGGCCAAGGAGCTCATCAAGGCACGCGTACACTGGACGGTGGTACAATGTATCGACGAGATCCGGAAGCAGGCGGAGAACGTTTCGAAATTCTACGCCGTTTATGTGGTGGATGACGCCGATCATTTAATGGGCCGGGCTGCGCTTCAGGACCTCATTATTTCCGATGCCCGTACCGTTGTAGGTGATATTTGTGAACGCGATATTATTTCAGTCGAAACTTTTCTTGAAGACCACGAAGTTGCCGAGATCATGCGTAAGTACGACCTTGAGTCCGTACCGGTAATAAATGTTCGGGGCCAGCTAGTAGGGCGCATCACCATCGATGACGTGGTGGATGTTATCACCGAGCAGGCCGAAGAGGAACGCCAGCTCATGACCGGTATCAGCGAGGATGTGGAGGAGGATGACAGTGTGTGGCGAAACACGCGCGCGCGTTTGCCCTGGCTTCTCATCGGCGTCGCGGGAGGTTTGATGAATGCCAAGTTCATGGGATTCTTCGAAGGTGAACTCGCCCGGGTGGCGGCGATCGCCTTTTTTATTCCCCTGATACAGGCGACGGGCGGAAACGTGGGCATCCAATCATCTTCTCTCATCGTTCAGAGTCTGGCCAATCCGGGTTTTGTGGATGAAGGGCTGTGGAATCGATTGATCAAGGTGTTTTTTGTTGCCCTGCTGAACGGTGTTTTCCTCTCCGTGCTTGTGCTGGGTGCAAACGTTGTTCTTTTCGGTGAATACTCCCTGTCGCTTATTGTGTCTGCTGCGCTGTTCAGTGTGATTGTCTTTGCGTCCTTTGTGGGGACAGTGACGCCGCTCCTGCTCAGCCGTTATGGATACAATCCCGCCCTGGCGGCGGGGCCTTTCATTACCACCATCAATGACCTGCTCGGTCTGACAGTTTATTTTTTCACCGTACACCTTTTTCTGTAATGTTATGCCGATGAAGTGTCTGGTGGTTGATCCGATGCATGAAAGTCTTTCCGCGCTGCTGGCCCCGCTGGGCTGGGAGGTTGATTACCACCCTGGGATTACACGCAATGAGCTAAGGGAGAAGCACGCGGGATACCAGGGCCTGATCATCCGCAGTAAAACGATCGTGGACCGGGATCTGCTGGGCGAGGATCCCACATTGCGGTTCGTGGGGCGGGCGGGGGCGGGGCTCGACAACCTGGACCTGGCTTATCTCGCGCAGAAGGATATCCGGGTCCTCCATGCTGCGGAGGGAAACCGGGATGCCGTGGGTGAATTTTCCGTTGGTATATTATTGAGCCTTTTGCGAAACATACCCCGCGCGCACCAGGAAGTGATGAACGGCATATGGTTAAGGGAAAGTAACCGCGGCGCTGAGATCATGGGCAAGACCGTCGGTATTGTAGGCTTTGGAAATATGGGTCACGCATTCGCCAGGCGACTCACTGGATTTGGATGTAAGATTTTGGTGTATGATAAATATAAACACGGGTTCACGAATGAATATTGGCAGGAAGCTGACATGGCCCGGCTATTCGCGGAAACGGATATATTGAGTCTGCACGTACCGCTAACGGATGAAACACGCGCGATGGTAAACACCACATACCTGAGCCAGTTCAAGAAAAAGATAATCCTGCTCAATACCGCCCGGGGAGAAATTATTCCGCTTTCTGACCTGGTGGAATCGATTTCCATGGGGTTTGTGCGTGGCGCCGCACTCGATGTTCTCGAGAATGAAAAAATGAATGACTTAACGAGCTCCCAAAGAGAAGCGTTTAGAAACCTTGTTACCGGGGGCAATGTAATATTCACCCCGCATATTGCAGGCTGGACGTTTGAATCGCACCTCAAAATTAATGTAGCTTTGGTGGAGAAGATCAAACTGCTCGACCTCTCATAGCGGATCGTTTGATAAATTCTTCTTTTTTGAACAATTTTTTTAGAAATGGATCTTTGCCTGCTCCGCGAAGGGGCGCAGGTAGGAAATGCCCACCCGGAAAGAGTTGTTGTTTGATGTGATGCGTCAGGCATTTGTTACTCCACTTTGGTATTATGATCTGCGATAAGGGTTTCGAATGAAAATGAAACGATGGTCTGAATTTTACAATTCGGTAATTGAAAAACCGCTTTTGACCTCTACGATCGTGCTGGTCTGTGTGGCCGTGCTCGTGGTGGGTCTCAGCCTGCCGTATTACATCAAGGACTTTGATTCCTTTATCGCGCAGGTACTCGCGGAGGCGCACGGTATGATATTCGACATCGCCGTGATCGGTATTCTGATATTCTGGTTGAACCAGAATGGGGAGATCCGGCAGCGCATCAGAACATACAAAGATGAGATTGACGACTTCCGGCTGTGGGAATCAGAAGAAGCTGCCTTTCGGACGGTGGGGAATATTAAACGTCTGAACCGGCACAAGATCCATGATATCAACCTGGTGAACTGTTACTTGCCGCGCACGAACCTGAACTATGCGAATTTAAGCGGGTCTAATCTCAATTCTTCGAATATTTCGCAATCCTCGCTCATCGAAGCCAACCTGGAGAACGCGAGGTTGAATCAAACGAATTTTGAGAATTCCAACCTGAATCAGGCGAACCTCAAGGGTGCCTATGCGAGCGGGGCGAATTTCAAGGATGCCTTCCTGATCAAGACCTACTTTGAAAATGCTTTTCTTATCAAGGCCAATTTTAACAATGCGTTTCTCATGGAGGCAAATCTACAGGGCTGTTATGTGATGGGCGCGGATTTTGAGAATGCGAGTCTGTATAAAGCCGATCTGCGCGGCGCAAAAGGGCTTACTGTGGAGCAGCTTTCGAAGGTTAAAACCCTGTACCTGGCAAAGTTCGACGACGATATACTTGGACAGATCACGACCCACCTGCCGGAACTGGTAGGCACTTGATTTTTGAATTAGCGGATATTGTATTATCTTTGCAGAATAGCAACGGCCTCGCCCCTGAGGTCGTTGTTTCTTTTTTTTGCGATCTGTGAGAAAATCTTGCAACACGATGAACGAAATGATTGGATGATAAAGGAGGAACTCGTTATGAGCAAAATATCATACTACACAAAAGACGGTCTGGAAAAACTGAAAAGTGAACTGAGCCACCTCAAATCCAAGGGGCGCGCTGATATTGCCAGACAAATTGCCGATGCGCGCGACAAGGGTGACCTCAGTGAAAATGCGGAATATGATGCCGCCAAGGACGCCCAGGGCCACCTCGAAGCCAAGATCGCCCAGTTGGAAGACCTGGTAAGCAACGCCCGTTTACTCGATGAGAACAATATTGATACTTCAAAGGTCTCGATCCTGTCCAAAGTCACCATCAAAAATAAAAAGAACGGAGCGGCGGTAACTTATACGCTCGTTTCCGAAGAAGAGGCTGACCTGAAAACAGGAAGGATCTCCACTCTTTCGCCCATAGGCAAAGGGTTGCTAGGCAAGAAAAAGGGCGAACTTGCAAAGATCAAAACACCCGCGGGCCTGATGGAATTCGAGATCCTGAACATTACCTCGTAAACAGCGGACAAGCACGTCTGTCTCAGCTGCTGGTGCTGCGAATACCTTATTATTTCAATTTGCATGGCGAGTCTTTTCACAAAAATCATCAACCGTGAGATTCAGGGTCACATCGTGGCGGAAGATGACCGGTATATTGCTTTTCTTGACATTAACCCACTGGTCATCGGGCATACGCTGGTGGTGCCGAAGAAGGAGGTGGATTATATCTTCGACCTCGACGACGACACCCTCGCCGGGCTGCAGTTGTTTTCGAAGAAGGTTGCCCTTGCCATCGGTAAGTCAATTCCCTGCAAACGCGTAGGCGTAGCGGTCATCGGCCTGGAAGTGCCGCATACGCACGTGCACCTGGTGCCGATGAATTCCATGGACGACCTGAATTTTACACGGCGGAAATTGAAACCCTCCCAGGAAGAACTTTCCGCGGCGGCGGAAAAAATCCGGAAGGTAGTGCAGTAGGCGATCAGGAACCACAATCCGCTCCGCGGCCGCGCGCATCATTCTTAAGAATGTTTACATCTTCTGCTCGGGGAACGCTCCGGCACTGATGGTTTCGGTTTTAAAGGAAATCGATGTCCACATTCAACGGATAACGCATCAGGTACTGCAGGGCCTGCCTCATGGTGAGGTCTTCAAAAAACACTTTGTATAACGTTGTTGTGATGGGTGCTTTAACCTTGTAGTAATCTGCGCACTTTTTAGCGATCTGAACCGTATTGACACCTTCGGCGATCTCGTCGGTGCTTGCCTGGATATCGCCAAGGGTCTCCCCGTTTGCCAGGCGAAAGCCAACGTTGAAATTTCTGCTCAGGGAACTATTGCAAGTCGTTACCAGGTCGCCTACGCCGGCTACGCCGAGAAAAGCTTTCGTGTTTCCGCCCAGGGCGCGGCCGAGGTATATCATCTCCACCATGCCACGGCTGACGAGCAGTCCTTTGGCGTTTTCGCCATAACCCATTCCGCTTAATGCACCGGCGGCGATGGCGATGATATTTTTCAGGACGCCCGCCAGTTCCACGCCGACGAGGTCGTTGTTGCCATATACCTGGAAGTTGTCGTTGCGCAGCAGGCGTTTCCCCAGCTGTATCACTTCCTGAAACTGACTTGCAACAACCGTCGCGGCAGGCTGGCCCGCGGCGAGTTCTTTCGAAAGGTTCGGCCCCGCCAAACATCCTACACGCACCACCACACTTTCTTCTGTGATCACTTCGCTCATGGTCTTTACCTGTCCGCGATGGAGTGACTCAACAGTATCTATCGTCTCGCCTTCGGGCAATTGTATGTCAAATCCTTTGGTTCCGTGGATGAGGATATGGTAGGGATGCAGGTACTCTGACAGACGTCGCATCATTCCGCGAAAGTGCGCGGAGGGAACAATGGGGAAGATCACATCACATGAGTCGGCCAGGTGTTGAAGGTCATTCAGAGGCAAAACGTTCGCGTGCATCTTATGGCCGCGGTGTTCGCCTTTTTTATATATCTGCTGAATCACATTCTCGTCGCGGGCATAGAGCAGCACTTTGCGTCGGGGTGCAAGCAGGTTTGCTACCGCGCTGCCGAAGTTGCCGGCTCCGATCACGCCGATGGGTTTATCTTCAGACAAACTTTTCAAGGTCATAACCTACCAGTCTGTTGTGATAATAATATAAAGTATTGAGGTCTCGCGTGATGATGTTGCCTTCTTTGTTGAACAATAGCGGTCTCTTCAGGTGAAAGATCCCGACATTTTCCAGACCGTGGCGGATAACCAGGTCGATGTCTCCTTTCAAATGCGTGGCGTGATTGACTTTCTTTTCTTCCTTCAATTCGTAGATGCGTTTTCTTATTTTTTTACAGGCCGCGCGGAATTCTTCATAGGGAAGTTCGAGATCTTCCTCCGGGAGGCGCAACAATCCGAAAAGATCGAGCAGGGGATGATGTGTCTGCCACAGCTCAAAGGCAACAAACGCCACGAGGTGGCTGGCAAAAACACGGTTGATACGGTGGTACTCCGTGATGATCCGCTGGCTGAGCATGCGCGTATACTGATCTTCGCGTTGCTTGTCGACGGCGATCTCATTGTTGGTGACAAAATAATCGCGTGGATTGATCACCCGTCCATGCGAATCCAGGCTGTTGCCGTCTTCATCCACATAATTTCCCATCACATCAAGCCCCCTTCCGATGGAAACGGAAATATTGGATCCCTTGGTAAAGAACTTGAAAAGGAACTGCAGCAGTTGCCAGCTTCCGTATTTGTCCTGCTCGGGAAGGTAGCGGTCCTGTCCTTTTACCGAAAGGTAATCATCGATCAGGTCAGGGGCTTCCAGCACAAAATGATAATTGAGGGTTACCGGGACGATGAAAATTTTAGGCACTTCCTCATTGGGTCTTTCCTGCATGAACAGGTTGCGCTGCGCTTCAATGGTTGAGCTGAGCAGACCCAGCTTTAGTTGTTTTTCCAGGACCCCGGAACGCGACCGGGTGCCGCCGGGAAAGAACAGGCTGTGCGCACCTTTCTGTATAGCCAGGGTGGAATATGCCTTCAGCGTTTCGAGGTAGGGAAGGTTTTTTTTCCTGCGATCCACCTTGTAGGCGCCGAGGCTGTTCATGAAATAGGCAAAGATCTTGATGTTGAAGAGGTTCAATCCGGCTCCATAGATGAAGGCGGGAAGTCCCAGCGAATGAATAATCCATCCGATCAGTACAGAATCCAGGTTGCTGAAATGGGTGGGCACCATCACCACCGTGCCGATCTTTGCCAGATGTCGCAACTGCCTGACTTTTCCCACAACGTGGATCTTATCGCGAAGTGTGTACTGGCTGCGGAAAAAAGCGCCGAATTTTTTTACCCTGGCTCCGTTGAGGAGACGCGAGAACCAGAAACGCAGAAGTTCACGCGTTACCCGGTAGGAATTGGTTTTGAAATTTCCCGCGATCTCATCGGAATAGCGGAAGACGATCCTGTAAAGAATGTCATCGGCCAGTACCTGTGAGCTTTCAGAAATGTCGTGGTTGATCCCGGCCAGTTCCTCTTTGATACCTGCCCAGAAAACAGGTTCATCCTTGGCATCGGCGCGCCACCGGTTGCGTTTCATGCGCTGCTGTTCGCGGTAGACGGTAGCCGCCAACTCGTCCAGTAATTGTTTGGTGGTGGGCCGGAGCTGCTTTATCTGGGAAAAGGCATACTGCGATACTTGCTCCACAAATTCCTTGCGGTTCTTGCTGAGCCTGTAAACAGGCCAATCAGGAATGCCATCCAGTATGGGTTTGTACTGCTTATTTTTGTTTTTCTTCTCCGCGACTTGCATTGGGATGGCAAAATAAGATATTTTCTATATCAGGGATAAAAAAGTCACAGCCCCGTCCTTTTCAACGCTTCGTGGAGTGATTGCCCCATATCCTGGAACCGGGCACCGGCTTGATGAAGAAATTCCGCATCCAGGATCGCCAGGAGCTCTTCCTCGCCGCTCACGTCCATTTCGGGAATTTTGAAGGTCTGCTCGAGAGGGCCCTGTTCCAGCTTGACCAGGTATCGGTTATTCCAGGAAAAGATGGTGATTTTACAATCGGGTCGGGAAAGCTCACGAACAAGGCGCATATAAGGCGGTCATTTACCCAAAGGTACGGCTAACCCCGTGCGAAAAGAAATATTATTGTTTGGGTGGATAGCTGATCTGATTTTTCAGAGCCTCGAGTTCTTCCTCCAAATTCCGGTAGACGGGACTGCTGTGCAGCTTGTCGTGTTTCATCTGGTTTATAAGCCTCTGAATCACCGCCTCGCGTTTGCGCAGCAGTGACTTCATTACCGATGGATCAGGTCCCATGAATTGACAGGTGGTTGTGGTTCGCGCCCGCAATTTATTATTATTTGGAACACTTCAAATGCCGGAGAAAATTCCTCTCTCGATCCCACTTAAATATAAATTTTCATCAGCCTTCATAATATATTGGTATCTAAGCACAAAACATTCTTACGCAGTGCGGATTTTTTTTGAAAAAAAATAAGGACAGGCCTCCCGGGGCCCACTTCTTTTGCAGGCAGGCCAACCTGGTGTCACAAGCAGGCTTTTCTAAAGAGTTTATTCGAAAACAGACTAATTTGAGGGGTTTACCGTTACCTTGACTAGGATTTTCAGGTCTGGGAACAACGTTTTATATTGTACGCTTGTCCCTTGTCGCGCTGAAAGCCCCTATTGCCGTCTTTTTAAACATTAGAATGAACCGAACACACCTCCTGCGTTATTTTTTCCTATCACTGATACTGATAACTGCTACCGCATATTCGGGCTATGCCACGCACCTCCGGGCGGGGGAAATCACGGTGGAAAGGGTGAGTTGTAATAGTCTTACTTTCAGAATTACAGTTACCGTTTTCACCAATACGATAAATACGAACGTACTCTTTGGCGGGGAGGATGACTGGCTGGATTTCGGCGATGGCCAAAGGATGCTGGTGCCCGAGCAACCGAATACTCTACGCCCCGACCTGGGCGAAGGTATTGCCACGGCCTCTTTCACGATAACCCATACTTACTCCGGGAATGCAAAGTATGTGATCAGTTATAGCGAGCCCAACCGCAATGCCGGGGTGGTAAACATGGATGGCTCGGTGAACACGCGCTTTTATATTGAAACCCTGCTCATCGTCGATCCTTTTCTGGGTTGTAACAACACACCCAAGCTGCTGGTGCCGCCCATCGACCGGGCCTGTACCGGTATTGCCTGGTTTCATAATCCCGGCGCCTATGATCCTGATGGTGACAGCCTTTCCTACGAACTTGTGATCCCTTTCAGAGACATCAATACAACGGTTGTGGGCTATCGCGATCCTGCCGATCAATTTTTCTATTCAAATTCGAACTTCGATATGGCCAACGAAGCGGGTACAGGCCCCCCGTCGTTTACCATTAACCCGGTGGACGGAACCCTCATCTGGGATGCCCCTGGAATGAGCGGCGAATACAATATCGCATTTATCATCCGCGAATGGCGGCTGGTGAATGGCACCTGGATCTCCATTGGCTTTGTCAGGCGCGACATGCAGATCATCGTTGACGACTGCGACAATGAACGCCCTGAACTGGAAGTCCCCGATGATGTCTGCGTGGTCGCGGGCACGACACTGGATGCCTCCATCTTCGGAACTGACCCCGATGGCGACAGCGTGAAGATCGAGGCGTTCTCCGAGATCTTCAACCTCGCCGAAGCCCAGTCGCCTGCTACCTATACACCA
>Ga0299914_10003763_pt1 | contig 10783 bp, 8 predicted proteins | sample RVTome_10_FD_201361 | JGI IMG/M metagenome (GOLD analysis project Ga0299914, IMG submission 201361) | Soil microbial communities from uranium-contaminated site in the Upper Colorado River Basin, Wyoming, United States - RVT153D57 (version 2) ... | reverse complement strand
TGCCCACCTGCTCGATCGTGCCGTCTGACATGACCGCCAGACGATCCGACATCGTCAGGGCCTCTTCTTGATCGTGGGTGACGTAGATGAACGTGATGCCGACCCTCTCCTGCAGAGTCTTCAACTCAATCTGCAAGGACTTGCGTAGCTTGGCATCGAGTGCTCCAAGCGGCTCGTCGAGAAGTAGGACCGAGGGGTTCAGTATCAGGGCGCGAGCGAGAGCGACCCGCTGCTGCTGGCCTCCGGAGAGCTGGTGGGGACGCCGCTCGGCGAACTTCTCGAGCTGGACCAGGGCCAGCGCCTGCTTCACGCGGCGGTGCGTCTCGTCCTTGGACGGCTTCACGAACCGTAATCCGAAGGCAACGTTGGAGGACACGTCCAGATGAGGGAACAGGGCGTAGTTCTGAAACACCGTGTTCACGTTGCGTTTGTGGGGTGGAACGTGGGCGACGTCCTTGCCGTCCAGCAAGATGCGGCCCTCGGTGGGACGCTCGAAACCGGCGATCATTCGCAAGGTCGTGGTCTTGCCACAACCCGAGGGTCCGAGCAGCGAGAAGAACTCTCCGGCGGGGATGTCGACGCTGATGCTACGAACCGCCTCCACATCCGCGAAGCGTTTGGTCAAATCGACGAGCTGTACGTGGCCCCCCGGCATATCCGCCCCCCTAGTTCCTGATCGCTTTGGCCATGGTTTCGAGATTCGCAAGGAAGCGGTTCGCGTCCTCCTCGGTGTGCTGCACCGAGATTAGCCACTGCTCGGCCTTACCCCACGGGGGGAGGAACACCCCGCCCGCGTGCTGGAAGAGCCAGTGCGCATGGCCGGTGCGATCGTCGATGGCCAAGAAGTCTCTGTAGTTGCGGACCCTGTCGGGAGAGAAAGTGACGGCCCCCTTGGCGCCCACGCTGACGACGTGGGCGGGCAGGTCGTAGTCGTCGACTATCTGCTCGGCGCCGGCGACCATTATCTTGTTGATGCGCGCGAGGTGATCGTAGGTGGAGTCGTCGAGGGTTTCGAGCGTCGCCCGGGCGGCCGCCATGGTCAGCGGATTGCCGTTGAACGTGCCGACCTGCTCGTAACCGCCCTCGGCGACGAAATCCATGACCTCCGCGGTCCCCCCGACCGCGCCGCAGGAGAGCCCGCCGCCGAGGGCTTTGGCCAGACACACGATGTCGGGCGTGACCCCGGACGCCTGCGTTACCCCACCCGGGCCGGCAGTCAGCCCGGTCTTGACCTCGTCGAAGGTGAGGAGCGCGCCGTTCTTGGTGGCGAGCTCGCGGACGCCCTCGAGGAAACCGGCCTCGGGCAGGATGATCCCGGCGTTCATCATGATCGGCTCGAGGATCACGCCGGCGATCCGCCCCTCGTGCTCGGCAAAGATCCGCTCGAGCATGTCCAGGTCGTTGAAGGCGGTGGTAATCGTCAATTCGGTGATGGCGGTCGGGAGGCCGCTTCCCGCCGGCGCGGCGACGGGGGACGATGCGGGGCCGATCTCGTCCGCTTCGTTGGCGACCGACACCATCACCGAATCATGGTGGCCGTGATAGCACCCCTCGACTTTGACTATGAGGTCGCGTTGAGTGAACGCACGCATCAGGTGAACGGCGTCCATCGTGGTCTCGGTGCCCGAGTTGCCAAAGCGCCAGAGGGGAAGCCCCCACCGCTCGGCGAGCATGGTCGCCACCGCGATCGCGTCCTCGGTCGGCTGCGCGAAATGAGTCCCGCGCTCGACCCGGCGTGCGACCGCCTCGACCACCGCGGGGTGAGCGTGACCCATGAGGCCTACCCCGTAGCCGCCGTTGAAGTCCGAGTACTCGATTCCGTCCGCGTCATAGACCTTCGAGCCGCGGCCGTGACTCATCCAGATCATCTGAGGACGGGCGATCTGCCAGCTAGAGGTCGCTCCGCCGGCCAGCACCGAGGTGGCTCGCTCGAGCATCGCCGCGGAGCCCCGCTGGCGCGCGAAAAACTGCCGTTCCTGAGCTTCGATCAACTCGTCCAAGCGGGCGAGGTCCGCCGAGGTCCACTCGGTCATGGTTTTGTTGCTCCTTTGAACCGTCGTTCAACATCATAGGGCCTGGCTCGAGGCGCGTCAGGTGATTCAGCGACGAACGTCGGAGAAGTGCGGCACCGGCTCTCGAACGGCGCCCGTCAGATACCCCTGGGCGACCATTAAATCGAACTCGTAGACCTGGACCTCCTGCTCCGAGAAGGGCCCCTGCCGGTATCCCGGTCCCCCGGTCCCCCGCTGGACGGACTCGCAGGCATTCCAGTCCTGGCGATTGGTCACGTCCCAGAAATCGGCGGCGAAGGCGGGATCGAAATCCTCGCGCTGCCGGGACTCGGGCGGGAAGAGCCACTGGCACTCGACGAAGGTGCGATCCGGGGCCAGCGGTTCGATCCGGTGAGTCATGACGTAGTCCGGGTGCGGGCTGATCAGCACGTTAGGCCACAACATGTAGTAGCCCACGTCCTTTGCGGAATCGTCATCGAGACCCCGGATCCGCACCCCGGCGCTCTTGCCGTCGAGCGACATGGTCTCGACCCCGTCGCGAAGCCTCATGGTCCCGCCGACCCAGAGTCCCGTCGGGTGTATGCCCTCGCCCGAGGTGGGCGAACTGACCGCGCAGAGCTCGGGGTGGATCTCGGTGCAGTGATAACACTCGTGGTAGTTCTCGACGATGATCTTCCAGTTGGCCGCTATCTCGTAGCTGTGGGAGGCGCCGACGAACATGCGCCCGGCCTCGTAGGGGGCCATAATCTCGTCGAGGTTGCCGACGCTGGCCTCGAAGTCGGGCGCATCACCGGATGCGTTTACGAAGACCCAGCCCTGCCACTCGTGTACGCGCGCACTGCGGAGGGAATGATCCGGGTCGGTCTTGTCGAAGCCCGGTTGGATCGCCATGGTGGGGCCCCCCTTGAACGCTCCATCGAGGCCGTAGGTCCAGCGGTGATACGGGCACTGCACGGTTTTGCGCTGGGTCGACGCCCCGCAGGGGAGCAGCTCGTGGCCGCGGTGCCGGCAGGTGTTGTGAAACGCGCGCAGCTCGTTGTCCTCGCCGCGGATCAGCAGGATGCCGGTTCCGCCGACCTCGATCGCGTTCTGGCTTCCCGGCTCGGCGAGGGTGTCCGAACGGCCCACGCACACCCAGGCGGGAGCGATGAAATGCCTGCGTTCCCACTCGAGCACCTCTCGAGAGTGGTAGGCCTCGGCCGGCAGGGTGCGGGCCTCGTAGAAGGACCGGGTGCAGGCCCGGATCTTGTCCTCGTCTATGGGCGCCATGTTGCTCATCGGGTCTGCTCCTTGACGGCGATCTCCTTCGGAAGTCGATTGCCCCTCGACTTCTACCCTCGTGCGCTGTCATCATAGCCGGATGTTGAACCGCTGTTCAGGCCAGAGACGGGCCGGACTCGGCCGGACCGCAGAAACACGGGGCGGGCTCGGCCGGACCGCAGAATCAGAATGATGCGCGAGTTCCTTCTGACCGGCGGCCCCGTGTATCTGGGAGGGGGCCTGACGACCGAGGCCGTCCTGATCCGGGGCGACCGGATCGCGGCGGCGGGACCGCTTGCCGAGGTGTCCGAGCGAGCCTCGGCTGCGGCGCGACGCGTTGACGTCGAGGGGGGCATGATCCTGCCCTCCTTCCAAGATGCCCACGTTCATCCCATTCACGGGGGGCTCTACCAGCTCCAGTGCGACCTTCACGGACTGCCGTCGGCAAAGGTCGTCATCGAAACCATTCGCCGCTACGCCGCCGAGCGTCCCGACGAGGATTGGATCCTCGGTGGCGGGTGGGAACTGCAGCAGTTCTCCTCGGGTCCTCATCGGGATCAGCTGGACGAGATCGAGGCCCGACGTCCCGTTTACCTCGTGGACACCAACGTGCACACGGCCTGGGTTAACTCGCGCGCGCTCCAGCTCGCGGGCATCGACCGCCACACACCGGATCCGTCGGATGGACGTATCGACCGGGACGCGGACGGCGAGCCGACCGGGCTGCTGCACGAGGGGGCCGAGGCCATGATGCGCGATCTGGCCCCCGACCCTCATCCGGACCAGTACCTCGAAGCGCTCCGACTTGCCCAGCGTCAGCTCCATTCGCTGGGGATCAGCGCGTGGAACGACGCCTGGATCGAAACGGACATGCTCGAGGCCTACCAAAAGCTCGAGAGCGCCGGCGAGCTCACCGCCCGGGTGGTGCTGTCGCTGCTCTGGGACCGGCATCAGGGCGAAGCGCAGCTCGACCACCTGCTCGAGATGCGCAAGCTCGGGACGGGTGGTCACCTTGATGCGAATACGGCAAAGTTGTTCCTCGACGGCGTCATCGAGACCTTCACGGCGTCGGTGCTCGAGCCCTATCTCGACTCATCCGGCAACGCGACCGACAACACCGGGATCGACATGTTCGACCCGGTCGATCTCGATCGGTTCTGCACGCTGTTGGACCGGGAGGGATTCCAGCTGCACTTTCACGCGATCGGCGACCGCGCCGTCAGACTCGGCCTCGACGGGATAGCGGCCGCTCGATCGGCGAACGGGGCGCGCGATGCCCGCCATCAGATCGCCCACGTACAACTAGTGCATCCCACCGACGTCGAACGCTTTGCCGAACTCGATGTCGTCGTCAACGCCCAACCCTTCTGGGCGCAGTACGACTCGGCGATGGAGGATCTGACGCTCGCGTACCAGAGTCCCGAGCGAATCAAGACGATGTATCCGTTCGCAGACCTGCTCGAGTCCGGAGCTCGGATCGCGATGGGAAGCGACTGGCCCGTAACGACCGCGAACCCGCTTCACGAGATCGAGGTCGCGGTACGGCGAACGCCGGTCGAGGATCCAGCGGCCGAGGTGTTCCTACCGGAACAGCGGCTCGACCTCGCCACCGCGCTCGACGCCTTCACCGCCGGAGCGGCCTTTGCCAACCGCGACGACGACTCGGGCGCGCTTCGCGAGGGACTTCGCGCGGACGTCACGGTCGTGGATCGGGACCTCTTCGACCTCGACGGACGAACGAGCGAGGCCGAGGTGCTGCTAACGCTCGCGAGTGGCGAGCCCGTCTTCGATCGAGGACTGCTGTAGGTGCGTCCTAGATGTTCTTGAGCCCGATCAGCCGGTTCAGGAAATCGACCCGCCCATCGACCGGCTCACCCTTGTTGCGCTCGGCCCGATCCGCGCTTTCGTACACACGGGTTGCGAGGTTGATGCCGATCCACCTGAGTGGCTCGGGCTCCCACTTGGAGGAGCGGTGACCCACCCACGGCAGTCGCAGGAGATCGCTTTCCCGGGCGAGCAAGAGGTCGGTAAGCGTGCGCCCGGCGAGGTTCGTGGTCGAAACCCCATCGCCCACGTAGCCCCCGGCGTACGCCAGACCGGTCGCCCGGTCGAAGTCGACCGAGGTGTACCAGTCGCGGGGAACTCCGAGGGGCCCACCCCACTCGTGAGTAATGGCGAAGTCGCGCGTCGCGGGCCACAGATTGTGCAGCACTCGCTTGAGCTCGGCAAAGACATCCGGCCGGCGTTCGAAATCGGCATCGATGCGCGACCCAAAATGGTAGGGCGCTCCCCGGCCCCCGAGCGCGATGCGCCCGTCGGCCGTGCGTTGCGCGTAGATGAGGAGATGGCGACCGTCTGCCATCGTGTGCCTGCGTCTCCAGCCGATCTCGTTCCACACGTCCTCGGGAAGCGGTTCGGTCGCGATCATCAGCGAGTAAAGCGGAACGAGTTGACGCCTCATCCCCTCGAGTTGCGCGGTGTAGCCCTCGGTGGCCCGTACGACCATAGGAGCGCGCACGATGCCTCGGTCGGTGGTCACCTTGCGAGGCTCTATGGCCTTCGCGGTCGTGTTCTCGTAGAGCGTTACGCCCAGTTTCTCGACCGTTTCCGCGAGCCCACGGACCAGGCGCGCCGGATGCAGCGCCGCGCAGTGCGGTGTGTAGGAGGCACCGAGCGATCCGTTGACGCTCATGAGCTGCGCGGCCTCCGCGGGGTCCAGCCATCTGATGTCGCTCGGCTCGAAACCCCAGGACCGCGCCTCCTTTACCTCGCCTCGGACTCGTTCGACTTGCCCCGGCGCGGTGGCGAAGATGAGGGTTCCAGCCTTCTCGAACTGAGCGTCGATTCCCTCGACCTCGATTACTCGTTCGACTTCGTCGACCGTGGCGAACATCGCGCGCTGCATCGCGACGACTCCCTCGCGGCTCGAGGTCTTGGCGATCTTGTCGTGGCTCGCCGCGAACAGGGCCGAGCACCAGCCTCCGTTGCGGCCCGACGCTCCGAATCCGGCGAATTGTTGTTCGAGAATCGCGATGCGCAACGAGGGGTCGGCTTGCTTGAGGTAGTAGGCGGTCCACAGACCCGTGTACCCGGCCCCCACGATCGCGACATCGACATCGATGTCGCCGTCGAGTGGGGGCCGGAGCGAGAGGTCGCCCTCGACGGTGTCCATCCACATGCTGATGCTGCGCGGATCCTGCATGGCAGCACGATAGATCGAAGAGCTACAGGAGTACATTGGTTGATCACAGCAAATCGAAAGGAATCGTTCAGATGACGGCAGCGGATGTTACTCAGACCAACGTCAAACGCGTCCTCGAAGGGGAACTGGCCCGCTTTCGGCAGCGAACGCCGAGGTCCGCCGCACTCTACGAGCGCGCCGAGGCATCCATGCCCTTCGGAGTCGCCTCGTCGTTTCAAGCCGGCGACCCCTACCCCATCTACATGGTCTCCGGTCAAGGAAGCCACATAACGGACGTCGACGACCACACCTACGTCGACTACCACAACGGCTTCGGCGCCATGGCCGTCGGCCACGCCCATCCCAAGGTGCGCGCCGCCATCGAGCGCGCGGCCAAGAGCGGGACCCATTTCGCCGCAACGACCGAGGACGACATCCTGCTGGCCGAGGAGCTAAACCGCCGTTTCGGCATGGAGAAGATGCGCTTCGTGAACTCCGGGAGCGAGGCGACCATGGATGCCGTCCGACTCGCCCGGGCCGCAAGTGGCAAGGACGTGTTGCTGAAGATAGAGGGCAGCTATCACGGTCACCACGACGCGGTCATGTACTCGGTGGTCCCCACGATGGACTCGGGTGGAGCTACCGAGCGGCCTTGGTCCGTCCCGTTCTCGCGCGGCATCCCGAAGGGAACCGAGAAGCACACCATGATCGTGCCCTTCAACGACGTCGCGGCGCTCGAGAAGATGCTCGGCGAGCACGGCGACAAGATCGGCGCCATGATCATGGAACCGGTCATGATGAACCTGGGGATCATCGTCCCGCAGCCCGGCTACCTCGAGAAGGTCCGCGAGCTCTGCACCAAACACAACGTCGTCCTGATATTCGACGAGGTCAAGACAGGCGTGACCATCGCCGCGGGTGGAGCGACCGAGTACTTCGGAGTCCAGCCCGACCTGGTCTGTCTGGCCAAATCCATAGGCGGCGGCACGCCCATCGGCGCGTTCGGGGGTCGGGCCGACCTGATGAACGAGATCGAGCACGGCGTGGCCGCACTCGGCACCTTCAACGGAAACCCGCTTTCGGTGGCCGCGTCACTCGCAACGCTCACCGAGGTTCTGACACCCGACGCGTACGAACACCTCGGCAAGCTCGGAACCCGGCTGGCGGAGGGCTGCCAGGAGGTGCTCCAACAGTCGGGAGTGCGCGCCCACACGACCGATCTTGGCTGCAAGGGTTCGATCACCTTCAGCGACCAGAAGCTGGTTCACTACCGGGATTTCCAGACGATCGACGACTCGTTGTTCGACGCATCCTGGTACTGGCTGATCAACCGGGGGATCTTCCAGACACCCGGCAAAGAAGAGCAATGGACGATCTCCGTCCAGCACGACGAGGACGACATCGACAAGTTCGTGAACGTGCTCGACGAGTACTGCCGGGAAGTCACATCCACATAAGCACCGAGCTGAAAGAGGGGGGCCATGACAACGAAGCTGCAGAACTTCATCGACGGTGAACACCGAGACGCGGCGGACGGCAACACCGCCGACTTGATCAACCCGGCGACCGGGGAGGTCTTCGCCACCGCTCCCCTTTCGTCGGACGCCGACGTGGACGCGGCCTGCCAGGCTGCGAGCCGCGCCTTCGACACGTGGCGCGACGCGACCCCGAGTGAGCGCAGCCTGGCGTTGATTCGCATCGCCGATGCGATCGAGGCCCACGCCGAAGAACTGGTGGGGCTCGAGGTCACCAACACCGGCAAACCGACCGAGTTGACCGCCAGCGAGGAGATCCCTCCGATGGTCGACCAGATTCGGTTCTTCGCCGGCGCCGCGCGGGTGCTCGAGGGCAAGTCCGCCGGTGAGTACATGGCCGGACACACCTCCTGGATCCGCCGCGAGCCGGTCGGTGTCTGCGCCCAGGTCACGCCGTGGAACTACCCCATGATGATGGCGGTGTGGAAGTGGGCCCCCGCAATCGCGGCGGGCAACACGGTCGTCCTGAAGCCTTCCGACACCACGCCGGTAACCACGGTTCGCATGGCCGAGATCATGGCCGAGTTCCTCCCGCAGGGCGTGTTCAACGTCATCTGCGGTGACAGACAAACGGGGGCCAAGCTCGTCACGCACAACATCCCCGCCATGGCCTCGATCACCGGAAGCATCCGCGCCGGCAAAGAGGTCGCCGCCGCGGCGGCCAAGGACCTCAAGCGGGTCCACCTCGAACTCGGGGGAAAGGCTCCGGTCATCGTGTTCGACGACGCCGATCTCGAGGCCGCCGCAACCGCGATCTCCGAGGCCGGCTACTTCAACGCGGGGCAGGACTGCACCGCCGCGACGCGCGTGCTCGCCGGCCCCGGGATCCATGACGACTTCGTCGGCGAGCTGACGGCGCGGGCCAAAGAGATGAAGACGGGAGCGCCCGACGACCCCGACACCTTCTTCGGCCCCCTCAACAACGCCAACCAGCTTGACCGGGTCGAGGGCTTCCTGGGGCGGACGCCGGGCAACGCCGAGGTAACGACCGGAGGGCACAAGGTCGACGGCCCCGGTTTCTTCATGGAGCCGACCGTGGTGAAGGGTCTCCAGCAGACCGACGAGATGATCCAGAACGAGATATTCGGTCCCGTCATCACCGTGCAGCAGTTCGACGACGAGGCCAAGGCCATCGCGTGGGCGAACGACGTCGAATACGGCCTCGCGTCGAGCGTTTTCACCAAGGACCACGGGCGAGCCATGCGGGTGTCGAAGGCGCTCGATTTCGGGTGCGTCTGGATCAACACGCACATTCCGCTGGTCGCCGAGATGCCGCACGGCGGCTTCAAGCACTCTGGCAACGGCAAGGACCTGTCGATGTACGGGCTCGAGGACTACACCCGCATCAAACACGTGATGAGCAACATCGAGGCCTGACCACGAGGGTCGGAGGGCTGTAGTTCGCTAGTCTGTAGTCCGAGAACTGCCGCGAGCCTTGTCCAGGCTCTTCGTACCTTCCTCTAGAAGCTGCACGGCCCGAGCAAGATCGGCGCGCTGACCCACGTGTCTCTCGCGTAGGTAAGCGTCCGTCGAAACCACTCTCGTGCGAGTCGCCACAGTTGCAAGGTCGCGGGCGGTATCCGGGGCAATCGCCACGCGCGCGTCGATGGTCAGAATCTTGATTCCGAGCAACTTGGCCCGGGCGAAAACCACGATGGCCATGCTCGGCGCACTACTGCCATTCCCCGAACGGCGGTTCTTGTTCGAGGAGCCTGCGCCGTTAGACCTGGTTCTGGCCACTGGTGCGAGCGTTCGATCGGAAACTGCTCAACGAATTCCCTCCAGTGTATTGATTGCGGACACCCCGGTTATCCAGTTGACGAGCGGCCCTTTGCGCGATGGCGGCGATTTGGTTGTAACGCTCGCGTCCTGCCTTGGATCCCAATACGTACCCCGCGCCAAACACAACCAGTTTGAACAACATCAGCGACCCTGCCCTCTCATGGATGAGATGACGGCACTGATAGCAGTTGCCACCACCACGCCACCGACAGCGCGCGCTGCAGGCTTGGCGACCGACTTGGCTGTGACCGCCTGGCCGTTCACGGCCAGGGTCCTGCCCTTCATTCTGCTGGTCACTGGGTCAACCGTCCGTTCCCACCAGCTCTTCTTCTTCAGTGACACTCTCATAGCTTGTTCTCCTTACTAGTTGTCACCTGGATACGGGAACCGACAGGGCCTCGATCAGCTCGGCCTTGTTCATCGCGTGGGCCCCCTCAAGCTCGACCTCGGCAGCCAACTCCAATAGCTCTTTCTTCGTAAGTGCCTCGAGATGCTCCTCGCGGTTCTCAGCCGAGCCGGAGCTCCGACGACCGTTTTTGGGGGCTGCCTTCGCCGATTCACCGGCAAGAACCTCCGCCCGGCGCCTGACCTCCTCGGCCTGCGCGGCTCGCTGTTCGGCGTTCTCGGCCCGCCGTTGCGCCTGCCCCGCTAGACGCTCCGCCTCGCGATTCGCTTCTGCCGCGGCCTCTGTCGCAGCCTGCGACGCCTGGGTGGCCAGATCGCTCGCCTGCTTGAGAGCGCGGCTCGCATCGTCGATGGCCTCTCTGGCCCGCCGTGCCATATCCTCTGCGTCCTGCTGCGCTTCGTGGACCTCGGCCTGAGCCTCTCTTTGCGATCTCTCGGTCATCTCGCTGGCCCAGTCGGTGGCTTCCCGCCGCTGTTGCTCCACGAACTCGTCGGCTCTGATTCGAGCCTGCCGAATCCTCTCCTCCGCCTCCCTCGTTGCCTCGGCAACCAGCTCGGCCGCTTCTCTTCTGGCACCTTCTATGCGTGCCGAGGCCTCTTTGGAGACT
>Ga0299914_10003762_pt1 | contig 10784 bp, 6 predicted proteins | sample RVTome_10_FD_201361 | JGI IMG/M metagenome (GOLD analysis project Ga0299914, IMG submission 201361) | Soil microbial communities from uranium-contaminated site in the Upper Colorado River Basin, Wyoming, United States - RVT153D57 (version 2) ... | reverse complement strand
CACGTTGGATCGGTCGCGGAGCGTTATCTCAGCCACGGGCCCGCTCTCCCCCCGGATCGAAGTGGGCATGGTGCTCCATGACCCGCGCCGGTGTGTTCCTCCCGTCGGGGAGCCTGACCGTGATCAGCTGATCGGGGCGATCGAGATCGGGGTCGACCTGGCCGAGACAGATCGATCGTCCCAGGGTCGGTGACATCCGACTCGATGTGATCCGACCTCTGATCGTGCCGTTGGGGTCGATGATCTGACAGGCTTCGGGTGGAACCAACTGCGGGTCAGTGGTCTGAATGGCGACCAGATGGCGGTAGTCGCCGCGCTCGTGCTGCCAGATCAACTCCGGTTTTCCGGAGAAATCGGCCTTGTCGAGTTTGATGGCCCAATCGGCACCCATCCCGAAACCCTGCGATAGGCCGTCGGTGTCCTGACCGACGATGAAGTGGCCTTTTTCGAGTCGAAGGATCCGCTGTGCCTCAACCCCGAACGGCCGCACCCCCGAATCGGCGCCCGATTCGAGCAGCGCCTCCCACACCTCGAGCCCGTGCCCGGCGGGGATGTGGATCTCATAGGAGAGCTCACCGGTGAACCCGATGCGCCACACGAAGCAGCCGGCCACACCGGCAACGGTGCCCGTTCGCACTTCCATATAGGGGAAGACGTCGGGGGACAGGTCGATGTCGGTGAGACTTGTCACCAGCTCCCGAGATCGAGGTCCGGCCACGTTGATGCTGGCGTAGCCGTCGGTGACCGCTGTCATCCTCACGTCCCAGTCGGGGAACGAGGTTTGCAGCCATTCGTCGAGCCAGTTCCAGACGGTCCCGGCGCCTCCCGACGTCGTCGACATCATGTAATGGCTCTCGGCGAGACGTCCGGTGACGCCGTCGTCGAGGATGACCCCGTCTTCGCCGCACATGACTCCGTAGCGAACCTTGCCCACGCCGAGCCTCGACCACTTGTTGACGTACACGAACTCGAGGAGCTTGGGAACGTCGGTGCCGCGCAGGTCGATCTTCCCGATCGGGCTGACATCGATGATGCCGACGTCTTCTCGAACCGCCCTCACCTCGGCGGGTGGATCGCCGTAGTGCTCCGGCCGGATCCACTGTCCGGCCAACAGTGGCGTGGCGCCATTGGCTTCGTGCCACGGCTGCATCGGCGAGTAGCGAACCGGTTCGTACTTTCGCCCGGCCAGAGTCCCGAGACGCACCGGGGCGTACGGCGGGCGCCATGTTGTGGTGGCAGACTCGAGAAGCGTGGTTCCGGTGGCCTCGCTATGGATTGCCAGGGCATTGACTGCCTCCACTTTGCCTTGCACCGGCCCCATCCCGGCGGTGGTGTAGCGCTTGGCCAGCTCCATCGAGTCGTATCCCTCTTTGACCGCGGCGACGAGGTCTTTGGAGGTGACATCCTCGGAGAAGTCGACGAAGCCGTGGGTCGAGGAGCGGAACATCTCCGGATGCGGATCGTGGCCCAACTCCGGGATGTCGACAGGATCGTCCCCGGGACGGTCCATCATCGGCCGCCCGCTCGGGGCCAGCCCTTGCCAGGTGGCCTTCAACATGAGCGCACGTCGGGCCGCCTTCGTGCCGGTGGCGGTCCCGTGCCCCACGAGCTCTTCTATGGAGCCATCGCCGACGATGCCACCTGTGGCCAGCACGTCGTCCGGCAGGTGGTCCGGGACGAAACGGGCCGAGGCGGGCTCGTAACGTGGACGATCGCCGGCCATGTTGAGCAGTGACGTCGGCGAGGTCCACCCCGTAGCCGTCACCAGGAGATCTGCGTCGTGGCGGTTGCCCCGCGAGTCGAGGACCGACGTCACCGCGGCAGTGCCTCTCGCCTCGAGCACCGTCAGACCCGTGCGAGCATCGAGGACCGCTTCGATCTCGACACCGACGCGCTCCAGATCGTCGACTGCGGCATCGCCGCTCGTGTTAGCGGTGAGGACGACCGCCCGTTCCCCCGGGCTGGCGCCGTAGAGGTTGATGAGCCGTCGCACCGCCGTAGACAGCATGACGCCGGGCAGGTCGTTGCCCTTGAAGACGTACGGGCGCTCCAGCGTGCCCACCGCGACCACCAGTGACTTTGCCCGGGCCTTGACCAGACGCTCCGTGACGCCAGGGACATCTCGCTGGACCACGGCGACCAGATTGTGGTCGTAGCGCCCGGCCACCACCGAGTTGGTCATCACCTCCAGGCTCTCGATCGACTGAACGTGTGAGATCAGTTGTTCGCACAGCTCGCGGTCGGCAAACGAGTAGCGGAGGTGCCCGCCGAGCTCCGGCTCTTCTTCGACGAGGATCACCGACGCCCCCGATTCGGCTGCGGCGATGGCGGCGGCCATCCCGGCTGGGCCCCCGCCGGCAACGAGCACGTCAGGGTGGGCGTGACGATGGTCGTAACGCTCGGTCTTGGGCTCGGGTGTCACCCGGCCACCGGCGGCAAACCGGGCCAGCACCTTCTGATAGGTGGGCCACAATGGTCGGGGGGACATGAACGTTTTGTAGTAGAAGCCGGGGGAGAGGAAACGACCCACGAGGCGGTTGGAGGCCTTGACGTCGAAGTCGAGGGTGGGCCACACGTTCTGCGGCTCGATGACCATGCCTTGGCTTATCCGCTCGTGGGCTGCCCTCACATTGGGGTCGTCACCAACCTGGACCAAGAGGTTGGGATCGTGATACGTGGCGGTCAGCACACCCCGGGGACGGTGGTACTTGAAGCTCCGTGAGAACACCATCTCGCCGGAGGCGGTCAGGGCGGAGACGATGGTGTCCCCCTCGTAGCCCTGATACCACTGTCGGTTCCACTCAAAGTCAACGGTTCGAGCTCGATCGATGATCTCCCCGGCCTGAGGTCGGGTGCGGAATCCGCTCATGTTTCCTCGCCAATCAGGCTTACCGAGCGAATCTCGTTCGTGGTCATGTCACGCTCGATCATCAGAAAACGACGGCAACCCGAGCCGTGGAACCAACGTTCGGTCGCCCATCCGGTCTGATTGGTCTTCATGTATAGATACCGTCGCCACCCGCCGGCATCGATGGCCGACACGTCCGGCCGTGGACGTCGCTCACCCTGGTAGCTGAACTCGTCGCTGTCGCGTGGTCCGCAATGAGGGCAGGGGATGACGAGCATGATCAGTGGCCGACGGCCGCGGCCCCCTTCTCCGCAGTCAGCGTCCCGGCCTCGAATCGGTCCAGGCCGAACGACGCAATGAGCTCACCAGGGAGTCCGTTGGCGATCATGTCGGCCACCGACTCACCAGCCACCGGACCGGCTTTGAAACCGTAGGTACCCCATCCGACGTCGACGTAGAAGCCGCTTGTCGGTGTGGGCCCGATGATGGGCCCGAAGTCGGGGGTCATGTCACATAGGCCCGCCCACTGTCGAAGCAGTCGCATGTTGGCAAGACCGGGCATCAGCTCGAGGACGTGGGTGGCGAGACCCGTGGCGAATTCGAGGGAGCCCCTGGTCGAGTAGCTGGCGAAGGGGTCGACGCTGGCCCCGAAGACCAACTCACCTCTCGAAGTCTGGCTGACATAGGTGTGCAGGCTTCCCGAGACGATCACAGGGTGCAGAAACTGCTTCACCGGCTCGGTGACGGCGGCTTGGAGCGGTCTCGTGGTGATGGGGAGAGTCACATCAGCCATGGCTGCGATCAGTGACGACCATCCGGCGGTGCAGTTGATGACGGTGCCGGTGGCGATGTGACCGCGGTTGGTCTGCACGCCGGTGACCTCTCCGCCGGCGACGTCGATGTCGGTGACCTCGGTCTCCTGGTGGAGGTGGACGCCGAGAGCGGCGCCCGCGCGGGCGTAACCCCAAACCACCGCATCATGGCGAATGATGCCTCCCGGAGGGTGCCAGAGGGCGCCGAGAATGGGGTAGCGGGGATGGTCGGTGACGTCGAGGAACGGAGCCAGCTCTTTGACATCCTCGGGGCTGATCACCGAGGAGTCGATGCCCTCCAGCTTGTTGACCTCGGCCCGCCATCTCATGGTCCGCAACGACGAGTCGCTGTGGGCCAGAGTCATATGACCGCGCTGTTCGAACATCACGTTGAAGTTGAGGTCGTCGGCCAGACCCTCGTACAGCTCGACGGATCGGTCGTAGAAGCGAGAGCCCTCAGGGGTGAGGTAGTTGGAGCGGACGATGGCGGTGTTGCGTCCCGAGCCCCCACTACCGATGTAGCTCTTCTCGACGACCGCGACGTTTGTGATGCCGTGGTTCCGGGCCAGGTAGTACGCCGTCGCCAGCCCATGGACGCCCCCACCGACGATCACCACGTCGTAGGAGGAAGCCAGCTCACGGTGATCCCACATGCGCTCCCACGGAGCGCGGGACAACCCGTGTCTGACCAGCCCCCAGGCCGAATACTTCTCCCGCGACGTCACAGGTGCCCTTCCATTGCCGGGCCGACCCTAGATAGAGTCCGCCCTCATGAGCGAGCGACCGAATTACGACGCGATCATCATCGGCGCCGGGATCATCGGCGCCAATCTCGGGTTCGAGATGTCAAAGGCGGGTTTCAAGACCCTCAACATCGACAAGCTCCCGGCCGCGGGCTACGGGTCGACGGCCAACTCGTGTGCCATCGTGCGCTGCCACTACTCGACCTGGCCCGGAGTGGCGATGGCCTACGAGGGATTCCACTTCTGGAAGGACTGGGCGGACTACCTGGAGACCGAGGACGAGCGCGGGCTCGCTGGTTTCGTTCAGTGCGGCGGCGTCTTCGTGGGCAACGACGAGCGCTACTCGGAGAAGGTCCTGCCCCTCTTCGACGAGATCGGCATCGAATATGAGGTTTGGGATCCCGCCAAGCTGAAGGATCGAATCCCCGGAATCGACACCGGAGACCATGCTCCGCCGAAGCGACCAGAGGAAGATGAGTTCTGGGAGGACCCGGCCTCGCAGATCACCAGTGCGGTCTACACCCCGATCGCCGGGTACATCACCGACCCCCAGCTCGCAACCCACAACCTGCAGCGCGCCGCCGAGGCCAAGGGAGGGGCGTTCATGTTCAACACCGCGGTGACCGGGGTCCGCGTCGAGAACGGCCGCGTGGCAGGGGTCGACCTCGAGGACGGGACCTCGATCGATGCCCCGATCGTGGTGAATGTCGCCGGGCCCCACTCGTTCGTCATAAATGAGTTGGCCGGTGTCGCCGACACCATGGCCATAAAGACCAGAGCACTGCGGCACGAGGTTCATCATGTCCCTTCGCCCGAGGGTCTCGACTTCGAGAAGGATGGGATGCTGGTCGGCGATGACGACTTAGGCACCTACTTCCGTCCCGAGGTGGCCAATCACATCCTCGTCGGCAGCCAGGACCCCGACTGCGACCCGCAGATCTGGGTGGAGGATCCCGACGAGTTCGACCGCGCCATTACCGAAGACCAGTGGCGTGCCCAGGTGCTGCGTCTTGCAAGACGTCTTCCCAACCTGGGCGTCCCAAACGAGAAGAAGGGCGTGGTCGACCTCTACGACGTGAGCGATGACTGGATCCCGATCTATGACAGGACCGACCTATCCGGTTTCTACGTCGCCATCGGGACCAGCGGCAACCAGTTCAAGAACTCGCACATAGCCTCCTTCTGTCTCACCAAGCTGATCCAGGCAGTCGAGGATGGCCACGACCACGATGCCGACCCGGTGAAGGTGGAGATGCCCTACACCGGGCTCATCATCGACATGGGTGCGTTCAGCAGGAACAGGGAGATAAACCGCGCTTCATCGTTCAGCGTTCTCGGCTGAGCTCGGGCACCACAGTGCCTCCGCGGATCCGGTAGAGCTCCACGCCCCCGATGACGGCAGCAGCGCATCCCATGAGCACGGCGCCGACCATCGAGAGCCGGGTGAACAGCCCGGCGCCGAGAGCGAAGGCTCCGACTACAGGCCCGAAGACGCGGCCAACCGCCATCGCCGCCTGAGCGTCGCCCATTCGCTCGCTAGGGGTGAGCGATCGCTCGGTGAGCATCCTAAAAACGGCCGGGATCGCCATCCAGAACGCGAACCCCCAAACCGCCAGGGCGATGAAGAAGACGACGGCCGAGTCGATGACTCCGACCGCGATGGCCGACGCCGCCGTCAGCACGATCCAAAGGCCGGCGCTCCCCGGAGTGGCCGTTCTTCGAGTGGCGATCACACCACAAATGGCATTGAGGCTCAGGGCCCACGACACGGTCACCGGACTCAGGTCATGGACCGCCTCGGCGGCGGCGCCCGTGAAGATGAAAACGGAGGATCCCCCTATCGACAGCACGAGCAATCCGACCAGCAGAAATCGGTTGCTTCGCGATCCGCTGACGTTGCGGCCGATGCGGGGCAGGTCGCCGAAGTCGACGGGGGCCAGCATGGCGATCAAGGCGATGGCAGCCAACGAGCCAAACACCCACGGGTAGCCGCCGGCACCGGTGATCCAGCCCAGGATGGGGGAGGCGACGGTGGCGGTCACGGGTGCGATGGCAGCGACATCTCCCATTCCACGCGGCGACCGGGTGGCATCTGACCAGGCGATCCAGGTCAGCGTCCCCATCCCGAGACCGGCAACCACCCGGGTCGCCAGCAGGAGCGGGAAGTTAGTCATGAAAGCCGAGGCCGCAGTTGCCACCGCTATCAAACCGAGTGACCCGTAGTGAAGACGCCGTCTTGGCCGCAGCAGTCGCCCGGCGAGGAATGTGGAGAGGGCGAAACTCCCCACCTGGGCAGTGCTGAGAAAGCCGGTCGCCCCTATATCCATTCCAAGCCGCATCGAAAGGTCGGGGAGGAGGAATGGGGTGGCGGAGAACGTCGCAGCCACCGCGGCGGCGCCGGCCATGACTCCAGGCGACGCATGGGGCCGAACCGATTGGATGACGCGAGCCGGGAGTGTCATGACCTCGGCAGTATGGTTCGCCGCCGATGAGAATCGTGACCATCGGTGGTGGGCCGGCGGGTCTCTACCTGGCGATCCTGCTCAAGAAGGCCGATCCGACCATCGACGTCGCGGTGCATGAGCGAAGTGGGCCCGACGATGCATACGGGTTCGGAGTCGTCTTCTCGGATGAGACACTCGATCACTTCGCCGCGGCTGACGAAGAGTCATACCGTGCGCTGACCGAGACCTTCGTGCATTGGGGAGACATCAGGGTCCATCACCTATCCGGGGACGAGGTCGTGTCCGGGGGCCACGGGTTTGCCGCTGCCAGCAGGCGTCGCCTTCTCCAGGTCCTCTCCGGGCGTGCTGTCGAACTGGGCGCCGACATCCATTGGTTCAGCGATGTCGACCAGGTCGGCCGTTTCGCCGACGCCGACCTGGTGGTGGGAGCAGATGGGGCGAATTCAACCGTCAGACGCAGTTTTGCGGACGTGTTGGGACCCACAGTCGACCTCCGCGCAAACAAGTACATCTGGTTCGGCACCCCGAAAGTCTTCGATGAATTCAACTTCATCTTCATCGACACTCCGGCTGGGATGGTTTGGGCCCACATCTATCCATACTCGGATGAGGGGAGCACGTTCATCGTTGAGATGGCCCCGCATACCTGGCGTGCCCTCGGTCTCGACGCGACCGAGTTCGACGTGTGGCAACCGGGTGTCAGCGACGAGCTCGCGATCAAGCAGTGTGAGGAGCTCTTCGGTGATCATCTCGGCGGGCACCGCCTCGTTGGGAACAACTCGAAGTGGCTGCGGTTCCCGACGATCACCTGCCGACGTTGGCACCACGAGAACGTCGTTCTGATGGGCGACGCCATTCACACTGCGCATTTCTCGGTCGGCTCGGGGACGAAGCTCGCCATGGAGGACGCCATCTCACTGTCGGGCCATCTCATGTCCGGCGTCCCACTCGACGACGCTCTCTCCGCCTATGAGGCCGAGCGCCGCCCCGAGGTGGAGAGTCTCCAGCGTGCGGCCAAAGCGAGTCTGGAGTGGTTCGAAGGCGCCGACCGATATCGGAACATGAAGCCGGAGCAGTTCGTCTTCAGCATGCTGACTCGCAGCCAGCGGGTCACATACGACAACTTGCGGCTTCGCCACCCCGCATACATGGAGTCGGTCGATCGCTGGTACGCCGACTCCGATCACGGATCACCCGTTGCCATCGACTCCAGCGTGCCTCCGATGTTCCACCCTTATCGAGTCCGCGAGCTCACCCTTCCCAACCGCGTGGTGGTGTCACCCATGGATCAATACTCGGCCGTCGATGGGGTCCCGACCGAGTGGCACTTGGTCCATCTGGGGAGTCGGGCGGTCGGTGGGGCAGGCCTGGTGATGACGGAGATGACCTGTGTCTCCCCAGAGGGCCGCATTTCCCCGGGCGACGCCGGCATCTGGAACGATGCCCAGACTCGTGCATGGGGAGAAATCGTCGAGTTCGTCCATGATCACTCGAAGGCAAGGATCGGGCTCCAGGTGGGCCACTCCGGGCGCAAGGGGGCCACCAAACTCATGTGGGAGGGGGACAACGTCCCCCTTGACGAAGGCGAATGGGACATCATCTCCGCCTCGCCCATCAAGTACCGGCCGGACAGCCAGGTACCGAAGGAGGCGACCAGCGACGACCTGGTCATGATCAAGGACCAGCACGTTGCCGCGGCGCGGAGAGGCGAGGCCATCGACTTCGACTGGCTCGAGCTCCACTTCGCCCACGGCTATCTCCTCTCCAGCTTCCTCAGCCCGCTGACCAACCAGCGCTCCGACCACTACGGGGGCAGTCTGGAGAATCGGATGCGCTATCCCCTGGAGGTCTTCGACGCAGTCCGTGCGGCTTGGCCAGAGCGTAAGCCAATGTCTGTCCGTTTCTCGGCGACGGACTGGGTCGAGGGCGGCTTCGACGGGGACGACGCCGTGGTCTTCGCCCGAGAACTGAAGGACCATGGGTGCGACATGATCGACGTGTCCACAGGTCAGACCACCATCCATGCCCGGCCCGAGTACGGACGGCTCTACCAAACTCCCTTCAGCGATCGGATAAGGCTCGAGGCCGGCATCGCCACGATGACCGTCGGGGCGGTATCCTCGATCGACGACATCCACAACATCCTCGTCGCCGGTCGAGCCGACCTGGTGGTGATGGCGCGCCCTCACCTCGTCGACCCGTACTGGACGATGAACGCGGCCATCGATCTCGGCTTCACCAGACACCACTTCCCGAACCAATATCTATCCGGATTGGGAGCGCGGCGACGGGAGCAGAACCCCGTGGCCCCTGATGTGTTCAGGAACTAGTGCCCTATCCACGGACTGGGCACTAGAGGGCGAGTACGCCCTGGATGGCCTCCATTCGGGCCACACGGTCGAGGGAGACTGGTGAGGTCCCGTCCAACAGCGCCTCGGTCTCTTCAAGAACGTCGGGAATGTCGAAGAGCCGGATCCAGTCGTCGGTGGTCGGTTTGCCCAACTCCACTCCGATGTTCCAACCGGTCATCACATCGCTGTTCCCTTCCAGCGCTGTCTCCACGGCCACACGGCCGAAGCGTCCGGCGAGGAGGCGGTCGCGGAACGAAGCGTCGCCACCCCGGACGACGTGCCCGAGGACGGCACCCCTGATCTCGTACTCGGCACCACCGCCGTTGCAGCGGAGAGTCGCCTCCTCGACGATCTCGTGGGTGGGGACCGTCACACCCTCGGCTTTGATGATCAGGACCCGGGTCTTGTCCCGGGCGGCGTCGAAGCTGGTCTCGATGCACCGCACCACCGAGTCGATCACCTCCTCACGGGTGTGGGGCTTCTCGGGCATGAGCACGGCGTCGGCGGCCGTAGCCACTGCCGCCGCCATGGCGAGGTAGCCAGATTGACGTCCCATCACCTCCACGATGAAGGCTCGGTGATGTGAGCGTGCGGTGTCGGAGATGTTGTCGCACGCCTCGACGATCGTGTTGAGGGCGCTGTCCACTCCCAGAGCCTCCCGGGTCAGGCCGATGTCGTTGTCGATCGAAGCGGGTATGCCCACGATCGGCACGTTCGTCTCCTCGGCGAGGGCGTGGATCCCGGCCATGGAGCCGTTGCCGCCGATCACAACCACCGCGGATATCGAATACTCCTCGAGCTGATGCGCCGCTGTCGCCCTCGAGGCTCGGTCGTAGAAGCGCTTGCTCCGGCTCGAGCCCAGAATCGTTCCCCCCTTGCCGCCTTCACTCTCCACCTCGTGGAGCGGAGCCGGGTCGCCGGCGAGATTGGACCTGATCAGTGGGCGAAAGGAACCGTCTATCAGGCCGTCGAAGCCGTTCTCCACACCCCAAGTGGGCACGCCGTGGGAGGCAGCCACCTTGGTGACGGCCCGGATCGCGGCGTTCATCCCGGGGGCGTCGCCACCGGACGTGAGCACAGCGACCGCAGTCATGAGCGCACAGTAACCCGCGCCATTCCAGCGGTCATTTGTCCGCGGTGTCAGCCATCAGCTGGTGGAGCTTTCGCAACGTGTTGACATTCCTGGCGGTCAGATGCTTGTAGAGCTCCGACCCGATGACTTTGCCGCGACCGCTCCGCGTCAGTTGGGCGCCATCGGCGCGCCACACGACCGCACCATCGACATAGAAAACCTCGTCGATACCGTCCTTGACGGTGAGCCGGTCGATCACGTCGGGCGAGTCGAACTCCTCCCAGAGGAACCAGACGTCGGTCCTCTCTGTCTTGTCGTTTACCCAGTCGTCGGGTATCGCTTCGACCACCGCGGCGATCGACTCGTAGCTGCGAAGAAGCACTTTGACATGGAACCCGAAGTTGTCCTCGATGGCCGTCTCCAATAATGGGACCAGCTCTGGTATCGATCGATCGTCGGTGAATATGACGTTGCCCGAGTTGATGTAGGTCCG
>Ga0299914_10003761_pt1 | contig 10787 bp, 8 predicted proteins | sample RVTome_10_FD_201361 | JGI IMG/M metagenome (GOLD analysis project Ga0299914, IMG submission 201361) | Soil microbial communities from uranium-contaminated site in the Upper Colorado River Basin, Wyoming, United States - RVT153D57 (version 2) ... | reverse complement strand
ACCCGAGATGCTTTCTGTCTCTCGACTTCTCGGCATTCGCACGGCCGAGCTTCATCTGAGCCTCTCTCGTGCCGAAGATCCCGGGATCAAACCCGTCGCCGGCTCGCCGGGCGACGTGGACGATCTCGTCGACCGCATACGCAGCGAAGCGGCCGAAACGCGGCGCATGCTTTCGCATCACGAGGACCACCTCGCTGACGTGCCCCGCTCCTCCGAATGGGATGCGGCGCTGCAGCACCTCGAGTCGCTCAAAACGACGGGTGCCCTGCCCATTAGAATACGTATCCACGGTGACTATCATCTCGGCCAGGTGCTGCTCGCACACGGTGAATTTTACATCCTCGACTTCGAGGGAGAGCCCGCCCGCCGTCTGGAAGAGCGCCGGCGCCGTGACATCGCGCTTCGGGACGTGGCGGGCATGCTGCGCTCTCTCGAGTATGCCGTGCTCGCTGCGTGGCATGAACGGGACGACCAGGAACAGAAACTCGCCGAATGGGCGCGGAATCTGATTTCCTGGTGCGAGGCCGTCTTTCAGTCGGCCTATTTCGGCACGGCGGAAGAAGGAAATGTGCTGCCCGAGCCCGACGCCCGACGCCTGGTACTCTGGGCCTATCTATTCGACAAGGCACTCTACGAAATCCGGTACGAGCTCAACCACCGGCCGGGTTGGACCTGGCTGCCACTGCGCGGCCTGAAGCGCCTCCTCGTTGAGGCTCGCACTGAGCCGTCCACAGCGGCGAAGCCCGAGCTGACCTGACGCTGCCTCCGAACGCTCGTATTCACCTGCCCATTTGATGTCCGAACCTGCCATGGCCTGGCTCGATAAAGACGACCTGCGGCGCTGGAAGGAAGGCTCCTTTCACGACAGCTACGTAAAGCTCGGCGCCCATCCACGAGGACAGGGCACCTGGTTTTCCGTCTGGGCTCCATGGGCCGATTCCGTCGCCGTCCTCGGCGAGTTCAACGGCTGGGACCCGGACGCGCACCAGCTGGAACGAACGGATGCCGGCCTCTGGGAAGAACACGTTCGGGACGCCAGGGCAGGTCACCATTACAAGTATCGAATTCAGCGAGGTATGTACACGGTCGACAAGACCGACCCGTATGCCTTCTCGATGGAGGCCCCGCGCGCGACCGGTGATGCGTCCGCCGGCCTGGCGTCGATCGTATGCGATCTCGCCTACGACTGGGGAGACGACACATGGATGGCGGAGCGGCTCGGCCCGGACTCACTGCGGCGTCCCGTCTCGATCTATGAGATTCACCTGGGCTCCTGGCGCAAGCAGGGCGACTACTCGATGAGCTATCGCGAGATCGCCGAGCCGCTGGCCGATCACGTCGAGACGCTCGGCTTTACGCACGTCGAGTTCATGCCGGTCATGGAGCATCCGTTCTACGGCTCCTGGGGCTACCAGGTAGCGGGATACTTCGCCCCCACGTTCCGATACGGAAAGCCGGAAGATTTCAAATATCTCATCGATTATCTCCATCAGCGTGGCATCGGGGTGCTGCTGGACTGGGTGCCCGCCCACTTCGCCACGGATCCGCAGGGACTCGTCTTCTTCGACGGGAGCACGCTCTACGAGTACGACGACCCACAGATGCGCTACCACCCGGACTGGGGTACGTATGTGTTCGATTACAACAAGCCCGGCGTGAAGAATTTTCTCATCTCCAACGCCCTCTTCTGGCTGAAGGAGTACCACATCGACGGGCTGCGATTCGACGCGGTCGCATCGATGCTCTACCGGGACTATTCGCGCGGCCAGGCATGGTCGTCGAACATGTACGGGGGACGTGAGAATTTCGAAGCGATCGACCTCTTGAAGAAGGTGAACGAGACGGCCTTCGCCGAAGTGGATAACGTCATGATGATCGCGGAAGAGTCGACGGCGTGGCCCGGCGTCTCACAGCCGACGTACAACGGCGGGCTGGGCTTTCTCTACAAGTGGAATATGGGCTGGATGCACGACACGCTGGCGTACATAGATGAGGATCCGGTTCACCGCTCCTATCACCACGACAATCTGACGTTTCCGCTGGTGTACGCCTTTTCGGAACACTTCATCCTGCCCCTCTCGCACGACGAAGTCGTTCACGGAAAGGGATCGCTCTGGGGAAAGATGCCGGGCGATCCGTGGCAGAAGGCGGCCAACCTGCGCCTGCTCTACGGCCATCAGGTCGGACACCCTGGGAAGAAGCTGCTTTTCATGGGCTCGGAGTTCGGCCAGGAGTCCGAATGGAGTCACGACCACTCCATAGCCTGGCATCTGCTCGAGGATTCGCTGCACGCCGGCGTCATGGAGTGGGTGAAGGACATCTTCCGTCTTTACCGGGCCAATCCCGCCTTGTGGGACGACGGGCCGGGCGGGTTCGAATGGATCGACTTCGGAGACCGGGACAATAGCACGATCTGCTATCTCCGGCGCTTCGAGGATCGGCAGCTCGTTTTCGTCTTGAATTTTACGCCCGTGCCGCGGACCAATTACCGCGTCGGCGTGCCTGCGCATGGCCGCTGGACTGAGGTGCTGAATTCGGATGCGCAGATCTACGGCGGCAGCGGCATGGGAAATCTCGGGAGCGTGGAGACCAATCCCGTCCCTTATCACGGCAGGAACCATTCCCTCGTCCTGACGCTGCCTCCGCTGAGCACCGTCGTGCTGGAGCACGCGCGGTGATCACGAGGCGGCCGGATCGCGGAGGCTGACCGTGAAGGTGGATCCTTCCCCGAATGTGCTGCAGACAGCGATCCGGCCGTCCGTCAGCTCGACGAGCTCCCGCGTCGCGGCCAATCCGAGACCGGCTCCATCGCCGCGACGCTCCGAAGGGTGGGGCGTAGCCCGACTCACGCAAGTAAATCGTGCAGATCAAGGCGCGCGACAAGCCGAGAATGAGACGTACGTGCTGAGTGTACTAAGCAGGTACGTCGCAGTGATCGGCGCGGAGTGCAGCGCAGAGATGCACGATTTATCAACCACCCCCTAAAGCTTTGCCGGCGGGCGCCGATACCTTGCAGGAAGCATTGAAGGCTTTCACGTGCGGGAAAGCCGCCCAGTACTGCACGTGAATCGACCCCGCGGCTGCATTTCGGTGCAGTCGTGGGGTCTCTTTTTTAGACGGCGCTCATCTCATCTCTTCTCACCGAATAGCGTCGCAAAAATGCGACGGCGTCCCCCCTCGTTCCTGTGCTCGCACAGGTAAATGCCTTGCCAGGTCCCCGTGGCCAGGTTCCCCTGGTGCACAGGAATCAGCAGCCCGCTTCCGAACACCGACGCTTTGACGTGTGCCGGCATGTCGTCGGTACCTTCCTCCACATGCGTCCAGTAGGACGCCTCCTCCGGCACGGCCGCATTGAAGTGCGCCTCGAAATCGTCGAGCACGGCTGCGCTCGCGTTTTCATTTAGCGTGAGGGAGGCCGACGTGTGCTGAATGAAGAGGTGCAGGAATCCGGCGCCGAACTCTCGTACGTCGGGAACCTGCCGCAGAATCTCATCGGTGACGAGGTGGAATCCTCTACGCCTGGGAGCCAGCGAAATCTGCCGTTGCGTCCACGTCGTGACGTTGGTTCCGGTCGGTTTCAGACCAGGTAGGGGGCGGTTGATTGAGTCGCGCATCGCTGCGTTGGAGGCTAGGGGATGCCTAAAAGTTTATGGGTTTGCAGCGACAGCCGCCAGGCAGGATGTGAAAGGCAGTAGGCCAGCGCCGCCCGTGTGTTCGCCTCGACGTTCGGACCGTCCATAGGCTGCAGAAAAAAGTGGTCGAAGCACAGCTCGATGAACGCTTCCGGCTCCGCGTCGCGCTGCGGATAGACGAGCTTGAGCTCGTTCCCGCGTCCCAGAACGAGTTCCGTACCGGCCTTCGGGCTCACGCAGATCCAGTCTATACCCGGCGGCGGCCGCTTCGTGCCGTTCGTTTCGACGCCGATCTCGAAACCGTGCCGGTGCAGCGCCTCGATCAGCGGGACGTCCAGCTGCAGGAGCGGCTCGCCGCCCGTGCAGACGACGTAGCGGCGTGCGTCCCCGCCGGTCCAGCGTCCGGCCACCACGTCTGCCAGTCCGTCTGCGGACGAAAACGTGCCCCCGCCCGGCCCGTCGGTTCCTACGAAATCGGTGTCGCAGAAGGCGCAGATCGCCGTCGATCGGTCTACCTCCCTGCCTGTCCACAGATTGCAGCCGGCAAAACGGAGGAAGACGGCCGGACGGCCGGTCTGGGCGCCTTCTCCCTGAATCGTGTAATATATTTCCTTTACGCTGTAGGCCATTCGAGAAGCGACTCGCGGGGCGCGCGGTGCTTCACTGATCGTTACGGTTTGCGTGTTGCGGCACATGAAGGCTCCGAGTACCCTAACTAAACGGACGGCCAATTCGTTCATGGCCTGCTCGTTCATGGCCTGTTCACGTACGGCTCCCTCGTTCATGCCCGCTCGTTCATGGCTCATTCGTTCGTGGATGCCTGCTGATGCCGCCTGACCCTCTTTCGCCTGACGACGTCGTCTTCATCGACGGCTGCCGCATTCCCTTTCTGCGGTCGGGCACGGCCTATTCGAACCTTCGGGCCTACGATCTCGGGCGTATGGTCCTTCGCGGCGTGATGACCCGCACCGGCATCGATCCGGCTCACATCGAGAGGGTCATCATGGGCACCGTCGTACAGGATGTCGATACGACGAACGTCGCCCGCGAGTCTGCCCTTGCAGCCGGCATTCCGTTCCGCGTTCCGGCCTTCACGGTCACCATGGCGTGCATTTCGGGCAATCAGGCCATTGCCTCCGCAGCCGACCTGATCCGAACGGGACGAGCCGACGTCGTCGTCGCCGGAGGGACGGAGACGCTCTCTGACATGCCGATCAGACTGGGAAAGAAGCTGCGCAGCACGCTCATCCGGGCAAGAAAAATCAGCTCGCCTGCGGGCTATCTCGGACTCGTGAAGGACCTTCGTCCGAAGGATCTGCGTCCGGAGATACCGTCGATCTCCGAATATTCGACCGGCGAGACGATGGGTGAGAGCGCAGACAAGCTTGCGGCCGCGTTCGACGTATCTCGAGAGGCCCAGGATGAATACGCGCTCCGCTCTCATCAGCTAGCCGCGGAGGGCTGGTCGAGCGGCATGCTAGCGCCCGAGGTTCTCCCGGTTTCCGTTCCGCCTTCATTCGAGCCGATCGTCGAGGACAACGGTTTTCGGCCCGACACGAACATGGAGAAGCTGCGATCCCTGCCGCCCGCGTTCGTGAAGCCTTACGGCACGGTTACCGCCGGCAACGCATCCTTCCTGACCGACGGAGCGTCGGCCGTGCTGCTCATGAGCCGGCGCGCCGCGCAGGAGCGCGGATATGCCCCACGCGCCGTACTTCGTGACTATACCTTTGTGGCTCAGGACCCTGGTGAGGAGCTGCTCCTCGGACCCGCCTACGCCGTGCCGCGACTTCTCCATCGCGGCGGACTCCGGCTCGAGGATGTCGACGTGTTCGAGCTCCACGAAGCCTTTGCCGGACAGGTCCTGGCGGTGCTCCGTGCCCTGGCATCCGATGCGTTCGCTCGCGAGCGCCTGGACCGATCTGAGGCCGTCGGCGAGCTCCCGCTGCAAAAGCTGAACATCCATGGCGGCTCCCTTTCGCTCGGACACCCGTTCGGCGCCACCGGAGCTCGGCTGGTCACGACCGCCGTGAATCGCCTTCACGCGGAGGACGGTCAGCTGGCCATGGTCGCTGCCTGCGCCGCGGGGGGACTCGGACATGCGATGTTGATCGAACGGGAGGCCTCCCCATGAGCGGACGTTTTCTCCGTACAGAGCGCGACGACGAGCTTGCGATCTGGTGGTTGGATCAGCAGGACGCCCGTCACAACACGCTGTCCTCGACCGCTCTCGACGAACTCGGCGTGGCCATCGAAGGTGCCGCAGCGGACGCGCACACGCACGCGATCGTGATCATCAGCGGCAAGCCCGACAGCTTCGTCACGGGCGCCGACGTACGCGAGGTGCAATCCTTCCGAAGCCGGGAGGAAGCGCTGGCCCTCAGCCGGCGAGGCCACCAGATGATCCTTCGCGTCCGACATCTCGACAAGCCCGTCGTCGCCGCCATCCATGGTGCGGCTTTGGGCGGCGGTCTCGAACTTGCTCTCGCGTGCTCGATGCGCATCGCGACCGACCACGCCGCCACCCGCTTCGCCCTCCCCGAAGTCATGCTCGGGCTGGTTCCGGGGGGTGGGGGCACGCAGCTGCTTCCTCGACTCGTAGGCCTGCAGAGGAGCCTTCCGATGCTGCTCACGGGAAAGAACGCCTATCCGCGGCCGGCAAAAAAGATGGGGCTCATCGACGCACTCATACACCGGCCGGGGCTCCTAGAGGCCGCGAAATCGGCAGCGCGAGATCTGGTCTCCGGCCGCATCAAACAGCGCGGCGGCGGGCCGGAAGCCCTGCAAGAGCGCCTTTTCGAGAAGGTATCCGTCACGCGGCGCGTCATCTACGCCCGGGCGGCCGAGCGCGTACGCAAGGAGACGCACGGCAAGTATCCCGCACCACCACGCATCCTCGAGTGTGTCCGCGTAGGGATCGAGGAGGGCATGGAAGCCGGACTGGACCGCGAGGCTTCAGCATTCGCGGATCTTTCGATGACGGCGGAGTCCGAGGAGCTCGTGCGCCTTTTCTTCGCCAGGAATGCTGCGGAGAACAACCCGCTCGAAGGTCACCAGCGTCCTGTCCAACACGTCGGGATTCTTGGAGCCGGCCTCATGGGCTCGGGAATTGCCGAGGTGAGCGCAGAGAACGGCCTGAATGTGGTCGTAAAGGACCGGTCGCTCGAGCTGTCTTCGAAGTCACGAAAGCACGTGCATCGATCTGCCTCGCGGAAGGTGGAGAAGCACGCCATGACCCCCTTCGAGCGCGACGCGATGGTGGAGCGGGTTACGGCCGCAGCGGACTACGAGCCCTTCGCCCGGGTGGATCTGGTCATCGAGGCGGCCCCGGAGGACCTCGAACTAAAGAAACAGCTGATCGCCGAGGTGGATCGCGCCACGAAGCCCGATTGCATTCTCGCCTCGAATACGTCCTCCATCCCGATCGCCTCGCTCGCCGATGCCGCGTCGCGGCGCGAACAGGTGATCGGCATGCACTATTTTTCACCCGTGGCCAAAATGCCCCTGCTGGAGGTCGTTCGCACGCCGCAGACGGCCGACTGGGTACTCGCCACCGCCATTGAGACCGGTCTCAGGCAGGGCAAGACGATCATCGTGGTCCACGACGGGCCGGGCTTTTACACCACGCGCATTCTCGCCCTGTACATGAACGAAGCGCTCGACCTGCTCGTGGACGGAGCGCAGATCGAGACCGTCGATCGGAGCCTGCGCGAGTTCGGATTCCCGATGGGTCCCTTCGAGCTCTTCGATCTGGTCGGAATCGACGTGACCTCGAAGATCATGGACGTTCTGGGAGGCTTCTTCGCCGATCGCGGCATCGAACCAAATCATCGCGCGGCCCACATGGTCGATGCCGGCATGACGGGCCGGAAGGCCGGTGTCGGCTTCTACATTTACGAAGATGGCGTTCGTGCGGAGGCAAATAAGGACGCCTACCGGTTCTTTACCGCCGGCGGGGGCTCGTCCCCGGAAGCCCCTCTCATTCGGCGGCGACTCGTGCTGGCGCTGGTCAACGAAGCGGTCAGGTGTCTGGAGGACGGCATCCTCCGTTCAGCCAGCGACGGTGACGTTGGCGCCGTTTTCGGCCTCGGGTTTCCTCCCTTTCTGGGCGGTCCGTTCCGGTACGTGGACCGGGAGGGTCCCGGCCGAATCGTGGACCGGCTCCGGGCGCTGGAAACCGTGCACGGCAAGCAGTTCACCCCTTCAGACCACCTGCGGACGCTGGCAGCGCAAGGCGGCTCATTCTATCAGGAGAACGACGAAGCCGGTGACGGACCCCGGTGATGAACCCCGATGAATCCCGACGACCGGCCTCGAGATGCGACGCGGCGGGCGACGCGGCAGCGGACTCTCCGGCAGCGGGCTAGGCGGCAGCCGGCACGTCGCGGGCCGGGATGAGTCGAACGCCGGCATCGCCCATTCTCATCCTCGCGCGCTCGAGGGAGCCCTCCGTATCGATCGCGCGAGCGGCGTCCTCCACCACGACCACCTCGAAACCCTGCTCACGGCCGTCGACGGCCGACCAGTGAACGCAGAAGTCGAAGGCAAGTCCTACGAGGTAGAGCGATTCTATCTCTCGCTCGCGCAGGTACCCGGTAAGGCCCGTCGGCGTCCGCCCGTCGTTTTCGAAGAATGCCGAGTACGAGTCGATCTGCGGATTGAATCCCTTGCGCAAGATCAGCTCAGCTCGTTCGACCTTCAAATCGGCGTGCAAGGCGGCGCCCCGGGATCCCTGAATGCAGTGGTCGGGCCATAAGATCTGTTCGCCGTACTCCATCTCGACCATTTCAAAAGGCTCCTTCGCGTGCGACGAAGCGAACGAGGAGTGCCCGCGTGGATGCCAGTCCTGGGTCAGCACGACGTGATCGAAACGGTCCATAAGCCTGTTGACGAGCGGAACGATCTCATCCCCATTCGGAACAGCAAGGCCGCCTCCGGGCATGAAATCGTACTGCACGTCGATGACGAGAAGTGCGCGCATGGCTTGAAGCGTTTGAGACGGGTCTGCGGCCTCAAATCGGCGACGGATTAAACGACGGAGCGCTCCCGACTCCGCACGGCCTGAAAAAGGTCCATGCGCCGCTCGGCTCAACGGCCGGGAAGGCGCACGACACCGAACCAGAAGTCATGTAGTCGCCTGAAGGCCTCTACCATCTCGGAAAAGCGCGCAGGTTTCGTCACGTAGGCGTTTACGCCCGCAAGATAACTCTGCTCGACGTCGTTCTCGGAGTTGGACGTGGTGAGTACGATCACGGGAATACTCCGAAGCTCGGGGTCCGACTTGATCTCCGTGAGCGCTTCCCGGCCATCCTTGCGCGGCATGTTCAGATCGAGGAGGATCAGTGCCGGACGCGGCGCTTCCTCCGGCGAAGCGTACGCCCCCTTGCGCCGCAGATATTCCATCAGATCCTCTCCGTTCCAGACGGTGCGCACGTCCGTGACGCCCAGCTCGTTCTCGAGGACTCTCTTGACCAACATGCGGTCGTCCGCGTCATCCTCAGCGAGCAGAATGACGTTCGATTCGGAGGATCTACTCATGCATCAGGCACCTTGCAATCGACGACGCCGAGCATCATGATGCGTCGACATGTCGCACCGAGATGTTCGAACACCGAGCGTCCGCTACCCCACTCGCCAGAAAGTAGGCATGTTTCTGTTACGATGTGGAGAATCGGCAATGAACCTGCAGCTAAATGAAGTTTTCGGCACGGTGGGTCGGAAAATAGTGAATCGCCGTCACTGATTCTCCACCGGGGGAGACATTCGCAGAAATCACGCCCAGACCCTGCTCCCAGCACAAAAGGGCGATGCCTTCGAACGAGGCACCGCCCTTTCTTCATCCGGATGCACGACCACTATCAGATGCCGCCGTACGTCTCGGCAACCCGGTTCCAATTGACGACCTTCCACCAGCTCTGGACGTAGGTGCCGCGATCGTTCTGATAGTTCAGGTAGTAGGCATGCTCCCAAACGTCGAGGCCAAGGATGGGCGTATCTCCCTGCATATACGGACTGTCCTGATTCGGCGTCGAATAGATCTTCAAGTCGCCCCCACCGTCCACGACGAGCCATCCCCATCCGCTGCCGAACTGTCCGGATGCGGTGGTCGAAAACTTCTCCTTGAAGCTGTCGAAGGACCCGAACGCATCGTCGATCGCAGCGGCCAGATCACCCGACGGCTCGCCTCCGCCGTTCGGCGCCATGTTCGGCCAGAAGAGGCTGTGATTTGCGTGTCCGCCGCCGTTGTTTCGAACGGCCGTTCGAATGTCATCCGGCACGCTGTTGATGCCTCGAAGCAGGTCCTCGATGGACTTCTGCTGAAGGTCGGAATGACCCTCCAGCGCGGCATTCAACTTGTTGACGTAACCCTGATGATGCTTCCCATGATGGATGCGCATCGTCTGTTCGTCAATCGTCGGCTGCAGTGCATCGAACGCATATGGCAGATCGGGAAGTTGGTGTGCCATGTAGTCTCCATTAATTTGGGTGAATGAGTGCGTGCGGTCTGCGGCGTAGTACGAGGCAGGACGCAGAGATGTTTTCCCCACCGGTGTGCCGCCGGACCGCCCAGGCATGGAGCCCGGCGGCGCCGATCCCGGGAGCGAGCGGCAAGTACTGATCAGTCACGATCTGGAGGCTGGATCGGACTCCCGGCTGCCCAGCGCGCGCAGCATGGCATCTCGGTCCGGCTTCGACAGGGATCCGCCCGCGAGCAGCGCATCGAGGGCGGCGCGCACGGCGTCGACGTCGGTGATCGCCCTCTCCTGCACCCCCGTCCGGCGCTCACCACCCTCCTCGCGCAGCATGACTTCCTTGAGAAACCGGGCTACATAGTCTGAGGCCTTCGGACGCCCGGAGAAGTCGATCGTCAGGTCGAACGTTGCGCGGCCGCGATTGACCTTCAGCACCACGCGGCGCCCGCCCAGCAGCTTTCGTCGCCGGTCTACGCCGACGACGTCGGCGTAGCGTACCCGATGCACCTCTTCCATGTCGTTGTTCTGAAAGACGACGAGGTCCCGCGTAAAGAGCGCACCGTCCTTTCCGTTGCCGAGCAGGGTCGCATCGTAGAGGGCCAGCACGTCCTCCGCGTTCAGCCCGTCCGCATAGTCGCCGATCGCACTGCGCAGCTTGTCCTCCGGAATGTCCGGCGATACG
>Ga0299914_10003760_pt1 | contig 10787 bp, 10 predicted proteins | sample RVTome_10_FD_201361 | JGI IMG/M metagenome (GOLD analysis project Ga0299914, IMG submission 201361) | Soil microbial communities from uranium-contaminated site in the Upper Colorado River Basin, Wyoming, United States - RVT153D57 (version 2) ... | reverse complement strand
GGCGTCCCGATGCTCCCGCGGCCACTCGGACGTGCGGTAGACGTGTTCCTCCCAAGAGGCGTAGGCGATCAGGGTTCCCTCCTGGCCGAGGGCGTCCAGCAGCGCTCGCACCACGGTCTCGCTGCCGCCGACCACCCAACCGATGGCGCTCATCCGGACGTGCACCATCGTGATACCGCCGGCTCGTACACCCAGGCGGCGGAGATCCGCCGCGAGGCGCGAGCGCGTCACCGCTACGGGATGTCGGGGAGAGCCTTGCAGCGTCGGGCGACGCCGTTCAACCGCCGTCTTCCTGGTCTCCCCGCTGGCGCAGGAAGCGCTGGAAGTCGCTTGCGATCGTCTCGCCCGAGGGAACGTCGTCGGCGAGCTCGATCGCGTCGGCCTGCTCCTGCTCGAGCCTGTGGACGAGCTCCTCGATCTCGGGGTTGGCGGTGACCGCCCGGTCGATCTGCTCGTCGAAGCGCTCCGCGGCCTCCTCCAGCTCGGAGGCCTCGATCGCGACTCCCGTCAGGCCCTCCGACCTGCGCAGGAGGGCGAGCGCGGCCTTCGGGTTGGGGACCGCGGCGACATAGTGCGGGACGGCGGCCCACAGGCTCGCCGACGTCAGACCGCGCTTGCGGCACGCGTCGTGAACCACGCCGACGATCCCGGTCGGTCCCTCGTACTTCGAGCGGCTGAGCCCGAGCTGCTCGACGAGCTCGGGGTCGGAGGCGAGTCCCGTGATCGGAACCGGTCGCGTGTGCGCGACGTCGGCGATAAGCGCGCCGAGCGTCACCACCATCTCGACGCCGAGCCGCTCCGCGGCCCCGACCACCAGATCGGTGAAGGTCCGCCACCGCAGATTGGGCTCGGTCCCGCTCAGAAGGACGAGGTCGCGCTCGGCGGTCGGCGCGGGCGCCGAGATCAGCGTGTTCGCGGGCCACTCGATCCGCCGCGTCTGTCCGGCCGTGAGCCGGATCGTCGGACGGGTGTCCTGAAAGTCGAAGAACTCCTCGGGATCGATCCGCGCGAGGACCTCCGAATCGAGCGACACCGCCATCGCCTCGAGGGCCGTGGTGGCCGCGCTGGCGGCGTCGTTCCAGCCGAGAAAGGCGGCGACCAGGGTCGGGCGGCGGAGATCGGGCGGGTCGCCTTCCCAGATCAGCGGGTCCACCCAACGAGCTTAGACAATCGCCGTTCCCGTCCGGCCGGGGTTGCAACATCGAGGCCGTGGAGGCTTCGACCGCAAACGGCCGCCCCGCGGTCGCGGAGCTGCGTCCGGGGCAGAGCTTCGAGGGCCGCTTCGCCTGCGTGCGCAAGGACCGCCTCACCGCGCGCAACGGCTCGCCATACCTGTCGCTTGAGTTGCGCGACCGCACGGGCGCAATCCCGGCGCGGGTCTTCCGTGAGGTCGATCGGGTCTCGGCGCGCTTCGACGCCGGCGACGCGGTCCGGGTGCGGGGGCGCGCCGCGCGCTTTCGAGGCGACCTCCAGGCCGAGCTTGAGGACGTCCGCCGCCTCGAGCCCGCGGACTACGAGCCGGCCGAGTTCCTTCCCGCCGCGTACCGCTCGGTCGAGGAGCTCGAGGGATTCCTCGAGCACCTGACGCGGGAGGTGCACGACCCGGCCCTGCGCGCGGTGGTCGATCGCGTCCTGCTCCGCGACCCCGTGGGGTCTGGGTTCCGCCGCGCTCCCTGCACACGGGCCGGGCATCACGCCTACCTCGGCGGCCTGCTCGAGCACACGGTGTCGGTGGGCACGCTGGCGCTGGAGCTGTGCCCGTTGCATCCGCGGCTCGACTCCGACCTCCTGATGGCGGCGGCGTTGCTCCACGACGTGGGCAAGGTGCGCGAGTTCACCTACGGCGCGGAGTTCGGGCTCACCGAGGAGGGGCGGATGCTCGGCCATCTCGCGATCGGCGCGGAGATCATCGGCGCCGCCGCGGGCGAGCTCCCGGCGGAGCGCCGGGTGGCGCTCCTTCACTGCGTGCTGTCGCATCACGGGACGGATCCCGGCCGGCCCGGAGGGTCCGGCTCGGGAGCGCGCGGCCTCGGATCGCCCGAGGCGATGGCGCTGTACCGGCTCAACGCGCTCGACGGCTCGGTCAAGGGCGCTCTGGAGCACGGTTAGTCGTCCGGCGGCGGCGGACGACGCTCGCGCTTGCGCTGCGAGCGAGCACGCTTGTCGGCGAGCCGGCGCTCCCTCGCGGCGGGCGTGGGGCGTGTGCGCCGCCGCCTCTTCGGCGTCGCCAGCGCCGCGGCGAGCCTCTCGCGCAGCCGCGCCAGGGCGAGCTCGCGGTTGCGCGCCTGCCCGCGGGCATCCTGGGCCACCGCCGTGACGCGCGGCCCCGCGCGCTCGATCACGCGGCGCTTCTGCGCTTCGGTGAGCGAGCTCGACGCCGCGACATCGAAGCTCGCCTCGACCCGCGACGCGGTGACGTTGGCGTGCTGGCCTCCGGGACCCGAGGAGCGGCTCGCGCGCAGCTCGATCTCGGCGAGCGGCAGCGACACCTCTCCTGTCACGATCATCGGATCCTCCAAGCAGGGGCGATACTAGGGACCGTGCACGCCGCCACTCCGCAGGCCGGGAAGCTGAAGGAGCTCCTCGAGCCGCTTCGCGCCGACCCGGGCTCCTCGGCGGTCTTCTGCGATATCGACGGAACGCTCGCCCCGATCGTCGAGCGCGCGGGCGAGGCCGCGGTGCCCAAGGGTGCGCGCGACAGCCTGCGTGCTCTCGCGGAACGCTATGCCCTGGTCGGCTGCCTGTCCGGCCGGCGAGCGGCCGAGGCGCGCGAACTCGTCGGGTTGGACGGACTCGTGTACATCGGCAACCATGGCTTCGAGCGCTTCGTCCCGGACGTGGGTGATGTTCGGCTCGACCCGGCGGTCGCCGGGCACGCGGACGACGCGGCGGCATTCATCGAGCACCTCGACGCGAGCGAGCTCGCCTCGTTGGGCCTCATGATCGAGGACAAGGGGCCGATCTGCGCTCTCCACTGGCGCGGCGCCGCCGACGAAGGCGCCGCCGAGGCCACGGCACGCGAGATCGCGACCGACGTGATCGGGAGGAACCTCCTTCCGCACTGGGGACGCAAGGTCCTCGAGATCCGTCCCGCGGTCCACCTCGACAAGGGGACGGCGCTCGCTGAGCTGCTCGAGGAGCGCGGTATCGCCAGGGCGCTGTACGGCGGGGACGACCGCACCGACATCGACGCCTTTCGCCGCCTGCGTGACCTGAGGGCGGCGGGTGATCTCACCGCGGCCGTGTGCGTCGGGATCGCGTCCGAGGAGGGACCCCGTGAGCTGAGCGAGGAGGCCGACGTGATGGTCGAGGGAACGGCCGGATTCCTCGAAGTCCTGGACGGGCTGGCCGTCTGATGCTCTTCACCGATCTCCTCCGGCTCACGGTCCTGCTGGTCGCGGCCGAGGCGACCGCGCTCGGGGCGGTCGCTGTGTTGGTCGCCAACCGCGACGGCGACAGCCTGACCCTGATCGTCGCGGGCGGGTGGTGGGTCGTGGCGGCGATGGTGGGGCTCGTCCTGGGGCGGGCCGAGCGCGCCGCCGAAGGCCTGTCGCGGACGCTGGCCGGCGCGCGGGTCTCGCCCAGCCTCCCCCCCGAGAGCCCGCTCCGCATCGCGCTGATCCGGCTGTGGCCGTTGGGCGCCTTCGCCCTGATCGCGGGCGGGCTCGCCTTCGTGTGGCCCCAGGTGGCGGCGATCGGCGCAGGCTACGCGCTCCTGGTGGCGCTGATGTGGCGCAGCCGCGAGGCCGCGGTGACCGGGGTCGAGGACCGCGACGGGGTCCGCTTCTACGTCGAGCCATCCTCGGCGCTCGAGCCGATCAAGCTCGTGCGCACGCCGGGCCTCAGCCGGGACCGCATGCCGGCCGGCCATCCGCCACCCCCTCCCTCCGAACGGGAGGCCGGCGTCGGCGGCGGCCGGCCCGCCTAGCCCTCCTCGCCCAGCGCCGCCGGCAGCTCGCCGCGCGAGCCGATCCCCAGCCCTTCCGCATTCAGGCGCGGGTGCGCTTGCGCAGCTTCGAGAACTCGCGCCATCCCCGCGTGTTGGCGATCTGCGCGGCGGTGAGCCATGCGCGGCGCGCGGTCGCGACCCCGTAGCGCATGTTCTCCATCGTCCTGACGCGGTGGGCGTCGGTGTTGATCACGATCGTCGCGCCGATCTCCGCGGCGAGCCGCGCGTTTTGCTCGGAGAGGTCGCGGCGGTTCGGGTTCCCGTTGATCTCCAGCATCGTCCCGTTCGCGGCGGCCGCTTCGGCGATCCGGGCCACGTCGATGTCGTAGGGGCTGCGTCTGAGGATCATCCGACCGGACAGGTGGCCGATGCAGTCGACGAGCGGATGCTCGATCGCCGTCAGAACCCGTTCTGTCATCTTCTTCTCGCTGATCCGGAACGACGTGTGCACGCTCGCGATCACCCAGTCGAGCTTCTCGAGCACCTCGTCCTCGTAGTCCAGCGAGCCGTCGGGGAGGATGTTCGTCTCGGTCCCCGGGAGCAGCTTGAGCCCGCGGGTGCGCCGGTTGAGCTCGCGCACCTCCTCGACGCGCTCGAGCAGGGCGTCGGGCTGGACGTCGTTCCCGAACCCGTGCGAGGCGGAGTGGTCGGTGACCGCGAGGTATGAGTACCCGCGGCTACGCGCGGCCTCGGTCATCTCCTCGAGCGTGTTGTGGCCGTCCGAGAGCGTCGTGTGGCAATGGAGGTCGCCGCGGATGTCGTCCCGGGTGACGAGCTTCGGCAGCGAGCCGTCCGCGGCGGCCTTGATCTCGCCGCCGCCCTCGCGCAGCTCGGGCGCGATGTAGGGCAGCCCGAGGCGCTCGTACACCTCCTCCTCGGTCGCGCAGAGCGTGACCTTGCCGCTCTCCGTGTCGATGATCCCGTGCTCGGACACGGACAGCCCGCGCGCCACGGCGCGCTCGCGGAGCTTCACGTTGTGCTCCGCCGATCCCGTGAAGTGCTGGAGCAGGTTGCCGTACGCCTCCGGTGGCGCGACGCGCAGATCGACGGCGATCCCGTTGTGGGTGACGATCCGCGCCCCGGCCTCGCCCGCGCCGCGCGGCTCGGCGGCAAGCGGGTGCGCGGCAAGCTCCGCTGCGAGCGCCTCGGGATCGGTTGTGGTGGCGATCAGGTCGATGTCCTTGCAGGTCTCGGCCATCCGCCGCGCCGACCCGGCAACCGTCACATCGCCGCCCGCGGCGCTCTCGCGCAGGCTCGCGGCGATCTCCTCGGCGACCGAGAGCACGTCGGAGAGCAGGCGGCGCTCCGCGACCCCCTCCTCCTCGAGCCGCTCGACGGCGGCGAGCACGTTCTCCTCCGCCTTCGGCCCGAGCCCCTTGACGCCCCGGAGCCGTCCCGACTCCGCCGCCTCGCGGAGCTGCTCGAGGCTCGCGATCCCGAGCTCGTCGTACAGGCGCCGCGCCGTGCGCGCGCCCAGGCCGGGCACGTAGGTGACCTCGACCAGCGAGGGCGGGAAGCGCTCCTTGAGCTTCTCGGCGGCGGGGATCGAGCCGGTGTCGATCAGGGCGACGATCTTCTCCTGGAGGGTCTTTCCCACCCCCGGCAGCTCGGTCGCGCGCCCGGCTCGCGCCAGCTCCTCCACGGAGACGGGGCTGTCGCGGATCACCCGCGCCGCCTCGTGGTAGGCGATCACCCGATACCGGACCGCGCCGTCGAGCTCGTACAGCGTGCCCAGCTCCGAGAGGGCCTCGGAGATCTCCGCGTTCCGCATCCCCCTAACTTATTGCGGCCGTGAGTGATCCTCCCGCCACCTGGATCGTCGTCCCCACCTACAACGAGGCCGAGACGATCGAGCCCCTCGTGGGGGAGATCCGCGACGCGCTGCCCGAGCCCGCCCGGGTGCTCGTGGTCGACGACGCCTCGCCCGACGGCACCGGCGAGATCGCCGATCGCCTCGCGGCCGAGGATGAGCACGTGCGCATCCTGCACCGGACCGGAAAGCGCGGGCTCGGGCCCGCCTACGTCGCGGGTTTTCGGGCCGCGCTCGACGGAGGCGCGGAGCTGATCGTGCAGATGGACGCGGATTTCTCCCACGACCCCGCGGAGCTCCCGAAGCTGCTCGCTGCGGCCACGGACGCGGACCTCGTGATCGGTTCCCGCTACGTGTCCGGCGGGCAGGTCACCGACTGGGGCCCCGGGAGGGTCGCGATCAGCCGCTGGGGCAGCCGCTACGCGCGGGCGGTGCTCGGGCTCGGGGTCCACGACATGACCAGCGGGTTCAAGTGCTGGCGGCGCGAGGCGCTGGAGGGGGTCGAGCTGGCCTCGGTCGGCTCGCAGGGCTACGCGTTCCAGGTGGAGATGACATACCGCGCGGTCGTCGCGGGCTTCCGGGTCGTGGAGGTGCCGATCACCTTCCGGGACCGGAGGGTGGGAGAGTCGAAGATGACCGGCGCGATCGTGCTCGAGGCCGCGTACCGTGTGCCGGTGCTGCGGATGCGCCGCCGCCGCTGATCGTCGCTACTATATTTTGTGAAGCGACTCTCGAGCCGCAGGCCCCGATCGACAGGAGAAGGCATTGCCCGGAAAGCTCCCCGACGTAACCGACGCCAACTTCCAGGCTGAGGTTCTCGACTCGGAGACCCCGGTGCTGGTCGATTTCTGGGCTCCCTGGTGCGGCCCCTGCCGCGTCGTTCACCCGATCCTCGAGGAGATCGACGGTGAGCGCGACGACCTGCGCGTCGTCAGCCTGAACGTGGACGACAACCAGCAGACCGCCGCCACCTACGAGGTCCTCTCGATCCCCACCCTGATCGTCTTCAAGGGCGGCGAGGAGGTCAAGAAGGTGATCGGGGCGTTGCCCAAGAAGCGCCTCGAGGCCGAGCTCGAGCCGGCGCTCGCCTAGCCGGCTTTCGACGCCGTTATCACCAGATCGCGCCCCTCGATCTGCGTTCCCGCCGCGCCCTCGGCGTCGTAGGAGACCGACGTTGCGAGCGTCTCGCCGGCGACGTAGCCCTCGTGGGCGCGGGCCGCATCGAGCAGCTCCGGGTCCCCGCCGAGCCGTAGCGCGATCCGGTCGGTGACCTCGAGCCCCGCCTCCCTGCGGGTGTTCTGCACCGCGTGGACGACCTCACGCGCCAGACCCTCGCGCCGAAGCTCGTCGTCGAGCTCCAAGGCGAGCGCCACCGCGCGTCCCGACTCCGCCTCGACCTGATAGCCGTCGAGCGGCTGCAGCACGAGGGTGACGTCGTCGGGCTCGAGCTCGTGCTCGCCGCCGTTCACCCGGATCCCGACCCTGCGCTCGCCGGCCACCGCCTCCGCGACGGCGGCGGGGTCGAGCGCCTGAACGGCGGCCGCCGCCTGGGGCATCAGCCTCCCGAACCGGGGGCCCAGCGAGCGGTAGTTGGGCTTCACCTCGTAGGTGACGAGCTCGGCCTCCTCCGCCACGAACTCGATCTCCTTCACGTTCAGCTCGCCCGCCACAAGATCCGATAGGCGCTGGATCTGCTCGCGCTCGCGATCGGTGGCGACGATCACCGCCTTGCGCAGCGGCTGGCGGACCTTGACCCCCGCCTGGGCCCGGGCGGCGCGCCCGAGCTCGACCGCGCGCCGCGCCGCCTCCATGCCGAGCTCCAGGGCGCCGTCCTCGAGCGACTCGTCGGGCTCGGGGAAGTCGAGCAGGTGCACCGAGTCCGGCCCGGAGGCGAACTCCTCCGCCTCGCCGCCGGCGAGGTTGGCGTAGATCTCATCGGCGAGGAAGGGGGTGAACGGCGCGAGCATCGCCGCGACGTCGAGCAGGCAGCGCCGCAAAGTCCCGAACGCGGCGCGGTCCCCCTCCCAGAAGCGCCTGCGCGAGAGGCGCACATACCAGTTGGAGAGCTCCTCCACGTAGGCGGCAATCGCGCGCCCCGCGGCGGTGGAGTCGAAAGCCTCGAGCCGCTCCGTCACCTCGCGGACCGTTCCCTGAAGCCGGGACAGCGCCCACCGATCGAGAGCGTTCGCGTCTGATGACTGATGACCGGTGACCGGTGACTGATCGGCGAAGTCCGCAGGACTGAGCCCCTCGGCGTTCGCGTACAGGACCCAGAACGAGTACGTGTTCCACAGCGTGAGCGTGAACTGGCGCACCGCCTCGCCGACCGTGTCGACGGAGAAGCGGTACCCCGCCCACGGCTGCTGCGAGGTGAGGTAGTACCAGCGCAGCGCGTCGGCGCCGTGGCGTTCGATCACGTCCGCCGGCTGCACCACGTTGCCCCGGCTCGTCGACATCTTCTGGCCCTCGGGGTCGAGGATCAGGCCGAGGCAGACGCAGTGCCGGTAGCTCGTGGTGTCGAAGAGCAGCGTCGAGATCGCGAGCAGGGAGTAGAACCAGCCGCGTGTCTGGTCGATCGCCTCGCAGATGAATTCGGCCGGGAACCGCTCCTCGAAGCTCTCCTGCCCCTCGAAGGGGTAGTGGAACTGCGCGAACGGCATCGAGCCCGAGTCGTACCAGGCGTCGATCACCTCCTCGACCCGCCGCATCTCGCCGCCGCAGACCTCGCATCGCAGCACGACCTCGTCGATGTAGGGCCGGTGGAGGTCGTCCGGGACCTCGCCGCCGCGCTCGAGCAGCTCGTCCATCGACCCGGCGCAGAACCGCTCCTCGCAGTCGGGGCTCTCGCACGACCAGATCGGTAGCGGCGTGCCCCAGTAACGCTCGCGCGACAGCGCCCAGTCGACGTTGCCCTCGAGCCACTTGCCGAAGCGACCGTGCTTGATGTGCTCCGGGTGCCAGTCGATCTCCTCGTTCGCGGCCAGCATCCGGTCGCGGACCTCGGTCGTGCGGATGTACCAGCTCGACTTGGCGTAGTACAACAGCGGCGTCTCACAGCGCCAGCAGTGGGGATATGCGTGCTCGTAGGTCTCCACGCGCAGCAACCGGCCGCGGTCGCGAAGCGACTCGACGATGTCGGCGTCGGCGTCCTTGACGAAGCGCCCCTCGTAGTCGGTGATCCGCTGGTCGAAGGTGCCGTCCGCGCGCACCGGGTTCTGGAGCTTGATCCCGTACTGCTCGCCGAGCCGGAAGTCGTCCTCGCCGAAGGCGATCGCGGTGTGGACGAGCCCCGTGCCCTCGCCGGTGGTCACGAAGTCGGCCTCGAGCACGGTGTGGCCGCGGGGGCCGTAGTCGGAGATGAAGGGGAACGGCGGCTCGTAGGCAGTTCCGGCGAGCGCCGACCCCGGGAAGTGGGCGATGATCTCGGCGCCCTCGCCGAGCACGCGCTCGACCAGGTCCGCTGCGACGACGAAAACCTCCTCCGACCCGGGTGGCCGGGCACGCACGTACTCGATCTCCGGTCCCACCGCGACCGCCGCGTTCGAGATCAGCGTCCACGGCGTCGTCGTCCACACCAGCAACCGGTCGCCCTCTCTCAGCGGGCTCTCGGGGATCTGGTCGCTTGGGGGGACCGCGGTGATCGGGAGCTTCACGAACACGGAGGGGTCCTCGACGTCCTTGTACCCGAGCGCCACCTCGTGCGAGGACAGCGCGGTCCCGCAGCGCGGGCAGTAGGGGACGACCTTGTTGCGCTCGTACAGGCGACCGTCGTCCCAGATCCGCCGCAAGGACCACCACACCGACTCGATGTACTCGTTCGTGAGCGTGACGTAGGGGTCGTCGAGGTCGATCCAGAACCCGATCCGCTCGGTGAGCCGGTTCCAGTCCTCGACGTAGCGAAACACCGACTCCCGGCAACGGGCGTTGAACTCGGCGATCCCGTAGGCCTCGATCTCCGCCTTCGACGAGACACCGAGCTCCTTCTCGATCTCGAGCTCGACCGGGAGCCCGTGCGTGTCCCACCCCGCCTTGCGCGGGACCCGGTACCCCCGCATCGTCCTGAACCGCGGGTAGAGGTCCTTGAACGCGCGCGACAGCACGTGGTGGGACCCGGGCCGTCCGTTCGCCGTCGGCGGGCCCTCGTAGAAGCTCCATACCGGTGCTCCCTCGCGCTGCGCGAGAGAGCGGTGAAAGACGTCGCGCTCCCGCCACCGCTCGAGGATCCGCTCCTCGAGCTCGGGAAAGCTCTGCCTGGGGTCGACCGGCCGATAACGCGCCATGAGCGGCGGATTCTAGGGACGGGTGCCTCCCCCGCCGGTAGCCTGGGCCGGTGCTCTCCGTCGTGGGCAGATCGCTGCGAGCGCCGCTCGCGGGCGTGGCTCTCGTGCTCGCCGTTCTCGCGGGTTGCGGCGAGGAGGAGGCCGACGCGCCCGCGGCCTGCCTCGCGCCGGCGAGCGCCTACCTGGAAGCGCTCCGGGTCGCACCGGAGCCGGTGTTGCTCGACGGCTCGACTCCGATCAGCGATTGCCTCACCCGCGATCAGGATCCCGCCGAGCTGGGTCAGATCGGCGAGCAGATGGTGAACGCGGCGACGCAGCTCAACGCCGAGGCGCTGCGCGAGCCGTCCGGTGAGGCGACCGTCAGGCTCGGCTACCTCGTCGGCGCGGCGCAGGAGGGGGCGGCCGAGAGCGGGGACATCCACGCCGACCTGCTGCGCCGCCTCGACGCGGCGGCGCGCTTCAGCAAGGGCGGCGAGCCGCTTTCCGCGAGCTTCGAGCGCGCCTTCGGCGAGGGCTACGCCGCGGGCCAGGAGACCGGCTAGCGTTACGCGAGATGGCGACCAGCGAGGTCGAAACGGAGCTGTGGGGCGCGGAGACGCGTAAGGCGGTCGAGAACTTCCCCGTGTCGGGACAGCCGATCCCCGCTCCGGTGATCCACTGGCTGGGGCGGATCAAGGCGGCCGCGGCGCGGGTCAACGCGGAGCTCGACCCGAAGTTCGACTCGGAACTGGCCGAGCGGATCGCCGCC
>Ga0299914_10003758_pt1 | contig 10791 bp, 7 predicted proteins | sample RVTome_10_FD_201361 | JGI IMG/M metagenome (GOLD analysis project Ga0299914, IMG submission 201361) | Soil microbial communities from uranium-contaminated site in the Upper Colorado River Basin, Wyoming, United States - RVT153D57 (version 2) ... | reverse complement strand
TCGCCTCGGTTGTCGCGGGGGCGCCGCGTGCTGGCGGCCCGTGGGGAGCGCCCACCTGTCGAGCGCCGGGTTGGCGAAAGGGCAGAGGCCTGTTATCATCCAGTGTTTCCGGCCCGCGAGCCGGAGCAGACGATTCTCCCACCGCGTCCCCATCGTCCAGAGGCCCAGGACGTGGCCCTTTCAAGGCCAAAACACGGGTTCGAATCCCGTTGGGGACGCCAAACCTACCCGCGCGAATCCAGCTTCCAATCCCGGCACGAGTGAGACGAGAATCCGATCGAACGCGATGGGAATCCGCAGCTCATAGAGTGCGGCGCCGCCGGCGTCAGCCTTCGGCGTGAACGTGATCCGCTCGCGCAGCACGACGCTCAGCAAGCCTCGTGCCTCGGTGACGTTCCCCCGGATCGTGGCGTGCCACTCGTCCAGTAGCCGCGGAGCGTGCGCCGCAGCGTCCAGTTGCTCGAGCTGCGCCGGTACGTCGAGGCGCGCGGCTGGCGCGTCGTCGAGTACGTCGACCACGGGGTGAGCGGCGCGAAGGACCGCCGGCCGGCTCTGGACCAGCTCACCGCCGATGTCCGCCGCCACAAGGTCAGGGCCGTCGTCTGTTGGAAGCTCGATCGGCTCGGCCGCAACTTGCGCCATCTCGTGCTGCTCCTCGATGAGTGGCAGGCGCGAGGCATCCCGTTCGTGACGCTCGGCGAGGGGATCGACACCAGCACGCCGCCGGCCGGCTGGTCGCGGGCGTGCTCGCCTCGATCGCCGCGTTCGAGCGCGCCCGCATTCAGGAGCGGATCACGCCGGCCTGGCGCGCGCGCGGGCTCCAGGCAAGCGGCTCGGGAGACGACCGGGGCCCGCGGCGCGGCGTCTGGAGTCGTGCGGCGGGCTATCGCACGCGCAGGCCGCCGAGAAGCTCGGCGTGTCGCGGGCGACGATCAGGCGGGGGCGCCGCGCACAGCGGAAGGCCGGGTCAGAGTCCGTGTCGTCAGCGGCGTGACTCTCGCCCCGAGGAACCGGGGGCGCCCGTAGGGCGTTCCCGGAGGGTCAGATCGAACCGATTCTGATACGAGACCGGAGTGATGACGCCGACCTGACGGTGACATTCGGTGCCGCGACCGGCACCGGCGCGGCTGTACCCAGTTGCTGGCGTCTGGCTCGTGGACCAGGAACGCGCTGGGCGCGCTCTCTCCCGAGGCGCATCGCACGATCGCGATCGCGATGAACCGCCTCGGAGAGCGCAGCAACAGCGGCGAAGGCGGCGAAGAGCCGGAGCGCTTCCCGCGTCCACTCGCCGCGGAGCCTGCCTCGCCGAAGCAGCGACGCTGGGTAGGCGGGTGGGCCGGCAGCGCGACCAAGCAGGTGGCGTCCGGCCGATTTGGCGTGACACCGGGCTATCTTCCTCTCCGCCTCCGAGTTGCAGATCAAGCTCGCGCAGGGCTCCAAGCCGGGTGAGGGGGGTCAGCTCCCGGCGTCCAAGGTCGTCGACCACATCGCGCGGCTACGTTACTCGCAGCCAGGGATCACGTCGATCTCGCCAGTTGCTCGCCGACGAAGTGCGGATGATCCTCGCGGGGCTCGGGCTGCGCCGACTCGACGACCTCGTCGGGCGCGCGGATCGGCTCCGACCGCGTCTCGATCGCTCCGATCGCCTCACCCGTGCACCGCTGCTCGTCCGTGCGGCGAGCAAATCGCCACGACGCGCGAAGGGGAGCGATCCGCACATGCCGGCACCTGACGAGATCGATCCGTCCCGCCTCGCGAACATCAGTCAGAAGAAGCGGCCGCTGCAGATCACCGGCAGCGTGGCCAACACCGATCGGGCGGTCGGCGCGCGGGTCGCCGGACTGGTCGGGGCGCGGTTCGGCGACGCCGGGCTGCCAGATCGGTCTGTCAGGCTCACACGGCGAGGCAGCGCTGGTCAGAGCTTTGGCGCGTTTTGCCTCCCCGGCATGAGCCTCCATCTCACGGGCGACGCAAACGACTATCTTGGCAGAAGCATGCATGGTGGAGAGATCGTCGTCGCAGGACCATCGCCTCGCCGGGGATCAGATGACGTGCTGGTGGGCAAACACGGCGTTGTACGGCGCAACGGGCGGTCGCGTGTTCCTCGGCGGGCGCGCGGGCGAACGGTTTGCCTTCCGCAACAGCGGCGCAATCGCCGTTGTCGAGGGCGTAGGCGATCATGGCTGCGAGTACATGACTGGTGGTCTCGTCGTCATACTTGGTCCGTCGGCAGGAATTTCGCGGCGGGCATGACAGGTGGTGCGGCGTTCGTCGCGGCAGGTGCGGGTCTCACCACGCGGTGCAATGCGGAAACGGTGGTCCTGGCAGAAGCCAGTAAAGACGATCGGCGGCTGCTGGCCGGGCTGCTGGCGGATCACGTGCGGCTGACCGGCAGCAGCAGGGCCGCGGATCTGCTGCTTCGAGGCGACGCGGCGCTCAGGGACTTTCGGAAGGTGCTGCCGAAGCAGTCACGGACCCACTCTGGCGTCGAGGAGGTACGCCAGGAGAGAGCTTCAGGTGCGGGCGGACGCGTTCGAGCGTCTGCATCATTTCCTGCACGGCCCGTGGAACCCGGTTGGATCGCAGATACACCCATCCCGTTTCGCGCACGAGCTGCTGGCCGGCCACGCGCGCGCAGCACAGACCGCCGGCACGGACTTCCCGCGCTACTGCCTGGTACGGAATGATCGTGATGCCCATCCCGATGCGGACGAGTGCCTTGATGATCTCCACGTTCTCCGTTTCGGTCACGACGCGCGGCGCGATCTGCTCCTTGACGAGGAATTCGTCGATCGTCCGGCGGGTGTTCGAGCCGGCCTCGAACAGCACGAACGACTGTCCCACCAGGTCCTGAGGCCCGATCTTCTTACGGCGCGCCAGCGGGTGCTGAGGCGCCGTGACGAGGAGCAGCTCCTCGCGCATCACCGGTACGCTGACGAGATTCGGGTCGTCAATAGGAAGGGTGACGAGGCCGAGGTCAGCCGCGCCAGTGCGAAGCTGACGGAGCATTCGCGGCGTCGCGCCGGACCTCACCTTGACTTCCACGCCAGGGTGCGCCCGCCGGAACACCTTCAGAAGCGGCGGAAACACGTACAGGCAGACGGTCATCCCACCGACGATACGAAGCGAGCCGGTGAGCGTCCGCTGGCCCTCCAGAATGCTCGCTCGCGTCTCGTGGATGTCTTCGAACAGGCGATTACCGAGGCTGAGCAGCGTCGATCCAGTCGCCGTAATCCGGACCTTTCGTCCGATTCGCAGGAAGAGCAGCTCGCGCAGTTCTTCCTCGAGCAGGAGTATCTGGCGGCTGACGGCGGACTGCGAGAGGTGGAGGTGCTGACCGGCACGCGTGAATGAGCCGGTGGCCGCAACCGCCTTGAGAATCTCGAGTTGTCGGAGATCCACCGCCCTCTACACCCCGTGACCGTATTCCGGTCCCAACAAGTTCGCCGACACACGCGAGTGTCTCCAGGGATCACCTTTCCACTCTCCGCTTTGCACCGCGCAGCGCATCGGATTGCCCACTTCCTGTCCGATCACTGTAGGACCCGCTCAGGGCAGAGTCAAATGCATGTGCGGCATTGCTTGATAAGCCTTGCGAATGACCGTGTCTTTTCTGCTTCCTCGAGCCTCGTGATGCTGCGGAATCCCGGGAACCGGGGCTCGCCGTGTTCCGCGCTCTCCAGGGTGTCCTGGATGGCCAGGTCACATTGCTGTAGGATTCCCATGAGTGGCAGACAAAACTGTCCGGGAACACACTGACGAGATCCGCCGGTTCTCGACGCTGCTGGAAATCAGCCAGGCCCTGAGCAGCGTGCTGAACCTCCGGGCGGCGCTGCAGTCCGTCCTGGAAATCCTCGAACGGCGCCATCAGGTCGATGCGGCGGCCGTGTTCCTGCTGGGGACGGAGGACAAGCAGCTGCATGCCGAGGCCTCGGCCGGACAGCTGCCTGGCCCGCGTGCGCGCGCCCGTTCCGGTGATGGGCTGACGGCGCGCGTGCTCGACACCGGCAAGGCCGTGATCGTGCCGCGCGTCAGTGAGGAGCCGAGCCTCGCCTCCGGTGTGGCCGCACGTGGGCGCAGCGAGCTCACCTTTCTGGCGATCCCGATCCCCGTGGGGCGGCGCCCCGGCGGCACACTCGAGGTCGCCCTTTCGTTCAAAGCCAATCGCGATTACCAGCGGTCGCTCGAGTTCTACCGCGTCATCACGTCGATGATCTCGCAGGCGCTGAAGCTGCGGCGGCTGGTCGAGGCCGACCGAAACCGCCTCACCGCCGAGAACGCACACCTGCGCGACGAGCTGCGCGACCGCTACGCGTTCCGGAACATCGTCGGCAACAGCGCACCGATCCAGCAGGTCTACGAGCAGGTGAGTCAGGTGGCGAACACGAACACGACGGTCCTGATCCGCGGCGAGTCGGGCACCGGCAAGGAGATGATCGCGCACGCCATCCACTACAACTCGCTGCGCGTGAAGAAGCCGTTCATCAAGGTCAGCTGCGCGGCGCTGCCCGAATCGCTCATCGAATCGGAGTTGTTCGGCTATGAGCGCGGCGCGTTCACGGGCGCCCAGGCCATGAAGAAAGGACGGTTCGAGCTGGCGGACGGCGGGACGCTGTTTCTCGACGAGATCGGCGACGTCAGCCCCTCAACGCAGGTGAAGCTGCTGCGCGTTCTCCAGGAGCGTGAGATCGAACGGCTCGGCGGCACATCGTCCATCCGCGTGAACGTGCGGCTCATCGCCGCCACGCACCGGCCGCTCGAAACCCTCATCCAGGACGGGCAGTTCCGCACCGACCTGTTCTACCGCCTCGCGGTCTTCACGATCTTCGCGCCGCCCCTGCGGGAACGGAAACCCGACATCATGCTGCTCGCCGACGTCTTTCTCGAGAAGTATTCGCGCGAGCACGGCAAAGCGATCCGGCGCGTGTCGACGCCCGCGATCGACATGCTCACCAGCTATCACTGGCCCGGGAACGTGAGAGAGCTCGAAAACACCATCGAGCGCGCCGTGCTGGTGTGCGATGGCGGTGTAATCCACGGCCATCACCTCCCGCCGACGCTGCAGACTGCGGAGGCCTCCGACACGGCGCCACGGCAATCGCTCGCCGAGGCGGTCGAATCGTTCGAACGCGACATCCTGCAGGATGCGCTGAAGACCACCCGGGGGAGCCGTGCCCGCGCCGCGCGCCTGCTCGGGACCACCGAGCGCATCTTCAACTACAAGGTGCGGAAGTACGGTCTCGACGCCCGACGCTTCAGACCGTGAGCGGCTCCGGGCGCTCGTCCAGCTCGCGGACCGGCGTCACCGCGGCCTCGTCGCGTTCGCCGGTCCGTATGCGGTACACACGCTCTACCGGCATTACGAAGACCTTTCCGTCGCCGACTGCCCCCGTGCGCGCCGAGGACAGAATGGCGGCGACGGTTGGCTCGACGAAGGGGTCTGACACGCCGATCTCGAGGCGGACCTTGTCCGACAGCCCCATCTTGACCGTTGTACCGCGGTAGGTTTCGACGTGCTCCGTCTCACCGCCATGCCCCTGCACGTGGCTGATGGTCAGCCCGCGCACCGCCGACTGAAACAGCGCCTCGAGCACGGCGGTGAGCCGTTCGGCGCGCACGACCGCGACGACCATCTTCATGACTGCTCTCCTTGCGGCTCGAGCGCGGGTGTGAACACTGCGGCGGCGGACGGCGTGCGCCGTCCCGGCAGCACGAGCACGGCTCCCTCGCCGCGGCCGTACGCTTCCTCACCATGCTGGCTCACGTCCAGCCCGACCCCCTCGTCCAGAGCCGCGGCGCGGATCGGCGCAACCAGCCGCGCCGCGAGCAGAATCCCTGCAGTGCCGACCGCCGTGAAAGCAATCGTGACCGCGACGGCGAGCGCCTGGATCGCGAACTGGGCGGGGTTGCCGAACAGCAGACCGTCGGCCGGGCTCCCCCATGACTGCTGCGCCAACACGCCCGTCAGGAGCGCACCGACCATGCCTCCGACACCATGTGCCGCAACAACGTCCAGCGAGTCATCGAGCCGGGTGCGGGCGCGCCAGAGCACGCCGAGATAACTGGGGACCGCCGCTATGGCGCCGATGACGAGCGCCGATATCGGACTGACGTACCCGGCCGCCGGCGTGATCGCGACCAACCCGACGACGATCGCGGTGGCGATGCCGACCGCCGTGGCCTTCCCGGTCCGCGCAAGGTCAATGGCGGTCCAGACCGTGAGGGTCGCCGCCGGCGCAAACATGGTATTGACGAAGGCGAGCACCGCCTGTTCGTTTGCCGCCAGCGCGCTGCCACCGTTGAAGCCGAACCAGCCGAACCACAACAAGCCGGCCCCGAGCACCGTCAACGGAACCGAGTGCGGCAGCAGCGCCTGGCGCGCATAGTCCTTCCGGGGCCCCAGAACGATCGCGGCAACGCAGGCGGCCGTGCCGGCAGTGATGTGGACGACGGTGCCGCCGGCGAAGTCGAGCGCCCCGAGCGCGCCCAGCCACCCGCCGCCCCAGACCCAGTGCGCCACCGGCGCGTACACCAGCAGGGTCCAGGCTGTAATGAACCCCAGATAGGCGCCGAATCGCATCCGTTCCACGATCGCGCCCGAGATGAGCGCCGCCGTAATGATGGCAAACGTTCCTTGAAACGCCATGAAGAGCAGGTGCGGGATAGTGCCCTTGGCTTCGAGTCCGACACCGCGCAGCAGCGCGTGCTCGAAGCCGCCCGTGGTCTGGCCCGTGCCGAAGGCCAGGGAGTACCCGAGGAACGCCCAGGCGAGCCCCACGACTCCGACCGAGGCGACGCTCATCATGAGCGTGTTCAGCGAGTTCTTGCTGCGAACCAGCCCGGTGTAGAAAAACCCGAGCGCCGGTGTCATCAGCAGCACGAGCGCCGTAGAGACCAGCATCCACGCGATGTCACTTCCAACCACAGGCCCACCTCCTTGCCGCGCGAGCGGCGCGGTCACTGTTCGGGGCGCCGGCGCGATTGCCACGCGCCCCGGCCTGACCGTTGAGCAAGAGTCGTGCGGGGCCGGCCGGCCCGGGGCCAGAAGCTAATGTCATGAGCGAGCGGGAGTTAGCGACGGCGTTCGACGCCTGGGGGCTCCGGAGAAGGGACACAAACTTGTCTGGGTCTGCCTTCCCGGCTACAACAATGTCTGAACCGTAGGCCGTGACGGTGCGATTCCGCCGGCCTGGACCCTGGCCTGGCTGACCTGCGCAAGCGCGCGGCAGCACGCCTGGAACCGTTGGCTGGCTACGTTCTTGTCCAATTATGGCTGTGTGGCGACATTAATGTCGGAACTACGCACCGGCCTCCGGGCTGCCCGCAGACACCGAAACCACCTGGAGCGAGGAATCACGGGGCTGCGCGCCTCGTGAAGGCTGCTGGCCTGCACCTTGATCTGTTGCGGGCGTCTCCGGCATTCCAGTCGGTACACGTCGCGTTGCGCGCGGGGCCTGCCGCGCCACGTCCTGCGGGCAACGCATGTCCAGCCTGGGAGCGTTCGACAGCCGCCCGGGCGCATGGAGAAAGCAGCGATGTTCCATCGAACCGAGAGGCACTATCTTCTGACCGCTGCCCTGGCCGCGGTGATGCTCATCACCGATTCCGCTCGGGTCGATGCCCAGACGGCGTCCGACACCCAGGCGGCACCGCCCCTGCCGTCCACCCAGGCCACCCCGCAGAAAGGGAACAACGGAATGCTGTCGTTCAGCAGCAGCGTCGACGTGCTCAGCACGTACTTGTTCCGCGGCATCCCGCAGGACGACCGCGGCCTCATCGCGTGGCCCGCGGTAGATGTCGGCGTGGGCCTGTTCGAAGGAGACGGCGTTCTGAAGCGCGTGCAGATGAACGTCGGCCTGTGGAACAGCCTGCACTCGGGGCCCACGGGACTCGACGGCCCGAGCGGCAAGATGTGGTACGAGGCCGATTTCTACAGCAGTCTGGCGCTGGGCCTGGCGGGAGGCTTCACCCTGGGGACGATCTACACTGCGTATATGAGCCCGAACAGCTCGTTCGGCACCGTCAAGGAGCTCGCAGTCACGCTCAACATCGACGACAGCGCACGGCGGCTGCCGCTCGCCCCCTACGGCCTCATCGCCTTCGAGCTCGATGGACAGGCCGACGGCGGCAGCGGCGCCGGCACATACATGGAGCTCGGGGTGAAACCGACCCTGCCGGTGTCCACCGAGCTGTTCGCACTCGCCCTCCCTGTGAAGGTCGGCCTCAGCCTCGATGACTACTACGAAGGCCCGAACGGCTCCCGCACATTCGGCTACGTCGATGCAGGCGTCGTTGCGACGGTGCCGCTGAGCGGGGTGCCAGACGCGTTCGGCGCGTGGTCCATGCGCGGCGGCGTCAGCGTGGTGTCACCCGCCGGCTCCCTGCGCACCCTGAACGGCGGCCGTCGGGCTAGAATAGTCGGTCTGCTAGGCATCGCGCTGTCGTACTGAGGGGCGCGCGTCCAGCCGCTCCTCGCCCTTGACTGCACGCGCCACGCCATCGTGATCACCCGTTCCACGCCATCGTGATCACCTGTTGTACGGCAGGCATCGTGATCACCCGTTGTACGGATCGTCGCGCCTGGGGAACAGTCGTCGAGTTCGCGAGCGCGCGGGACCAGGCGCTGATGGACTGGACCTGAACAATGCTCGCCGCAAACATGGTCGACATCTCGGCCGCCGCGGCGCCGACAAAAGACTCCACAAGTGACGACTTCAAGGGGCTGGCCGGCTCGAGGGCAGGTGGGATCGTTCGACATTTTCCAGCCGCCTGGTTGGCGGGTCATTTGCGTGACGGACATGGGCCACTCTCCGCTGCGGCAGCGGTGTTCTCGGTCTATGGAGGTGGCAGTATGCGGCTCGCTCTTTCGCTCGCGGCGTTCTTTCTCCTGGTTCCCAGTGACGCCGCGGCTGACCCGATCCCCGCCGTCGAAATGGAGTTTCGGAATTCAGATTTGACCTTCGGGTTCGTCAACCCGGATCAGACGGGCTGGGACCTGGATGGTCTGTGGCTGTCTGGGGAGGCGGTAGAGTTCTCGTCGTGGGGCCCGTTTCAACTCGAGAGCACCTTCGATGCGTTGAGCGGACCGCTCGTCGAACAGACACTCGTGAGGGACACGAACGGAACGGTTATCGCCAGCAGATATTTCTACGAGGGCGGCACGTTCACAATCGGCGTCGCGGGGTGGGACGGTGTAACTGGAGAGCAATCCGTATTCGTGGCGCCGATCGTGACGCTGGAGATTCACGTTCTCGACGAGCTCATCACCGCGCCATGCGACCTGTGCTCGACGGTGGACGTATTCTATGAGTTCGGACCGGGCCTCTTTGACGCCTCTGTCGCCAGTGCGCTGGGGATCGGACGGCGTACGTCGGGAGGAGAGGGCTACGGCGGGCTCGGGTTGACCGACTTCAGCAACCGTCCGGGAACCGCGGGGACCTACACGTCACCAGAACGCCAGGCGCAGACGTTTGGCGGATCGATGAATTTCACCTTCAATCCGAGTGTGCCTGAGCCACCCATCGCGATACTGAGCGTGCTTGGTTTGAGCGCTGCCTGGCTCCGGCGGCGATGGTCAATGGGGACTGACTCGCACTAACTCCCTTGACGTGTTCATGCGAAATCGGCTGGCGATCCGGCCCGACCGGCAGGACAACGGCCGGACCAAGCCACGCGGGTAGCAGCGTGCCGTCGCCCAGCTGCATGAAGAGGCGATAGGAGCCTCCGATCCGGTGCGCTGCCAGTCGAATGTTACGTTCCACTCCAAGCTGGCCCTGATCCGATCTCGTGGACAGGTCACAAGGCGCAACGCCTGAGAGACCGCGTGTTCACCCGCCGCCAGGGGTCAGGGTCAGTCTGGCAATGGGTCTCACCTCGCGAGGTGCAAGTCTGATCCGTTCTTCCGCGATCCAGCGAGGCGTGAGGTTGTTGTAAAAGGGCGACCTGAAGTGGCCTGACGATCCGCACGACATGCTCCGAAAGCTTTCCGACCCAGGTGAGGAAGACCACCGGCCCCGTGCCGTCGCGTGAGAAACGATAGTCCCAGGTGCGCAGGAGATCTACCAGCCGGGCATCCGCGTCTCCCGCCGGCTCCACGTCCAGGAGCAGCGGCACGATCTCTCGTGCGACGGGGGAAAGCGCATCCATCTGCATGTCGAGAAAGGACGCCGGCTCATGGATCTCGCGCTGGTCGAGCATCTCGTGGATGCGAAACGCCCGATAGGGAGGCTGCCAGCGGTCCGACAGGTAGCGGATACTCGTCCCCCACGATCCGCTGGTTGGCGGTGACGATTCTGCCGCCCGCAGGATCCACCACGCGCGGATTCTCGGCGTAGGCGAGGTACGTCCTCTCGTTCCCGTCGCCGGGAGCGAGACCGACGAACCGCGCGTGGGACTCGGGTCGGACGGGGATGCGACCCGCCGCCACGTATCCGATGGAGCCGTGGGTGTCCGCGAGGGACATGTTCATGGGCGGCCCGGTAAATGCTTCGCTGACCGCGAGGCCGTCGGCCACCGTCGCGGCGCGATTGAGCCGGAGAACCGCGACAGGCACGGCATTGGGAAGATCGGCTGGTAGGTCCCGAATCTCCAACGCCAGGTCCGTCCGAGAAAACGGACTCGTATTCCGCGGCCAGGTCACACCCTGCTGGGTCGATCGGACGATCTCCGTCTCGTCCTGCCCAAACCGCACGTGGATGGCCTCGACGCGCGTTTGGAACTCCTCCCACGCCTCTTCGGGCCCTCTCCGGTAGCGATCGGGATCCTCGGGATGAAGCTCCACGAACGCGAAAT
>Ga0299914_10003757_pt1 | contig 10791 bp, 10 predicted proteins | sample RVTome_10_FD_201361 | JGI IMG/M metagenome (GOLD analysis project Ga0299914, IMG submission 201361) | Soil microbial communities from uranium-contaminated site in the Upper Colorado River Basin, Wyoming, United States - RVT153D57 (version 2) ... | reverse complement strand
CGCTGGGCCTCCTCGAGCAGCGCTACGGCACCTTGGCCCGCTCGCGGCGGCGCTTCGAGCAGGCCGCCGAGTCGGCCACCGGCCGCCTCCTGGTTCGGTCGCTCTACGAGCTCACCCACGTCTGCCATGCCTTAGACGACCTTAGCGGCGTGGTCGCGGCGGCCGACCGAGCCGCGATGGTCGCCGACCGCAGCGACCCGGAGCAGGCCATGCTTGCGGACTACCTGCCCGGAGCGGCATGTGTCATCGAAGGCAGGCCCGACCTCGGCGGGCCGCTGTTGCAGCGGGCGGTCGAGTTACTCGAGTCCGATCCAGAGCTACGGGACGACCCAAGACACCTCACGGTCGCGCTTTTCTGCGCGTTCTGGCTCCGGGATTCGTCGGTGGCGGTCGGTTATGCCGAGCGGCGGATTGGGCGGGCCCGCGAGACGGGTGCGCTAGGCACTCTCGCCTTCGGCCTATCGATCTACTCCGGTGGCCTGGCGTGGGCCGGCGACCACGTCAGGGCCTACGCAGTCGCCGGCGAGGCGGTGGAGCTGCTCGATACCCTCGGCTATGCGGCGGATCCAGGCGTCGCGTGTGAGGTCTCGGCCGCAGAGCACGCCGCCCGCGGCATGCATGAGGATGCCGAACGGATGCTCGTCCGGGCTCGGCAATTCGCGGCGATCCACGACTTCGACCCCATGCCGCCTCACTTGGGTCGTATTGTCGCCTTCTGTGCCTTCTGCCGCGGAGACCTCGACGAAGTCATCCGGGTTCTCGAGGACCAGGTAGCCCGTTTCAACGGGGTCGGAGTCCTCTTGGAGCCGCTCGGTGTCGCGCCATTGTTGATCGAGAGCTACCTCGGCCTCGGGCGCGACGAGGACGGGCGCCGGCTTGCCGAACGGTTCGCAGCCGCACAGCCGGACCGGATGGCGCCATACGTCGCCGCGATGGTCGCTCGGTGCCAGGCACTGGTCGCCCGCCAACTCGACGAGGCGATTGCCGCCTTCGAGCGATCCTTGGCCTTTCACGCGCTGTTTCCAGACAGCTTCGAGGCCGCGCGCACCCAGTTGCTCTACGGCATGCGGCTGCGCCGGGACGGCCGCCGCGTCGATGCCCGCAAGCAACTCGAGGCCGCCCGGGATGCGTTCGTCGCACAAGACCACACGATGTGGGTGGAGCGCGCTGTCCAGGAGCTGGCCGGCACGGGGCAACGAGCCCGCTCCCGCAGCACGACCCAGGAGCCGCTCACGTCGCAGGAGACGCGTGTGGCGCTGCTCGTTGCCCAGGGCTTGACCAATCGCGAGGTCGCAGCAGCGCTGTTCCTGAGCCCCAAGACTGTCGAGCACCACGTCGGTGCAGTGCTGCGTAAGCGTGGGCTGAGGTCGCGCACCGAGTTGGCGCGAGCCCTGGCGGTCGAATCTGCGGTGGAACAGCCGGCTGCGGCCGGCGACATCGCCTGATCTTCGACCCTATCGCCGCGACGCGGTGACTGGCGGCCCGCCGTTGTCGTCGGGGGCCTTGACCCCGTAACGCTGGGTGATCATTCCGGCCCAGACGGTGCGCGAGAGTGGCGCGCCGGTCAACATCGCCACCGAGGCCATCCCGGGGGCGAGTGCCTGTAATACCCACAACCAGCGGCCGTCGGACGGCTTTGGTGGCGTGGTGCCGGGGCTCGGCAACTCATTGGTGATCGAAGTTCTCATGGTTCGACGATCCGCTGGTGACACCGACCGTCGCGTCGGGTGAATCCCCTAATTGCCGCCGTTGAGGACACCTTCTTGCCCCACCGGGCGCACCGGTTCGACCTAGCGTGTTGGTATGGACCAGATCGACGCCAGGGTTCCTGCGGGGATCGGTGTGCCGTGACGGCGGTGGTGCTGTTCACTCGGGATCTGCGGGTGCACGACCATCCCGCGTTGGCGGCGGCCTGCCGGGACCACGCCGCCGTGGTTCCGCTGTTCGTGATCGACGAGCAGATCCTGCGGGCGCCGACCGCGTCGCCGAACCGTGCCGCCTTTCTGGCCGGAGCGCTCACGGATCTTCGGTCATCGCTGCGTGAACTCGGTGGCGACCTGGTGATCCGCCGAGGCGACGCGGTGGCCGAGACGCTGCGGGTGGCGAGCGAGACCCGGGCCGACGCGGTACTGATGAGCAGTGACGTCAGCGCGTACGCGCAACGCCGCCAGCGCCGGCTGGCCGCGGAGGCGGCGCGGGCCGGGGTGGCGGTCGAGTTCACCCCGGGCGTGACGGTGGTCCCGCCCGGCTCGATCCACCCGGTCGGCGGGAACCACTACCGGGTGTTCACTCCCTATCACCGCGCCTGGCAGCGGGTGAAATGGCGGCCGCTCGAGCCGGTGCCGGAGGCGGTTCCGGTTCCGTCCGGGCTGCGGGTCGGCGAGCTTCCGGCGTCCGACGATCTGGTTCCAGGCGAGCGCTCGCCGAAGTTGCCTTCCGGCGGTGAGTCGGCCGGTCGGCGGCTTCTGGACAACGTCGTAAGACGGGTTGCTGCCGGTGAGCCGGATCACGACGATCTGGCCGGGGATCGGACGAGCCGGCTGAGCCCGTACCTGCATCTGGGTTGTGTGTCGCCGCTCGCGGCGGCCCGGCGGTTGTCGGGCCGGGCACCAGGCCTGACTCGGCAGCTGGCCTGGCGCGACTTCCTGCATCAGGTCACCGCCGCGTTTCCGGCCATCGCGACCGCCGACTACCGGCCGCGAGCCGTCGCGTGGCGGCGTGATGACGACGCGCTCGCCGCGTGGCGGTCGGGCCGGACCGGCATCCCTATCGTCGACGCCGGGATGCGTCAGCTGTTGGCGGAGGGTTGGATGCACAACCGCGCCCGGCTCATCACCGCATCGTTCCTGACCAAGACCCTCGGATTGGACTGGCGGCACGGTGCCGCGCACTTCTTCCGCTGGCTGGTGGACGGCGACGTGGCCAACAACGCCGGCAACTGGCAATGGGTCGCCGGAACCGGAAACGACACCCGTCCGAACCGAGTCTTGAACCCGATCCGGCAGGCGCACCGGTTCGATCCCGATGGTGAGTACGTCCGCCGCCACGTGCCGGAGTTGGCCGCAGTGGCCGGCCGGGCGGTGCATGAGCCGTGGCGCCTGGGTGCGGCTGAGCGGGCCGGCCTTGACTACCCAACGCCGCTGCTCGATCGGTTCGGCTCGCATCAGCACGAGTAGGTGAGCAGATTCACGGACGGAGCGCGCCTCAACAAGATGGGTGGGGAGGCAGACAACCGGCTCTCATGACAGCTTGACCGATGCGAGTGGCGTCACGCGGAGTCCGTTGCGGTTGCGGGGATCGACCTGGTGAGGGCATCGAGGATGACAGTGAGCCCGACCTCGAACTCGCTACCGAAATCGTAGCCGGGTTGGAGAATGAACTCGGTCGCCATCTCGAAGAGGTAGGGGTACTCGTCGGCGGATGCACGAGGCGCCTCTTCGGCAACCTCCGTGCCGGTCTTCGCGTCGTTGAAAGGCAGAGACGCCTCCTGAAGGGCGAATCCGTACACGTAGCTGTCGAGCAGGGCGTAGGCGTGGGCGGTCATCTCCACCGAGAAACCCGCCTGGCGCAGGGTGCCGATGAACGCGTCGTGGTGTTTCAGCGTGGCAGGGCCAGGGGAGGTTCGCGATTCCATGAGCCCGATCGCCCAGGGGTGGCGGCTGAGCACACGGCGGGCCGAGATGGCCCGCCGACGTATCTGCGACCGCCAATCACCGTCGGTCGACGGCAGTTCGATCTCGCCAAAGACAAGATCGACGATGCCGTCGAGGATCTCGTCTTTGTTGGCGACGTAGTGGTAGACCGACATTGGTTTGACGCCGAGTTCGTGAGCGAGCGACCGGATAGTCAGCGATCCGACTCCCCGGGCGTCGGCGACCGCGACGGCGGCGCGTAACACCCGCTCACGGCTCAGCGGAGCGCGTTGGTCCGGACGTTTGCTGAGTGCTGACATTGTTGCTCCCATGCCATGATGGCGCCTTCGTACTTAGTACGGTAGGCTCCTTGTCAAACGCGATAGCGGCAGGCCGTCCGTTGCGCACTCGCCTACTCGCGCGGGCGCACACTACGTCGTCAGGCCGCTGCACGTACGCGATCAACATTTTTGGGTGGGGCGGAGGCACAGCACCTCCCCGAACAGAGCGGCGCGAGAGCCGTCACCTTCATTCCTGAATCCCAAGGAGGGGCGCCATGTCTCTCGTCACCCGATATCCCACCCAAGTCGACTTCCGCGGCGAGCAGCAGATCGCGCGCTGGCGACCGCTCGTGCAATGGCTGCTCGCAATTCCGCAGTTGTTGATCGCCGGCACCTTGAGCATCGTTCGCGGGGCGTTGACACTCATCGCCTTCTTCACCGTACTGTTCACCAGGCAAATCCCTCGTCCGATCTTCGACGCGATCGCCATGACCTTTCGCTATGAATGGCGCGCTACGAGCTACGCGCTGTTCCTGCATGAGGACTACCCGCCCTTCGACTTCCAGCCCAACGCGGACGACGACGGCCTCGATCCGCACACCGTCGTTACCTTCACCTACCCCGAGCAGATGTCGCGCTGGCAGCCGCTGGTCAAGTGGCTACTCGCCGTCCCGCACTACCTGGTGCTCGTTGCGCTGGGCATCGCGGCGATGGTCGTCGTGATCGCCGGGTTCTTCGCCGTACTGATCACCGGCGAATATCCGCAGGGGCTTCGCGATTTCCTGGTCGGTGTCTATCGCTACAACGTACGCGTCCAGGGCTACGCCGGTCTGCTCACCGACCAGTACCCGCCGTTCAGCCTGCACGCCGGATAACGCAGAAGGAACACCGTGGAACACCTCCACAGCGGGCCGATGGCCGGCCGGACAGTGCTGGTCACCGGTGCCAGCAGTGGCATCGGCCGGGCGACCGCCCTGGGCCTAGCCGCGAGGGGTGCGCACCTCGCGATCACCGGCCGCGACGCAAGGCGCACCGAGGATGCGGCCGCCGAGATCCGCGCTGCCGGTGGCGGCCAGGTGGACGTCTTCGTTGCGGATCTGTCCTCCCAATCGGAGATCCGGCGGCTCGCTGATGAGCTACTCGGTAGCCTTCCAAGGATCGATGTGCTGGTTAACAACGTCGGGGGATACTGGAACAGCCGGCACATCACCGCTGATGGGCTGGAGCACACCTTCGCTCTCAACCACCTCGCGCCGTTCCTGCTCACCGCCCTGCTCCTCGGCCGGCTGAAACAGAGCGCGCCGGCTCGCGTGGTGACGGTCGCCTCCAACGTGCACGCCAGTGGGCGAATCGAGTTCGACGACCTGCAGGGCTCCCAGTCCTACTCCGGCGGAAGGGCCTACAACCAGTCCAAGCTGGCAAACGTCCTGTTCAGCTATGAACTGGCCAGGAGGCTGGCGGCCACGTCCGTGACCGCCAACGCATTGCATCCAGGCCTGGTGCGCACGTCCTTCGGAGCCGAGGACCCCGCCGGTAGTCAGCGGCTGTTCACTCCTCTCCTCCGGCCCTTCATGAAGGCCCCGGCCAAGGGTGCCGCCACGTCAATCCACCTGGCTTCCGCTCCCGATCTAGAGCGGGTGACAGGCCGCTACTTCGCCAACAGCAGGGCCAAGAGATCAGCCAAGCACAGCTACGACGAGGCAGCCGCGGCACAGCTCTGGCAGGTCAGCGCCGAACTGGTCAGCGTTTCCGCGGCTGGTTGAACCGGCTCGGGGAACTCCGGGCGGCCCGCGGGGCGCGTGTCACGCAGTTGGGGTAAGCCGTCAGCGGGGGATCGTGGCTTGGACGATGGTGCCGCGTCCGTCTGGTCCGGTGCTGATGGCGAGTTCGCTGGTGAGGTTGCGGCAGATCCACAGTCCGCGGCCGTCACTGGAAATGGGGTTCGGCAGGGACGTGCCTGCGGTCGGGTCTTTGATGCCGGGGCCTTGATCGCTGACTTCGCAGAAGAGGGTGTCCTCATGCCGCCAGAGGAAAAGGCGGCCGCGGCCGCCGCCGTGCCGGATGGCGTTGATGGCGAGCTCTCCGGCGACGATGATCAGTCGCTCGAGCTGGTCGTCGTTGGCGCCGAGCCGGTCGGCGTGCGCGGCGACGGTCCGGCGCAGCATGTGGAGGCTGTTGATGTCGAACGCCTGATCGAGGTCAACCGAATCTGGCCGTGACAGAGCCGCCCGCCGCGGTTGGGGAGGGCGTGCGGCCGTCTCACCGCTGCTCATGGCTGACTTGTACCCGCAGATTCGGTGCGGTACCCGCGCCGACGAGATCGAGAACCGTCGCCACGATCCGCTGACATTTGACGGTCATCCGTCGTGAGCGGGGTAGCCGCATGGCGGCGGCGACGATCACCCCGGCGCATGCGCCGTCGATGTAGTCCAGCCGAGTGAGGTTGACGTTCGGGTTTCGATCCAGGCGGAGGGACTCGCTGAGCGCCTGCTCCAGGACGTCGCGCTGACGGTAGTCCAGTTGCCCGGCAATCCGAATCCCGGGCTGGCTGTACTGGCGGCAGATGCGCAGGAGCGGGTGCTCGTAGTAGACCTGCGCGGCGACCGTCTTCGGGTGGGCTTTGGCCGCGAAAGCGAGCGTGACCGCGTCGAACCGCTCTCTGTCGTACTGGCAGATCAGGCACAGCCGGCCATCGGCGAACAAGTCGGCAAGCTTGGTTTCGAACGCGATGAGCTCATCGACCCCGCCGACCGGCCGGGTGGCCCAGGCCATGTCCGCCGTGATCCGCAGCCCTGGATAGCCCTCCTTGGCAGCCGCATCGAGCTCGTCGGAGAGCACGTCCACCATCGCGGCGGCTGTGGTGGCGCCGGTGCCCAGCAGCGAGTCCGACACCGGTGACAGCCGCAACTGGCCACGGCGCATGGCAGCGCCGGGCCTTACCGACCTGTCCGCCAGCTGCACCGCCAGGCCATCGGGGTCGATGGCATCGGTCCAGCACACGACTTTGTGCCCGGCCCGTAGCCCGTCGCGCACGAACGCCGCGACCAGGTCAAGCCGCTCATCGCCGTCCGTGAACGTAAGACACGCATGATCGCCCGGCCCCACCACATCGGTGACGTTCGGAACCGTCATCACGCCGTCCAGACTGCTCGAAGGTGTATTACCGCGAGGACATCCTGCGTCAGCGTACTGGCATCTCGCCAGCGTGGACGGCATGAGACAACGCGATCTTTGATCAGTGATGCCCCGATTGAACGGTGCGCAGCGAGAACCGGGCAACCGGCCCTGCGTCGCGCGGTCGTCTGCGGCGTGTCGGTCGATGCGACCTCGATGCCGGGGTGCTGCCGGACATGACGTGCGGCGGTTTGCTCTGTGATCAAGCGGGTAGCAGCAGACGGGAGGAAACCATGCGTATCGGAAGCACAATCGTCGCAATCTGGTTACTCATCGGTCTGCTCGCCGCCTGGCAGCGTGACTACTTCGACGGCGGTGACGACCCCGACTGCGAGCGGGCCAGCACCATCGCGGTGACCATCATCGCGGGACCGCTCAACTATGTCGGCGTGAACCCCAAGGTCGAGGAGTGCGGCCTACCCGAGCCGTCGGAGTAGCCAGTCGCGGCCATTGATCTGGCCCGACGCTGTTCAGTGGGTGGGGACCGGAGCGTCGAGGTGATGATGGCCGGTCGGCTGAATCCAACGGATGCGCTGCTGGCCGAACCCGGCCGCGTGCACGCCGTCGTGCCCGACCGGTCGCCGGCACCGGTACACGAGGGAATGCAGGTCACGGCAGGAATCCTGGAAGCTCGTGTAGGCGAACTCGAGATCCAGACGGTCGTCGTCGGCCACGGGTACCTCCTACCCAGAACCGGGGGACACGCCCTGGCACGACACCGTTGTCCTGAAGGAACGTGCGCTCGAATAGCGCAATTATGACCCGTCCGCTGTGGGCGGCGTTGAGCAACACGCCGCCACGCCCAGTCTCGAGCCAACCCACCCGGCCGGACCAGGTGGATTGGCTCGAAGATCGGGAGTGGATTGCTAATTACTTGGCGAGCATGCCGTGCGGGTCGAGCACGTACTTGCGCGCCGCGCCCTTGTCGAATTCCGCGTATCCCTCCGGCGCCTTGTCGAGCGGAATGACGGTGGCGTTGACGTTGCGGGCGATCTGCACCCGGTCATGCAGGATGGCCATCATCAGTTGCCGGTGGTAACGCATGACGGGGCACTGTCCGGTGGTGAACGACAGCGACTTCGCCCAGCCCAGGCCGAGGCGCAGGGAGAGTGAACCGATCTTGGCGGCCTCGTCCACGCCGCCCGGGTCGCCGGTGACGTAGAGCCCGGGGATGCCGATCGCGCCCCCGGCCCGCGTTACCTCCATGGCGGTGTTCAGCACCGTCGCCGGCCGCTCCTCCTGGGCGTTCGCACCGTGACCCCGCGCCTCGAATCCGACCGCGTCGACCGCACAGTCGACTTCGGGCTCACCGAGGATCTGCTCGATCTGATCCACCGGATTGCCCTTTGAGACATCGATGGTCTCGCAGCCGAACGAGCGCGCCTGCGCCAGCCGTTCCGGCTGCAGGTCCGCGACGATGACGACGGCCGCGCCCAGTAGAAACGCCGAGGTCGCAGCGGCCAGGCCGACTGGGCCGGCACCGGCGATGTAGACCGTTGAGCCCGGTTGCGCACCGGCGGTGTAGGCCCCGTGGAATCCGGTGGGGAATATGTCGCTGAGCATGGCCAGGTCGCGGATCTTGGCCATCGCCTGGTCGCGGTCGGGGAAGCGCAGCAGGTTCCAGTCGGCGTACGGCACCATGACGTACTCCGCTTGTCCACCGACCCAGCCGCCCATGTCCACGTAGCCGTACGCGGATCCCGGGCGGTCGGGGTTGACGTTCAGGCAGATGTCGGTGTTGCCCTGTTTGCAGTTGCGGCACCTGCCACAGGCGATGTTGAACGGCACCGACACCAGGTCGCCGGTCTTGATGTACTCGACGTCCCGACCGGTTTCCACCACCTCGCCGGTGATCTCGTGACCCAGGGCAAGCCCGGTGGGAGCAGTGGTGCGGCCCCGCACCATGTGCTGGTCGCTGCCGCAGATGTTCGTCGCGACAACCTTGAGAATGGCGCCATGGTGCAGTTGGCGGCCCACGTTCGCCGGATTGACTCCGGGGCCGTCCTTGAGTTCGAAGGTCGGGTAGTCGACATTCTCTACTTCGACATGGCCCGGACCACGGTAGATGACTGCTCTGTTGTCAGGCACGACGCTGCTCCTTTCGCAGTGCAAATTGTTTGCATTAAATGTTCATGAGAAGGCAGGGGAGTGAACGATTAGCTTTCTGATCAATCACCGTCCTCCCGTTTGGGGCATGTGGAAATGCTCAACGGCATTTCCCGCGCGGCGTCTTCAGCCTCTGGTGGCGGTCGCATCGCGCAAGCAGGGAAGCCAATGTGGCCCGCGTACAGGCCCCTGGCCAGCAGTGTCGTGGCGCCGAGCGGTACCCGCTGCTTCGAGCCTAAGACGGGCATCAGCCGAATACAATCGGATTGCCGGACCAATTTCGGGTTAGCGTTAATGTAGAATGTCGATCAATTGATATCGGCTCAGATGATCGAGAAAGTCAGCGCAAATATCCGCGATCATGCCGACATTTCAACCAGTTACGGGTATTGACGGCGGCAAGCGCAAGCCGGCCGGTTCCGGGTGCCGCTAGGATCAGCCAGGCAGCTGAACGCCCAGCAGACAGATGTCGTCCTCTGGAGCCGTTTCGAGCGCAAGGGTCAGCGCCGCGTCGCACAACTCGCCGACGTTCAGTGCCGGCTTGCTCAGTAGTTCCCGCAGTTCGGTCAGGCCCTCGTCCAGGTCGCGGTCGCGCCGTTCGATGAGGCCGTCCGTGTACATGAGGAGCGAGGCGCCAGGTTCGAGCCGCACGGCGCTCTCGCCTCGGCTGCCGGCGGGGAGTCCGACGCCGATCGGGGCCGACAGGCCGCCGGACAAGTACGAGGCCGACCTTCCGTTCTGCGCGACCAGCGGGGGTGGGTGCCCGGCGTTGGCGTAGCGGAGTCGACCGCCGGGTTCGGCGATGGCGTAGATCGCGGTCGCTATCCGCTCCCCGGTGATGGTCGGCAACAACTGGTCGGCGCGCTCGAGGACCTTGCTCGGCGAGTGGCCCTCGGTAGCGAACGCGCGCAGGGCGACTCGCAGCTGTCCCATGAACGCGGCCGCCGCAAGTCCATGGCCCATGACGTCGCCGATCACGAAGCCGACTCGTTCGTTCGCCAGCTCGATCACGTCGAACCAGTCGCCACCGACGCCGGTGCGCGCACCGCTAGGGCGGTAGCGGACCTGCACTTCGATGCCGTCGAGGGTGGGCACACTCGCCGGTAGCAGGCTGCTTTGTAGCGTGAGGGCGGCCTGGTGCTCGTGCTCGTAAACGAGCGCGTTGCGCACCGAGGTAGCGGACAGCCGCGCGAACTGGGCCAGCAATGCCTCTTCGAACGCGGTGAACGACCGGTCCCTCCATACGCTTATGAGGCCGGCGCCGTCGGCGTCGTCGGTCTCCGGCTCGAGCCTGGCCGCCAGCCAGTGGAGCGGCGTCGGCACGTTCCACACACCGCGCACGGTTCGAGTGGAAGAGGGCACATCGGTGGGCAGGACTGCGGACGAGGGCCGCGCCGCGCCGGCCGTGGCGGTCTGGGGACCGAGCCGGATATGGACGCCGTCGGCTTCCAGAAGGTGGGCGGCATCCTCAGCGAGCAGGCGCAGCCGCTTGTCCACCGACTGCTCGACGCGCATTTCGGCGAACTGGTCCGCAAGCGCGTGCAGCCGCTGCACGTGCGCCTGCTCGACCGCAACTCGTTGCGCCGCCTCGACGAAGC
>Ga0299914_10003756_pt1 | contig 10794 bp, 10 predicted proteins | sample RVTome_10_FD_201361 | JGI IMG/M metagenome (GOLD analysis project Ga0299914, IMG submission 201361) | Soil microbial communities from uranium-contaminated site in the Upper Colorado River Basin, Wyoming, United States - RVT153D57 (version 2) ... | reverse complement strand
TCGCATCGTCCTCGAACAAATAGTAGGGAGTGAGGTCGGCACCGCCACCGAACCACCGATCGCCGTTGTCCGTCTCGAAATACCTGACATTTGCGTGGAATGTCGGCGCAAAAGGATTGGACGGGTGGACAATTATCGACACTCCCGTCGCGTAGAACTCCGAGCTTCCGGCGGCCACGCTCTCTGAAAGCCCTGACGGCGTGGAACCAAATACTGCTGAGAAATTCACGGCTGCCTTTTCGATGTGGCCGGGTCCGGTGAGGATGCGGGTGACCCCACCGCCGCCGCCGGGCCGGTCCCATCGGTCCGTACCGAACGTCGACTGCCCATCGAGGGCCTCAAGGAGGCTGCAGAAGTGATCCTGGATAACCCGGTACGAGCCTTCGATCTCGGACCGGTTCATCCCGAGGCCGCCCTTTCGACCAATCCCGTGACGGCGGAAACCCACACGGGCTCTGCGTTAACGCACGGGATCAACAAAAAGTCCTCCCCTCCCATTCCTTCCCACTGTTCGCGCAGCCGGATCCCGATCTCCTCGAGGGTCTCGAGGCAGTCTGCTGTGAACGACGGTGTGAGCACCGCGAGTCGGCGGACCCCTGAGGCGTAGAGCGCGCCAAGCTCGACGTCTGTATACGGTTCGATCCATTTCTGACCCGCAAGACGCGACTGGAACGTAGTCGAGTAACGACCAGGGATGAGCTCCAACTCGGTCGCCAATGCCCTGCTGGTGGCGAAACACTGTGCCCGGTAGCAATATCGGTTCGTTTGAACGATCCTGTCGCAACAGGATTCGCTGGAGAGGCACCACTGTCCGCTCGGATCGCTTTTTCTGATCTGTTTCTCCGGGAGACCGTGGTAGCTGAGGATGACGTGATCTGGTTGGAACGACTCAAGATGGGGCCGAGCCACCGTCGCAACCGAGCCGATGAATCCGGGATCGTCGAAGAAGTCACCGACTGTCACCAAGCCAGGGACGTTCCAGCGCTCACCGATAACCCGGAGTGCCTCCTCCAGGGCTGACCCGGTCGAAGCCGAAGCGTACTGCGGGAACACCGGCAGGACGATGATTCGCTCACAGCCCGCAGCAACCAATTCCTCGACTGCGAGATCGATCGGCGGGTTCTTGTACCGCATCCCGAACGTAACCCTGTAATCCTCGCCAAGTGCCTTCTGGACCTCTTGAGCCAGCGATCTGGTGTGGATCGCAAGCGGCGAGCCTTCTTTGGTCCAGATCTTCTCATATTGCTCGGCCGAGCGGCGGGGGCGGAATGGGAGGATCACCGCGTTGAGCAGGACGGCACGGGCGACGGAAGGGAGGTCGATAACACGCGGGTCGGAGAGGAACTCTCTGAGATAGGACCTCACATCGGACACTTTGGTCGAGTCTGGTGTTCCCAACTGAACCAGCAGCACACCAATGGGCTTGGTTTCAATCATGCCCGAAACGTTAAAGCAACCTCGTCCCGACACTCAGTCGGCTTAAGTCATGTTGGCGGGGTAACAGACATCTGGCGGGTACCTACATCACGCGACTCGCCTGAACGCTCCGCTGCCTCTTCGCACGACGGGAGAGTGAGCTCGAACATACTGGCCGACTCGTCGGCGCGGTAAATCAGGTCGCCGCCCATCAGGCGGGCCAGCTGCCGTGAGACGGTGAGCCCGAGACCGATCGACGCCGGCTGGGTCGGGGTGTCATGGGCCCGCTCATAGGGTTCGAAGATCCTCTCCCACTCCGTCTCGGGCAAACCCGGCCCGTTGTCCCTGATAGACAACACCGTCCGCCCACCAAGTTCTGTGGCCTCGACGATCACTTCGGGCCCGCCGTAGCGAACTGCGTTGGTCATGAGGTTCCTGATGATCTGTCGGGTGCGTGACGGATCGGCCCACACCTTCCCCGGTCCGCCTACAACATGGATAGTCCGGGCTCCGATCGAGCCGAGACCGGCAAGTGTTGCTTCCGCCTGTGACCGCAGATACACCTCTTGGCCCACGATCGAGATGGTCCCGATGTCGGCACGCGCCGAGACAAGAAGGTCCTCGACCATGTTCGCCATCTCCTGGCTTTGATCAGCGATCAACTCCAACATTCCAGTCAGCTCCTGGGGCTGGAAGCTATCGGCACTATCCCTTAGCTCCTCTGCAAACCCGAGAACGGCGGCCAGAGGGGTTCTGAGCTCATGAGAGACGCTGGCGACAAACCGATCCTTCGAGCGAACGAGTTCTTCGAGACGCCGTCTGGTGACATCTCTCTCCCAGTAGTTTCCCAACATCGGGGCCGCCACCTGGAGCATCCGAATTGCTTCCTCGCTCCACTGCGTGCGGCGGGTGATGTCCACGAAACCAACATTCCCTATCCAATTGTCACCGACGAAGATGGGAACGCTGAGCAACGAGCGACTCCAACCAGGCTCATCGCCCTCAGATGCCACGTGTTGGAAAGCCTCCCCTCTCGAGCTCGGTCCGTGCGCCATCGGGTATTTGGTCCAGGGAACGACGGCATGCTCCCAGGCGTCCTCGGAGTGTTCGGGCACACTGGTCGAGTTGACCACATGGAAACAGAGTCCATGCTCGGGATCGGTCACATTCACGGTGAGGTAGGCGCGCTCCGACCCGATGGCCTCTCTCAGTGTTTCGAGCGCGATATCGATGGCGCCTTCGCCCTTGCCGAGAAGGAGTGCGCGCGAGCATGAAGCGAGGGCGTGCTCGAAATCAAGGAGCCGCTGGTTCTCTTCCAGGGCGGCTGCAAGCTGGTCTTCCACGACTCGCCGCGGCGCAATATCGGAGATGGTCACAATCACCCTCGACAGATCGGCCATTCCTCGAACGGTCGGAACCGACCAATGGAGCACCGCTTCGAGGGGCGCGCCTTCGATGGTCAAACCCCCCAGGTCGAGAGCAACCTCGTTCCGGCCCTCCCAGATCGCAGCGAATTGCGCGATAAACGGTTCCAGCTCACTATCACTTCTATAAATGGTCTCGAGAGACCTGTAGAGCTCTTCCTCGGACTCTGCCCCGATCATCCGGACCGCTGCGGGGTTGGCCCGCCGGATCTTGATCAGCGAAATCAACTCACGGACCTCATTGGGCCGCCCCCTCAGATAACCCGTCAAGTCAGTTATCCCTTGATGACGGAGCTCGCCCAGTGCAGAAGCCACGGCGGAGAAGTCCTCCTTGAGTGTGGCCACCGGCGAGGAATCAAAGAGAAGTCGATGGCTGTGCTGTTCGTGGATCATCAGGTCGCTGGCCGTACTCACGAGCCGCCACGCCACCCAGCCGACACCGCCAAGCAACATCGCGGCGATGAAGGTTTCCATGACCGTTGGCTCGGGGATGAGCCATCGAAGAGACACCGCCGCCAAGAAGCCGTTCCACACTGCGAACCGAGCTGCCCACTTCTTGGTGAGCATCAGTACCCCAATGACGATAAGCATGGTGAATGCGGGATAGACGACGAGGCCGACTGCACGATCGACGAGAGGAATCACAACGGCAAGTCCGGATGAGGCGACGACGAGGAAAACCGCGAGCTCGCTCCTGCCTCCCAGCCTCTGAAAGACAGCGATACCCGCTAGAGCCGCAACCAGCAAGCCAAAGGCGAGAAGGTCGACACGCCAAGTGAGAGCGGCAGCGGACAGCACCGCGAGCGCTATGCCTCCTCCGGCTCGGATCGCAACCCCGATAAGCGTATCAGCCATCCTGGTGCGGACTGTCATGGCCGCCGCAGCTATCTCAGGCAGGGCAAAGCCCCCTTCCACCCGAAGAGGCCCGAGCAACAGAGAGCAGTTGGGGGCGGTCCGATTTCATCCCATATTCATCGGATCGAATGGCATGGTTCTGAAGCGAGGGACCCGAGATGGATCAATGCCGGGGAAAGCAGCCACCTACCCATGCACCCCACGGCCACAGGCCGGCCTTGAAAGCATTCAGTCCGACCCTCGGGCCGAGCATAAACGTGGAGAGGGGACGGGCGCCCGCGCCCGTCCCCTCTCATCCCCCATCCGGGTGTTCTACTGGCCGATCTTGAGCACGGTCGCCTCTTCGGAGCCGAGCCACCAGCTGACCTCGAAGTTGAGAGCCATCGCGTTTGCCGGCTGGACGGCGTACGGAGTGATGGTTCCGAGGATCACGTTCAGGCCGGGTGCAAGATTGGCCTCGGCGGGCAGAGTCAGCCTGGGGTGCAGGGACTCGAGCGTGACCTTTACCGACTCGTCCTCGTTGTTCCAGATCTTGATCGGGGCCACGGGCGTCAGGTGTGGCACGACAACCTGGTCCTGGACATCGATGTCCGGACTTGGCGGGGGCAGGACGATGACGGCCTCCTTTGTACCGGTGACTTTGACCGTCTCCGATCCAGCAGACGACTTCACCACGAACTCCATTTCGTATGCCCCGAAGGCAAGCCCGGAAGTGTCCACGGTCAGCCCGATCTCAACTGAGTCGCCGCCACCGATAATCGCCGGAACATCGTCGAAGCTAAGGGTCGCGGGGCCACTGACGGAATCGATGTCCAGATCTTCGTCCCCGAGATTGTGAATGGTGAAAGATCCTTCATCTCCGTTGCCCACATCGACCGTGTCGTCCACGGCAAGCTCGGCGGGATCCGGATCTGGCTTGGGTTCAGGCTCCGGCTTCGGAGCAGGCTCCTCACTACCTTTGCCATCATCAGCCTGAGCAGGCGTCTCCTTGTCTGTTTCTTCCCCGTTGTCCTCCGAGAAGTCGACCTCGAAAGGTTCTGTATCAGTTCCAGCGGCTTCGGACGCTTCTTCGTCGAAATCGCCCGCAGAGGCGTTGGTGGTGGTTGTGTCGACGGCCAGGGCGGTTTCGCCCCCACCGCTCAGCGCATAACCACCTGCCATACCCGCAGCAAGTGCCATGGCGGCGAACCCCGCCAAAAGGCCGTATCGACGGGCAGGCTTCTCGAACGAGGCTGCCGTGTCTTCTGCATCGGGAGTGTTGTTGGTTTCCATGAGGTCTCCTCCTTGAGTCCTTCAGCCCGGCTTGTCCGGACACAAGAGAGATGGGCGACTCACACAGGACTTACACCCCAACACAAAAAAGCGGACTCCCTCCCTGGGGAGGCAGTGGGTCTAGGTCGAACTCGACGCGGTGCCGGCAACATAGGAGCCTGTTGAATAATGCATGTCACCCATCTTGACGACCATGTATCACCACTCGCTGCGTTCTCGGCCCCGCCATTCCAACCCGAGGAGTGACGAAACCTCGGCCTTGCGATTAGCGCGCCTGGCCGCCAATCTGGGCAACGGCATCATCCAACAGACTCCTGTAATTGAGATGCGTTACCAGGGGCGAGTGGATCGCTTCGACGATCTCCACCGGCAAGACTCCCGCATCGATCCCTTCGAAGAGTCTCGTTCCTGCGCCGAATAGCACCGGCGCCAGCTCGATCGAGAACTCATCAACGAGCCCCTCGCGCAGATATTGTTGGATGACATCAGCTCCTCCGGCGATGCGGATGTCCCTGCCAGAAGCAACTTCGCGGGCCCGGCCCAGTGCGTCTGCGATGCCGCCATTCACGAAGAAGAAGGTGGTTCCGCCCGGCCGCTCCCATGGCTCTCGCTCCTCGTGAGTGACCACGAATACCGGGGTGTGGAATGGCGCTTCCTCGGGCCAGAAGCGTTCACCGCCGTCGAACATCCGTTTTCCCATGATGCTCACCCCCGTCCGGCTGAACGTCTCCTCGAGCATCGCGTTGTCGCCACCGGTCTGGCCCCCCTCGCCGAGCTTCAGGTTCTCGCGGAGGAACTGCTGTTCGAAAGCCCAATTCTGAAGCTCCATCCAAAGGCTCATCCAATTCTTATATCCCGGGTCGTCGGCATGGGTGAGGTCCATTCCTTCAGGCGCGATAAAACCATCTAGGGACATCCCCACGCTGAAAAACACTTTCTCCATATCAGGACGCTCCCTCCGAAGTCTGCCCGGTCTGTGTGGTCACATAAGTTGCAAGCGCGCCGAGAGTCTGCATCGCGGCGTCGATCGCGTGGTACTCCTCAACCACTCTGTCCCGCTGCTCCTTGGTGTCGAACACGGACCGCAGAGTGACCAGTGTCTGCTCTCCCTGCTCGACGAGTGTCAATGTGGATACGAAGGCCCCGGGATCGTCTTCGGTGGCGCCGTGCAGTAAGACCAAACGTTCTGGAGGATCGATCTCGATCCATTTGACCCAATTCGGATAGTCAGTCCCGTCGGGCCCGTGCATCGTGAAGTCCCAAATGCCGCCCCGCCGGAACTCGAACGAATGTGTTGTCGTGCTAAATCCATCGGGCCCCCACCAGCGGTCGAGGTGCCTGGCGTCGGAGCATGCCTCGAAGACGAGTAGCCGTGGTCCCTCTATGGCGCGCGACACAACTATCTCGCGCTCAGCCTCGTCTCTCTGGTCAACTGGCGTTTTCATCTGACGGATGCTCCATTCCAAGTTCCCTGACGTATTCATTCAGACGATCAAAGCTCTGACTCCAGAACTGCTCGAAGCCACCCACCCACTCGTGGATTGGCATCAGCCCGCGCGCATCCAGGGTGTAGAGCCGTTGCTTGCCCTCCTGGCGGGCGTGAACGAGTCCAACCTCACGCAAGACACGAAGATGCTTGGAAGCGTTGGGCTGGGTGATTCCAAGTGCCGCGGCGACTCCCGCGACCGGCTGCTCGGCATCCCGAAGCAACCAGAGAATGGTTCGTCTCTGGGGCTCGGCGATTGCATTGAACGCATCCGATGTGGTGGCAGCTCTTGCCATCTGGCCATCATATGCCTATATAGGCAAATGTCAAGACAGGCCGCGTATCGTTGTCAGCTGGCCCCGGCACGGGCAGCTTGGGGGGCCGCCTCGATGCTGTCGGGTCTATGGGAGACGTGGTTCAGCCGCGCCGGAGCCAACGTGACAGGGACCTCCGGGGTCTTTTGTCCCGGAGGGAAAGGTCTCCTAGCCGAGCTGACCCCTGATTTCGCCTCCAGGATGATCCACGGTGTGGACATTGACATAGGCATTACCGCTTCTTATCGCCTCCGCCAATGCCGACAACGGCTGACCAGCGAGAGGACCGACCAGGTCGGCCTCGGTGATGGTGCCTCTTGCGAGAACTCCGTCAGCCGTCACCCCGCCCTCAACGAATCCGAAGAGAAACGCAACTACTGGGCCATTCTCCCCCGGCGCGCCGAGATGGATGTGGGCTTGGGTGACCTCATCGATGTTCCCGGCCGCCAACTTGTACCGGATGCCGTCCCGGGAGAGGTTGACAATTGCCACACCCTCACCCTCGCTCTCCACTGCCGGAACCTCGTTCGCGCCGCTCAACTCCGCCGTGAACTGCTTGCTCATTTCTCTATCGGCAAGGGCTGGCGCTGCAGAGAACGCCAGCAATGCCAGGACTGTGACGAGCACTGTAATTCGTCTCAATGTCGTTCCTTTCTTTGACATCGCGAGTTACCCGTCAATACGCAACAAATAAACCAACGGTTCGCATTGTTTGCCCACGGGCTGAAGACGGTTTCCGGAAAGGCTCCGCGACAGCGGTACGATTTTGCCGATGTCCACTCGCCGACGACTTACCCTCACCCTCTTCGGCGGGGCGGCCCTCGGGACCACGGGTTACATCGCAGCAGCGACGGTCGCTGGACTGGCCGTCGAGGAGATCACCGGACGGGCAACCTTCGCCGGTCTTCCCGGCGCAGTGGCAATCGCTGGGACTGCGCTGGGCACCTCTCTTCTCACCCTCCGGGTTGCCGAGCGGGGACGTCGACCCGGCTTGGTAGCGGGCTATGCCTTCGGTGCAGTCGGGGCCGGGGTAGCCGTGGCCGCGGTTGTGAACTCATCACTCACGCTACTGCTCGCAGGTATGGCCATTCTTGGCCTCGGGAATGCCTCAAACCAGCTTGCCCGTTACACCGGTGCGGAGTTGTTCCCGGCCGACCGGAGAGCGTCAGCACTCAGTCTCATCGTATGGGCTGGCACCATCGGGTCCGTCCTGGGGCCCGTCCTTCTCGAGCCTGGCGGAGCCCTGAGCACCGACAGGGGCTTCTCCGAACTCGCCGGCGGCTTTATCGTCACCTTCGGTTTCATGCTGGTGGCAGCCGTGCTGTACTCGGTGGCGCTCAGGCCCGATCCTGCGGCACTGAGTTTCGACGGGCCGGTTGCCATCGGAAAGGCGTCATTTGGTGACGCCTTCAGTCAGCCTCACGTCAAGGTTGCCCTTGCCGCCATGGTTTCAGGCCAGGTGGTCATGGTGCTCATCATGGTCGCCACACCCCTCCACATCCGGCAGCATGGCTTCGACCTGGGGGTCGTTGGCATGGTCATGAGCGCCCACACGCTGGGCATGTTCGCATTCTCGCCGCTCACAGGTCGCCTCGCCGACCGGATCGGTCGCTACCGAACCATCCTCATCGGTCTCGCCATTCTCGGGCTTGCAGCCATCCTTGCCGCGGCAGCGCCATCCACCTCGACGCCGGTTCTGGTAGTAGCGCTTTTCTTGCTTGGGCTGGGCTGGAACCTCGGGTTTGTTGCCGGGTCCGCTCTCCTCACAGTTGGCTTTGGACCCGACCTTCGCGCTCGCCTCCAGGGCCGCGCCGACTCCATCACCTGGTTATCGAGCGCGATCGCCAGCGTCGTCTCTGGACTTGTCTTCGAGATGAACGATTACCGCTTCCTCTCGCTTGCTGGTCTAGTCCTGCTGGTCGTTCCGCTGGTCATCGTCAACCGAAATCGCGCGGCGTTGGCGCTCGCGGGCGCAGCGGGCTGACCTTCAAGCGTTACACACGGCAGCCAACCTGGCGAGAACATCACGCCAACCCTGCTTGAGGTCACCCCCGTCGCCGGCCGCATCGTCGAGTTCGTGGGTGACAGAGACCAGCGTGCCGCCCGCGATCGGGACAAACCGGACCCAGACCTTCTCGGCGACCTCACTGACGCCATCATTCATCCAATTCCATGTCATCCCGATCTCCTCTCCGGCCTCAAGGCTGAGGATCTCACCGCGAACGCCGATACCGGCACCAGTGGATGAGATTTCGTAGCCGCCTCCGAGCCGAGCGTCGATGAGGTATCTGGTGTCGGAGATGTGCGGCCACCACCACGACGCGAGAGATTCAGCCGACAGCCAAAGATAGTATGCGGTGCCCGGCTCGCACGGAAGCTCCTGTTCGATCACCAGATCCATCAGAGTGCCCTACTTGAGACTGAATGGAGGGTAAAGATCCGTGACCAAGAGAGTTGCGTACGCCTGAACGCGGAGCCCCCATCTCCCGACACCAACTACGTAGTCGAAAAGGGCCCTTGGGTAGCGGCCAGTGAAGAGGATGGCGAACCAAGCGAGAACTATCGCAATGATGGCGCCCACTACGAGCACCACAAGTACCACATAGTGAGGGATCGCCAACAGCCACTTCACCAGTGGCAGGAATCGGTTTAGATCTCTTTCGACATCGGGGTAGTCGATCTCTAGGTGCACCGACTGCGTCTCAACAGTGGAGGGATAACGGTCTGTGAGTAGTCCCAGGTAGGATCCAACCCTTGTCGAGAATCGATTGAGCTCCAACGCGAAGTCGAACCACCACCGTGGGTACCGCTGCCTGAAAACGATCAGCAGCATCGTGGCCAGGAAGAGGCCAGCGACAATACCTCCCCCGGACTTAGTGACCCTCTCACCCGTCTCAGTTGCGACTGTTTCGTTCCCGGTAGCGGTCAGAAGGGACAGGATGAGGACGATGGGCACCGCCCAAATCAGACGGAAGAACGTCGTGAGCCGATCCAGCGTCTCGGGGTAGTCGATGTCCAGCCGTGCCGGATATGGGTTCGATGGTGTGGTCATTGTTGGCTACCTCTTGTGTAGTGACGTGGTTTTGGGTTCCGATTCAACGGGTGCATGACACTGCCCATACTTTGGGGACCACGATTCCTTCTTTCGTCTTTCATCACGATACGCTTTGGCGTCGGCGACGGCCTCATTGGATAGCTTCACTTGATCCACGTTCTTTGACTGCCTGGGGTCTAGACGCAGTCTCCAGGACCCTATGATCCGTCTTTCGAAAGCCCATCAGGTTGCCCAAGAGATACATCACCGAACAGAAGCGGTTGCCTTTCGCGTTTGCGTTTCGCTCGCTACGCGTGCGCGGCTACACAACTGAGGACTTTCGGGCCGATCTCGGCGCCGGGGCAACCCTTGGAGTGGTCGCCCTTCCCCTCTCCATGGCGCTCGCCATCGCATCGGGGGCCCCACCTCAACACGGCCTGTTCACCGCCATCGTCGGCGGCATTGTCATCGCCCTTGCCGGCGGCACGATGCACTCGGTCTCGGGTCCCACAGCCGCATTCGTAATTCTTCTCGCGCCGATCACCGCACAGTACGGATTGTCGGGTCTGCTCATGGCATCGCTGATGGCGGGCGTGGTCCTGGTTGCCATGGGACTCTTTCGATTGGGTCGGCTCATCCAATTCATCCCGTATCCAGTCACCACCGGATTCACCGCAGGGATCGCGATCGTGATCGCCGTGCTCCAGTTGGGCGATCTGGTCGGGCTTGGCTCTCTCGAAGGCGAACACATCTGGGACCGTATCGCCGATTTCGCCTCCCGCTTGGAGACCGCACGCTGGCCCGACCTCGCGGTGGGTGCGATCACCCTGGCGACGATGATCTGGTTGCCGAAGTTGACCAGACGTATTCCTGCCCCTCTGGTCGCGTTGGTCCTGGCGGCGGTCGTCGGCGTTGCTTTTACTCGACTCGGGCAGGATGTGGCCACGATCGACACCCGGTTTGGTGGCATACCGGCCGTGCCCCCACTTCCTC
>Ga0299914_10003755_pt1 | contig 10795 bp, 10 predicted proteins | sample RVTome_10_FD_201361 | JGI IMG/M metagenome (GOLD analysis project Ga0299914, IMG submission 201361) | Soil microbial communities from uranium-contaminated site in the Upper Colorado River Basin, Wyoming, United States - RVT153D57 (version 2) ... | reverse complement strand
GGCGACCACGTCGGCGAAGAGGCGCCACTCGCTGCGGGCCTCCCCCACCTGCCGGGGGATCTCGGGGCTGAAGATGATCCTTCGCTCGGTGGTGGTCTCCGTGCCGCCGCCCTCCTGCTCGTACCGCGTCGCCGCCGGAAGTAAGACCACTGCCTCGGAAGCGTCGATGAACATCTGATCGGTCAGAATGATGTCCTGATGGACGCGGAGCGGCACGCGGCGCATCGCCTGCTCGACATAGTCCGGCTCGGGCAGCGTGCGCAGGAAGTTGCCGCCGACGCAGTAGAGCACGTCGAGCTCGCCCGCCGCCGCGGCATCGACCATCTGCACCGCGTCGAGCCCGCGCTCAGACGGCACGGGGAAGCCATAGTGCGCGCCAAGTTCCGCGGCCGTCTCTGTATTCACGGGCTTTCCGCCGGGAAACGCGGTGGCGTACGCGCCCATCTCGGCCCCGCCCTGCACGCCGCTGTGCCCGCGGATGGGCATGAGACCGGCGCCGGGCCGGCCGATGTTGCCCCGGGCCAGCGCCAGGTTGATGATCGCGGCCACGTTGTCGGAGCCGCGCTCGTGCTGGGTGATACCCATCGACCAGACGAGCACGGCCGAGCGGGCCGCGGTGTACATGCGCGCGAAGCGCTCCATGTCGTCACGTGACGCCCCGGAGCACCGTTCGAGATCGTCGAACGACTCACGCTCGAGCTCGGCGAGCAGCTCGTCGAAGCCGGTGGTGTGGTCGCGAACGAAGGCGCGATCGATCCCGCCGTCGCGGAGGAGCATCTTGAGCACGCCGTTGAGGAACGGGACGTCGCCGCCGGTGTGCACGGTGAAGAACTCGTCGGCCATGTGCGTCCCGAAGATCGCGCTCTCGACGTTGCTCGGCACCCAGTACCGCTCGAGGCCCGGCTCCCGCAGCGGGTTGACGACCGCGACCTGCGCGCCTCGCTTACGGGCGAGGAAGAGGTACTTCATGAACACCGGCTGGGCGTTGGCCACGTTCGAGCCGAAGAGCACGACGAGGTCGGTGTCCTCGACGACATCGCGGTAGGAAACGGTGGTCGCGCCCACCCCCGTGGCGCGCTTGAGGGTGCCGGTCGAGGGTGCGTGACAGACGCGCGCCGCGTTGTCGACGTTGGGGCTGCCCATGAAGCGCATCGCCTTCTGCGCCGAGTAGTAGACCTCGTTGGTGAGGCCGCGCGCAGTCAGGTAGAGCCCGATGTGGCTCGGATCGGTGGCACGGATCCTGGCCGCGACGAGATCGAGCGCTTCGTCCCACGTCACCCGGGTGAATCCGGGATCACCGCGGCGGCGGACCATCGGGTGCGCGAGCCGGCCGAGCAGACGGAGGTCGCGGCTCGCGAGCCGGCGGAGCGCGGTGACATTTCGGAGCTTGTCCGGGTCCAGCGCGCCCATCGTGTTGGTCTGGAGGAGATCGAGGCGCGTTGTGCACAAATGGACGCCGGTGATCGTCCAGTCACGGAAGCCGGCCACGCCGAGCGCGCAGCCGTCGCACACGCCGCGCCGAAGAATGCGCCAGGCGTACGGGAGGTTGCGGCGGTTCTTCCAGACCGTCCGCACCATCTCCTTGTAGTGGTTCGGCTTCTGCTCCCCGATCCCGTACGGCTTGTACCCGACCCGCAGATGGTGGCGCTGCCAAAAGTTCAGCTTGTCGGGCTTCGGCGTCGCGTTCCTGCTCATGCGGACATGTCGATGCGGTCGGCGCCGGAGTAGACGTTGAAACGGCCGTCCCGCAGAAACCCGACCACGGTCTGCTCGAATCGATTGGCGGCTTCGACCGCAAGGCTCGACGGCGCCGACACCGCGCACAGGATCGGGAAGCCCGCGATCGCCGCCTTCTGGACGATCTCGAAGCTGATCCGCCCGGAGACGAGCAGGATCTCGTCGCGCCGCGGCAAGGCGCCGTCGAGTGCGGCGTGCCCGATCAGCTTGTCGAGCGCGTTGTGGCGACCCACGTCCTCGCGGATCGCGAGCAGCTCCCCGTCGGAGTCGAACCGGGCGGCCGCGTGCAGCCCGCCGGTGGCGGCGAACGCCGCTTGGCGCGCCCGGAGACGATCGGGCAGGGCGGTCAGGATCGAACCCGCGACCCGGGGGCCCGCGGCGACCGGATCACAGCGCACGGCCACGTCGTCGAGCGTCGTCTTGCCGCAGAGCCCGCAGCTCGCGTTGGCGACGAAATTGCGTGCCCGCACCTCCACCGGGCGGCGGACCCCGACGGTGACGACGTTGTACTCCTGCGGGCCTTGACCGGAGAGGCAGTACGCCACCGATGCCAGATCCTGCGGCCCGTCGATCACGCCTTCGGTCAAACAGAACCCCACCGCGAGCTCGAAGTCCGAGCCGGGCGTGCGCATGGTGACCGCCAGCGGCACGGCCTCGGCGCCCGGCGCCTGGACGCGGATCTCCATCGGCTCTTCGGTGACGAGACGGTCCGGGCGTTCGAGTGCCCGCTCACCTTCGACCGCGTGGACACGAACGGCGGTGACCGGGGAGTTCACTCAACCGAGGGTACAGGCGGCCCGCCGTCGAGCCCGAGACGCTCGACGTCTTCGGGCGTGTCGAGGTCGTCGAGCGCGTGCGATGGCGCGACGGCGCGCCATTCCGCCGGGGCGACCTCGATGACCGGGCTCGAGCCCAACAACGCCTGCAGGGCGCGCTCGCCCTCGACGACGAGCTCCTCGGCGCGCCGCAACGCGGCCCGGCTGTACAAGGCGCACGTGGGCTGGCGCACTCCCCCGGCCACGGGCACGACGATGCCGTCCCCGGCGTCGGTGCCGGCGAGCAGCTCAAGGAGCGGGGGCTCGACGAACGGAAGGTCGACCGCGAGGAGGATCGCGGGCGCGTCAGCGCCGCGCGTCCGCAACTCGGCCGCGCCCGCGGCCAGCGCCGCCAGCGGACCCGTTCCCGGCGGGTCCTCACGGATGGCGTCGAGACCGCTGGTGCCGGGGCCGAGCTCGAGAACCGGCGTACACACGGCGCGGAGCACGCGTGCCCCGCGGGCCGCGAGGGTCTCGCCGTCCCGCCGGACCTGCGACTTGTCGGTGCCCAGCCGGCGGCTCTGTCCACCCGTCAGCAACAAACCGGCGGTCACGCGCGTCACGGTACCGTCGCCGGATGGACGAGCCCGAGATGCGGCGGCGCGTCGGAGCGGCGCGTGTCGGTCGCCTGGCGACGGTCACGGCCGACCGTGCACCGCATCTCGTTCCGGTGTGTTTCGAGTTCTGCGGCGACGACATCGTCAGCGTGGTGGATGCCAAGCCGAAGTCCACGACTGCGCTGCAACGGCTCGCCAACGTCCGCGCCAACCCCACGGTCACGCTGCTTGTCGACTACTACGACGACCGCGACTGGTCGCAGCTGTGGTGGGTGCGCGTCGACGGCCGCGCCCGCGTGATCGAGGGTGGCGACGCCTACCGCCGCGCCGTCGATGTTCTGATCGCCAAGTACGAGCAGTACCGCGCCGACCCACCTCGCGGCGCCGTCCTCGCCATCACCCCGACGACGTGGCGCGCCTGGAGCGGCGGACGCGCCTGAACCCCATCACCTGACCAACCCGTTTGGCGTCGCAGAACCGGAACTATTCCGGTTCTTCGACGCCAAAGCGTCGGGAGGGGTGGCTCAGGCCTTCTCGGGGACGAGGTCGTAGGCGCACACGAGCCAGCGGCCGACGTGACGCACCAGCTTTACCTGGTTGTGAACGACGGAGCCGTCGTGCAGCTCGACACACGTCCGGGCGGTGGCGGCGTCGCGGCCGGCCACGACCTCGTCGAGCGAGACCTCACCGGCCAGGCCGGCCAGTGCCTTGCGGTCGGCGTAGGCCTCCCGCTTGGCCCGCACGAACTCCTCGCGGTTGCGGTGGTCGCGCAGCTCGGGCGCCGACAGCAGCCACAACGTGTCGAAATCGAATCGGTCCCAGGCCAGCTCGTACGCCAGCGCGACCTCGCCGGGCGGCGGCCCGGGGTCGATGGCAACCGCCACGACCAGCGCGAGGCACAGGAGCACGACGACGCCGATGATGATCGCGAACGGCATCGCTCAGGCCTCGAGCGCGCGCTCGGCGGCCGCGGCGAGATCGAGGTCCTTCTGGGTGACCCCACCTTCGCTGTGCGTCGACAGCGCGACCCGGACTTTGGTGTAGCGAATGTCCAGGTCGGGATGGTGGTCGGCCGCCTCGGCCTGTACCGCGATCCGGTCGACGAACGCGATCGCGTCGGGAAACGTCGGGAGCTCGAACGTCTTCTCGATCGCGGGCCCGGAGACGAGCTCCCACCCGGGAGCCAGGGCCTCTCGAATCTCGTTCTCGGCCAGCGTCGCCATGCCTCCATTATGGAGCCCCATGGAACCGGATCCCGCCCCGGCGGCGGTCGATGTGGACCGCGAAAGCGGCGTCACCCTCACCTGGCCCGACGGGCCCGTCACCCGGCTCGGGCTCGAGGAGCTCCGGGTCAACTGCCCGTGCGCCGACTGCCGGGGCCGCCGGGACCACGATCAGCCCGTCTGGCCGCTCCCCGGGTCTCCGCAACCCCTGCGCGTGGTCGACGCCGAGCTGGTCGGCGCCTGGGGACTGTCCCTGACCTGGAACGACGGTCACGCCACCGGCATCTACTCGTGGTCACTCCTTCGTGAATGGTCCGGCCCGTATCCTGACCAGCAATGACGTGCCCGTCCTGCGGGTCGCCAACACCCGATGGCGCGCGGTTCTGCCCCGCGTGCGGTCACACGCTCGTCGCCCGACCGGACGAGCGGCGGGTGGTGACGGTCCTCTTCGCCGATCTCGTGGGCTTCACGACGTTCTCGGAGCACTCTGATCCCGAGCACGTGAAGCAACTGGTCGATCGGTGCTTCGAGGCGATGGCGGCGGACGTGGCGGCGCACGGCGGCGAGCTCGACAAGATCGTCGGCGACGCGCTGATCGCCCTGTTCGGCGCGCCGGTCGCGCATGAGGACGACGCCGAGCGGGCGGTGCGGGCCGCGCTGCAGATGCAGACAACCCTCGCCGGGCTCCGCGATCGCCACGACCTCGCCGCCGAGCTGCGGATCGGCGTCAACACCGGTGAGGTGCTCGTCGGCGCGCTCCGCGCCGGGGGCGACTACACCGCTATGGGCGACGTCGTGAACACGGCCAGCCGCCTCCAGACCGCGGCCGGACCCGGTCAGGTGATCGTCGGGCCGAACACGTACGCGGCCACGCGCGAGGTCGTGCGCCATGAGGCGTTGGGCACCGTGCAGGTCCGGGGACGGGAGGAGCCGGTCGAAGCGTGGCTCGCGCACGAGACGATGGCTCCACCCGGACGCCGCCCCCGCCCGACCCAGGCGCCACTCGTCGGTCGCGAGCCCGAGCTTGCCCTCCTCGACCGCGTGCTCGACCTCGCGTTCAGCCACGGCCGCTCCTACTTCGTGCTCATCGTCGGCGAGGCCGGCGTGGGCAAGACGCGCCTGGCACTCGAGGTCGCCGAAAGTGCCGAGCGGGAGCGGAGTGCCCGCGTGCTGAAGGGCCATTGCCTCCCCTACGGCACCAGCCAGGATTACTGGCCGGTCTCGGAGGCGCTCAACAGCGCGTGCGGTGTCGATCGTGCCGATCCGATCGACGAGGCCCGGGCCGCGGTCCGCGACGCCGTGCTGGCGTCAGGTCTCGACGACAGCGACGCCGAGGTGGAACGCGTCGTCGACGGGCTCCTCTACGTGATGCGCGAATCAGAGCGCGACTCCGCGGTCGAGCCGGCCCGCGCCCGCGACGACGCCCTCCGCGCGACCCGCCGCTTCTTCGAACTGCTGGCTCGCCAGCAGCCGCTGGTGCTCGTCTTGTCCGACCTGCACTGGGCCGACGAACAGCTCCTCGACGCGCTCCATCGACTCCTCATTCGGCTGCGCGCGCTGCCCTTCGTGTTGCTCGGCACGGTGCGACCCGAATTGGAGTCGATGCTCAACCAACAGCCGGGGCGTAACAACACGCTCGTGCTCACGCTGGACCCGCTCGACGACAATGCCACTGCCGCGATCGCCGACGCGCTCCTCGGCGCCGAGTCGACCCCCGAGATGGTCCAGCTCCTGCGCGAGCGCAGCGGCGGCAACCCGTTCTTCATCGAAGAGCTCGTCGCGCTGGTTCAGGAGGCCGATGCGGGCCAGTTGGATGTCGGGGGCGACGACCAGTTGCGTGCGCTGCCCGTGACGCTCCGGGGACTCGTGGGGGCGCGCCTCGACGCGCTCGAGCCCCGGCAACGGGCGGTCCTCGAGGACTGCGCGGTGCTCGGATCGAGTGGCCCCGTCGATCTCATCGAACGCCTCGCCGCCGACCGGGACGACCCGAACAGCGCCCTCGAACTCCTGCGGCTCTCGGAGCGCGACCTCATCCTGCTCGAGCACGGCCTGTACTCGTTCAAGTCCGAACTGGTCCGCGAGGTCGCCTACGGCACGCTGGCCAAAGCCGAGCGGGCGCGCCGCCACGCGGCGGTCGCCGGCGTCCTCGAAGAGCGGGGTGACGACACCACCGACGCCCGCGCGGTGCACTGGGCCACCGCCGCCGAGCTGGCCCACGAGATCGGCCAGGTCGACGGCGTGCCCGCCGACATCGTCGACCGCGCCATCACCGCCCTCGTGCGCTCGGCGGAGCAGGCGGAAAGGACCGAGCACCACCGGCGCAGCGAAGAGTTCTACGACCACGCGATGCGCCTCGTCCCCGACGACTTCGACACCCTTCGCTGCTGGCAGCTGCTGCTCGGGCGGGCCAAGGCCCGAGCCGCCCTCCGAACGCTCAACGCGGCGCGCGAAGACGCCGGGCGGGTGCTCGAGGAGGCGACCAGCGCCGGCGATGCCCACCACCAGGCCGCCGCTCTGACCGTCATCGGCGACGTCCAGCAGAAGGCCGGCGACCACGTCGCCTCGTCGGCCACGCTCCACGACGCGGTGGCGCGCTGGCGGGAGCTGGGCGACACCGGCGGAACCGCGGAGGCGCTGCGCATCTCGGGCATGACCGACATGTTCCGGTCCGCTTACGACGAGGCCGAGGACGAGATCGGCGAGGCCCACGAGCTCTACGAGTCGCTCGGCGACCGGCGGGGTCAGGCCTGGGCACTCCAGAACCTGGCGTGGATCTCGTTCATGCGGGGCGACCCGACACTCGCCGACGAGCGGGTCGAAGCGTCCGCGGGCCTCTTCGCCGAGATCGGCGACTGGGGCGGCCTCAGCTGGGCGCTCGGACTCCAGGGCTGGGTGCGGTTCAACCAGGGGCGCCTCGACGAGGCGCGCCACCTCACCGAACGCATCCAGCCGGAGGCCGAGGACTCGGGCAACCGTTGGGCCTACGCGATGGGCGAGGTCCTGCTCGCGCAGGTGTCGTTGTGGCAGGGCCGGGCCGAAGAGGCCGTCGAACGCGGCCGGCGCGCCTACGCCGTCTTCTCCGAGATCGGAGACCAGTGGGGGCAGGGCCAGGGCCTGCTCTCGGCCGCCCGCGCCCTGGCCGCGCGGGGGCGGCGCGACGAGGCACTCGACGCGGTCCAGCGCGGCGCCGAGTTTCTCGTCCCCGAGGTGCACGACCGCGATCTCTTCCGGACCTTCCAGGGCAACGTGCTCGTCGCCACGGGCGATTCGGGCGAGGCGCTGGGGGCGCTGGAGTCGGTCGTGGCGCCGAACCCGAAACAAGGACTGAACAGCGACGAGCGGCGCAACGTGCTCGCGTTGGCGCTACTCCAGTGCGGTCGCGCCCAAGAGGCGCTTCCCATCGTCCAGGAGTTCGTCGACACGGCCCGCTCCCCGGGTGCGCTCACGGTGTCGTCGGCGGTGCTGTCGTTGACGCAGGCGACAGTCGGCAATCCCGTGGGGGCACTCGCGGCTGCCGACACGGTGCTCGAGACCGGTGGCACCTATCTCGACCGGTTGCAGGCCTCACTCGGCCGCGGCTTCGCGCTCGGACAACTCGGACGCAGCGACGAAGCGCTCGCGACGTTCGACGCCGCCATTGCGGCCGTCGACGCCACCGATGCCCGCCTCGACCAGGCGCTGGCGCGGCTGGCCCGCGCTCACGCGCTCTCGGCCGCGAACGATGCGGATGCCGACACCGCGTTGGCCGAGGCCCGCGCCCGCCTCGGCAGCCTGGGCATCGCGGCACCGGGCTGGGAAACCGCGTACTCCCTCGCCGCCACCGGCGGCGACGCACTGATCCCCGCCAACCGCTGATCGCACCGCACCTTCATCACGAGGTGCGTCGCTCAGGGAGACTATTTGTCCCTCAGAGACGCACCTCGAGCGGTGCGGCGCGGAGCTGGTCGAGGACGCGGGCGCAGGCGACGGCGTCGGCGAAGGTGGGGACGTCGGGGCCGGTCGCGGGTCGATTGCCGTCGACGACGTCGCGTACGACTTCCGCCCAGCGCCGCATCGGCTCCAAGTGCGGGTCGCCATCCGCCGGCGGACGCTTCTCCTCCGTCCGACCGCCGTGTTCGTCTCGTACGACAATGCCGGTATCGGCGACGCATTCGGCCACGCCGGTCGCGCCCTGGACGACGATGCGCGGGGGAAGTGAGGCCGGCGCGGCGAACGTGCTCTCCAACGTGACGGTCGCACCCGTGTCGGTACGCAGCCAGGCGCTGAGCCCGTCTTCGACGTCGACGGCGGCCATGGCACCGTCGGGGGCGGGGCGCTCGGTGACGTCGAGACGGCGACGCGCCTCGGCGTCGGTGATCTCGCCGAACAGCCACCGCACGGTGTCGACGGCGTGGGACGCCCACGCCCGGATCCAGCCGCCCCCGAGCTCGTCGCGGAACAGCCACCCGAAGGGCCGCAGGGGGACCCGCGACCCCGAGCTGAGGTGCACCCAGGTCATGTGTGCGGGTGGCCCCAGGCGGCCGCTGACGACGAGATCCCGCAACGCCCGCCGCATCGGATCGTGGCGGAACTCGAAGTTGACGAGATGGACGACGCCGGCTCCGGCCGCGGCGTCGAGCAGGTGCGTCGTCTCGTCGGCGTTCAGGCCGACCGGTTTGTCGCACAGCACCGCGTGGCCGGCGTCGATCGCGGCGCGCGTGTGCGCGGCGTGCCGGAAGGGCGGCGAATGGACCGAGACCAAGTCGAGGTCGGGACGCGCACACAGCCGCGCGACCGCTGCTTCGTCACGCGCACTCACCACGTCGACGACGTCGCACCCGGGCGTTTCCGAGAACACCGGCGCCGCGACCCGTCGACCGAAGCCGGCCCCGATGATCCCGACGCGCACGCGCTACTCGCCGAACGCGGCGTCGGGATCGGGGTCGCGCTCAGAGACACCGAGGTGCAAACGCGCCAGGAACCAGTGCCCGAGCGGGCCGATACCGAGCGCGAACAGGACCGTGCCGACGCCCACGTCGCCGCCGAGCACCCAACCGGCCGCCAGCGCGAGCAACTCGAGGCCGGTGCGGACCGACCACAGCGGGAATCCTCTCGCCGCCAGCCCGGTCATCAACCCGTCGCGCGGTCCCGGCCCGAGCCCGGCACCGATGTAAGCCGCCATCCCGATGGCACAGATGACGATGCCGCCGAGCAGGTACGCCCAACGCCACGCCAGAACGGTTGGTTCGGGCTGGAGATACAGGAAGAGGTCGACGATGTACCCGACGGTGAGGGTGTTGACGACGGTCCCGATGCCCGGTTGCTGGCCGAGCGGGATCCAGAACACGAGGACGACGAGGCCGACGAGCACGACGACCGTGCCGAACGTCAGGCCGGTGCGGTCGGCGATGCCCTGGTGGAGAACGTCCCACGGTGACACCCCGAGACGGGCGTCGAGCGTCAGGGCGATGCCGGCACCGAGGGCGACGATGCCGGCGAGCAACCGCGGCAGGCGACGCCGCAACTCGTCCGCGTTCGGCCACAGAAGGACCGCGCTGTAGTCCGAGTCGCTCACGCGAGGAGGGTGGCCGCGTCGCGGTCGAGAAACATCTGTGCGTGCGAGGCGCCCCGAAGCGCCGACGCCGGGCACTCGGGAGTGACCGGTCCGGCGAGGGCGGCGCGGACGGCCGGCGCCTTCCGACCCTCTGGGACCACGGCCAGGACCGTGCCGGCGCGCAGGATGGCGGGGACGGTGACGGTGATGGCGTGCGTCGGCACGTCCGCCAGTCTCGCGAAGTGCCCCTCCCGCACTTGCTGTTTTCTGCTCGCCTCCGCGAGCAGCACGACTTTGACGGTCTCGGGATCGTCGAAACGGACCCCGGGTGGGTCGTTGAAGGCCAGATGCGCGTTCTCCCCGATCCCGACGCAGCACAGGTCGATGGGGTTGTCGGCGAGGAGTCCGGCGTAGCGCGTCGCCTCCGCCGTCGCGTCGGCCGCATGTTGCGCCATGATCTCGGCGTCTTCGTCGATCGTGACGCGCAGCGCGTCGACGCGTGTCTGCACCGGCCGGTTCAGGCGAACTGCGGCAGCCACGGCTTCGTGGCCGCGAGCATCTCATCGGTCATCGCCGCCAGCTGATCGAAGTCGATGCGCCCGGCCAGCGGGTCGACGAACATGGCCGCGAACACCTGGTCCCGGTCGCCGGTGAGCGCGGCGTCGACCGTGAGCTCCTGGGCCGCCGATACCTGCTGCAGCGACCCGGCGAGCGCCGGTGGCGCGGCGACCGGTGGCCCGCCCCGGACCCCGTCACCGTCGACACTGCAAATGCTCTCGGTCACCACATCGGCGGGGAGGTCGGCGACCTGGCCGGTGTTCGGGACGTTGAGCGGGAAGAACCGGGTACGCCCCGTCATCAGCGAGTCGATGACACCGGCCACCATCTCCCCCGACGGCATCTCGGAGACGTCGGTTGCTGCGAGCATCG
>Ga0299914_10003753_pt1 | contig 10796 bp, 9 predicted proteins | sample RVTome_10_FD_201361 | JGI IMG/M metagenome (GOLD analysis project Ga0299914, IMG submission 201361) | Soil microbial communities from uranium-contaminated site in the Upper Colorado River Basin, Wyoming, United States - RVT153D57 (version 2) ... | reverse complement strand
TCTCGTCGCCCCCGAGCCCGGCTTCCTGGAGGGCCTGCGGGCAGAGTGCAACCGGGTCGGGGCATTGCTGGTCCTGGACGAGGTGATCACGGGGTTCCGCCTTGGTCCGGGCGGTGCCGCCGCCCGCTACGGAGTGACCGGCGACCTCAGCTGCTTCGGCAAGGTGATCGGGGGTGGGCTGCCCATAGGCGCCTACGGCGGTTCCGCCGAGGTGATGGCGGCGGTTGCTCCCGACGGGCCCGTGTTCCAGGCCGGCACGCTCTCGGGCAACCCCTTGGCCACCGCCGCGGGGCTGGCCGTCCTGTCGCTGCTGGACGACGCCGCCTTCGAGCGCCTCGAGACGACGGCGACCGCGCTGGCGGAGGGTCTGAGCACGGCCCTGTCCGCAGCCGGGCTGGACATGCGGGTCGACCGGGTGGGGACTCTCGTCGGCCTGCACGCAGGGACACGGCGTCCACGCGACTACGAGGGAGCCAAGGCCCAGGACGAGCGCTTGTTCGCTCGGCTCTTCCACGCCCTGGCTGACCGGGGGATCGCCATCGCGCCGGGTGCCTACGAGGTGTTGTTCTGCGGCCTGGCTCACAGCGACGACCTGGTCGAGGAGATCGTCAAGGCGACTGCCGAGGCGGCCATCGAGGTGGCCGACACGGCGTGAACACGCCGGCGGGAGGTCGGCGAGCACTGAAAGCGGGCGGTAGAAGATGGGGTTGGAGATACCCGGCTATGCGCTTGGCGCACCAATCGGAGGAGACGACGCGGCCGAGACCTGCCGAGGCAGACGCCACGGCGACGGGTTGGCGGTGTCGGTGGTGGTGCTTCCCGAACGCAACCCTTCCGGAGGGCCTTGGGAGCTCGTCGACCTGGAGCCGCTGAAGGGCGTCGCAGGTGTCTTGGCGGTGGTCGAGTCGGGGCTGACGGCCAACGGTCGCCCCTACGTCGTGTCCGAGCGGGCGAGCGGTGGCACGCTGGCCGATCGGCTGTACCGGGGTCGTCTGCGACCTGCCGAGGCGGTATCGGTGCTCTTGTCGGTCGGTCGCGCCCTGGACGACGCCCGCGCCGCCGGAGTCGGGCATGGTCGCCTGAGTCCGGCCAACATCATCATGGGTTCTCACGGCCGCACCAGCGTGACCGGCTTCCTGCCTGTGCGCAGCGACCTGCCCGAGGCGGTCGACGTAGCCGCGCTCGGCCGGCTGCTGCAGCGAGCGATGGAGCCTCCGCAGGACTCGTCGCCCACCACCGTCACCGATGAACAGCCGGGCCGTGAGCCGATCGGAGAGGTGGCGCCACCGCCGACCGTCCCCCCCGACCTGGCGGCTGTCGTTGACGCGGCTGTCCGAGCGGGTCGAGTGGGTGGCTACGACTCGGTGAGCGCTTTCGTGGAAGGGCTCCGCGCCGTGGCTCGTGATCACGGGTGGCCGAGCGATCGACCGGTGGCCATGCGGACCGTCGAGACCGGCCCCCGGCGTCGATCGGCGTCCAGAGCCTCGTCGGCGCCGCTCCGCCGGTCACAGCCGGCCGGCACGGCGAGCGCTCGCTGGCGTTGGCAGTCGTGGTACTGGGTGCCGACGGTCATGGCTATAGGTGGGGCGGTGGCGGTGTTGGCGTTGGCCATCTACGACGACGAGCCCGGCGAGGAGACGGTGGCCGTGCCTGCTGCCCGCGCTGCCATCAGCCCTACGGCGACGGCCAGGCCAGGGGATCCCTCGCCGACCGGTCCCGCCCGCGAGGTGCCGCCGTCGACGGCCACCGCCGCGGCTGCGCCCACCACAGTGGCCCCGAGCACGGACCCGCCCACGACAGCACCGCCGACGACCGTGCCCACCACGGCGGCGCGCGCGACCGCGGTGCCGCCCACCACCCTCACCTCCACGACCTCGGCGCCGGCCACAACGGCGGCGGCACGGCAGGTCCAGCCTGACCCTGCGGTCGCCCTCGACCGCTCCCGCCCCCCGCCGGTGTGGGTCGTCGAGCGCGACGGCTCGGTCACCGACTCGGTGAGCCGGTTGGCCTGGTTGGAGCCGGTCACGGTCCCCACGGTCGACGTGGCCGTCCGCTCCGACGGCTTCGGTGGCTGGCAGCTCCTGGCCGACGGTCGGATCCGGCCCTTCGGCGACGCGCCTCGGGTCGGATCCGGGCGTCTGCTCGTGCCGCTGGGCGATCGGCCTGTCGAGCTCGTGGCCGACGCCACCGAGACCGGGTTGTGGGTCGTGTTCGCCGACGGTGGTGTGGTGGCGGTGGGCACCGACCTGCCGGCGGCTGCCGGACCGGCCGGTCCTGCCGACCCCGGCCCGGCGACCGTGGTGGCCGCCGATCGATCAGTGGGAGGGGCCGGCTACCTGACCCTGGACCGCTCCGGTGAGATCACCGGCAGCGGTGACGCCGTCGTGCGCGGCTCGGCGGCCGGGCACCTCTCCTCGCCCCTCGTGGGGTTGCTCGTCTTCAACGAGGCCCATGTGGTGGTGGCCGCCGACGGCAGCTTCCTGGTCATCTCCGGCTCGGGCGATCAGGTGACCCACGAGCTCGGCCAGCTCGAGGTGGCGGCGCCGGTGCAGAGCGTGCGCCGCTCCGGCGATCGGGTCGTGGTCGTCGATGCCGATGGTGCCCTGGCCGTCTTCAGCACCGCCGCCGTGATCAACGGCGTTTGAACCAGCCCGCGCTAGCCAGCCGACGGGGCTGGGGCCCCATCGGCGTGGGACGCGCTGCCGGCCCTGGTTGCGACGGCGCGGTGTACTGCCGAGCAGGGCCCGAAGGGCGCAGCGGAGGCAGGTGACAGGGCGCGGTCAGCCGATGGGGCTGGGGCCCCATCGGCGTGGGACGCGCTGCCGGCCCTGGTTGCGACGGCGCGGTGTACTGCCGAGCAGGGCCCGAAGGGCGCAGCGCAGGCAGATGTCTGGTGTACTGCCGAGCAGGGCCCGAAGGGCGCAGCGCAGGCAGATGTCTACGAGCTGCGCTCGGGGGCGAAGCGGACGGCGGCGGCTGCCATGCGGTAGGCGGCCTCGGCCGGCCCCAGCTCGTCGGGTCGCAGCAGGTTGGCCATTATCCGCAGCACCCACTCCATCAGCGTGCGCGACCGTATGCCGATCCGGCTGAGCTGGGCCATGAGCGCCGGCCGGCCGATGACGAAGGCGAACAGCCTGGCGACCTTGAAGTAGAGGCCGTAGTCGGCCTCGAGCTGCCGTTCGTAACGCTGCAGGGCAAGCCCCGAGCCGTGGCTGAGCGCCTCGGCGATGCAGGAGGCGGCCAGCCGTCCCGTCTCGTAGGCGTAGTCGATGCCCTCGCCGTTGAACGGGTTCACGGTGCCGGCGGCGTCGCCTGCGACCAGCCAGTTGGGGCCCGAGCGCGGTTGCACGGAGCCTCCCATGGGCAGCCTTCCGCCCACCGGCGGCCCGCAGCTGTCGGACGGGCCGACCTGCCAGTGCTCGGGGAGCTGGCGCACCCACTCGTCCATGAGCCATGAGGTGTTGACCGAGCGGTAGTCCTTGAAGGTGGACAGCAGCCCGACGCCGACGTTGACGGTGCCGTCGCCCACCGGGAAGACCCATCCGTAGCCGGGCAGGGCGCGGCCGGCCCGGTCCCGAAGGTCCAAGGCGCTCTCGATCCACCGGTCCCCGCTGAGCGGGCTCTCGAAGTAGCCGCGGATGGCCATGCCCTGGGGGTAGCTGCGGCGGCGTGCTGTCCCCAGTGCTCGTCCGAACCGCGAAAGCGAACCGTCGGCGATGACGACGTAGCGCGTCCGCAGCCGCTCGGTGCAGGCGACCGCCCCGTCGGGATGGCGATGGGTGAGCTCGGCCCCGACGAGGTGGCCGTCGGCCAGGATGGGCGTGGAGACCTCGACTCCGGTGGCCAGCTCCGCTCCGGCCTGGCGGGCCCGCTCGGCCACCATCTCGTCGAGGACACGGCGCCTGACGACGAAGCCGTGGGACGGGTAGTCGGGGTGTTCGGGCCAGCGCATCTCGAGGGTGCGGCCGTGAGCCATGGCCCGTAGCCCGTCGTAGCGGTGGTGCTGGGCCGACAGCTTCTCAGCCAACCCCATGTCGTCGAGCTGGCGGGTGGCACGGGGGGTCAGTCCGTCGCCGCAGGTCTTCTCGCGGGGGAAGTGCTTGCGCTCCGCCACCAGGACGTCGACACCAGCCTCGGCCAGCCAGAAGCCGGCTGCCGCCCCGGCCGGACCGCCGCCGACCACCAGGACGTCGGCGGCGCGGTCCCAGCTGCTGTCGGTGGCTGCCACGACCTCAAGCATCGTCGGTCGTCAAGCGCACCGAGACGCGGCTGGACGTGGCGGCGGTCACGGCGTCACTCGCCGCCGCCCTCCCCGCCGTTGCCCTCCCCGCCGTTGCCCTCCCCGCCGCTGTCCTCCCCGCCGTTGCCCTCCCCGCCGCTGTCCTCCCCGCCGACCTCGGCCAGAGCCGCGTCGATCAGGGCCTGCATTCCCTCCGGCGTCGCCTCCGCATCGATCGATTCCAGGGCCTCGTTCACGGTGCTCTCGCCGTACACCAGCTCCAGTGCTTCGAAGGTGGCGTCACGGGTGACCAGCTCCTCGGCGTCGACTGACTCGCCGGACAGGTCCTCGCGCACGAAGCGTGACAACCCGTAGACCTGGGCGGGGCTGAGCTGGTCACCGAAGGACGGCATGGCTGCGCCGAGGGCGCCGACCACGTGCGGTCCACCCGGACGGTCGGGATCGCCGATGACCTCACCCTCCCCGTACCCCTCGGAGGCACGGCTGAGCCAGTCGAGCATGGCCGGCAGCTCGGGGAAGGTGAGCAGCACCTCCCCGGCGCTGAGCTGGTAGCCGATCCCGCCGCCGCCGCCCGACCCGTGACAGCCGCTGCAGCCCTGGCTGGCGAAGAGCTCCTGGCCCACGGCCACCGCGCCCTCCGCCTGGGCCTCCGAGCCGAGGAAGGCCACGTACACGTAGGCCCAGATGGGGATGAGGAACAGGACGGGCAGGACCCACATGGGGATCTTGTGACGGGTCCTGGCTGCCTCCACCCAGGGCGGTGGGGGCTCGACGACCTCGGGCTCGGGCGGCGCCACCTCGGCCGGCGCAGCCGCCGCGGCGGTGGTCGCCGGGGTAGCGGCGGCAGGTGCCTCGGTGCCCTCGGCCGCCGCCGGTGCCGCTTCACCGCCGTCGTCACCGGACAGCCCCAGGGCACGACGACGCTCACGAGAGCGCTCGAGGAGATAATCGGGGACTTCGGTCAAGCTGCTCTCCCGACGAAGGCGAGGTCGGTACGGGCGCCGAAGATAGGCGTTCGGAGGCGGTCCGGGCCAACCCCTGCAGCGGATCCTGACAGCTCATCGGGGTGCCGCGCCGTCGACTGTGGCGATGTGCCCGGCGCAGCCATCAGGTGGTAGACCCAGGGGGTCGCCCGGTTGCACGTGGCCGCGTGCCGCTACATTGTGAGAGGATTCACAAGACGGTCCGGTGAGTGGACGGACGCCGGGTCGACGACGGGAAGAAACGGGCGGCCGACAGACAGGAGGGAAGGAGCGACGTGGTTGCGTTCATCACCTCGATCGTGGTCCTCCTTCTGATGTCCGGTGTCACCCTCTACGTGGCCTGGGACCGCCCTCAGGACGCCCGGTTGACCTGGGGTGAGGGCATGGTCGGCGCCGTTTGGGTCTTCATGATCCTGGTGATGATGTTCGGCGTCGTTCCCGACCAGTGGATCCGCTGGGCCGACACCGACCTGGGCTGGTCGACCGACACGTTCTTCTACCAGCACGCCAACAACGACTACCTGGGCGCGTTCATCCGCTTCGACATCCACATGCAGGCGGTCCGCGACGTGATCGTGGTGATCATCCACGTGGTCTTCCTGGTGGCCCTCCCGCCGGCGGTGCTGGCCTGGCAGAAGCGGGGCCCCGCCCGCAGCCTGGGCCAGCCCCGCACCGAGATCCCGATCTCCGACTTCGGCCGCCCCCTGGTCAAGGAGACCTGAGGTGGCGCGCACAGAAGCCAACCCGCCGCTGCCGGAGTTCCGCGACGACTACGTGCTGCAGACCGTCGACGCCGACTATCTCGCGGCCGCAGTGAAGCCCAAGCAGTTCATCAACATCGACCAGTCCGAGTGCATCCTCTGCGAGGGCTGCGTCGACATCTGCCCCTGGAAGTGCATCTTCCTGGTGAGCACCGACGCCATCGACGAGGCCGTCGACGCCGACCGGCCCGGTCTCGATCCCAAGGACCACAGCATCTTCATCATCGACGACGACGTCTGCACGCGCTGCGCCCTGTGCGTCGACCGGTGCCCGACCGGGGTGATCACCCTCGGGAAGATCACCAACAACCCTCCGGCCGGGGGCGACGTGCACGGCCGCACGAACAGCCACGGCTACGCCTATGGGATGAGGTTCTGAGCGTTGGCGAAGACCATCGAGAAGCGCAAGCCCCGCCTCACCGAGCGGATCGGCACCGGTCTGGGCAACGCCGTCGACAAGGTGCAGGACTCCCAGGCGTGGAACAGCATCTTCCGACCAGGCTCGATATTCCGCAAGGGCTACACCGACAGCCCGCGGAACCGCTCCTACGTGATCATGAACTCGGTGCTGTACCACCTGCACCCGGTCAAGGTGAAGCGCCACGCGGTCAAGGTGAGCTACACGCTGTGCCTGGGCGGCCTCAGCTTCTTCCTGTTCATACTGCTCACCGTCACGGGCATCTTCCTCATGTTCTTCTACCGGCCGACGGCGGCGGCCGCCTGGGACGACATCAACACGCTGCACACCTCGGTGGCGTTCGGCCTGCTGGTGCGCAACATGCACCGGTGGGGCGCGCACCTCATGGTGCTGTCGGTCTTCCTCCACATGGCCCGCGTCTTCTACCACGGTGCCTACAAGGCACCGCGCGAGTTCAACTGGGTGGTCGGCATCATCCTGCTGACCTTGACGCTGCTGCTGTCCTTCACGGGCTACCTGTTGCCCTGGGACCAGCTGGCGCTGTGGGCGGTGACGGTGGGCACCAACATGATGGGGTACACACCGGTGTTCGGCGACCAGGTGCGGTTCGTGCTGCTGGGCAGCCGGGAGATCAGCACCGACACGCTGCTCCGATGGTACGTGCTGCACGTGCTCCTGCTCCCCTTCGTGCTCGTCATCTTCCTGGCCGTCCACTTCTGGCGGGTGCGCAAGGACGGCGGGATCAGTGGACCGCTGTGAGGGATGTAGGGATGCAGGGAACCTTGTACCGACCGGCGACATGGAGCGGCTAGGCAGGGAGCGAGCAACGACGTGACCGAGATCCCCGATCACCTCCTCAAGCGCAGTCAGGCCGCCAGGGCCAAGGCCCAGGGCGCTGCCGGCGACGTAGGCGACGAGACACCCGCTGCTGCTCCTTCCGACGACGACGGGGAGACCATCCCCCGTTCGCTGCTGGAGCGCAGCCAGCAGCAGAAGGCCGAGGGCGGCGCAGCACCCGTTCCCGCCGGGGGCGGCGGTGGCGTGGCCACCCTGGCCCCACCGGCCGGCACCGGGCCCGGTGGCCACACCCAGCGGCTGCTGACCGTGATCCGTTCGGGGTCGATCCAGGACGTGAAGTCCAAGCCCGTCGACAAGGTCCATGTATGGCCCCATCTGCTGGCCGCTGAGTTCACGGCCGCCCTGTTCATCACCGCCTTCACCCTGATCTTCTCCATCTTCATCAACGCCCCGCTGCTCGAGCTGGCCAACCCCACCGTCACGCCCAACCCGAGCAAGGCCCCGTGGTACTTCCTGGGGCTGCAGGAGCTCCTCACGATGTTCCACCCGATGATCGCCGGGGTCACGATCCCGGGGATCGTGCTGGGCCTGGCCGCCATCGCGCCCTATCTCGACAAGAACCCGAGCCACAAGCCCGAGGACCGCAAGTTCATGGTGTCGATCTGGACGATCCACCTGATGTTCTGGGCCGTGCTCGTCATCATCGGGTCGTTCTTCAGGGGTCCCGGCTTCAACTTCACCTTCCCGTGGGAGACCGGCCTGCACGGGATCTTCCACCTGTAAGGAGCGCGCATGTCGACCGCCACCGTCCTGCTCATCGCCATCCCGCTGATGGTCGTGCTGGCGTTGGCCATCGTCTTCACCTCCACGCGCCGTCGCGACTCACGTGGCCTCGGCCACCTGTCGGCCGAGACCAAGGCGCGGGACCGGGCCGTCAGCCCCGACCTCGGCGACCGGGCCACCGTGAGCGGTCGCGAGATAGAGAAGGCAGCGGTGCTGGCCCGAACCGGCGGGACCGACCTGGCTGTCCGGGCCGAGCCGCAGCCGCCCGAGCCCTGGTCGCCCCCGGACGAGGAGGTGGTCGGGGTGACCCGCCGCCAGTTCCTCAACCGGTCGGCCGTGACCATGATGATCCTGGGCTTGTCGGGCTTCGGTGCCGCCTGCCTCGCCTTCCTCTGGCCCCGGGCCCGGGGTGGCTTCGGTGCCGTCGTCTCCCTGGGCTCGGTCAGTGACGTCCAGGCCGCCATCGACAGCGGAGCAGGAACGAATGCCCCGGGCTTCGCCTACTTCGTGGATGCCCAGACCTACATCACCAACTACCCCTCCGACGCCATAGACGCGGCGAGATCGGTGTACGACGCTTCCCTGTTGCCGGGGATGGAGGCGGGTTTCGTCGCCCTGTGGCAGAAGTGCCCGCACCTGGGGTGCAAGGTGCCGGCCTGCGCCACATCACAATGGTTCGAGTGCCCGTGCCACGGCTCGAAGTACAACCAGGCCGGTGAGAAGCGGGCCGGCCCGGCGCCGCGGGGGATGGACCGCTTCCCGATCACGATCAACAACAACGACATGGCAGTCGACACCGGCGCCGTCAAGCTGGGGCCGGCCATCGGCACCGACACCACCGCGCAGGGCCCGGAAGGGGCCTTCTGCACCGACGTCGGCGAGTAGTGGCTGCGGGCTGGAGGCCGGGCCACCGGTGGGGGCGGGTCCCGTGTGGGACCTGCTGTCCCTCGCGGACTACCGTCGCTCGGCCGCTGAGCCCATCGCCACCGACCACCTGGCGGGAGTGACCACCACGTGATCTACGGAGTCTCCAACACCTTCCGGGCCATCGGCTGGGTCCTCGCCGTCCTGGCCATCGGTGGCTGGGCGATATACATCTTCGTCAGCATCCGCCAGTCGAAGCGGGAGACCGGCGCCGAGGTCGAGCTGGCCGCCAACCGGGCCGAACTGCCCACCGACGAGGTGTTCGAGGGGCGTCGGCTGGAGCTGGTGCAGGCGTTCGGAGCCGTGTTCCTGCTGGCCATCGTGGTCGCCCTGCCCATCTACTGGCTGCTCGAACCAGGTCGCCAGGCCGGCGCCAGCCGAGGCTTCGAGGAGACCTCCGTGGGGCGCGGCCAGGCGTTGTACGAGGAGAGCTGCTCCGGCTGCCACGGCGCCAGCCTGGGCGGTGGTGTGGCCGGGCAGGTGGTGCAGGTTCCCGATCCCGAGGGAGGCGAGGCCTTCAGGGTGAGTGTGAACTACGAGGTCCCGGCGCTGAACACCGAGTTCAAGCGCTTCGACACCGAGATCACCGAGCCGTCGGAGTCCGTCGAGGTGCGCCAGATCATCACCTTCGGCCGTGCCCCGGTGATGCCGGCTTGGGGCGTGGACGGCGGCGGGCCGCTCAACGAGCAGGAGATCCAGGAGCTGTTGGACTACATCTGGTCCGAGCAGATCACCGACGAGGAGGCACAGGCCGAGGCCAACGAGGCCTTCGACGAGGCCAAGGCCGACCCCGACAACGCCGACAAGAGCGACGGCCAGATCCTTTTCGAGCTGAACTGCGCTCGCTGCCACACGCCCAACTGGCCGTTCCGGGGCCTCCAGCCCCAGGACAACGGCAGCATCGTCGAGGTGCCGCCTGGCCCAGCGGGAGCCGGACGCCGCGGGTTCCCCCTGAACGAGACGACGCTTCGCCGGCTGTTCCCCGATCCCGCCGCCCAGGTGGAGTTCGTCACCGAGGGCTCCCAGCCGAACGTGGCCTACGGCGATGCGAGCTCGGGCATCGCCCGCCAGGGCAGCGGCGACATGCCCGGGTTCGGCAGGGTTCTCTCCCAGGACCAGATCAGCGCCATCGTCGAATACGAACGGAGCCTCGTACAGGACACAGACGAGAACTTCGGCCAGGTCATCGAGGCCGAGGCGGGGGCCGAGGCGGTCGGGGGCGACGACGAGGCAGCGGACACCGCCGATGCCGAGGGGGAGGGCTGACGCCATGGCGGCCATCCTGAGCGCCACCTTCGCAATCCAGTGGGACCCCGACATCACGGGCTACCTGGCCGTGGGGATAGCCGTGCTGGTGTTGTGCGGGTCGGCGTACCTGCTGCTGGCCACCAATGTGGGGGCCCGCCTGGGCTTCCTGATCGCCTGGACCGGGTTCTGGGGCTGGATGCTGCTGATGGGAATCCTCTGGTGGGTGTTCGCCATCGGTTACATCGGCGAGGAGCCCAGCTGGGAGGTCCACCAGATCACCGCCGACCTCACGACGTCGAGCATCGAGGACATCCGCGCCCTCGGCGAACTGGCGCCCACCGACGACCCACCCGAAGGCTGGGAGGTCGTGCCCCCTGACCGCAGGGGCGATGCCGACGCGTCCGCCGACGCCGTCCTGCCCGACGCCCTGGGAGTGGCGAACAACCTGGAGTACGAGAAGTTCCGGGTCCTGGAGGCCGGTGGTGAGAAGAGCCGGCCCCTCGGCATCCCCTCCAACCTGGTCACCGACTTCTTCATCCCGTCGCGCAGCTCGCCGCACTACGCCGTCGTCCAGGTCCAGGCCTTCGAGGAGGCGGAACCGGCCGACCTGAACTCCGAGGAGATACCCGAGCGGGTGCTCG
>Ga0299914_10003752_pt1 | contig 10797 bp, 8 predicted proteins | sample RVTome_10_FD_201361 | JGI IMG/M metagenome (GOLD analysis project Ga0299914, IMG submission 201361) | Soil microbial communities from uranium-contaminated site in the Upper Colorado River Basin, Wyoming, United States - RVT153D57 (version 2) ... | reverse complement strand
TCGGTGCCGAACCTAGCAGCGTTCAAGAACCCTAACTTCTTCAACGACGTTGACCTTCGTCGCCTGTTGCAGCTTCGAGAGGCTATACGGCTCGAAGAGCAAGCCGGTGCCAATCCGCTTGACATCAATTTGGCACGAATGTGCCTTGGTGGCACGGTCGAGCCCGTAAGTGCTCTCCGCCGTGATGGACGTGCCCTCAGGTACGAGCCGTCAAAGGATCGGGCTGCGCCCATTCGTGAGTTTCTCCGGCGGTCCGAGCAGGTCGATGACGATATGCCAGCCCGCCCTATCCGCATCTATGGGCAAATCCTGCATGGCGATGGCCGCATACTGCGACCGCGCAAATCAGCGCTGCGGAATATTGATCTCACCCTATTTTCACCACCGTACCCTAACAACATCGACTATACCGAGGTTTACAAACTGGAGGCTTGGCTCCTCGGATATATAGAGAACCAAGACAGCTTTATCAACCAGCGATTGCGCACTGTCTACAGCCATCCCAGTGTCCTTCGCAATTCTCGTGATGTGGCAGACGTAACAGCATCTGGTGCCGTGCGCGCGCTACTCGGCGCCGTACCGTCAGATCGCTACGAGACGGGACGGCGCGCAATGATAATCGGCTATTTAAATGATATGGCGAACTGCCTACGGTCGTCATACACAGCGCTGAAGCCCGGAGGGCACCTAGTTTACGTAGTGGGAAACTCACTTCATGGAACGGAGGACTCAGCCTTCGTCATTGCCGCCGACATCCTTCTCGCTGAGCTTGCTGTCTCGATCGGATTTGTCGTCGATAGGATCGACGTCGCGCGCAAGCTGCGCCGGCGACGGGTCGAGTCACCCTATCTCCGTGAGAGTATTGTTTTCTTGCGCAGACCCGCTAACGTGGAAGCGTCACAATGACAACGTTCAGGTTTCAGCCGTCGGCTCGCCTTCAGCGGTTCCTGGGAAAAGAACTCATCGCCGATCCAAATCTCGCGATTATTGAATTTGTGAAAAATGCTTACGACGCTGGTGCAATCAAGGTGTTTATAAATTTTCGAATCACAGAGTTTCCGACCCGGCTGTCTATTGAAGATAATGGCGCTGGAATGGACCTGGCCTCGTTCGAACGCAATTGGATGCATCCAGGCTACAGCGAAAAGGCACCAGACGCTCCGCCGGGTCATCGTATATCAGCCACAACCACCGGGGGGCGAGTGCCGGTTGGCGAAAAGGGACTTGGCCGGTTGGCAGCTGGCCGGCTGGGAAACAGACTTGAGGTCTTTACCCGCCGCCGCGCGAGCGATCGATGGCTTCACGTCGACTTCCAGTGGGACCGCTTTGACGACATGACGAAACGGATGGACGAAGTACAGATTCCGTACGACTATGAATCAATTCCAGATGATCCGAGCGTGCATACCGGAACGATTGTAGTGATAAGTGGTCTCCAACAGATCTGGGATGGCAAAGTAAGAGGGCGACCAGCGGCAGGACGGAGTAGAACAAAGCTGGGACGACTGAAGCAAGATCTTCGGCTTTTGATGCGGCCATTCGCGGCGAATGCGAGAGAGTTTGTTATCTATATAGATAGTGATTCCTTTTTGGATGAGTCGGATATCGGGATTGTCTCTGCGGAATCTGTCGCTGAGGATGCGGATTATGTTTATAGCTTTGGATTTAAGCGAAAATCACGCGGGAACGTCACGATCAGTCGTCAATTACAACGCAGCGAGCGAATCATTGAGGAGTTGGGTGGTCCGAAGCTGGAGCGGTTACCCACCGTTAGACTGAATGATGTTGCCCATTTAGAGTCTCGACCCGATTCGCTCGATTGTGGACCTTTTCATCTATACGCCACCACCTGCGGCGAGGCGCGCCAGGGAGATTGACGCTGCGGGGCATGGCGTATTGCTCTATCGGGACGGCGTATTGGTCGAGCCTTATGGACTGGACGGTGACGACTGGGTTGGCGTGTCGTCACGCAAAGCACAGCGGCAAGGCTACGCGCTAGTGCAGCCCGCCACATTTTCGGGCTATGTTTCTATTTCGCGTGAGGCGAACGCAGAACTGCGAGACATGTCGAATCGTCAGGGTCTAATCGAAAATGACGCATCTGAGGTCTTTGTCCAGCATGTTCGTGCGGAGTTTCTTTTCTTCGAGTCGATCATTTTCGATGAGCTGTCGAGGCGCTGGACGACTCCTGAAGAGCGAGCGGCGAGGGAGTCCGTGGAATCACTCGATCTCGCCGCGGTGCGGCTAAGGGCGGTGGCACACTCACTTGGCCAACCTTTGATGGGCCTGGGAGTAGACCTGGCAGGCATCCGCTTGGTAGCTGAGCGTGTTGGCATTCCGCCGGGCGCACGTGAAGACCTTTCGGCGTTAGCGGACAGCGCCGAGCGTCACTTGACGCAGGCGCGTAGCGTGTTGAGGCGATTCCGTGACGTTCCACCAGCTGAGAGAAGCGAAGTTGCTCTTGACACACTCGTACACCGTGCTGTCGAGGAGGTGGAACCGCTGGCGTCGAGCTTGGGAGTATCGATGAATCTTGTGGAGATTCCCAGTCGGAAGGTGTTCGTGCATGAGGAGCTCTTGATCGAAGCGCTGAAAGAGTTAATCAGGAATGCGGTTGAAGCGCCCAGAGATAACGTTGTCGGCGAGGTAAACGTCTACTATCGAGATGTGATGGGAGATCCTGCCATCGAGATCCGTGATAATGGTACAGGCATCGCGGGAGCTCGGCTAGACGATGAGCTTGGGATTGTCGAATCAACAAAGGGCAGACCGGGTGAAGGTCTGCCAACGGTGGAGGCGATCGTATTAGCGTCTCGCGGGCAGCTGCGACTGGTTGACACAGGTCCCGGCGGTACGCATGTCCAGGTTCGACTACCGGAGCGTCTAAGCGGCCTTAGAACGTATGGCTAGACTAGTTATCAAGATTTTTTATTGAAACAAATTGGCCGAAATGAGGGTAAAGAGCCACGAAACCATCAAAGTCGCCATCAGTTGTCCAGAGTTCGACGGATTGGCCGAGTTCTGAAGCCCATGCAGTGGCCGTAACTAAATGGACCGCATCCCAGACTCGAAATTTCCTACCGTGCATACGAGTGGTCATGGTGACCAGCGTGATTGCTTGTTCGTAGGCTCTCGCTGGCGCAGCACGTATACTTAAGCGCTCCTGAGCTATGTCGGCCATTACTTGGGAAATGGCCGATTCGGCCCACGCCTCATCGTGCTGCTGATATGGAGGATTTGAGTCGCGCCACAGCATCGTGACAACATCATGAAACTCCAGGAGACCGACCTCGCACGTTGCGACCGGAACGGGCGGAGAGGTGAGGAGTGTAGTGACTGGCGTTCCTGAATGAATATTTCGAGGTGTGGGCTGGAGTACGGCAGCCTCCGCTCGCCGAACGAGTGCGCTCGTATCGAGGTAGACGGGTCCGCTCATCTTCTACGACATGCCTCTACGCTGCTGAATCTTGTGGTCGAGATCGTCGAGAGCTGCTCGATCGGTGGACTCAGCTCGTTGATGGGCTGTTGCAACGTCAACCCAATTCGTCGGATTGAGGGCTCTATGAGCGGCGGACCTGATCTCATTGAGTATCAGCTCAGTCGCGTTCGGCGAAGTAATCTTGCTCACGGCTCGGTCGACTAGGTCTAGTGACTCAATCTCCTGGGCATCCTCCTCGTCGATATATCCGCTAAGTAGTACTAAGCGGACGGAGGGGCGAAGCTTCCTGATCTCGGCGATGAGCTGCAAACCATGCCTCGACTCAGGCAGGTTGTAGTCAACAATGACGAGGTCCGGCGAGTGAATATGAAAGAGCGTCAAACCTTCATCCCATGTCGACGCTGTGAGCAGTTCGAGCCCCGCCAACGACGCAGTCCTTTGAACGCTCTCGCGCAGTGCCTGCTCGTCGTCGATCATCAAGGCGTAGACCATCGGCGCACTTTCGGCTTGGTGGGCGGAGTTGGGGACGTGCTCTGATCGTAGGCCATTGCGCGGGGACTGCAGCCGTGATTTTGGCAGTCTGTGGATAGTCGGTGATTGATGGTTGAGTCGGCCTGGGGCGCGTTGCCGGGATTGCTTTCGGTCGGCTTCTCAGGCCGTGGGCTTCCCCGGCAATCCCCTGAAACCGTAGAGACTCCTCTTAGTTCCTGTTCCTAAACCGTCTGCGTGATCTCCGTCTGTGATCTTGGGTCGGCGTGTTTTCGCTGGTCAGAGCAGAACTCCTGGTAGATCAATCGGTGTCTAATCGCCCGATCTACCAGGAGTCCTGGTGCTATCTTGCCCTGCCGGGCCGGCGTTGTCTGCCCCGACGGTTCGGCGTGCTGCCGGCTGGCCGGGTTCCACCGGCGACGCCGCACGCGCCGCAGGCGGTATCCGTCGGACACCACCGATGCGCAGTGGGCGGGGATCGATCCGTTGCTGCCGGACCCGGCATCGCTGACTGGCCACGGCGGTCGGCCGGAGGAGCACTGCCACCGCGACATGGTGGACGCGATCTTCTACCTGGTCGACAACGGGAACAAGTGGCGGGCGCTGCCAGCGGACTTCCCGCCCTGGTCCACGGTGTACAACTACCTGGCCGCGTGGGAGCGCCACGGCATCACCCAGCACGTGCTCGACAGCCTGCGCGACCGGGTCCGCCTGGCCGAAGGGCGCGCCGCCGCGCCATCGGCTGGCGTGGTGGACTCGCAGTCGGTCAAGGCCGCCGACACTGTCACCGCTGCAAGCCGCGGCTACGACGCCGGCAGGAAGATCAACGGCCGTAAGCGGCACATCGTCGTGGACACCCTCGGTCTGCTTGTGGTCGTGCTGGTCACCGGGGCCGGGATCCAAGACCGCGACGCCGCCCGGCCCCTGCTCCATCTCCTGAGCGCCTCGTGCCCGCGCATCCGGTTGATCTGGGCCGACGGCGGCTACGCCGGCAAACTCCTCGGCTGGGCCCGCCACCGGCTCGGTCTCACCCTGCAGATCGTCAATCGCTCCGACGACCTCACAGGCTTCCACGTCCCACCCAGACGCTGGGTCGTGGAACGAACCCTGGCCTGGATCACCCGCCACCGCCGCTGCGCCCGCGACTACGAACGCCTACAACGACATCACGAAGCCATGGTCCGCTGGAGCATGATCCGCATCACCAGTCGCCACCTCGCCCGCATGCAGGTTTAGGAACAGGCTCTTAGGTGTTCCTGATCTCGTCGGTCCCGCAGTGGTTGCCCCGGACGGCGCTGTGGAGGTCCCGTAGCCCCCCCGGAGCCGCGGGGTCAGGCTGCCTCGGTTCGTTGGGCCCCGTAGACGGCCGGCGGCAGCATGCCGCAGGTCGAGCGCCGCCGCTGGTGGTTGTAGTAGTCCAGATAGCCGGCGACGACACAGCGGGCTTCGGCTCGGGCGGCGAACGGGGCATACTCAGCGAGAAGTTCGAACTCAAAGGTGGAGTGGAAGCTCTCGGACACCGCTTTATCCAGGGCCGTGTGCCGGTGCGGCCCGTCGATTGACGCACCCCAGCGGCGGTGCAGGCCTGGGCGAACACCTTGCGGGTGTACTCCCCACCTTGGTCGGTGTGGAAGATCACCCCGGCCATGTTGCCGCCTCGGACCGCGGCAGCCACGCACGGCGCCGCTTTCGCCAGCTCTGGGCAGTGGTGGGCTCCCTTGGCGAACCCGACACACCGGCCGGAGTGCAGATCCAGCACGCCAGCCAGGTAGAACTTGCCCCCAGCGCACGGGATGTCCGTCAGGTCCCCCACCAGTGCACGTTCGGCCGTTCCGGCGGGGCGAAGTCCCGTTGCAGCAGGTCAAGCGCGGACCGGGTGATGCGGTCCCGCTGGGTCAGCCACCAGCGGCGCCGCTTACGGCGAGCCCCTAGCCCCAGCTCACGCATGATCTCGAGACGGTGTTCTTACTCGCTCGCCAGCCCTGCTCGCGCAGATCGGCGACGATCCGCGGCGACCCATACCGCCGCCGATGCCGAATGAACACATACGCGATCTGCGCGGCCAGCGCTTGCCGTCGGGCCCGGCGGATCGACACATCGCCGTCGCGCCACTTGTAGAACCACGCCTGGGACACTCCAACGCCCGACACGCGGTCGCGTACGGGATGCCGTGCTCGGCCCTTCTGGGCGGCGATAAACGCGGCCAGGCTCGCCTGCCCATCGCCTCTTTCACCCAGAGGGTGACCGAACGCTTGAGCTCTCTTGGTCAAGTCGCTGCGGCGAAGATCTGTTCGCCGCGGTGTCGTGCGGGGTCGTAGGTGGTGTCGGCGGTCCAGCAGGCCCAGATCACTCGGACCCAGCTGCGGGCGAGGATTCGGACGGCGTGGGGGTGTCGGGCGCCGCGTGCGCGCGCTCGTCGGTACGCATCGCTGGCCCAGGCGGAGGAATGTCGTGAGTTGTCCGCGAAGCCGGTGATCGCGACGCGTGCGGGCTTGTTGGCGGTGTAGCGGAACCCGACGGTGCGGGACTTGCCCGATGCTCGAGTGACCGGGGCAGCACCGCACATGGCGGCCACTTGCTCGGGGTTCTCACAGCGTTCGAGCAGGGGCCCGATCTCGGCGATCAGCGCTGCCAGGCTGACGGTAGCGACGCATGGCAGCGTCTGCAGGAGCGGCGTCTTGGGGTGGGTGGCGAGTGCATCGGTGATGTTGCGTTCCAGACGGGTGATCTCGGTGTTGAGCAGCCGGATCTGCGCGGTCGAACCACGCACGATCGCCTCGAGGATCGCTGGCGCGATGGGGTTCACGTTGGCAGGGGCGGCGCGGAGTCTGCGGACGAGCTCGGCTGGGAGCTTCCCGCCGCGGTAGCTGTGGCGACGGCAGAACTGACCCATGCGGCCTTCCCCGAGCAGTGCTGCGGCTCGTGGTGTGGGGTAGTCGGTTAAGAACGCGAGCGCGATTTGAGAGGTGAGCTTCTGGAACACCACGGCCGCGCCGGGCCAGTGTTCGGCCAGGATCGCCCACAGCTGGTTGGACGCCGCAGTGCGTGCCTCAACCAAGGCTGTGCGCGCTCGCACCAACGCGGCGAGTTCTCGGGTGGCCTGCGCCACCGGCTCGACACGGCGCAGCCGGTGCCCATCGGTCCTGGCGTAGTCGGCAAGCATGAACGCGTCACCGAGATCTGACTTCGCGCCGGCCGAGCCCCAGCGCGGACGGGCTGCCTTGAAGGCGGCGGGCTCGACCATCCACACGGGGTGGCCAGCTCCGGCGATCAACCCGACGATCAGGCCTTCTCCGCGTTCGATCGCGATCGGTACCTGTCCCACATCAGCCCCCTCCACGAGCTGGGCGAGCTCGCTGAAGAGGTTCATGAGCTGGTCCTCGGTGTGCTGGACCATCCATCTCTTGACAACCGCCCCGTGGTCATCGATCAGGCACACCCCGTGCACCGTTGAGCCCCAATCCCATCCACAGAACATCTGTTGACCTCCCGACCAGACATCGCCGTTGGAGCCGGGCGAGCGTCGGTTCCTCATTGTTCGGCCCTCAGCGGGGCTGCTCTCTCGCGCCGATCACGCCTCCCGGCAACGACGAGGGCGACCAGCTCAAACAGGCCATCGAGTGGCGAGACATCGAGGCCGTCCCTCGCCGTTCCCGACGAACAGGCCAACCTGGCCCGCCCGGCCATACTCATCCAATGAGCACATCACGCTCCATCCGAAGCTCGGCGACCTCACGCCGAAACCGGGCAAGTTCGGCCCGTTCGGACTCGGACGCCACACCGTCCTCGCCGGACCCCCGGCGGCGGCGATCCATGCCGACCCAGTTCCCAACGTGCCCTCGTTGATCCCCAACTCCCGGGCCACGTGCGCGATCGGCTTGCCCATCTCCCAGACAATCCGAACCGCGCCCTCCTTGAACTCCGCGTCGAACCTTCGTCGCGTCTCTGCCATCGCCCCTTCCTGGCAATTTGTTCCCGCGGCCCGGTCAAGCTGCAACGGCCTGATCGAACTCCACCGCCCGCGTTGCTCGAGGAGATCTGCAGGACCGCCGGCGACACGGCATCGCCGAGTCCCGTCGCGCCCGTCCGGCAGCGACGCCCGAGACGAACACTGGGGAGTTCAGCAGACGCGGCGGAACCAAGTCGGTCACGGCGTGCCCTCGCTTCCCGTCGCGCCCCAACGCGCGGCGATGTACTTCTGCTTCTCGGTCGGATGAGCAAGGTCTCGGGTGCCGTTTCCGATGCGGACGTAGAAGGAGGTCTTCTTGACCATCTGTCCACCCTTGTCGATCTTGACGTTGGCCTCGACCGGGAATGGGCTGGGCGGGACGTGCACCCGGCACAGGTCTTGCCCGTCGACGGTATGGATCTGCGTCGAGACCATGCTGGTGGCGGCCTCACCAAGGGCGTTGATCAGTACCTGGTTGAGGTGGAGCAAGAACACGTCGCGGTCGTTCTTGCCGGCCTGGCGCAGCGAGGAATAGTCGGAGGCGAGGCCGTGGACGGCGCCGTCGTCGGAGATACCAATGAGTAAGGTGCCGCCGTGGCGGCTGTTGGCGAACGCGGCCACGGTCTTGATGCTGGCGGTCTCGAGCACCTTCATCACCTCGCCGGTGTCGGCGCCGGTGCGTAGGGTGGACTTGAACTCTAGGTGTGCGGTCTCCTCCCCGGACGCAAGTAGCTCCCCTATGGGGCAGTGTTCCTGGTATGCCACCATGGCGCGAGCCCGGGCGAGGGTGGCGTAGACCTTGACGACGTCGGCGGCGAGGTCTTGGTCGTCGAGGTATTTGAACACGACCTTCTCGTTGCGGTCCGTGCGCCCGAGCAGGGCCTTTTGGAACATCTGGGGGAACACCACCCCGAAGTTCTCGGGAGAGCTGTTCGCGGCGGTGAGCTGAACGTCCTCGTCGTTGACCAACTCCTCCAGCGCGGCGTCAAAGACCAGCCGGTCTGCGTCGGTCCAGTCGGTGCCGTGCAGGGCGTTGAGCCGTTCGATGATCACCGATAGCGGCTCCGGTTCGGGTTCGGTCTTCTTGCCGGTTCCCGAGTAGATGGTCACCGCCTCACCCTCCTCCGCAATGAGCGCGACCGATCCCTCGAACTGCTTCTCGTGCCGCAGGTGGGTCAGCTCCACGGCTCCGGAAAGGTCGACTGCCTCGCCGGGGTCGCGGCGGATGAATGCCTGCAATGCCTTACCGAACAGGAAGTCCCGCTCGAGGTCAGTGTCGCCGAAGGAGACGATCTGCGAGAGGAAGGAGTAGGTCCGTACGAAGCGGCTGAGCGCGTCGCGTAAACGGTCCTCCTCGTCCTCCCTCAGCTCCCGGAACCGGTCGATCGCTGGCCCGAGCGCGGCGTGCAGGCGGCCGTGATCGACGTCGTTAGCGAGAAGCAGCTGCGCGAACGTCCGCGCCTCCTCCGCGTCCAGTACGCCGAACTCGTCCAGGGCGTGACGGGTGTCGTAGAGCAGGTTCGGGTCAGACGGCGGCGCAACGGTCTTGCCGTGGTACTGCTCGAACTCGCTCGCGATCTGCTCGGCGTCGTTGACGAAGTCCAGCACGAAGGTGCCGTCCTTGTCTGGGTGGGTGCGATTGAGCCGCGACAGCGTCTGGACTGCGGCCAGCCCGGTGAGGGTCTTGTCGACGTACATCGCGTAGAGCTTGGGCTGGTCGAATCCGGTCTGGAACTTCTCTGCGACCACCATGATCCGGTACTCGTCGGTGTCGAACCGCTCTGCAGTCTGGGTGTCGGAGAACCCGTTGATCTGGGTCTCGGTCACTGCCTCGCCGTTGAGCTTCACCTCCCCCGAGAACGCAACCACGACGCCGAGGTCGTATCTGCGGTCGGTGACGTACTTGCGCAGCGCCAGCCCGAACCTGACCGCGTGCGCCCGGGACGAGGTGGCCACCATGGCCTTGGCCTGCCCGGCGACCTTGTGGGCGACATGGCGGCGGAAGTGCTCAAGGACGATCTCGGCCTTCTGCGCCAGATTATGCTCATGCAGCGTGACGAACCGGGCAATCGCCCGCCGGGCCTTTGCGGTCTCGTACCGTGGGTCGTCTTCGAGCTCCTTCTCCAGGTGATAGAACCTCGCGTAGGTCGTGTAGTTGGCCAGCACGTCGTGGATGAAGCCTTCCCCGATCGCCTGGCGCATGGAGTACAGGTGGAACGGCTCATGCCGACCGGTGTCCGTGTTGTATCGGCCGAACAGCTCCAGCGTTTTGCCCTTCGGGGTCGCGGTGAATGCGAAGAAGCTCAGGTTCTCCTGCCTGCCTCGGGCCGCGACCGCCTCTGCGAGGGCTTGATCGACCTCCTCCACCGCAAGGTCCACCTCCTCTGCCGCCGCGCCCTGCGTGGTTGTGCGCGCGCCGAGAACACGGCGCAGCTCCATGGCGGCCTCACCGGACTGGGAGGAGTGGGCCTCGTCCACGATCACCGCGTAGGACCGGTCCGGCAAGCCGCTGACCTTGTCCATCACGAACGGGAACTTCTGTAGCGTGGTGATGATCACCCGGGCCTGTTCTCCTGCCAATGCGGCGGCGAGCTGGGCGGAGTCCCTTTCGATTCGCTCCACCACCCCGTGGGCATGCTCGAACTGATAGATGGTGTCTTGCAGTTGGCGGTCCAACACCAACCTGTCAGTGATCACCACGACCTTGTCGAACACCTTTGTATCGCCCTGGTGGAGGGTTGAGAGCCGGTGTGCCAGCCAGGCGATCGTGTTCGACTTCCCCGAGCCGGCCGAGTGCTGGACGAGGTAGGAGTGCCCTGGACCTTCCTCCCGTGCGGTCGCCTCCAGGCGGCGAACGGCGTCCCACTGGTGGTAGCGCGGGAAGATCACCGTCGCAGGCTTCCTAGACCCTCGACCCGGC
>Ga0299914_10003750_pt1 | contig 10799 bp, 5 predicted proteins | sample RVTome_10_FD_201361 | JGI IMG/M metagenome (GOLD analysis project Ga0299914, IMG submission 201361) | Soil microbial communities from uranium-contaminated site in the Upper Colorado River Basin, Wyoming, United States - RVT153D57 (version 2) ... | reverse complement strand
GCTGCCCATCATCGCCGCCGCCATGGACGGCGTCGTGGGGCCGCAGCTGGCCATCGAGATGGGGCGCCTGGGCGGGCTCGCCGTGCTCAATCTCGAGGGGGTGTTCTCCCGTTACGCCAACCCCGCGGACGTCCTCGACCGCATCGTGTCCGCGAGCCAGGACGAGGCCACCAAGATCATCCAGTCGATCTACGGCGAGCCGATCAAGGAGGAGCTGATCCACCAGCGCATCCAGGAGATCAAGAAGGGCGGCGGCCCCGCCGTCGTCTCCTCGATTCCGCAGCGGGCCGAGCGCTTCGCCCAGATCGCGCAGGAGGCCGGGGCCGACATCTTCGTGGTGCAGTCCACCGTCACCACCGCGCGCCACGTCGCGACCGAGTACAGCCCGGTCGACTTCCGCAAGCTCAAGAAGTCGCTGGCCATTCCGCTGATCCTGGGCAACTGCGTCACCTACGAGGCCTGCCTGGAGCTGATGGACACCGGCATCGACGGCATGCTCATCGGCGTGGGGCCCGGCGCGGCCTGCACCAGCCGCGAGGTCCTCGGGCTCGGCGTGCCCCAGGTGACCGCCACCGCCGACGCCGCGGCCGCCCGCGACCAGTACTACAAGCAGCGGGGTCGCTATGTGCCCATCATCACCGACGGCGGCATGACGACCGGGGGCGACGTGTGCAAGGCCTTCGCGGCCGGCGCCGACGCCGTGATGATCGGCTCGGCCTTCGCGCGCGCGGTCGAGGCCCCGGGCCGTGGCTACCACTGGGGCATGGCCACTCCGCACGCGAACCTGCCGCGCGGCACCCGGATCCGGGTGGGCGTGGCCGGCACGCTGGAGCAGATCCTGTTCGGGCCGGCCTTCACCGAGGACGGCACCCTGAACCTCGTGGGCGCCATCCGCACCTGCATGGGCTCGGTCGGCGCCCAGAGCATCCGGGAGCTGCAGCAGACGGAGCTCATCATCGCGCCAACGATCAAGACCGAGGGCAAGGTCTTCCAGCAGGCGCAGAAGCTGGGGCGCCCCCGGTAGGGCGTGACGCCGGTGCGGTCGGGACCGGCGGGCGGAGGCCCGCAGTGAGCCAGATCGTCGTCCTCAATGCCGGTGGCCAGTACTGCCACCTCATCGCCCGCCGCATCCGCGAGCTCGGCGTGCACGCCGTCGTCGCCGACATCACGCGTCCCGCGTCCGACTTCCGTGGCGCCCGCGGCATCATCGTCTCCGGCGGCCCCGCCAGCGTGACGGAGCCGTCCTCGCCGCGAGTCGACCCGGCGATCTACGACCTCGGGCTGCCCGTGCTGGGCATCTGCTACGGTCACCAGCTGCTCGCCAAAGACCTCGATGGTCGGGTGTCGCCCGGCGTGATGAAGGAGTACGGTCACTCCTCGCTGCATCACGGTGAAAGTCCGCTCTTCCGAGGACTTCCGGCCAGAAACCTCACGGTCTGGATGAGCCATGGCGACACCGTCGTCGAGGTGCCGCCCGGCTTCGAGATCATCGGCCAGACCGACGACTGCAAGGTGGCCGCGATGCAGCACGGCGCTCGCCGCCTGTTCGGGCTGCAGTTCCATCCCGAGGTGGTCCACACCGAGTTCGGGACGGAGATCTACCGCAACTTCGTGTTCGACGTCTGCGAGTGCCGCGCCGACTGGGATCCGCGTGCCCGGGTCGAGCAGGTGATGGATGCCATCCGGACGCAGGCGGCCGGGCGCAAGGTCTTCTTCCTGATCAGCGGCGGAGTGGACTCGACCGTGGCCTTCTACTGCTGCTACCGCGCGCTCGGCCCCGGGCGCGTGCTCGGCCTCTACGTGGACACCGGCTTCATGCGGGAGGGCGACGCCGAGGCCGTCGAGCACCTGGTCCGCGAGGCCGGGCGCGAGGCGATCCACGTGGCCGACCGGAGCGCCGACTTCCTCGGGCGCCTGGCCGGAGTGACCAATCCCGAGCGCAAGCGCACGATCATCGGCGACACGTTCCTCGCGGTGCAGGCGGACGAGTTCGCCCGCCTGGGGCTGCGCGACGAGGAGTGGCTGCTCGGGCAGGGCACCATCTACCCGGACACCATCGAGTCCGGGGGCGCGCGGCACGCGGCCAAGATCAAGACGCACCACAACCGCGTCGAGCGCATCCAGGCCCTGATCGAGCAGGGGCGAGTCATCGAGCCGCTGGTGGACTTCTACAAGGACGAGGTGCGGGTGCTCGGTGAGCAGCTCGGGCTGCCTCACGAGGTCGTGTGGCGCCATCCGTTCCCCGGCCCCGGCCTGGCCGTCCGCTGCCTGTGCGGAGACGCCGAGGCGGCGGTCGAGCAGGCGGACGTGTCTCTGCCCGATGGCGTCGAGGGCTGGATCGTCCCCGTCCGGACCGTCGGCGTGCAGGGCGACGAGCGCTCCTACTCCAGGCTGCTGGCCGTCGCGGGCTTTTCCGATCTCGAGACCGCCGGGGCCTTCGCCCGCCGGGTCACCAACGCGCACCGGACGATCAACCGGGTGGCCGTGGTGGCCTACCGGCGCGGTGGCCGCGGGGTGGCGGGGCTGGCGATCCACCCGGGAAGCCTGAGCCGGGCACGGATCGCGGTGCTGCGCGAGGCCGACGATCTGGTCACCCGGATCGTGCGCAAGCACGGGCTCTACGACGCGATCTGGCAGTTCCCCGTGGCCATGATCCCGCTGGGGGACGCCGCCGGCCGGGAGACGATCGTGCTGCGGCCCGTCAACTCGCGCGACGGCATGACGGCCGACTTCGCCCGGCTGCCGGTCGCCGTCGTGGACGAGATCGGCGTGGCCCTCGCCGCGCTGCCGGGCGTGGACGCCGTCCTCTACGACGTCACCAACAAGCCGCCGGCCACGATCGAGCTCGAGTAACCGCTGCCCGTGCACCACGCCGAGTTCGTCCACCTGCACGTGCACTCGGAGTACAGCCTGCTGGACGGCGCCGCCCAGCTCGAGAAGCTCGTCGCCAAGGCCAAGGCGCTGAAGTTCCCGGCCATCGCGCTGACCGACCACGGCAATCTCTTCGGCGCCATCGACTTCTACCTGGCGGCGCAGAAGGCCGGGATCAAGCCGATCGTGGGCTCCGAGCTCTACATCGCGCCGGGCGCCCGGACCGAGCGCGGCTCCCAGGACGGCGGCTACGAGGGTGCCAACCACCTGACCGTGCTGGTCCGCAACGAGACCGGCTACCAGAACCTCATCAAGCTGGTGTCGAAGGCCTACCTGGAGGGCTTCTACTACAAGCCGCGCGTCGACAAGGAGCTGCTGGCCCAGCACGCCGACGGCCTGCTCGTGCTCTCGGGTTGCCTCAATTCGGAGGTGTCCCGTGCGATCAGCGCCGGAGACCTGGCGAAGGCGACACAGACAGCCGGGTGGTATCAGGAGGTCTTCGGCAAGGACCACTACTTCATGGAGGTCCAGGCCCACGGTCTCGCCGAGCAGGTGAAGGTCACGGCCGAGACGCTCGCGATCGCCCGGGCCCTGGGGGCACCCGTCGCCGGGACGAACGACTCGCACTACCTGGAGGCCGGGCACGCTCGCGCGCACGAGGCGCTGCTGTGCATCCAGACGGGCAGCGGGATGAACGACCCCAACCGCTGGCGGTTCTCCTCCGAGGAGTTCTACGTGAAGTCGGCGGAGGAGATGGCGAGCGTCTTCGCGGACATCCCGGAGGCGTGCCGGAACACCCTGGCCGTCGCCGAGCGCTGCAACCTCACGCTCGACTTCGGCAAGTTCCACTTGCCGCGCTACGTGGTCCCCGGCCAGCACACCCTGGAGACTTACCTCGAGGAGCAGGCCCGGGAGGGGCTCAGGCGCCGGTACGGACCGAGCCCGGGCGATGCGATCGAGGCCCGCCTCAGCCACGAGCTGTCCGTCATCGAGAAGATGGGCTTCGCCGGCTACTTCCTCGTCGTCTGGGACTTCATCCACTACGCGCGTAGCCACGGCATCGCGGTGGGCCCGGGCCGCGGCTCCTCGGCCGGGTCGCTGGTCGCCTATTGCCTGGGCATCACCAACATCGATCCGATGCGTTACGGGCTTCTCTTCGAGCGATTCTTGAACCCCGAGCGCATCTCGATGCCGGACATGGACATCGATTTTGCCGACGACCGGCGCGACGAGGTCATCCGCTACGTCGCCGACAAGTACGGCCGCGACCGGGTCGCCCACATCATCACGTTCGGCACCCTGGGCGCCAAGGCCGCCATCCGGGACGTGGGGCGCGTGCTCGGCATGTCGTACGCCGATGTCGACCGGATCGCCAAGCTGGTGCCGGGCTTTCCGCTGAACATCACCCTCGACGACGCCTACCAGAAGTCGCCGCCCCTGGCCGAGCTGGTCAGGAGCCAGCCGGGCGTCAAGGAGCTGTGGGACATCGCCCGGGCCCTGGAGGGCTGCACCCGCCACGCCTCCGTGCACGCCTCGGCGGTCGTGATCTCCGACGAGCCGCTGGACGCGCACATCCCGCTCTACAAGGACCCCAAGCGGCCAGAGCTGATCACGGGCTACGCCATGGGCCCGATCGAGAAGCTCGGCCTGCTGAAGATGGACTTCCTGGGGCTGCGCACGCTGACGGTGCTCGCCAACACCGTCGAGCTCATCCGGGAGTCGCGCGGGATCGTCATCGACCTCGACGCGCTGCCGCTCGACGACCCCAAGGCCTACGCGCTGCTCAGCGAGGCCAGGACCTTTGGCGTCTTCCAGCTGGAGTCCTCCGGCATGCGCGAGGCCCTGCGCGGGCTCAAGCCCGAGCGGCTGGAGGACGTCATCGCGATGGTGTCGCTCTACCGGCCGGGGCCGATGGAGCTGATCCCGGATTTCATCGCGCGCAAGCACGGGCGGGCGAAGATCGCCTACGAGCACCCCGCCATGCAGACGTACACGGACGAGACGTACGGGATCATGGTCTACCAAGAGCAGATCATGCAGATCGCCTCCGAGATGGCCGGCTTCACCATGGGCGAGGCCGACACGCTGCGGCGGGCCATGGGCAAGAAGGACCGCGACCTCATGGCCCGCCAGCGCGAGAAGTTCATCGCCGGGTGCAAGGAACGCGGCACCCCCGCCGCCCGGGGCGAGCGGGTCTGGGAGCTGATGGAGAAGTTCGCGGGATACGGGTTCAACAAGTGCCTGGCCGCGGACACGTGGATCGAGATGGCCGACGGCTTCCGGAAGCCCATCACGGCCATCCGCGAGGGCGACCTGGTCCTCACCAAGGACGGCCCCCAGCGCGCACGGGGAGTGCGGCCGAGCGGCATCCGGCCGGTCGGGCTGCTGCGCCTCGCCAACGGCATGACCGTCCGCTGCACCGGCGATCACCCGGTCTTCACCCAGCGCGGCTGGGTGGACGCCCAGGCACTGGGCCCGACCGACACGGTCGCCGTCCTGGACACGGTGACGGCGGCCGATCTGCGGGTGGCCGCCCGCCGGGCGGCGGCGTCCCGGGCGGCGCCGGCGCCGACGCTGGCCGAGGCCCCGCTGGTGTGGTCGGCGCCGGCCGGGTTCACCGCCGACGGCGTGGAGCCCACCTACGACTTCGAGGTGCCGGGGGCCGCCAGCTTCATCGCCAACGGCATCGTCGTCCACAACTCGCACGCCGCCGCCTATGCGCTGGTCGCGTACCAGACCGCCTACTTCAAGGCGAACTATCCCGTCGAGTTCATGGCCGCGCTGCTGACCTCGGAAATGGGCGACACCGACAAGATCGTGAAGTACATCGAGGAGTGCCGGGCCATGGGCCTGCGCGTGCAGCCGCCCGACGTCAACGTCTCCCAGGTGCGCTTCAGCGTGGCCGGCGACACGATCCGCTTCGGCCTGGCCGCCATCAAGAACGTGGGCGAGGCGGCGATGGAGTCGATCCTCCGGACGCGGGCGGGGGACGGCGCCTTCCGGACGCTCGCCGACTTCTGCGCCCGCGTCGACCTGCGCCTCGTGAACCGGCGCGTCATCGAGAGCCTGATCAAGGCCGGCGCCTTCGATGCCCTGGGCCTGCCGCGCGCGCACCTGCTCGCCCAGTGCGACCTGGCCCTGGACGCCGGCCAGCGCCTGCAGCGGGACCGTGCCGAGGGGCAGGGGTCGTTCTTCGACCTGCTACCGGCGGCGCCCGCCGCGCCGCGCGCGAGCGAGCCCGCGGTGGCCGTGGTGCCCGAGTGGGACGACGACCAGCGCCTGGCCTACGAGAAGGAGGTGCTCGGCTTCTACGTCTCCGGCCATCCGCTGGCCCGCTTCGAGGGCGTGGCCGAATCGCTCGGCGTGACCTCCACCGCGGAGCTGGCCGCCCGGGGTCACGGGGCCCGCGTGACGCTGTTCGGTCACGTCGCCGCCCTCAAGGAGACGGCGACCAAGAGCGGCAACCGCATGGCCTTCCTCACGCTCGAGGACATGGCGGGCACGGTGGAGGTGACCGTCTTCCCCGAGCCGTACAAGGCGGCGGCCCCCTATCTGCGCGGGCGGGAGCCGGTGGTCGTGCGGGGCCGGGTGGACGACGGCGACAAGGGGCGGGTGGTCCTGGCCGAGGAGGTGCGGCTGCTGGAGCAGTCGCTGGCCTCGGGCGGCCGCGCTCGTGCCGGCGGCGAGGCGACCGCCTGCCGTGTGCGGGTCGCCGCGGACGACGGCAGCGCCGAGCGGATGGCCTCGCTGCGCCGCCTGTGCGAGCAGCATCCGGGCGGCGTGCCGGTGTTCGTGCACGTCCTGCTGCCGACGACCGAGGTGGTCGTGCGGGCGCGAGGCGTGAGCGTCGACGTCACCCCCGACCTGGTCGCCCGGCTCGAGGACCTCCTCGGCGCCGGCGCGGCGGCGATCGACCATGCCGGACGCGCTTGACTTCGAGCAGCCGCTGCTGGAGCTCGAGACCCGCATCGCCACGCTGCAGGCCGAGGGCGATCCGACCCGCACCCGCGACGAGATCGCCCGGCTGGAGGATCGCCTGGTCCGGCTGCGCCAGCGGACCTACGCCAACCTGACCGCCTGGCAGCGCACCCAGCTGGCCCGCCACCCCAAGCGGCCGTACACGCGCGACTGGTGCCGGCTGCTCTTCGACGAGTTCACCGAGCTGCACGGGGACCGCCGCTTCGGCGACGACGCGGCCATCGTGGCCGGCCTGGCCCGCTTCGAGGGCCGCTCGGTCGTCCTCATCGGGCACCAGAAGGGCCGCGATACCCGCGAGAAGATCGCCCGGAACTTCGGGATGCCGCACCCCGAGGGCTATCGCAAGGCCGAGCGTCTCATGGAGCTCGCCGCCAAGTTCCGCAAGCCGGTGGTGACCTTCATCGACACGCCCGGCGCCTACCCGGGCGTGGGCGCCGAGGAGCGGGGCCAGGCCGAGGCCATCGCGCGCAACCTCAAGCTGATGGCGGGGCTGCCGGTGCCCCTCGTCGCGGTGATCACGGGCGAGGGGGGCAGCGGCGGGGCGCTGGCCATCGGCATGGGCAACCGGGTGCTGATGCTCGAGTACGCCGTCTACTCGGTCATCTCCCCCGAGGGCTGCGCGGCCATCCTGTGGGGGGACGCCGCCCGGGCTCCCGAGGCGGCCGAGGTGATGAAGGTGACGGCGCCCGACCTGCTGCGCCTGCGGGTCGTCGACGCCATCGTGGCCGAGCCGGTCGGTGGAGCTCACCGGGACTGGGAGGCGGCCGCCGCGCACCTGCGGGGCGCCCTGCGCCAGCACCTGGCCGCGCTGGCCTCGCTGGAGCCGGACGCCCTGATCGCCGACCGCTACGACAAGTTCCGCCGCATCGGCGCCTTCGAGGAGACTGCCCTGCCGGCCCGCTGAGCCGTCAGCGCGCCAGCAGGCCCGCGGCACACTCCTCGTCGGTCACCAGGACGTTGACGAACCCGCCGCGCAGTGCGCCCCGGACGGCCGCGACCTTGGCCCGGCCGCCCGCCACCGCGATCACGTGCCGGTCGTCCCGGCGGGAGAGCGCCCGCAGCCGGTCGCCCTCGACGGACAGCACCCGGTGCATGAGCGCGCGCAGCTCGGGGCGGTCGACGATGCGGCCCTCGGCGTCGAACGGCTGATAGTTGATCTCGCCCACCACGCCGAGCTGGCGCAGCCGCTTGACGCTCACGCCGTAGGACTCGGCCAGCGAGCAGAACCCCGGCGTGCCCTCGCCGATGAGCCCGATGCCGCACAGCGCGACGTCCACCGACTGGGCCGCCTCGAAGATCGCGCGGATCTCCGGATCGCGCAGCAGGCGGCGGCGCTCCCGCTCGATCTCGCGCAGCGAGACGAGGTGCTGCACCGGCAGCGCGTAGGCCCGCACGTGCGGGCGATACTTGGCCGCCATCATGCCGACCAGGGTGTTCGGGAAGAGGTCGACCAGCTTGAGCGTGCTCTCGCCGGAGAGCGGGAAGAGCGAGAGGTCCCGCAGCCGCCGCTCGCGCAGGGCCCGGATGGTCTGGTAGAGGGTGAACCCGCACGACAGGCCGATGCGCATGCCGTTGCGCGCGATCTTCTCGAAGTAGGCGGCGGCCGCCGCTCCCAGCTCGGCCTTGAGATCGCCGCGGCCGCCGGCCATCACGACCACCGCCTCCCGCAGCCCGTGGGCCTGGGCCAGCGCCGTCTCCAGACCCTCGGTGCGGGGCAGGTCGAGCTCGACGCGCACGAAGCCCTCGTCGAAGGCCCGCTTGAGCAGGCGCGACACCGTGGCCGCCGACACGCCCAGCGCGGTGGCGATGTCCTTCTGGCTGCGGGCCTGGCGGTAGTAGAGCTCCAGGCACTGCACCATGAGCCGGATCTCGCGCGACGACGGCTGAGAAATTAATTTCATGGTCGTGAAGTTGTTGCTTGACGGCCCCGAGTGTACCTCGTTATCCTCGCGTTCGTCAGCGCAAACCCCCCGGTGCAGGCCGATGCGAGGAGGCGAGCATGAGCCAGAGGCCCTACGGCCCCCCCAACGGCGAGGCGATCCCGATGTCGGAGTACCACGAGTCGCGCCACGAGCTGGACGGGCTGCCGGTCACGGTGGCCGAGAAGATCCCGGTGACGAACACCCCGAACATCTTCTCGTACCGGTCGTACGTCTTCGCCAGGAACCCGGCGCTGGTCCGGCGATTCATCAAGGCGACCAAGGCCGACGTCGGCGGCGTCGGCGGGCACGTGGTGGCGGCGGACGAGGTGAAATCGGTCATCGCCAAGTTCGTCCTCGACAACAACGGCTATCGCGGCGAGCCGATCTTCACCTCGCTCATCGTCACCCACACCGGCGACGACTGCGCCGTCACCGGCATCATGACCGAGACGGTCGACATGGGCGTCGTCGACCGGCTCATGTGGGACGCCCTGCAGGAGGGAGCCGCCAAGGCGGCCGAGCTCGGTCTCTACGGGCCCGGCCAGGACCTGGTCGCCGACGCCTTCACGGGCAACCTGCGAGGCGCGGGCCCGGCCACGGTGGCGCTGCCGTTTCCCGTGCGCAAGGACAACGCCTCGCAGACGGTGCTGGTCTCCTTCGCCGACAAGACCGAGCCGATGGCGTTCAACCACTACGCCACCGGCGCCTACATGCTGCCGCGATTCAACACCGGGCTCGTCATCGCCGCGTCGCGGATGAAGCGCGGCTACCTCTTCGAGATCGTCGATCTCGACACCAAGGCCCAGGCCATCGAGGCCGGCGCCCACCCGCGCGATCCCCGGGCCCTCGACGGCAAGATGGAGGAGCTGGCCAAGGGCCTGCAGGAGAAGGTCATCACGCTGCGGGCCCCGGAGGACCTCTACGACATCGAGGGGCTCACGCGGTCCTCGCGCTTCGTCATCGCGCGGATCTGGACCCGGAACGACGCCGGCGAGAAGGACCAGCTCGGCTACGTCTGCTCGGCCGAGCGGCTGCACAACATCAAGACGAAGAAGGGCTTCACCTACGGCGGCAAGGACGACCCGGTGCTGCTGGCTTTCGCCCAGGGCGACTGGCCCGCGCCGGGCGAGATCACCTCGCCGTGGGCGACGGCACCCATGGTGGCCGGCGACTGTCGGGGCAGCCACAACCTGCACATCCTGCCGATGCCGATCAACTCGCAGACGTCGTACTGGTCGGGGCCGATCCTGTCGGCCGTCACCCTGTCGTGCAACATCCACACGGGCCGCATCGGCGCCATCTCCGACCAGTTCGCGCTCGGCACGCCGTGGGACGAGGTGCGCCGCACCGCGTCCCAGCTGGCCATCCAGTTCCGCCACGCGCACGGCGTCAAGCAGCCGGCCACGCTGCACGAGGACGAGCTCGAGTACCAGGAGGGCTGGAAGGAGCGGCGCGCCCGCCTGGAGCGGCAGTTCGAGCTCAAGCCGCCGCTGACCTTCGCCAACGGCAACGGGCACGGCACCGCCGCCCCGGCGGCCGCGCGCAGCGGGGCCGGGCGCCCCGACGAGATCGACTAGTCGTCGGTGGGGGGAGCGCTGCGTCGCTCCCCCCACACCCCCCATCGCTTCGAGGCGCCTCGGGCGCCTCGCGCGGCCGGCGTGTTTGACTTGATACAGACCGGATGTTACGGTCACGTCTAGCCAAATCAAACATTTACACGGGCCGACACGACATCGCACGACTGAACGCATGGCCAAGCTCCACCTGATCACGTACGGCTGTCAGATGAACGAGTACGACTCCGAGCGCGTGGCGGGGCTGCTGCGCGAGCGGCAGTACGAGCTCACCGACGACGCCGCGGCCGCCGACGTGATCCTGCTCAACACCTGCGCCATCCGCGAGAAGGCCGAGGATAAGGTGTTCTCCAAGCTCGGCGAGCTCAGGCGCCTCAAGGTCGCGCGCCCCGACCTGGTGATCGGCGTCATGGGCTGCATGGCCCAGCTGCAGCAGGGGACCGTGCTCCGGCGG
>Ga0299914_10003749_pt1 | contig 10799 bp, 10 predicted proteins | sample RVTome_10_FD_201361 | JGI IMG/M metagenome (GOLD analysis project Ga0299914, IMG submission 201361) | Soil microbial communities from uranium-contaminated site in the Upper Colorado River Basin, Wyoming, United States - RVT153D57 (version 2) ... | reverse complement strand
ATCCGATGGCCTGGTCGAGCAGCGCGAGCCCTTCGTCGATCTCCTCCGGCGAGATCACGTAGGGCGGCAGCAACCGCACCACGGTTTCGGCCGTGCGGTTGACGAGCAGCCCGGCCCTGAGCGCCGCCTCCACGACCGGAAGCGCCGGGCGATCGAGATCGATCCCCCAGATGAGGCCCGCGCCGCGCACCACTCGCACGTGCGGATGCCGGGCCGCGATCTTCCGCAGGCCCGCCTCGAACCGCTCGCCGGCGCGCACGACGCTGGCCAGCAGGCCGTGGTCGATCAGTTCCTCCAGGAAGACGAGCGCCGCCCGGCAGGCGAGCAGGTTGCCGCCATACGTGCTCCCGTGATCGCCGAAGGCGGCCGCGGCGGCCACGCGGGCGCTGAACATCGCGGCGCCGACCGGCACGCCGCCGCCGAGCGCCTTCCCGATCGCCATCAGATCCGGTTTCAACCCGAGCACGGCGGAGTAGAACGGGTGGCCGGTCCGCCCGAGGCCGCACTGGATCTCGTCCGCAATCAACAGCGCGCCGGTACGCTCGCAGGCCTCCGCGATCGCCGCGACGGCACCCCGGTCGAGCGGCCGCACCCCGCCCTCCCCCTGGAGCGGCTCGACGATGACGGCGGCCGTCTCGTCGGTGACCGCGTCCCGCAGCGCGGCGGCGTCGCCCGCCGGCACGAACCGCACGTCGCCCAGCAGCGGTGCGAACGGGGCGCGGTAGTGCTCGTCCCACGTCACCGACAGCGACCCCATCGAGCGTCCGTGGAAGGCGTGCTCGAAGGCCACGAAGTTCGGCCGCTGCTTTCCCTGCGCGTACCAGTAGCGCCGCGCGAACTTCAGGCAGGCTTCCACAGCTTCGGTTCCGCTGTTGCAGAAGAACGCCCTCGGCAGTCCGGAGAGCGACGCCAGCCGCGCCGCGACCTCCCCCTGGAGCGGGTGGTAGAAGAGATTCGACGTGTGCACGAGCGTGGACGCCTGCTCGGCGATGGCCGCGGCCAGCCGCGGGTGCGCGTGCCCGAGCGAGGCGACGCCGACGCCCGAGATGAAGTCGAGGTATCCGCGGCCCTCGGCGTCGAACAGGCGGCACCCGCGCCCGCGCTCGAACACGACCGGACCGCGGCGGTAGACCTGCAGCACGTGGTCCGTTTCGAGCGCCATCACGTTCGTCGCTGCCGTCATGCGTTCATCCCCGCTTCCTGCCCGGTCCGGACCGCCCGCCGCACGATGCGCGTGCCGGAAGCCTCGTCGTAGTCCGCGCCGGCGCGGCCGCCCACGATCGCTACAAGCGCGACGCCGCCGTCCAGCGCGTGCCGGCACGCGCGCAGCTTCGCAACCATCCCGGAGTGCGCCACGCCCGAGGCGCTCATGGCCTCGATGTCGTCTTCGCCGATCTCCTCGAGCGTCCGTCCTCCGGCGTCCAGCACGCCGGCCGTCGTCCCGGCGACGATCAGCGCACGGGCGCCCAGGACGGCGGCCAGGTGCCCCGCGAAGGTGTCGGCGTTGACGTTCAGCAGCGCGCCGTGCTCGTCCACGCCGATGCTGCAGATCACCGGGATGAACCCGAGCGGGAGGAGCGCCTCCACCAGCCGCGCCTCGCGCCCGGAGGGCTGCCCGACGAAGCCGAGATCGACGCGTGCGCCCGAGAGCGACTGGACGGGCGGTGTCCTCGTGGACAGGCCAATCAGGCCGTCGGCGCCGGTCAGCCCGATCGCCCGTCCGCCGGCGGCGCCGATCGCGGCGGCGAGCGTCGTGTTCGCGCGGCCCGCCAGCACCGAGACGACCACGTCGAGGCTCGCCGCGTCCGTCACGCGCAGGCCGTCCACGAACCGCGGCGTGAGATTCCGCGCGCGCAGCTCGGCGTCAATCGCGCGGCCGCCGCCGTGCACGACGACGAGCGGGCCGCGAGCGGCCATCCGCACGATGGAGGCCGCGGCATGCCGGACGGCGTCCGCGTCCTCGAGCAGTTCGCCTCCGAGCTTCAGCACCGTGGCGTCGGTCACGTCAGTCGAGCCCGATGGTCTCGTCGAGGCCGACGGCCACGTTGAAGTTCTGGATCGCCTGGCCCGCCGCGCCCTTGATCAGGTTGTCGATGCACGCGGCGAGCACGAGCTGTCCGCCAGGGCGATCCACGCGCCAGCCGATGTCGCAGAAGTTCGTATGGGCGACGTGCTTGATCTCGGGGAGATCCGATCCGGTGAGCCTCACGAACGGCGAGTCGGCGTATGCGCTCTCGAGCGCGCTCGCCACGTCGCCGGCAGCGACGCCGGGCTGCAGCCGGGCGTAGATGGTCTCGAAGATCCCGCGGTCGAGCGGCACGAGATGCGGGACGAACGTCACCGGCATCCCGAGCTCCTGCTCGATCTCCGCGCCATGCCGATGGGAGAACACGCCGTAGGCGGCCACGCTGCCGTGGCACTCGGAGAAGTGGGTGCGCTCGCTGGGCGTCTTGCCCGCGCCCGAGATGCCGGACTTGGCGTCGATGATGACGCCGGGCTGGAGCAGCCCGGCCGCGACGAGCGGCTGCAGCGCGAGGAGCGCGGCCGTGGGGTAACATCCCGGGCACGCGATGAGACGGGCCTCGCGGACGGCGGCGCGGTAGCGCTCGGTGAGGCCGTAGGCCACCGGGACGTCGAGCGCCGGCGCGTGCGGGTACCACCGCCGGCGTTCCCCGGCGTCGCGGAGACGGAAGGCGCCGGACAGATCGAGGACGCGCGTGCCGCGCGCGGTGAGCGCGGGGGCGATCCCGGCCGCGAGCGTATCGGGGACGGCCAGGAACACCACGTCGCTCTCGTCCGCGAGACGATCGAGGTCGAACGGCACGACCGGGGCGTCCCAGATGCGGGCGAGGGCCGGGACGCGGCGGACTTCGGACGCGCTGGAGCCCATGGCGAGCCGGAGGTCGGCGCCGGGATGGCGCGCCAGCCGCCTCAGCAATTCGACTCCGGCATACCCCGTGGCGCCGGCGACCCCCACACGGACTGGCGAATAAGTATTCATCGGAACGAATAGTTATACACCTCGGGCAGTCAGCTGTCAACTGATAGCGGGCCATCGAGTTGGACTCGACGACGGCCCTGTGTATAATCGATCGCTTGTCTGCATAATTATGAAGAGCCGTCGTCAGGCGCTCATTCTGGAACTCGTTCAGAGCGAGGCGATTACGAGCCAGGAGCAGCTCAGGGCCAGGCTCCGGGCGCACGGGGTCCAGGCGACGCAGGCGACTCTCTCCCGGGACATCCGGGAGCTCCGGCTCGTCAAGCGCGCGGCGGACGGCGCGTACCGGCTGGCCGGCGCGCCCGAGGAGGACACCCAGGACGCCCTGGCGGCCTTCGAGCGGGCCGTCGAGGACTACCTCGTCCGCGCCGAGGCGGTCGATCAGCTCATCGTCCTAAGAACCGACCCGGGGCAGGCCCAGCCGCTGGCGCTCGCCATCGACCGGGCGCGCCTCCCCGAGGTGGTGGGCACCATCGGGGGCGACGACACCATCCTGGTCATCTGCCGTTCAGCGGCGCAGGCGGAGGGAATCATCCAGCGGCTTCGCGGCAGGAAGGAAGCCTGAAGAAGGAAGAATGACGAAGGAAGCAGGAAGAGTGCAGCGGATCGTGCTCGCATATTCGGGAGGGCTCGATACGTCCGCCGCGATACCCTGGCTCCGGGAGCGCATGGGCGCGGAGGTGGTTGCCGTCACGCTCGATCTGGGCCAGGGGCGCGAGCTGGCCGACGTGCGCGAGCGGGCGCTCGCGCTCGGCGCGGTCCGCGCCCACGTCATCGATGCACGCGACGAGTTCGTGCGCGACTACATCCTCCCGGCGCTCCAGGCCGGCGCCGTCTACGAGGATCGCTACCTGCTGGCCACGGCTCTCGGGCGCCCGCTCATCGCGAAGCGGCTGATCGACATGGCGCGGATGGAGGGCGCGTCGGCGGTCGCGCACGGCTGCCGGGGCAACGAGAACGATCAGGTGCGCCTCGACGTCTCGCTGCGCGCGCTCGACCCTGCCCTCGCGCTCGTGGACGCCGCTGGCGAAGTCGGCATGTCCCGCGAGGCTCTCGCCGGGTACGCGCGGGCGCACGGGATCGATCCGGCCCTGCCCGAGGGTCCCTACCGGACGGACACGAACCTCTGGGGCCGGTCCATCGCCTTCGGCGCGCTCGACGACCCCTGGACGGAGCCGCCCGAGGACGTGTACACGCTGACGCGCGCCGCGAGGGACTGTCCGGACGAGCCGGCGGTCATCGAGATCGAGTTCGAGGCGGGCGTCCCGGTCCGCTCGAACGGCATCGAGATGTCGATGCTCGAGATGATCGAGAGTCTGGAAACGATCGCCGGCGCGCACGGTGTCGGCCGGATCGACATGATCGAGAACCGGCTGGCCGGCCTCAAGTCCCGCGAAGTGTACGAAGCCCCTTCGGCCGTCGTGCTCCACGCGGCGCACCGGGAGCTGGAGAGCCTCGTGATCACCCGGGACCTCGAGCGCGTGAAGCACACCCTCGCGCGGACGTATGCGGATCTCGTCTACAACGGACTCTGGTTCTCGCACGCGCGCAAGGCCATCGATGCCTTCGTCGCCGTCATCCAGGCGCGCGTCACGGGCGTCGTCCGCCTGAAGCTGTTCAAGGGCGACTGCCGCGTCGTGGGACGACGGTCGCCCAATGCGGTCCACGAACGCGAGCCGGGGACGCACTGGGTCGGCGAAGCCCTGGGACGCGGCGACGGCCGCGGTTTCGTGAAGGTCTGGCAGCCATCGGCGGGCGCGGATCGCCCGGCGCCGGCCGCGGCCTCGCGGCAGACCTCCCTGGAGCCCTAGGCGATGTCGCACCTGTGGTCGGGCCGCTTCGAGGGGGATCCGGACGCGGCGCTGGTGGAGTTCGGCTCCTCGTTCCGCTTCGATCGCCGGCTCTTCGAGGACGACGTCCGGGGCAGCCTGGCGTGGGCGGAAGCGCTCGAGCGCGCGGGCGTGCTGAACGCGGCCGACGCGGCCGCGATTGCCGGCGGCCTGCGCGATCTGCTCGCGCGCGGCGCGGATCCGGCGTTTTTCGACTCGCCCGCCGCGCGGCAGGACGAGGACGTGCACGCGTTCGTCGAGCGCGAGCTGGTGCAGCGCGTCGGCGAGGCCGGCCGGCGGCTCCACACCGGACGCTCGCGCAACGAGCAGGTCGCGCTCGACATGCGGCTGTACCTGCGGCGCCGCGTGCCCGGCCTCGAGCGCGCGATCGCGTCCCTGGTCGAGGTCCTCGCGCATCAGGCCGGGCGGGCCGGCGGGGCGCTCATGCCGTCCTACACGCACCTGCGCCGCGCGCAGCCCGTCCTTGCCGCGCACTTCTTCCTCGCGCACGCCGCCGCGTTCCGCCGCGACCATCGGCGGCTCGCCGCCGTCCTGACCGACATCGACGAGCTGCCGCTCGGCTCGGGCGCCATCGCGGGCACCAGTTATCCCATCGACGTCGGGTGGCTCGCCCGCCGCCTCGGCTTCTCCGGCGTCGTCGCCAACAGCATCGACGCGACTGGCGATCGGGATTTCGTCGCGGCGTTCCTCCATGCCTGCGCGCTCGCGATGGTGCACGTCAGCCGGCTCGCCGAGGATCTGATTCTCTTCACGTCCGAGGAGTTCGGGTTCTTCGATCTCGCGGACACCGCCGCCACGGGCAGCAGCCTGATGCCGCAGAAGAAGAATCCCGATCCGCTGGAGCTCGTGCGCGGCAAGGCCGGCCGCGTCATCGGCCGTCTCGCCGGATGGCTGGCGACGATGAAGGGGCTGCCGATCGGATACAGCAAGGATCTGCAGGAGGACAAGGAGGCGCTCTTCGACGCCGAGGACACGCTGGCGGCCTCGCTCGAGGCCGCGGCCTCGGTGCTGCGCGGGATTACGCTCGACGAGCGGGCGGCCGGACGCGCCGCATCGGGATTGCTGCTCGCGACGGACGTGGCGGATTACCTCGTGGCGAAGCGCGTGCCGTTCCGCGACGCGCACGAGATCGTGGGCGCGCTCGTGCGGCGTCTCCTGCGCGAGGGCCGGTCGTTCGAGGATCTGTCGCTCGAGGAATGGCGGCGGCACTCGGGGCTGTTCGAGGCGGACGTGGAAGCGGCGGTCACCGCGGCGGCGTCGGTCGCGCGCAAGCGAACGCCGCAGTCCACGAACCCCGATGCGGTGGCCTCCGCGCTCGAGGAGGTCAGGGGCTGGCTCGCCGGTCTCAAGGAGTGAGCCGGTGGTGTATCTCGTCCATCACGCCGAGGCCGTCGAATCGCACGTCGATGCGCGGCGTCCGCTGAGCGAGGCGGGCGCGCGGCACGCCACGAGGCTTGCGGAGGACGCGGCTCGCCGGGGCGTGAAGCCCGCCGCGATCTGGCACAGTGGCAAGCTCCGCGCGCGTCAGACCGCGGAGGCGTTCCGCCGGGCGTGCAACCCGCTCGCGGAGTTCGGCGCGATCCGGGGGCTCCAGCCGGACGATCCGGTGGACTGGATCCGGGATCGGCTGCTGGGGGAGAGCCGCGACTTCATGCTCGTCGGCCACATGCCGCATTTGCAGCGGTTGTTCCAGCGGCTCACCGACACCCCGGATCCGTTTCCGGCTCACGGGCTCGTCGCCCTGGAGTGGGACGGACAGGCAGCGCAGGAAAGGTGGCGCCTCCCCTGAACAGGAGGTTCTTCAGGTCTCTGGAAGGAAACAGAGAGCTCCTGAACTCCTCTTCTCCTGCGATCCCTGCGACGCGGCTCTCGGGTCAGAACCTGAAGGTCACCCCTACCCCCGCCCTCCAGAAATCGAAATCGGCCAGCTCGAAATCCGGGAAATCGTCGTCATCGTCACTTCCCGCGAACGCGCGGAAGTACCGGATGTCGCCGCGGATGCCGACGTTGTCGCTGAAGAAGCCGATAATCCCCGCTCCGAGGTTGAACCCGAAGTCGTTCGAGTCGATGTCGAAGAAATTGGAGACCGACTCGGCATGCGTGCGGATCAGCCCCAGCCCCCCGACGGCATACGGCCGGATGCCCGGGCCCGACTGCCCGCCGATGGGCGCGCCCAGCTTGAGGTTCACCATCAGCGTCGTGACATTGCTGTCGTCGGCGAACGTGAAATCGTCATCGACACCCGCCAGCGTCTCGAAGTAGTTCGGCGAGTAGCCGAAGTCGAACTCGAACCCGAAGACGCCGGCGCCCATCGACGCGAGCGACGCGCCGTACGTGAACCGGCGTTCGAATTCGTCCCCGCCGGGCAGGCCGTCGTCGAAATCCGCCGAGCCGCCGAAGGTGGTGCCGACGAACGGCGTGAACAGCCAGTCGGCTGCGGCCGGGGCCGGGGTCGCCGCCAGGCCCAGGATGATCAGGCCGGTCGTGATGAATCCTCGTACTGACATTCTCTGCCTCCGTTCGCGCAGGCGTTCTGTCCCGCCCGTCCCGGCCCGTCCGTGGCTGGACGGCCGGGCTCGGCCGCGGAGACTGCAAGCGGTGTGCCTCAGCCTCAGGGTTCGACCGGCGAGGGAAGCTGGAGGGCGGTTTCCTGCAGGATCGTCCACGCGCGCGCCACGTGCGCTTCGGTCGTCCTGAGATTGCCCACGGCGAGACGGAGCGTGAAGCGGTCCTGGAGACGTGTATGGGAGAGAAACACCTCCCCCCCCGCGTTCACGGCGTCCAGCAGGCGTTCGTTGAACGGGTCGTCGGCATCCGCGCGGAAGCAGACGACGCTGAACGGCACGGGAGCGACGCGGGTGAAACCGTCGCTCGCGTCGACCCACTCGGCGAACAGCCGCGCGAGGCGTATGTGCTCGGCAAGGCGCTCGCGGATCCCCTTCGCGCCGAAATAGCGCAGCACGGCCCAGAGCTTCAGCGATCGGAAGCGCCGTCCGAGCTGGACGCCGGTGTCCATCAGGTTGCGCACGGGCGCGGCTTCGACCGTCTCCAGATAATCCGGCGTGAGCGCGAAGGCCTTGCGGATCGCGTCCATGCGCCGGCAGTAGAGCACGCTCAGGTCGAAGGGCGTGAACAGCCACTTGTGCGGGTTGACGACCAGCGAATCGGCGCCGTCCGCGCCGTCGAGCGTCGCTTCGAACCCCGGAACCATGGCGGCGGCGCCCGCGTACGCCGCGTCCACGTGGACCCAGACGTTGTAGGGCCTGGCGACCTCCACGATGTCCCGTACGGGATCGACGCTCGTGGTGGAGGTCGTGCCGACCGTCGCCACGACCGCGACCGGCAGCCAGCCGTTCGCCGTATCCTCGACGAGCGCGGCGGCGAGCGCGTCCGGGATCATCCGGAACTCGTCGTCGCAGTCGATCCGGCGCAGCGCCTCGTGGCCCATGCCGAGCAGGATCACCGCCTTGTCCACCGACGAGTGCGCGTGCTCGGAGCAGTACACGCGCAGCCGCGGCACGTCCGCGCGCTGCGCGAGGCCGAGCGTGCGGACGTCCGGCACGACCGCCTCGCGCGCGGCCGCCAGCGCGTGGACGGTGGAGATCGACGCGGTGTCGTAGATCACGCCCTCGAACGCTTCCGGCAGGCCGAGGAGATCGCGCAGCCAGCCGAGCACGACCTCTTCCAGCTCGGTGGCCGAGGGGGACGTGCGCCAGAGCATCGCCTGCACGTTCAGCGCGGACGACAGGAAGTCCGCGAGCACGCCGGGCCCGCTCCCGGTGATCGCGAAGTAGGCGAAGAACCCGGGATGGTTCCAGTGCGTGATGCCCGGCATCAGCACGCGATCGACGTCCGCGAGGATTTTCTCGAACGGCTCGCCGCGCTCCGGCGCGGTTTCCGGGAGGGCCGCGGCGATCTGGCCGGGCTTCACCCGCGAGAGGACGGGGTACAGCTCCACGCTGCCCATGTAGTCGGCGATCCAGTCCACGAGGCGATGCCCCTCGCGGCGGAACTCCTCCGGCTCCATGTCGCCGAGTTTCCGGCGCTTCGCGCTCATCTGATCGGGACGCCCTCGGGGATCGCCTAGTCGCGCGATTCGATGTACGACTGCGCGAACTGCTTCAGCCCCGGATGGGTGAGCCCGATTGCCGCAGCTTCCTCCGCGGCGCGGGCAGTCTCCCACTTGTCCACGACGACGCGCTTGATCATCCACAGCGCCGCGACGCGATTCGCCGACGCGCAGTGAATGTACATCGGCTGATTGGCGGGGTTCGTCACGGCGGCGAGGAACGCGTCCACCGTCTCGTCCGAGAGCTTCGCCGTATCGACCGGGAGATGCACGTAGCGAAGCCCGCTGGCGCCGGCCGCCGCGCGGGCGGCGGGGATGTCCACGCCCGGCTCTCCCTCGCGCCGCAGGTTGATGATGGACGCGAAACCGAGCTTCCTGATTTCGGGGAACGCCTCAATCGTCGTCGCGCCGCCGCACATCACAGCCGCGTCCACACGCGTGACGTTCACGGCTCCGGGCAGCGTCTGCTTCTGCGGCGCCTGCGGGATCCAGAGGGACAGCAGGAGGACCCAGGTTGTCAGCATGCCCCGATTGTGGGCCGGCGTGGCGCGGCCGTCAACCACCAGGGGATCAGCGCCCCTTCTCGACCTCCAGCGTAACGGGTTCGGCCAGCCGGACCGTCACCATCGACCCGGCAGGCAGGCTCGCGGGACGGCGATCGCCGGCCATCGCCGCGGCCGTGCCGCCCGCCGCGCCCGCCGCCCCGCCGATCGCCGCGCCCTTGCCGCCGCCGATGATCGCGCCGAGGATCGCGCCGCCCACCGCGGCGCCGCCAATCTTCTTCGAGCTGCTGTCGGCGGGCGATTCGCCGTCCCGGTAGATCGCCTCGGTGCGAATCGGCAGCTCCATGCCCTCGGCGAACACCAGCGTGTGGAACCGCACGCCGAGCCGTGCGCGCTCCTTGATCTTGCCGCCGGGCTCGACGAGCGTCACCGCGCCGATGACCCGCGAGCCCGCGGGAATGGCGACCCGTCCGTCTACCGTCACATCGCGCGTCACCCGGGCGTCCACGCGGTCCTCGACCCTCGAGCGCTCGGTCGAGAGCGACGTCTCGATTCGGAGCCCGATGACGGACGGCGCGGGAACGACCACCTCGACGAACTCGGGAGCGGGTGGGAGCGGCGGCGGTTCCGGCATGGCCGGCACCGCCCGAGCCGCGTCGGGCAGCGGCGCCGGAGCCGGCATCGACTCCGCAGGCGCGGAAGCGCCGCGTTCGGCCGGCGACGACGGTGGTTCGTCGTTCGCGGGCGCGCGGCTCCCGGCCGGCTCGGGGCGCGGCGCTGGAGCCGGACTCGGGCGTTCCACTCGCCTCGGCTTTGCCGGAGCCGGTGCTGCCTCGGCCCGGGCCGTACGTGGCGGCTCGGGACGGCTCGACCGTTCGAGTGCCCGCGCCGCCGGCCGAGCCTCGGGTTCTGGCGACGCGTCCGCCGCCGGGACATCCGGCCCGGCTGCGGCCGGGGTGACGATGACCTCGCTCTCGGTGACGGGCTCGGCGGTCGGGGCCGCATCCGCCTCCACCTGCGACAGGGGAGCCGTCTGCACGGCCGGGACGGCCTGATCGACCGCATTGTGGCGGACGGCGACGTAGGCCCCTGCGGCGGCCGCACCGAGGCACCCGGCCGCCAGGAGACCCGCGACGAGGGGCTTCGCGAACATGGCCTTGATCCTTCCTGGACACCATCCGGACGAGCAAGAGCTGTGCCCCGATTATCGGCCGGAAACCGCGGAAGATGGAGCGCCGGCCCGGCTGGCCGCGCCCGCCCTGGATGACAGATCGTCCTCGACGCAGGACCATCGGCGCGGCCTACGATCGGGCTGGACCTGGCAGCCGGCGGGACTCCCGGGCACTCGGAGAGGACCCTCTTCGCGGAACCCGGGCGGA
>Ga0299914_10003748_pt1 | contig 10800 bp, 11 predicted proteins | sample RVTome_10_FD_201361 | JGI IMG/M metagenome (GOLD analysis project Ga0299914, IMG submission 201361) | Soil microbial communities from uranium-contaminated site in the Upper Colorado River Basin, Wyoming, United States - RVT153D57 (version 2) ... | reverse complement strand
CGAACCCGCCTGGACGAAACGGAAGATGTTGTCGACGAAGAGAAGCACGTCCTGGTGCTCGACGTCTCGGAAGTACTCGGCCATCGTGAGGGCCGAAAGAGCCACCCGCAGACGCACGCCCGGCGGTTCGTCCATCTGTCCGTAGCACAGGGCGGCCTTTTCGAGTACGCCGGACTCCTTCATCTCGAGCCACAGGTCGGTCCCTTCACGGGTGCGTTCTCCGACTCCCGCGAACACGGAGGTACCACCGTGCTGGGTGGCGACGCGGCTGATCATCTCGAGGATGACGACCGTCTTGCCGACTCCGGCACCACCGAACATGCCGATCTTCCCGCCCTCGACGTAGGGCTCGAGCAGGTCGATGACCTTGATGCCGGTCTCGAACATCTCGGTCTTGGGCTCGAGGTCCTCGAAGGCGGGCGCCTTACGGTGGATCGGCCAACGCTCCGTCCCCTCGGGGATCTCCGAGCCGTCGATCGGCTCTCCCAACACGTTGTAGACGTGCCCCAAGGTCGCGGGACCTACCGGGACCGTGATCGGCGCGCCCGTATTGGTTACGACTGCACCGCGTACGAGCCCATCGGTGTTCTTCATGCACACCCCTCGTACTTGATTCGCGCCGGTGTGGGCGGAAACCTCGGCCGTGATCACGTCCTTCTCGCCGGCCAGGGTCCTCTCCACTGTGAGAGCGAACCCGATCTCGGGCATGCCGTCCGGCGGGAACTCCACATCGATCACCGGCCCCGTGATAGATAAGACGCGCCCCTCAGTGGTCTTAGGTTGCTCCTTCGTGAGTCGCTCTTCGGTTACGGCCATGCGTCCTCCTACTCCTTACGCTGTTGAGCGAGCGCCTCGGCGCCGCCCACGATCTCCATGATCTCGGTCGTGATCTCGGCCTGACGAGCCTGGTTGTAGACGCGGGTGAGGTTCTCGATCAGTTCATCTGCATTGTCGGTCGCGGCCTTCATGGCTCGGCGGCGCGCGGCATGCTCCGAAGCCGCCGCCTCAAGCATCGCCTGGAATATCGTGCCCTCAACGTACCGGGGTAGGAGGAGCTCGAGGATCTGCTCGGGAGAGGGCTCGAAGAGATAGGAGGCGCTCGCGCCTTCCTTCTCCCCCTCCTGGAACTCTTCCCTCGGCAAGGGAACGAGTCGCAAGACGACGGGCCTCTGTGTCATCGCGGATTCGAACCTCGTGAAGGCAAGGTGTACCTCATCGACCCTCCCCTCGAGGAAGTCGGAGACCACCTTCCCGGCGATGGTGCGAGCGTCCGAGATGCTGGGGCGATCCGAGAATCCCTGCCACGAGTCGGAGACGTCATAGCCACGGAAGCGGAAATAGGAGATCGTCTTCTTGCCCGCGAGGTACAGCTTCGGCTCTTTCTCGTGGGATTGGAGGTCGCGTTCCGCGGCACGCAGGATGTTGGAGTTGTACGGTCCGGCCAGTCCTCGGTCTGCCGCGATCACGATCGAACCCACCACGCGCACTTCATCGCGCTCTTTGAGAAGGGGCGAGTCGAGGGAACCGGCATTCTGAGCCACAGACCCGAGCATGCGACGCATCTCTTGAGCGTACGGTCGTGCGGCTCCTACGGCCTGAGTGGCCTTGACGATCCGAGAGGACGCGATCAGCTCCATTGCGCGAGTGATCTTCTTGGTCGATTGGACCGATCCGATCCTCCGTTTGATCTGGCGGAGCTGGCCACCCATGTTAGTGCCCCGTCTCCTCTTCCTCGGCGGCCTCGGTCCCACCTTGCTCGAAGACGTCGCCCTCCACGTCGGCCGCGGCAGTCTCGACCGTCTCGACTTTCTGAGCGAAGTTGGCTTTGAAATCCTCCACGGCGCTGCGGAGCTTCTCCGTCGTGTCGTCGTCCAGTTTTCCGGTCTCGACGATCTCCTTGCCGATGTCGGGGTGATTCGAGCGCAGGTACTCGAGCATCTCGCCCTCGAAGCGTTTTACGTCTTCGATGGCGATGTCGTCGAGGTAACCGTTGGTCGCGGCCCAGATCGACGTCACCTGATCCTCGACGGGGAAGGGCTTGAACTGACCCTGTTTGAGGATCTCGACGATGCGCGCTCCGCGGTCGAGCTGCGCCTGGGAAGCCTTATCGAGGTCGGACCCGAACTCGGCGAATGCCTCGAGCTCTCGGAACTGGGCCAGATCCAGCCGGAGACGCCCCGCGACCTGCTTCATAGCTTTGATCTGGGCGTTACCGCCGACCCGAGAAACCGAGATGCCGACATTGATGGCCGGTCTCACACCCGAGAAGAAAAGATCATTCTCGAGGAAGATCTGCCCGTCCGTGATTGAGATCACGTTGGTCGGGATGTAAGCGGAGACGTCTCCACCCTTGGTCTCGATTATCGGGAGCGCGGTCAGTGAACCGCCGCCTATCTCATCGGACAGCTTGGCGGCGCGCTCCAGTAACCGGCTGTGAAGATAGAAGACATCGCCGGGATAGGCCTCGCGGCCGGGAGGCCGACGCAGCAGCAGTGAGAGTTGCCGGTAGGCGATGGCCTGTTTGGAGAGGTCGTCGTACACGATCAGCGCGTGCCCGCCGTTCTCCATCCAGTGTTGCCCCATCGCGCATCCGGCATATGGAGCGAGGTACTGGAAGGGCGCGGGGTCGGACGCGGAAGCGTTCACGACTACCGTGTACTCGAGTGCCCCGTATTCTTCGAGGGCCGCCACAACCTCGGCCACCGTAGAGGCCTTCTGGCCTACGGCGACGTAGATGCATCGCACCGCTTTGTCGGTGCCCCAGAACTCCTTCTGGTTGATGATCGTATCGATCGCGATCGCGGTCTTGCCGGTCTGACGGTCGCCGATGATCAACTCGCGCTGTCCACGGCCGACCGGGGTCATCCCGTCGATCGCCTTGATGCCCGTCTGGAGCGGCTCGTGAACCGGCTGGCGCTGGGTCACGCCAGGTGCCTGGATCTCGAGGGCCCGGCGGCTCTTAGTGGTTATCGGACCCTTGCCGTCGAGGGGCTCGCCGAGGCCGTCGACCACTCGGCCCAGGAGCTCGTCACCGACTCCGATCGAGAGGACCTGCCCGGTGCCCTTTACGGGATGCCCCTCCTCGATCGTGGACGCGTCTCCCAGGATGATGGCGCCGATCTGATGTTCCTCCAGGTTCATCGCGAGTCCGACGATCCCGCCGGGGAACTCGAGCATCTCGTTAGCCATCACGTTCGGCAGCCCGCTCACGTTGGCGATACCGTCTCCGACCTCTTCCACACGACCGACCTGTTCCCGCTCCAGCGAGGGCTTGAAATCGGCGATGTGCTTCTCGAGGACCGAGGCGATCTCTTGAGGATCGATCTTCATCTCGGCCATATCAGCCCCTCACCTTCTCTTTCAGTTGTTCCAATCGATGTTTGACGCTCCCGTCGATGACGGTGTCGCCGATCTTGGCGTGGATCCCGCCTATCAGCGACGGGTCCACCAAGACCTTCACTTCGACCTTCTTGCCGGTAGCCTTCGACAGCGCGTCCGCCAATCGTCGGCGCTGATCGTCGTCTAGGGGGGTCGCGGAGCGGACCTCCGCGAGCACATGTTGCCGCGCCTCGGCGGCGAGCTTGCTCACTTCCTCGAGGATCTGCGGCAGCTGGCGCGCGCGATCCTGGGCCACGATGAACGTCACGAGTCCCTGAGTGTGGGGCGAAACCTTATCGCCCAGAAGCTCCTCCACCACTTTCACGCGTTGCGAATGATCGATGCTCTGGTCGGACAGGACTTGCTTCAGCTCGTGGTTCGACTCCAGCAGCTTTCCGAACCTGTACAGCTCGTCCTCCACGCGGTCGACATCGCCTTCGGCTTGAACGACCTTGAAGAGAGCCTCTGCATAGCCGTGGACGAGCTCGTCGGTAGCCATCAGTTGTTAGACCCTCCGTTCATGGAACCGACCTGCTCGATGTACTGGTCCACGAGCTTCGTCTGAGTCTTGCGGTCGAGCGACTCGCCGACCACCTTCTCGGCGACGACCACCGCCAGATCGCGCACCTGGGCCCGCACCTCATCGAGGGTTCGGGTCCGCTCGGCTTCGATCTGTCCTTGAGCGCGTTCGATCACCTGTTGAGCGTCTTGCTCGGCCTTGGCGATCAGATCTTTCCTGACCTGCTCCGCCGACTGCCGGGCCTCCTCCAGGATCTTGTTGGCCTCGCTGCGAGCCTCCGCGAGCTGCTCTTTGTATTCCTCGAGCACCTTCTGGGCCTCGGCTCGTCCTCGGTCCGCACCTTCCTTGGCCTCCTGGATGGCCCTCTCGCGGGCCTCGATCGCTTCGCGGATCTTCGGGAGCGCAACCCGCATCAGTACCCAGGCAACAACCACGAAAGTGATCGTTCCCCACACGAGCTCGTCGACCGCGGGGAGGATCAGCTCGATCCCCTCTGGATCCTCTTCTGCGGCAAGCATCAAGAGGTTCTGCATTGTTCTTTTTCCTCTCGGCTAGACGATGAATGCGAGGACGAAACCGATCAGGGCGAGAGCCTCGATCAATGCGAATCCGAGGAACATCGTGGTTCTCGTCTCGCCGGCGGTCTCCGGCTGACGAGCCATCGCCTCGATCGCGCTCGAGAACACGAGACCGATCCCGATGCCCGGTCCGATCGCAGCGAGACCGAACACGAGTCCGTGTGCGAGGGACTCGAGCCCTGCGTCGGTTACTCCCTCGGCGGCCTGTGCCAGGTGTATAAGGTCCATCTCTCCTACCTCCCCTTCCTTAGTTCTTAAGCGGCTGTGGCTCCCGCTTCAATACCTTCGTACTCACGTTGCGGTTCGACGTGCTTGGTGTCGATGTGGTCCTCCTCGCCGTGGCCGTGGATCGCCTCGGCTATGTAGAAGGCGGTCAACATCGTGAAGATGTATGCCTGGATGGTGATGACCAACAACTCGAAAACGATCAGGCCCGCCGCTACGACGGCGGTGAGGAGGCCTAGCGGCGGGGTCCAGATCTTGATGTCCGTTATCAGGAACTCGTGGGTGAAAAGGAAGAAGATCGTCAACAGGACGTGACCCGCCATCATGTTCGCCAGGAGTCGGATCGCCAGGGTGAGGGGACGGATGATGAACGTTGAGAAAAGCTCGATCGGCGTCAGGATGATGTAGATCGGTTTCGGCACACCGGGTGGGAACAGCGTCCCGACGAGGTATTTGAACCCTTGCTGCTTGAATCCAACGAAGTTGAAGAGGATGTACGTCAACAGCGCCAGCATGGCGGGTATGGCCATCCGTGATGTCACCGGGAAATTGATCCCCGGGACGATCTCAAGCAGGTTCATGAAGAAGATGAAGAAGAACAACGAGGTGAGGTAGTTGGCGTACTTGACGCCCTGAGGCCCGATCACGTCGACGGCGATGTTGTTGCGGATGAAGAGGTAGGCCGTCTCACCCACCAACTGGAACCCTCGCGGGACCAAGGCTTGGCGGCGCGCCGCCATTAGAAAGAAGCCCATGCATGCTGCGGCGCCGACAAACATCAAGAGTACGACGCGATTGATCTCGAAGGGTGTTCCCTCGAACAGGATCGGATCCCACAGGAAGAGATGGAAGGGATCGAGCTCGATGGCAAGGTTCACGAGTTAGCTCCTCGCTCTCAGGGCGTCGTCGGCCGGTGACGTGTTCTTGACCGGATAGGCCCGCGCGGCTTCCCACAGGACCAGTCCGAGATGGCTTCCTATCAGTACGAACCCGGTGATCTTGAAGGTGACGATCTCGAGGGTTTGGAGAGCGAAGGCGCATGCGGTAAGAACGCCCAGACCGAGCATGAACGCGAACATCGCAGCCGGCAACAACAGCCGCTGGTTCGATTCCGCCACGCCCCCGATGATGCGGGCCGAAAGGAACAGGTTCAAGAGTGCCATCCCCACGCCGAACGCCGCAGATACCCCCGCTTCGGTGCCGCCCCAGACGAAGAACCCGAGCACTACGAGGGGGCCAACAAAAGCACCCCGGCGTGCCATCCGGTACACCATCTGAAGCTCGATCAACCCGGGCTCCTTTTCTTCGTCGCGTAATAGACGTGCAAGAAACCTCCTACCCAACCGAGTAGCGCCCCCACGACCTGCGCCCACGGCTCGATGTCGAGCCAGTTGTCGACCAACCGGCCGAGGAACCAGAAGAGGAAGACGGCCCCGGCAAACTCGAAAGCCAGGCTCATGCCCCTGGCGGCTTCGGCTCTACTCCCTCGATAGCCACCCTGTGGGCTCCTGCTCATCCCTCTCCTCAGCCCCTTCCCGCTTCTCGGGCACGCATCTGGCGCCGCGCGCCGGACACCGAAAAACGGGCCTGGGACCGGCGCATACTAACTCACGACCTTCGGCTCCTCGCTTGTGAATTCTTTCACAAAGTCGGAAATCCTGCATCTCGTCGAAAACCGGTTCGCGAGGACCCAAAAGAAGCTCGGACTAGGGCGACGACTCGTGCCGTGGCGGTCTGGTCGGCCGGTGCCGATGCCCCCGGCGCAACTCCTGTGAGGCTCGATCGACGTCGCTGCGAGCTTCGGCGTGGAACTCTGGATGATCCTGACGAAGGTGATCGTCAAGGTCGGACTCGAAAGCGAACCTGAGATCGCATTCGGGACACTGGTAGACCCCCATGTGTTCCCCCGTTCTCAGAGAGAGTCTTCGTCTTGAGTGTCGCGCCATTCCCGCCCGAGCGCGTAGAGAGGATTTGTGCCCCGTCCAACAACATCATGGGGATTCTGGCGGCGAAAAGGCTGCGCCTCGCGGCGGCGCGCCCGCAAGCGGGCACCCGGTCGCCGATACGCACCGGTATCGGGGCTCCCTGCGGCCTTGCGACGCTTGCTTTTCACTCGCCAGAACCTCGCAAACGTCATTGGGCGGAGCACTTGACGTTGCTCTTGGGTTGTGGACTGTGGCGGGGCATCACCTCCGGGGTTCGCGGGAACGAAAAAACCCTCCGTGTATACGGAGGGCTGGGCGCACGCACCGGCCCAGGGCCGGCTACGCGCGCCTAAGTAATAAGTACGAGGGTGAAGAGGTGGATGCGGATCGTCGCTCGGTGACTCATCTGTCTCGGCCGTTCCCTACTCTCGACGGACAACACGGCCCCGGCGACGGTGCAGAGGTGAAGCGAAAGTATAGACACTTCGTCGCCGCTCATGTCAACCCGTCGAAGGATATTTCTGGTCGGGTTCTGGACAGCGCTGCAACCGTTCGTCAAAGTGACCTACAGCGGCGGACGGGAAAGGATGGGTCTCCACATGCGCTACCTGGCGATCGGGTTGATCGCGGCACTGGCCCTCGTCTCCTGCGGTGGAGACGACGAAGCAGCGGACTTCTGCGCGGTCGCCGAAGAGATCGACGCGACCGACCCCTCCAACACCGACATCGACGAGATCCGCCGCCTCACAGGCGACCTGGTGGAGGCCGCACCGGACGAGATCAAGGACGAGGCGGAGACCTTCGGTGAGGGGATCGAGAAGCTCGCCGGCGGCGACACCTCGGCCCTGACCGACGAATTCAACGAGGCCGCCGAGCGCATCGGCGAATACGGCGAGGAGAACTGCGACCTCGAATAGCCAGGGTCACTTTTCGCGCTAAGTTGGCGCCCTATATGGGCTCAGATCCGAAACAGATCCCGGCGAAACGCAAGAGTGCTGCGCTGACGGACGGTCCCGACCGAGCGCCGGCGAGGGCCATGTTGAAAGCCGTCGGCTTCGACGACGCCGATCTGGCACGTCCGATAATCGGCGTGTCCACCACCTGGATCGAAACGATGCCCTGCAACCTGAATCAGCGAGACCTCGCAAGGCAGGTGAAAGCCGGCATCCGCGCCGCCGGAGCTACTCCGATGGAGTTCAACTCGATCGCCGTTTCCGACGGGGTCTCTATGGGCACGGAAGGGATGCGCGCCTCGCTGGTCAGTCGGGAGGTGATAGCCGATTCCATCGAGCTCGTCGCGCGCGGACATCTCTTCGACGGCCTGGTGTGCCTGGTCGGCTGCGACAAGACGATACCTGCGGCGGTCATGGCGTTGGCTCGCCTCGATATCCCCGGCATCGTTCTTTACAACGGTTCGATCGCTCCAGGGCGTTTCAGAGGACACGACGTCACCATCCAGGATGTCTTCGAGGCCGTCGGTCAACACGCCGCCGGCCGCATGTCCGATGATGACCTCCGACAACTGGAAGACGTCGCCTGCCCGGCGGCGGGAGCGTGCGGAGGACAGTTCACGGCCAACACGATGGCAACAGCCCTCGACTTCTTGGGGATCGGCCCGGCAGGGCTGTCGGGGATCCCTGCCACCGAGCCCGGCAAGAAGGCCGCCGCAGAGGAAACCGGGAGGATGGCTGCTCGATTGGTGGAGGAAGACATCCGGCCGTCGCGGATCATGACCAAACAGGCACTCGAGAACGCGATCGTGTCGGTGGCGGCGACCGGTGGCTCGACCAACGGCGTGCTGCATCTGCTGGCGATAGCGACGGAGCTCGGCCTCGAACTGTCGATCGACGACTTCGACCGGATCTCAGCACGCACACCGGTGATCGCAAGCCTGAAGCCCGGCGGGGAGTATGTCGCTACCGATCTCTATCGCGCCGGGGGAACGCCGCTGCTGATTCGGGAGCTGCTCAAGAAGGATCTGCTCCATGGCGACGAGATCACGGTTGACGGCCGCACGATCGCGGCCATCGCCTCAGAAGCCAAGGAAGAGCCGCAGCAGAAGGTCGTCTCGCCGATCGAGGAACCCTTCAAACCAACGGGCGGTCTCGCGATCCTGCGGGGCAACCTCGCGCCAGAGGGCTGTGTCGCAAAGCTGGCCGGTCACGAGCGCAGCTATCACCGCGGCCCCGCTCGCGTCTTCGACTCAGAAGAGGCTTGCTTCGCCGCCGTGAAGGCGCAGGCGATCGCCGACGGCGACGTCATCGTGATCCGTTACGAAGGCCCCGCCGGAGGTCCGGGGATGCGAGAGATGCTCGGGGTCACGGCGGCCATCGTCGGAGAAGGGCTCGGAGACAAGATCGCCCTGATCACGGACGGACGCTTCAGCGGCGCGACCCACGGCCTGATGGTCGGACACATCGCGCCCGAGGCGGTGCGCGGAGGACCGCTTGCGGCCGTCCGCGACGGGGACGCCATCGAGATCGACGTTGGTCGCCGAGAGCTGATGCTTCTGGTCGACGACGACGACATCGCAAAGCGCCTTGCGGATTGGACGCCTCCCCCGCCGCGCTACAGACAGGGTGTCTTCGCGAAGTACGCCGCGTCCGTAAGTTCCGCTTCGCAGGGAGCCATCACTCGCCCGCTTTAGACTGCCGTGCCGCCTCAGCCACCTCGTGGTGTCGCTCCTCGAGCCAGACCTGCTCGGCTTTGCCGAGCTCTGTCTGCGAGGGCTCGCCGAACCACATCTCGCGCATGATGGCTTGCCAGTTGTGGGTCGCCTCGAGACGCGCCAGCAAGGACGCCACACCGAACCCCATGCGGTTGAGCGTGATGATGATGCCGGGGACGCCGACCTTCCGCAAAGTGTTGAATGCGGCCGATCGTGGATCCATGCCGGCCGACGCGATGTCTTGAACGAGCGGCCTATCAACGGTGAACGGCCGATCCTCCAGGATCGGTGTGTTGAGGAGACGGAGGTGATTCCAGACGGCATCGATCTCCGGCGTGCGCCGGTTGAGGATGCCGAAGGCTTCCAGCGCCACCCGGCCGCGTTCGCGGTCGTCGCTGATAAGCGCTTGGGCGATCTCCTGTAGTTGTTGGAGCTGGCCGGGATCGACGGCGCGCACGAGCCCGAAGTCGAGGAAGGCGATACGTCCATCCTCCAGGAGCAGATAGTTGCCGGGGTGGGGATCGGCCGAGAAGATCAGGAACCGGTTGAGGCTCCCGTAGAAGAACCTGAACACGCATTCGGCGATTCGGTGACGGTCCTCGGAAGGAAACCCGAAGGCATCCAGGAACGAACGACCCTCGACGAACTCCTGCGTGATCACCCGTCTGGCGCAAAATTCCTCGAAGACCCTGGGAACCACGATGCTTGGATGGCCCTCGAACAGCTCCGCGAAATAGGCCTGGTTGGCGGCTTCTCGCCGATAGTCCAGCTCCTCGAGGACCCTGTCCTTGACCTCCTGCGCCACTTCCTTGGGATCGATGTTGGGCGCGATGGCAACCGAGAGCTTCGTCAGAGCCGACACGTTCTTGAGGTCGGCGCGCACCGCCTCGTCGACACCCGGATACTGCACCTTGACCGCAACGATCTCGCCTGAATGCAACCTGGCGCGGTGCACCTGACCGATCGAGGCCGCTGCGACCGCCTCGTCTTCGAACTCTGCGAACACTTCCTCGACGGGGCGACCGAACTCCTCGCGGATCACCTGCTTCGAGGCCTCCGGATCCATGGGGGGAGCCGCATTCTGAAGCATCGTCAGGGCATCCTGATAGGTGGACATGTACCCGCCGGGTCCTGCGAACTCGTAGAAGGATGCGAGCTGGCCGAGCTTCATGGCCGCTCCCTTCATCTCGCCGAGCATGTCGACTATCTGGCGCGCCGTCGTGGCGTGGAAAGAGTCTAGGAACTCCGAGGCCCGCTCCGGCGACGTGAAGGACCTAGCCCGCGTGCCAAGGAAGCGGAAGGCCGAGCGTCCCGTCTGACCCGCCAGCCGCGCGCCTCGTTGCGCCCACCCGGTCGGGATCGGCGCGGAGAACCTTTTGTCCTCCTCCGGATGATCTTTAGGGTCCGGCATCCTCGTACTCTATGACCGTGAGGGATCTTCGGCCCGCGGCACTGTTCCTCGTGCTTGCCATGGCCTCGGCCTGTTCTGTTGGGGACGCGACCTCG
>Ga0299914_10003747_pt1 | contig 10802 bp, 5 predicted proteins | sample RVTome_10_FD_201361 | JGI IMG/M metagenome (GOLD analysis project Ga0299914, IMG submission 201361) | Soil microbial communities from uranium-contaminated site in the Upper Colorado River Basin, Wyoming, United States - RVT153D57 (version 2) ... | reverse complement strand
TGATTTCCTGGTACGCCTCGTCCAGCAGGTTCGTCCCCTCGACGAAGACGTCCGCGGGACCGATGCGCCGCGAGACGCGCGCATCGAGCACCCACGAGGCCCGCCGATCGGCCCGCCGCGCGTATGCGAGGCGCTGGCCGAGGGCGAAGCCCCGGGGCAGCGGCACGCTCGCCGACGCGGTGAGCTTGTGCCGGGCATAGTCGAGGACGTACTTCGACAGGAAGTCGACCGCGCCCGCGTCGGCATCGAGGTGCGTGTAGTCGAGCCGCACGAACCCGGCCTCCCCCGCCCGACGCATCACGCCGAGCTCGGAGCCCGTCATCGTCACGCGCCGGATGTTCGTCGTCCGCCAGCGCTCGAGCGGCGAGGCCCGGATCCAGTCGATGACGTTCGATTCACGTCGCGCGAAGAGCGAGGCGCTCGCCTGCCAGCCGCCGCCGATCCAGTCGAGACCCGCTTCCCCTTCCCACCCATGCTCGGCGGTCAGGGTCGGCGTCGCCAGGTGGTTGGGGTCCTGATAGTACAGCTCGGTGAACGTCGGGATCCTGAACGCCCGGCCGGCCGACGCGCGCGCCTTGAAGCCCCTCGTCAGCCACGTGCTCACGGCGACCGACGGCGCCGCGGAGGCGCCGAAGGTCGAGTACAGATCGAGCCGGAGCCCCGGGTAGAGCAGCGTGCGGGACCCGAGCCGCTGCTGCAGCTCGGCGAACGCGCTGCCGCGGGCGAACGCGTGGTCGCCGAGGTTGTTCGATCGAATCCAGTCCCCGCCGAGCGTCACGCCGGCGTTCACCCGCGTCCGATCGGAGAGGACGCGCTGCGCCTTCAGTATCGCCTCCACCGCATGCGTGCGGTGCCGGTTCGGGAGGCTGGCGGCGCTGCGCGGGTCGTACAGGAACCAGTCCCCGTGGGTCCGGTACGACGCGACCAGCCCGGCTTCGCCGCGATCCGTCCGCACGAGGCGTCCGGCGATCGAGACGAGCGTCTGGTTCGTGCGTTCCCGCGAGGGCGCGGGTCCGTAGAACCCGTTGGCGCCGAAGTCCTTCCAGAGGTGCGAGACGAGCAGCGCCCCCCGATCGCCGAACCGCGTCTCCGACGACGCCGCGAGCGTCTCGAAGTCGCGCGCCGGCATGAACCCGCTCGATCGCGAGGCCGCGATGCCGAGGGAGTGCGCCACCGCGCCGCCTCCGAACGACGCGCCCGCTGACGCATCCACGTAGCCGAACTGCCCCGCCGAGAGCGACGCGCGGCGCGCGCCGGGCGAGGGGCGGCGCGTGATGACGTTGATCGTTCCGCCGAACGCGTCGGCGCCGTACAGCGACGAGCCCTGCCCGTAGAGCACCTCGATGCGATCGATCTCGTCCAGCAGGACGGGGATGTCGGCGTTGTGATGGCCGCTCTGCGCGTCGTTGATCCGGACGCCGTTCACGAGGACCAGCGTGCGCCCGAAGGCGGCGCCGCGCACGGAGAAGTCGGACTGCACGCCCAGCGCGCCGCGAGACTGCACGTCGACGCTGGACAGATACTGCAGGACCTCGGCCACGGATCGCACCGGCAGCCGCGCGATCTCCTCCCGCGTGATCACGACGACGACGCGGGAGAGGTTCTCGAAGGGCACCGGCTCCGCATGGCCGGTGACGATGACGGTCTCGCGGACGGGCTCAGGGGGCGGAGCCGGCGCGCACGTGGCGAGGAGGAGGAGGAGTGTGGACATAGGGGTCCGACCGGGGTCTGACCCCGGCGAGTATCCATCATGGGGTCTGACCCCGGTCTGACCCCGGTACGACCCCGGTCTGACCCCGGTCTGACCCCGTCGGTGCCCCATCATACTTGCGACACGGACGGCGCGAGAGTATCGTCGCAGCATGGATCTCCAGCAGTTCGACGTCGAGAAACCGTCGTATCAGCAGCCGGAGCCGCCGCGGCGGTACCCGTGGCTCTGGGTGGCGCTGGGCATCGTGCTGGTCGTCCTCGTCGCGGGCTACCTGATGATGACCCGGCGCGACGAACCCCCGGCCGACCAGGTGGCCGTCACCGAGGTGTCCCCGCCGCCGGCGGCAGAGCCGCGCGAGACGACGCGCCTGGGAGGCGAGGGGGATCCGATTGACCTGCCGCCGCTCCCGGAGAGCGATTCCCTCGTCCGCGAGCTCGTCCGTCAGCTCTCGTCGCATCCGACGGTGCTCGCGTGGCTGGCCACCGACAACCTGCTGCGCCGCTTCACGGCCGGCATTCAGAACATCGCCTCCGGACGAAGCCCCGCGGCCCATGTCCGCCAGCTCGGACCCTCGGAGCCCTTCGCCGCGACGGAGCGCGGCGACGAGAGGGTCATGGACGCCCGGAGCTACCGCCGCTACAACGCGTTTGCCGACGCGGTCGCGTCGGTCGACGCGAAGGGCGCCGCGAAGCTCTACGCCACGCTTCGGCCGCGGCTCGATCAGGCGCACGCCGAGCTCGGGACCGAGTCGGGCCTCGACACCACGCTCGAGCGCGCGATTTACGTGCTGCTCCAGACGCCGGTGATCGAGCGGCCGATCCGCCTGCAGGAAAAGGGCGTGAACTACGTCTACGCGGACCCCCGGCTCGAGGAGCTCACGCCGGCCCAGAAGCACCTGCTGCGCATGGGGCCGCGTAACATGCGGCTGATTCAGGGCAAGCTCCGGGAGATCGCGCTGGCGCTCGGCATCCCGGCGGAGCGCCTGCCGCAGGGATCCTGACGCTTCCCTGAGCAATCGTCCGGGTCCGCGGCCCGCTCCCCTCCCGGGTTCTCGGCTGGAGTGGACACCCATGTCCTGGGCCGACCTGCCGCTTCGGGTCAAAGGGCTCATCGTCGTCCTGGTGCCGCTGGTGCCGCTGATCGCCATCGGGGCGTTCACGTGGGTGAACCGCGACATGGCCGCCACGCAGGCGGTCCTCGCGCCGGTGGTGCTGATCGGCACCGGCCTGGGCGTGATAGCCGGGGCGGCCGTGGCGGTCCTCTTCACGCGCGGCATCACGATTCGCGTCGAACAGCTCCGCATCAATGCCGACCGGCTCGCGAACCGGCGCCCGCTGGTGCCCATGGCGCCCGCCCGCGACGAGCTCGGCCGGCTCGCCGGACGCCTGGCCGAGACGGCGCAGCGGCTCGCCGACGAGGAGCACGCGCGGCAGGAGGCCGATGAGGCCCTGCATCGCACCAGCCTCGAGATTCGCGAGCTCAACGAACGGCTGGCCGACCAGGTGAAGCACCAGCTGGAGCTCAACCGGGAGCTGGAGTCCTTCAGCTATTCGGTCTCCCACGACCTTCGCGCACCGCTCCGCCACATCGTCGGGTTCACGACGCTGCTCGAGGCACACGCCAGCGGCGCGCTCGACGATGAAGGGCGGCGTCTGCTGTCGAGGATCACCGGCGGGGCACGCCGTCTGACAGGGCTCATCGAGGATCTGCTCGCATTCTCACGTATGGGCCGCATGGAGATGCTCACGCGCACCCTCGGGCTCGACGGCATCGTGCGGCAGGCGCAGCAGGAGGTGGCGGCGGAGGCGGGGGCGCGACGCGTGCAGTGGCAGGTCGGCCCGCTGCCCACAATACGCGGCGATGCCGACATGCTGCGCCTCGCGTTCGCCAACCTGCTGTCGAATGCGGTGAAGTACACGGCTCCGCGTCAGGAGGCGCGAATCGAGATCGGAGAGCGGCCGGATGGCTCGGAGGACGCCGTGGTCTTCGTGCGCGACAACGGCGTCGGCTTCGACATGAAGCACGCACACCGGCTCTTCGGCGTGTTCCAGCGGCTGCACTCGAACGCGGAGTTCGAGGGAACGGGCATCGGCCTCGCCAACGTCCGCCGGATCGTGCAGCGGCACGGCGGCCGCGTGTGGGCGGAGGGCGCCGTCGACCAGGGCGCCACGTTCTACGTCGCCCTGCCGCGCGGGGACAAGGGAGACGGGATGCGGGATAAGGGATGATTTTGCCCTTTTCCCTTTTCCCTTTTCCCTTCTCCCTTTTCCCTTTCCCCCTACACCCCCACCTCCACCCTCCTCCACGGCACCAGCCGCACCGGTCCCAGCAGCCCCGAGGGAGGAACACTCTCCGGGGGAACCTCGCCGTAGGTGCCCCATCGGATGCCCGCGGTCTCGGCGAGCGCCGGATACGGCCCCGCGCCGCGAAGCTGGAGGGCCGGATCGCCCGGCTCGTGCGCGAGCACGTGATGGATCCACAGGTTCGCGACGGCAATCCGCAGCGTGTTGCGCCCCGCGCGAATCGCATCGCCGCAGCGGAGCCGCCGGAGCCCTTTCCACGCCGCGCCCAGCTCGCGATCGTTCAGGGACGCTTCGGCCGTCTCGTGGACGATCCCGAGATCCAGGATCCACTCGACGTCGCGGCCGATGTCCGGCACCTCCACCTCCACCTCGTACGTGCCCCAGCCGCTGAAGCCCTTCCCGCCCGGAAGGTCGGCCCACGGCGCCAGGCGATCGACGGTGGACGCCGCGCCGGAGCCGAGGGCGAGCCGCCACGGACCGGTGACGGGAATCGGCGGCGGCATGTCTCCGGCATTCACGCGCCGGATTCGCCCGGAGGCGAGGCGCACGTCGTACGCGCCCGGCGCCGGCAGGAGCCCGCGCAGCCTCGCGCGCCGGCCGCTTCGCTCGACCGTCCAGCGCCCGCGGCCGTCGGTCGCGCTCACGATGGGACGCGCAGTGGACGTCCCGAACACGACGATGCACGACTCGAACGGATCCAGCCGCAGCTCGATCTCGGTGACGGGGCGTCGGGCCGCGCCGGTCGCGTACTCGTACGGCGGCACGCCGTCGACCGCGCCGGTTTCCGGATTCCAGCGCTCGGGTGCACGGTGTCCCACGTCGAATCGCGCCCGCAGATCCCGCGGCTCGCCGGAGACGTTGGCGACCAGATAGAGGTCTGAGTCTCCCGCGCGCCGGTGAACGAATCCGACGTGCTCGGCGGCGAGCCGGCGCGCGTCACCCTCACGCGGAGCGACGATCTCGAAGTCCGGCGCAAGCGCCTGCCGCAGCGCACGGATCGCGGCGTCCCGGTCCGGGGCCGCGATCGGCGCCATCGCCGCGAAGGCGTCCCGCACCGACGCGGACCGTGCCTCGAGGTCGCGGACGCCGGGCGCTTCCCGGGGCGCCTGGCCCACGACGATTACCCGGCCGCCGGCGCGCACGAGCTCCGCCAGCCGCTGCGCTGATTCGGGCGGCATCAGGCGCGTCGACGGTACGATCACGACCTGGTGGCGTGCCGTACCAACGTGCAGTTCGCCGTCGCGGACGACGGTGCGCGTGGCCAGCGCGTGATCGTTCAGCAGGTCGAAGTCGTAGCCCGCCCTGCGGACGGCGTTCAGCAGCTCCATATCGACCTGGCGCTCGGCCTCCACGTCGATGTGCACCGCTCCCGCACCGAGGCTGGCATAGACGTCCGAGATGGGCAGGTAGACGCCGACCGGGTTGACGCTCACGCCCTCTCGCAGCAGCGCGGACGCGTGCTGCACGTACTTCGCGAGGTGCGGGTAATGACGCCACCAGGTGTTCGTGTGGTTCACCTCGGTCGACGCGTAGAACGCCCAGCCCGGCTCGCCCGCTTCGGGCGGCGAGTACGAGTAGCCGTGGTTCACGAGCTGGTTGATGCCGTCCAGGAACATCGCATCGGTGAGCGGCTTCATCAGCTCGAGCGTCGTCACGAAGAGCGGTGTCCGCAGCCAGGTGTACGACTCGGCCGAGACGACCGGCCGCTCGTAGAGATGCGCCGCGGACGACGCGAGGCGCCGGTGCTTGAGGTTCACGGCGTAGCGATCGCCGAGGAAGATGCTCTCCCCTTCGGGGATGTGCGCGAGGCCGTACCCCCGCATCACGTCGCCCAGCGCGCCGTGCGCCTGGATGCGGGCGGTCATGCCGCGGCGCTCCGCCCAGTCCACCAGCGGCACGAAGAACCCGTCGAGGAGCAGGTCCGAGAGCGTCAGGTGGTAGTCGTGCCGCACGTGCGGCGTCAGCGGCCCGATGTGGTGAAAGAGCGCCGGCAGGTACGGCGCCAGCTCGTAGCCGCGGCGCTTCGCGAACTCCTCCGGCAGCCGCTGCGTCCAGTCGGCGCCGTACACCTCGAGGCTGTCGCAGAAGACGGACGTGAACGGCGCACCGTCCACGCCCAGGCCGTCGACGACGCGGTCGCCGGCAGACTTCAGGAACAGATCGACGGCCTCGCGGCTGTGGTGATCGATGACCAGCCCTTCCATCCCGTACGTCGGCCGCTTCACCTGCATGCCGGTCGGCGAGTCGAGGAACAACAGGATCCGCCACAGCCCGGGCGGCGCCTGCCAGTCCCGGATGGCCGGACCGCCGCGGCCTTCCTCGTCGCCCCGGCGGCGCGGTTGCCCGGTCAGGACCTGCGCCCGTGACGCGTCGAGCGTGGCATCCTCGAGGATAGGGATCGCCACGGCGGCAACGACACGGTCCTCGCCCGTCAGCAGCGGACCGACGTGCCAGTCCACCGACTGGCCGCCTGCGACGTCGTGGGAGAGCACGCGCAGCCGCCGCGCCGCGAGCCCGGTCGGCACGAAGGGGCCGCCGTACGGCCATCCGCTTCCCAGGGTGAAGTCCAGCTGCAGCCCGAGCCGGCGCGACTCCAGCACCGCGTGGCGGACGGCCTCGAACCACTCGGGCGAGAAGTAGCGGAGGTTCCGGATGCCGCGCGACGGATCGTCGAGCTCGACCGGGTAGACGGGCTGGATCTCCGCCCCTCTCAGCCCCGCATCGCGCATGAAGGTGAGCTCCCGGGTGATCTCCACCTTCGTAACGGCGCCGCCGTACCACCACCAGCGGGTCATCGGCTTCGCGTCGTGCGGCGGATCGGCGAGGAGGCCGCGGAGGACGTCGAGGCCGCCCCCCCCCACGGAAGGCGTCTGCGACGCGTGCAGGGGCCGGCCGGCAAGCACCAGCGCGGCGGTCTGGGTCGAGGCGGTCAGGAACTCACGGCGGGTCGGACGGAGCCATCGGAAGCTGCCCATGATGGTCCGGTAGCTTACGACGGTTCGCGCCGGGAGGGCCATGCAGGTCGACGGTGACGTCGGATGCACAGCGGGCGGCGGGTGCTCGGTCGGCTCGGCCCGTGGCCGCAGCGGGGGCACGGAAACCACGGTTATAGTGATCCGGAGGAGCCCCGCGATGCGCCATCACAAGATCGCCATGATCGGAGCCGGCTCGGTCGTGTTCTGCAAGACGCTCGTCGCCGACATCCTGGCCACGCCGGCGCTCGAGGGCAGCGAGTTCGCCCTCATGTCGCCGACTGAAACGAAGCTGCGGCGCATGGAGAAGTTCGTGGGCCGGATGATCGGGGACAACGGCCTGCCGGCCACGGTCTGGGCGACCACCGATCGCCGCGAAGCCATCCGGGATGCCGACTTCGTGGTCGTGATGATCCAGGTCGGCGGCTTCGAAGCCTACGGCCACGACTACCAGATCCCGCTGAAGTACGGCGTGGATCAGTGCATCGGCGACACGCTGGGTCCGGGCGGGGTGTTCCGCGGACTGCGTCACATTCCGGTACTCGTGGAGATTGCCCGCGACATGGAGCAGGTGGCCCGTCCGGGCGCCATCATGCTGCAGTACGCCAACCCGATGGCGGCCAACTGCCTCGCCCTGGGACGCGTCAGCCGCGTGCCCTTCGTGGGTCTCTGCCACGGCGTGCAGACCACGCTCGACCTCATCGCCGGGTACTGCGGCATTGCCGACAAGCACGCGATCACCTACACCTGCGGCGGCATCAACCACATGGACTGGTTCCTGCGGCTCGAGCACGAGGGCCGCGATCTCTATCCCGAGCTGCGCGAGAAGTTCGAGCGGCCGGAGTACTACAAGAACGAGAAGGTCCGCGGCGAGGTCTTCCGCCACTTCGGCTACTTCATGACGGAATCCACGGGGCACCTCAGCGAGTACGTGCCCTGGTTCCGCAAGCACCGGCGCGCGCTCGATCTCTATTGCGACGAGCCCGCGTTCGGCGGCGAGAGCGGCGCGTACTACAAGTGGGGCAAGACCATGGCCGAGAAGTACGCGACGGTCGATCCGCTGGAGTTCGAGGAGACCGGCTGCCGCAGCCGCAGCGTGGAGTACTGCTCGTGGATCATGGAGGCCGTGGCCACGGGCAGGCCGTTCCGCTTCATGGGCAACGTCTACAACGACGGCTACATCGAGAACCTCCCGCGCGACAGTGCCGTCGAAGTGCCGGCCTTCGCCGACGACACGGGGATCCGGCCGACGCGCGTCGGCAAGCTCCCGCCCCAGTGCGCCGCCGCCTGCATGACCAACATCAACGTGCAGCAGCTGACGGCCGACGCCGCGCTGACCGGCGACCCGGAGCACATCGTCCATGCGCTGGCGCTCGATCCGCTCACCGCGGCGGTCTGCACGCTGAAGGAGATTCGCGAGATGGCCACCGAGATGCTGGAGGCCCAGCGCGCGTGGCTGCCGGAGTTCGGCGATCGCCGCCTCCGCCCGACGCCGACGATTCACATCCCGCCGGACGTGAAGCCCGTCGAGGTGCCGCTCGATCCGGCGCTCGCCATCCACCAGCGGTTCGGCAAGCTCGTGTCACAGCAGACGGAGGCGTGAGAGGCTCCTCGTGCAGGGCGCGCCTGATGCCCGGGCCGCAATGAGCATGTCCTGGGCCCATGGGCGTTCCCCTCTTTTCTAGCGCGGTTCGGATGGCGGCACAATGGCGATCGACGCCCGCTTCGCGCGTTGTGATCGGTGCCGCCTTCGTGTGAAGATGCTGGCGGCGCGCACGCTGTTCTGGAGGTTCCGCTCGCCATGCCACGACTCCGTCTCGTGACGTCCGCGTCTCTGGGCCTCGCCGCCGCCATGGCCGCCTCCGGCCAGGGGGCTCCGGACGGGATCGACCGCTACGTCGAAAGCCAGATGAGGGAGCAGAAGATCCCCGGTCTGGGTCTGGCCGTGATCGACGGGGGGAAGGTGACCACGGCGCGAGGCTATGGTTTCGCCAACCTCGAACACCGGGTCCCGGCGACCCCGGAGACGATGTTCCAATCCGGGTCACTCGGAAAACAGTTTACTGCGGCGGCGGTGATGCTGCAGGTCGAGGACGGAAAGCTCTCGCTCTCTGATTCGATCGCCGAGTTTTTCCCCGAAGCACCGGCATCCTGGCGCGACATCACCGTCGAGCAGCTGCTCACCCACACCAGTGGTGTGCCGGATTACGTGCCGGGACAGATCGACTATCGGCGCGACTACACCGAGGAAGAGCTAGCGCAGTTTGCATTCGGGCTGAAGCCCGAGTTTCCGCCCGGGGCTCGCTGGAACTACAGCAACACCGGCTACGTGTTGCTCGGCATCCTGCTGCACAAGGTGTCGGGACGCTTTTACGGCGACGTCCTAGCCGAGCGCGTGTTTCGGCCACTCGGTATGAAAACCGCCCGGGTGCTGAACGAAGCCGATATCATCATGGGCCGTGCTGCCGGATATCGCCTCGTCGACGGCGAAGTCAAGAATCAGGAGTGGGTCGCGCCGGGGCTGAACACGACCGCGGACGGCTCGCTCTATCTGTCGATACGCGACATGATCGCCTGGGACGAAGGCGTCCGCAGCGGCAGGATCCTGTCGAAGTCGAGCTGGCAGCGCGTGCTGTCTCCCGTGCGCCTCAACAGCGGCAATGCATATCCCTACGGCTTCGCCTGGGCCCTCGATGAGCGCGGCGGACAGCCGCTGCAGCACCATGGTGGCGCCTGGCAGGGCTTTCGCAGCCACTATTCGCGATTCATCGGACGCGATGTCTCTATCATCGTGCTCGCAAATCTGGCGCAGGCGGATCCGGAGCGCATCGTCGACGGTGTTGCCGCGCTAGTCGACCCCTCGCTGGCGCCGCCCCCGCTCAATCCGATTGACGATGACGATCCGGCGGTGACCACGAGGCTGACGCGGTTGCTGGAACAGGCGCGCAGGGGGACGCTGGACGAGTCCGAGTTCCGCTACGTGCGCGCCGGCTTCTTCCCATACGGGACGGGGCGCCTGCAAGCGCAGCTCGGAAAGCTCGGGGCCCTGCAGGAATTGACGCTGGTCGAGAAAACGACACGGGGCGATGACCGCTCGTTCACCTACCACGCGCAGTTCGACAACGGCACGATGAAGTGCCAGCTCGCCCTCACGGCCGACGAGGAAGTCTCGCATCTGTGGTTGCTCGAGCGGTGACGTCAGCGTCACTGAAGTCGCCGCGCCCCACACGCCGAGGCTGCTCGTCTGCCGCGTGAAGACGAGATGCCTCGACGGCAGGTACGCAGGGCAGTCCAAAACCGCATCAGGCAACTGCAGCACGACCTTGCGCGTGGTGCCGTCGACGACGGCCAATGGAGGATAAGCCGCATTAGCGGCCTCTCGGGCGGTCCCGGTCACCCGAGCCCCCCGCTATCGGATCCTGTGCGCCCCCTTCGACAGAAATCGGCTCCGTCGGCATGGTCATGCGGTTTCCAAATCGAGGGGAACGAAACGCCGCAACTTGGCGGAGCTCCGGTGACGATTCAAGCACGATTGGAATTCCTCATCTGGGCCGACGCGTGGGTAGGTTCTTGGGACCATACGCAGATCGACAGAAAAAAACGGCGGTCGGCCACCGAAGCGGGCGATCAGGCTCTGCAGGAGCTCAAGGCGATGGAGCGAAAACTCGGGACGCTATTGCGCGGCGATGACGGCAGCAGATGAGGTTGCACGAACTGGTCAATCAGAGCCGCAGCCTTCAAAGACTCCTGGAGAGCTGGCGCTCTCCACGGTCCTCTGCCCGGCAGCGCCATCCACCAGCGGTTCGGCAAGCTCGT
>Ga0299914_10003746_pt1 | contig 10806 bp, 8 predicted proteins | sample RVTome_10_FD_201361 | JGI IMG/M metagenome (GOLD analysis project Ga0299914, IMG submission 201361) | Soil microbial communities from uranium-contaminated site in the Upper Colorado River Basin, Wyoming, United States - RVT153D57 (version 2) ... | reverse complement strand
CCTAGCTGTTGTCATTATTGATTGTGGATGGATAGTTGATGAAACGTTTAGTTGTGGTGGAGTCTCCGACAAAAGCTCGGACCATTCGTAAATTCCTGACGGAAGATTACCGGGTGGAGGCCAGCATGGGACACATCCGAGATCTTCCGGCCTCCGCTGCGGAAATCCCCGAGGAGATGCGCGGTAAGCCATGGGCAAGTCTCGGAGTGAATATTACCAACGGCTTCGAACCGATCTATGTCGTTTCATCCGACAAGCAGAAGGTTGTAAGGCAGCTCAAGTTGGCACTGAAGGGTTCGGATGAGCTTTTCATCGCTACAGATGAAGACCGAGAGGGCGAATCGATCGGCTGGCATCTCGTGCAGGTTCTGGATCCTTCCATACCGGTGCGTCGCATGGTGTTTCACGAGATTACACGCGAGGCAATCGAGCGCGCGTTGACCGAAACGCGCAGCATCGATCAGCATCTCGTCGATGCGCAGGAGACGCGACGCATTCTCGACCGCCTCGTCGGTTATACGCTATCTCCGCTACTATGGAAGAAGATCGCGCCGAAACTTTCCGCAGGCCGCGTGCAGAGTGTGGCAGTGCGGGTGCTCGTTCTCCGCGAAAGAGAGCGCATGGCCTTCATACCGGCCAGTTACTGGGATTTAAAGGCGACGTTGGACAAAACCGGATCTGAATTCGAAGCTGTAATGACGCATTACGGCGGGATTCGGCTCGCGACGGGAAAAGATTTCGACGACAATACCGGTCAGCTGAAAGAAAATCTAACGGCGGGCGAGGATGTCCTCCTGATCACGGAAGATGAAGTCAACACGCTCGCCGAGCGTCTGCCTGATGCTCCATGGCGCGTCGTTAATATCGACGATCGACTCTCCACGCGATCGCCCTATCCGCCATTTATCACGTCAACGCTGCAGCAGGAGGCGAATCGGAAGCTGAATCTGGCGGCGCGTTCGACGATGCAGATCGCTCAGCGGCTGTACGAAAACGGATATATCACCTACATGCGTACCGATTCGACGACGCTGTCGAATGAGGCGGTCGAAGGCAGCCGCCGGGCCGTCGAGGAGCGGTACGGCAAGCAATTTCTCAGTAAGGGTCCGAAACAGTATCAGAACAAGGTCGCGAACGCGCAGGAGGCCCACGAAGCGATTCGCCCCGCCGGCCGAGACATGAAGACGCGCGACGAATTAGCCTTGAGCGGTATCGACGGCGCGCTGTACGACCTGATCTGGAAACGCACGGTTGCGAGTCAGATGGCCGACGCCCGGATTCGTCTCGTCACCGCTCACATCGAAGCCGGGGAAGGCGAGCAGGCGGCACGATTTCGCGCCTCAGGACGTAGTATCGAATTCCCGGGCTTCTTCCGCGCATACGTCGAGGGAAGTGACGACCCTGAGGCGGCGCTCGAAGATCGCGATCAGCCGCTTCCCGAGCTCGCCGAAGGCGATACGCCCGACTGCAAGAAGGTCGAGGCGAATGGGCACGAGACGAAACCGCCCGCCCGGTACACCGAAGCGTCTCTCGTCAGAGTGCTCGAACGCGAAGGCATCGGCCGTCCAAGTACGTACGCCACGATTATCGATACCATCGTCCATCGCGGATACGTACGCAGGCATGGCTCACAGCTCGTCCCGACCTTTACGGCTTTTGCCGCGACTAACCTGCTCGAGGAGCAGTTTGAGCAGCTCGTCGATATGGGGTTCACGGCCGAGATGGAGCAGGTCCTCGACGATATCGCGACAGGCGAGCGCGACGCGACGCCTTATCTCAAGAGTTTCTTTCTCGGCGTAGACGGCCTCGAAAAACGAGTGGAGGCCAGTCTGGACAAGATCGACGCACGTAAAGTGTCGACGATCGATTCGCCGAAATGGAATGGATATGTCGTGCGTGTCGGAAAGTTTGGACCCTACGTCGAGGGTGAACTGAAGGGTGAGAGGGCCACAGCGTCCGTGCCTGATGACCATGCACCAGGCGACATTACCATCGAGAAGCTTCGAGAGCTGCTCGAGGCCGGAAACGCGGATGATCGCATTCTGGGAAAGCATCCCGAGACAGGACAGGACGTGTTGATCCGCAAAGGACCTTACGGTCCGTACGTGCAGCTCGGCGAAGACGATCAGAAGGAGAAGCCGAAACGCATATCGATTCCAAGCGGTGTGAAGCCGGAGGAGGTCGATTTGCAGGGGGCACTCGATCTATTATCCCTGCCGCGAACGCTGGGCAATCATCCCGAAACCGACAAACCTATAAAATCTAACATTGGCCGGTACGGGCCATACGTTCAGCACGAGAAGACGTATGCATCGCTAACGGATAAGGACGACGTCCTCACCGTCGGGCTGGATCGTGCTCTGGAATTGCTGGCACAGAAGACACAGAAGGCAGGAGCGCTCCGCACACTCGGCGAACATCCTGCGACCAAGGAAGTCGTCGAGGTCTGGAAGGGTAAGTACGGCCCGTATGTCAAGCACCAGAAGACGAATGCATCTCTACCGAAAAGTGTTGATCCCGGCGACGTGACGCTCGACGAGGCGCTGAAATTGCTGGAAGAGAGGGAGAAAAAGGGCAAGAAAGGGAGGAAGGGAGGCCGCAGCACGAAAGCAAAGTCGAAGAAGTAGTGTCGGTGGAGGAGGGTTGCTCGATCTCGAGCATCCACTTACCAAATCCGTCCCGCCTACCGGCCTACGTCTTTATCTCCTTGATTGATGGAGTCGAGTATGTTCAGGTAGCTCCGATACCGGCTCTCCGCGATCTCACCTGATTCGGCGGCACTTTTTACCGCGCAGCCGGGTTCGTGATCATGAGTGCAGGTGGGAAAGCGGCAACGCTTCAGATGCTCCTTCATCTCGACGAAAAAATGCGATAGCTCCCACGGCTCGATGTCCAGCACGCCAAACTCTCGAATGCCCGGCGTATCCACGATGTAGCCGCCTCCGGATAGTGGGTGGAGCGAAACGTACGTGGTGGTGTGCCGCCCTTTTTGCGTCTTCTCGCTTACCTCTGACGTTTTCAATTCAAGGCCGGGCTCGATCGCATTCAGGATTGAAGACTTCCCGACTCCTGACGGCCCGGTGAGTACGTTCGTCTGGTTGACGAGCGCGTCTCGCAATGCGCTCAGACCTTCCCCTGTCTCGACGCTGGTCAGAAGGACTGGATATCCGAGTCCGCTGTACAACTCGTAGATCTCGTTCACCCGTTCGCGGTCGCGAATCAGATCCATCTTATTGATGACGAGACCTGCATTGATGCCGTGTGCCTCCGCAACTACCAGAACCCGATCGATGAACCCGGTATTCGGCTTCGGAAGGCGGACTGACTGGATGGTCCACACCCGGTCAATATTCGTGACGATGATGTGTTCGCGTCCGGCTCGACGACCTGCGGCGCGACGGCTCAGCTTGTTTTTGCGCTCGTAGATCTCAGTGATGAACCCTGTATCATCAGCGCTAAGCCTGAGGCTCACGCGGTCACCGACGGAGACGGGGTTGGTCACGTCATCCTCGGCAAGCCGGAACCGCCCGCGAACCTTCGACGGAATAATCTTATCGCCCACCATCACGTCGTACCAGCTCCCGGTCGACCGAATGACGACGCCGTCGGCGTGTACTCCAGACTTGCCGGCCGGGGTGGCTTCATCGGGTATTCGATCAGACGCCATGTGGCGGATGGTGCCGAAAATTCTGGTGCGTCAAACTATGCTGTCAGCGTCGCGGCGGGCTGCAGAGCGTGAAACCTGCATGGGGATCTCACGTCTACACGAAAAATCTAGAGAATTAATACAAATACAGCGCCATTAGGCGCGCAGATCCGAAGGTGCCATTATGGGAGAGAGGAATCGGGAGCGAAAAGAGCAGTACAAGCGTGTCCGTACAGATTTCGAGGATTTGGAGATAGAAGACAAGGCACTTTTCCTTCTCGAAGCCACCGTCTCCACCGTGGCTCGAGGTATCGAACAGATCGGACGTGGCTTCGCCGAGGAGTTCGAGAAGGCTTGCCGGACATCGACTCAAGCGAAGGAGAACGCTGGCGACGAGCCTGCGGAGCATCAGAATGGTGCCGCTTCAACCGAATCACCAACGGACCCGACTGCAGGGCAACCATAGAGACGGCCTAATCTCGGAACGATCGCCTTATAGAAAAGCGGCCGGTTACATTGTGTAACCGGCCACCATCTACCGCATTGGACAATGAACGACGCAGATGAAAGACCCATCGAATTCGAACGTCTGAACCTCCTCGGAAAAGCCGCCTTCTTCGGCGGGTCGGCCGTTCGTATGGCGGCAGGGCTGATCGACACCGCGATCCACCAGGCCGCCGGAATCTATGTCGACGCAGAGCGAGCCTTCAAACAGGGCATGGATCCCAATATTGAGGACGCGAAAGTTATCGGTGAGACCGAGGACAGGTCCGACCGCTTCAACTCTTAAATCGCTCTTCTCACGCGTTCGATGAACGGAGCCGCGTTGTCAGTTTGTCGTCGGACTTCACGAATCTACTGTGACGACGCTCGATCCATTGGCAGCCCGCTGCACCGCTGCCTGCTGTCGTTTTTCCGACTCGGGAATCGTGAAGAGATGTTGCGCGTCTGCGATCGGCTCCTCTTCGAGCACGTGTCCTATTAGCTCGTCCATTCGCTTGATATAGACGACTTCGAGCCCTTCGAGCGCCGATTCCTTGATCTCTTTGATGTCTTTTTCATTATTCTCCGGGAGGATCACAGTCTCGATGCCGGCGCGTTTAGCCGCCAGCACCTTTTCCTTGATTCCGCCTACCGGCAGAACCAGTCCTCGAAGGGTGATCTCGCCGGTCATCGCGATGCTGTGCTTCACACGGCGCTGCGTATAAATTGACATCAGCGCGCTCAGCATCGATACACCTGCAGATGGGCCGTCTTTCGGCACTGCTCCGGCGGGGACGTGAACGTGGACGTCCCAGTACCGAAATGCATCGAGCGGTATGTTGAGATCGTCGGTATGAGCCTTTACATACGAAAGGGCCGCTTGCGCGGATTCTTTCATGACTTCGCCCAACTTGCCCGTAAGGATGAGGCGACCCGATCCTCGGGAAACAGACGCCTCGACGAACAAAATGTCGCCCCCAACGGGCGTCCAGGCTAGTCCGGTTGCCACACCAGGGACTTCCGTACGCTGGGCCACCTCCGAAAAATGCTTCCGCGCACCGAGATAGTGCTCGATGTCATCCGAATCGACCGTCTTTGATTCGACATCGCCTACGGCAATATCTTTCGCGATTCCGCGTGCGACGGCGCCGATCGTGCGCTCCAACTGCCGCACACCCGACTCGCGCGTGTATCCGTCGATGATGAGGTTCAGCGCATCCTCTGTTATGCTCATCTGGCCTTCCTTCAGGCCGTTTCGATCAATCTGTCGAGGAACGAGGTACTGCTTTGCTATTTCCAGTTTCTCATCCTGCGTGTATCCGTTAATCTCGATGATTTCCATTCGGTCGCGCAGAGGACCCGGGACATTCTCCAGGAAATTCGACGTCGCTATGAAGAGCACCTTCGACAGGTCGTAGTCGATCTCGAGATAGTGATCGTTGAAATTATCGTTCTGTTCGGGATCCAGTACCTCGAGCAGCGCGCTTGACGGATCGCCACGGAAATCAGAACCCAGCTTGTCGACCTCGTCAAGCATGAAGACCGGATTGTTGGTACCGGCCTTTTTAAGACCCTGAATGATCCGTCCGGGAAGTGCACCGACGTATGTTCTACGGTGTCCTCGAATTTCAGCCTCGTCCCGCACGCCGCCAAGACTCATCCGAACAAATTCTCGATCCAGCGCACGGGCGATGCTCTTACCCAGGCTCGTCTTACCCACGCCTGGAGGACCGTAGAAGCACAATATCGGCGCCTTCATGTCACCCTTCAGCTTCAACACGGCCAGATACTCGAGAATCCGCTTCTTGACCTGCTCCAGGCCATAATGGTCCGCCTCGAGGACTTCTTCGGCTCGCTTGATGTCGAGATGATCCTCCGAGTATTCCAGCCACGGCAGATCGAGAATCCAATCCACATAATTCCGGGTGACGGCATAGTCGGGAGCCGCCGGATTCGTTCTCGCCAGCTTGTCGACCTCTTTCTCGACGACCTCGCGGGCATGATCCGGAAGCTTCTTCTCTTCGAGGCGCTGACGCAGCTCGGAAATCTCAGCGCCGCCGCCATCGCCTTCTCCCAGCTCATCCTGGATTGCCTTCATCTGCTGACGAAGAAGGTATTCCCGTTGCTGTTGATCGACATCGGTCTTTACACGCGTCCGGATCTCTTCGGAGAGCTGAAGTACCTGCAACTCTCTATTCAGGTGACCCATTACCTTCTCGGCACGACCGACAAGTGCTTTCGTCTCAAGCAGATCCTGTTTATCATCGACATCGATCTGAAGATTCGACGCGATAAAATGGATGAGGAAGGCCGGCGAATCGATGTTCTGGATCGCGTACGCTGCTTCGCTGGGCAGATTCGGCGAGAGGTTGACGATCTGGATCGCCAACTCTTTGATAGAGCGAATGCGCGCCTGAAGCTCGACGTCGTCAGCCGCGGTCTCCTCGTCGATCGGTGTGACCTTCGCTTCGAAATACGGCTCCGTCTGCACGTATCCTTCAACTTGAAATCTGCGTTTGCCCTGGATTACGATGGACTTCGATCCGTCGGGCATCTTGATGAGCTTGAGGATCGTCGCGACAGTGCCAACCTCGTAGAGATCGCCGGAATCGGGATTCTCGACATCGCTGCTCTTCTGCGCGATGACTCCGATCAGGCGATCGCTGTTGAACGCATCCTTCACCAGTTTGAGGGACGCATCCCGGCCGACCGTTATAGGCAGGACGACTCCAGGGAACAGAACCGTATTGCGGAGGGCAAGAACGGGGAGCGTCTCCGGCACGTCCGCCATACTCATCTCCTTCTCTTCGTCGGCCGTTGGCAGTGGAATGCTCTGCTCCGGATCGTCCGGATCCATCGCGAGCAGTCCAGGGGTTTCGTGTATCCAATTCTGATCAAACATGTGATTCTCTATTTTTGAATCGGCGAAGCGGCTTCGTTCAGTATGCCGCTCCGTCATGAAATGTGCTCCATTTGGGTTCGATAGCAGGAGTTCACGAAAAGTCAAAAACCAGGCCAACACCACCTACTGCCAAACTGTCGGACGTTGCTCGTAATTGGTACGCAGGTCGGCGGCCCGCGGGTCGTCTATCTGTGTGAAATGATTGGAAGTCCGCGATAATGCAGGTACTACGAATCGCCAAGAATTTCCTGAATGGTTCTGTCGAGCTGATCAATCTTAAATGGTTTCGAAAGGACCACGTCGACATCTTCACCAGGCTCTCCTGCATCCGTATCTCCCGTGAGCAGGACAATCGGCAGCTCCGGGTGCCTTGCTCGGATCTCATGAGCGAGTTGACGGCCGTTCATTTGCGGCATGCCGAGATCAGTGAAGACGATATCCAAATCATGGGACTCGATCAGTTCGAGCGCATCTTCACCGGACTCGGCCTGGATGACGGTATGGCCCTTTAGCGTCAGGAGCTTCTTCAGAATGGTGCGGACCATGTGCTCGTCGTCCACGACCATGATGTGGGCCGTGCGCCGGTGGTCAACCGCCGTCACCTCTTTGCGCTCCGGCCGTGACTTTTCGGCACGTGGCAGCACTATTGAAAACGACGTTCCTTCTCCGAGTCGAGAGTCGACGCGAATGGTGCCCTCGTGCTCCTGTATAATGCCGTAGCTGACCGCAAGTCCCATTCCCGTGCCGCGCTCGCCTTTCGTGGTGTAAAGCGGCTCAAAGATGTGCTGTCTGACATCTTCCGACATGCCGACGCCCGTATCGATAACATCGATTCGTACACCGAGATCTGTGTTCTTCGTGCGAAAAGTAATGGTTCCACCCTCTGGCATCGCTTGAACAGCGTTGAGGATCAGGTTGAGGAAGACCTCTCGAAGCTCGGTCGCTGATCCAAAGACTGGAGGTACGTCGTCGAAATCCTGCTCGACCTCTATGGAGATGCCGACACGTCGGGGCTCGTTGTACCAGTAAGGACGAGTCAACGTGATGCAATCCTGAATAATGGTTGGGACATCCAGGGGGGTGAAATGCGTTTGCTTTTCCTGGCGGATGTACTGCTGTATTTTCCTGATCAACGCAGCACCGTCAAGAGCCGCTCTCTCGATCGTCCGAAGGTGCTCGGCGAGCGTAGGGTCGCTCTTTTCGTCGATAGCGTACCCGAGCAGAAGTTCGGTGTACCCCAGGATACCGCTCAATAGATTGTTGAAGTCATGGGCGATGCCCATCGTCATGCGGCCGAGCGTTTCCAGCCGATTTCGCTGAGTCTGGCTCTGGGTCCACGTTTCAGGCTCCCGCAGGACTTCGCCTGTCACGCTGACGCCCTGGACGCGAATGGTCGAGTCGGGACTCGGGAGGTGAACGGGAAGAAAATTGAGAAGAAGAGGTACGGCATCCTCTATGCCGGGTACAACGAGCAGAAAGAACTGATTGGTCACCAGCGAACCCGAGGATGCCTCTTGCAGGCAACGCGCGGTTCTCTCCCGATCTTCCTCGGAGAATCGCGACCAGCCGGCGCCTACCACGTTGTGCCAGGCCTCGTTGCGATAGATCGTATCACCGCTCACGGAATACGTGGCGACGAGGAGCTCCGGCTCAAGGTGGGGAAAGGATTCGACGTCAGTGGACATGGTACACTCCTATACAGGCCGGATCGCAGCTTCGCGTAAACTAAGCAACCAACGTCACAAATAGCAGACAACCGCTCAGAGTGGACGATGAAGGATTCCGCAGCGGCCTACCGGAAAACGCTGATTCGTCGCAGTGGAGGAACCGGGAAGGACCGGCGGGCATCACCACCACCATCATCATGCATCACGCCATTGTCGCTTTCATCGGACCGATACGCAGGGTGAGCCGTACGTTCGAGCCAAACTAAAACATCAATACGGCCATGTGGCACGATAACATCGTCGGGACGATAGGGAATACGCCGCTCGTCCGCCTGAAAAAGCTGACCGCGTCCGTCCGTTGCACGGTCGTCGCCAAGGTGGAGTATTTCAATCCGGGTGGATCCGTAAAAGATCGCATCGCCGTTTCGATGATCGAAGCTGCGGAGCAGAGCGGCGATCTGAGGTCGGGTGGAACCATCATCGAAGGCACGAGCGGGAATACGGGTGCCGCCCTCGCGCTCGCAGCGGTCGCGCGGGGATATAGGTGCATATTCACAACCACGGACAAACAGAGCCAGGAGAAACTGGACGTCTTGCGCGCTCTCGGCGCGGAGGTGATCGTATGTCCGACGAATGTGGCGCCTAACGATCCAAAATCGTACTACTCGGTCGCGCGACGCCTGGCGCAGGAGATTCCGAATGGCGTATACCTGAATCAGTACGATAATCCTGCGAACACGCAGGCTCACTACATGTCGACGGGCCCGGAGATCTGGTCGCAGACCGATGGCCGCGTGACGCATTTTATCGCCGGGGCAGGCACGGGCGGTACGGTCTCGGGAACCGCTCGCTATCTAAAAGAGCAGAATCCGGGCATCAAGATCATCGGAGTCGATCCCTATGGTTCCGTTTACTACAAGTACTTCCATACTGGCGTATTTGATGAGAATGAAATCTGCCCGTATCTGACTGAGGGGGTCGGCGAGGACATTCTCGCAAAGAACATGGATTTCGAGATGATCGACGACTACGTTCGGGTGACGGATCGCGAGTCGATGCAGATGACACGCCGGCTCTCACATGACGAGGGCCTGTTCTGCGGCCAGTCGAGTGGAATGGCGCTTGCGGGTGCCATCCAGTGGATGGAGGCACACAGCGAAGAGCTGGCGGACGAGGACCTTGTCGTCGTCTTGCTGCCGGATTCCGGCTTCAGGTATCTCTCAAAGACGTACAATGATAACTGGATGCGCAATCATGGCTTCCTGGAGAAAAAGCCGGATCTGACGGTGAATCAGGTTCTATCCGTACGAAAACTCGGTGGGACCGTCATGTCGGTGTCGCCGGTCGACACGCTGGGTGACGCGATCCGAAAAATGGCCGAGCGTGGAATTTCACAGATGCCGGTAATCGAGAACGGGCAGGTCGTGGGCAGCCTCACGGAATCCGTCATCTTGAACAGGCTCATCGAGCGTCCGGATGCCCGCGACGTAGAAGTCCGAGAAATCATGGGAAAGCCGTTCCCGATCGTGCCGCGCACGCTTCATCTGGAACATCTTTCGGCCTACCTGGAGGAGGGTGTAGGTGCCGTGCTCGTAGAACCCGAGGACGGCGAAGGTTTTCAAATCATCACCAAGAGCGACTTGATCAGTGCCCTCGCCACGTCAGGTCTCGGAAGTAAGCAGAATGGAAAGATTTCATGAATGACCCGAACAGCCAGCAAGACCAGCAGCAGCAGCAATTCAACATCGAGCTTAGCGAAGAGATCGCGGAGGGCGTGTACTCGAATCTCGTTATGATCTCACACTCACCGGAAGAGTTTATTCTGGATTTCATTCGCGTGATGCCCGGGGTGCCGAAAGCACGGGTAAAGAGCAGGATCATCGTAACACCGCAGCATGCGCGACGCCTGTTGAGGGCGCTCGCCGAAAACATCGAGAAGTACGAGACGGCACATGGTGAAATCGAAGAACGAACGCCGCCCGGGCAGCCGATCCGGTTTGGCGGCATGGGTGGCGAAGCGTGACTTTTAGAGTTTAGAGTTTAGAGTTTAGAGTTTAGAGTTCAGAGTTCAGAGTTCAGAGTTCTACTTCCTGGCCTTGAACAGCATG
>Ga0299914_10003745_pt1 | contig 10807 bp, 8 predicted proteins | sample RVTome_10_FD_201361 | JGI IMG/M metagenome (GOLD analysis project Ga0299914, IMG submission 201361) | Soil microbial communities from uranium-contaminated site in the Upper Colorado River Basin, Wyoming, United States - RVT153D57 (version 2) ... | reverse complement strand
TAGAGGACGCCGCGGGACGGTGCAGTCGCTGCGCGCGTCGTCCGGCGCGACACCCGCGTGGGCCATGCCGGGTCAGGAGCCGGCAGCGTCAGCACCGGCCGCTCCGGCGGGTGCGGGCGGTGCGACCAGCTCCTCGAGCAGCCAGCCATCGGGGTCGATTCGCAGATCGGTGGGTCGCGCTTCGAGCGGGAAGCGGAGCACGGTCACGCGCTCCGTCAGCTCGCCCTCCCTGTGCACCTCGCCGGCCGGCGTATCGAAGGCCACCGTGATCGGCATGGTGAACGTGGGCCATTCCGGCTTCTGCACCTGCTCGACCGTCACGGCGACCTGCGCGGCGTTCTCGTCCCACGTCCACGTCACGCGCAGTACGGGGTGTCCGGGGCTGTACACCCACTGGTCGAAGAACCGCCCCAGCTCGAGCCCGCTCGCCTCTTCCAGTGCCTGTCGGAGATCGTCCGTGAGCGCGGTGCCGTGGGTTGCGCGCGTGTAGTAGCGGCGCAGCCCGTCGAAGAACGCGGAATCGCCCAGCAGTCCGCGCAGCATGTGAAGCACCTGTCCGCCCTTGTTGTAGCTGTTCGCATTGAGCAGCGCGAACAGGTCGTTCTCGGGGACGGCGGTCGTGTCGACGATGGGCAGGTCCGTCACGTCCGATGCGAGGTAACCTGCGGCGGATTCGTCGAGCAGCTCACGAAACCGCTCGACGCCATCAGCGGCCTCGAAGTACTGGATGCCGAAGTACGTGGCGAAGCCCTCCGATAGCCAGAGGTGGCTCCAGTCTGCTTCCGTGACGGCATCGCCGAACCACTGGTGAACGGTTTCGTGCGCGACGGTCGTCTCGCTGAGCGTGCCCGCCGCGATCGCCTGCTCCGAGTAGAAGATGGCGCCCACGTTCTCCATCCCGCCGAACCGCGTTGCCGACTGAACGTGTGCCAGCTTGTGGTACGGGAAGGGAGCGAACAGGCTCGTATAGTGGCGGATCATGTCGCCGGCGCGGCTGAAGATGCGTGCGCCCGTAGCGCTGTCCTGCGGGAAGGTCCACGATGTGACCTGTACGCAGCCATCTGTGCGCAAAGCCGTCTCGCCGCCCTGCGCGCACGGATCAATGACGCCGACCGCGAAGTCGACGGCGCCGATCACCATGGTGTAGGTCGGCACCGGCACGCCCACTTCGTACCGCCACACGCCATCGGGCGGCGGCACGGCGTCCGTGCGGCCATCGGCGCGCACGCCGTTCGCGATCACCTCCCACCCCGCCTGTGCCGTGACCTCGAACGCGACCGTCGCCTTGTCGCTCGGGTGGTCGATCGATGGGAACCAGAAGCGCGCTCGGTCCGGCCAGTTGTCGGCGAACACGGAGCGCGCACCGTGCACGTTCTCGCGGATGATGAGGCCGTCGTCTGGAACGCCGTCGTACGCGACATCGACGGTGATCGCATCGGCGCGAGCTGCACTCGCCGGCAGTGCAACGAACAGGCGGCCATCGTCCTGGCGGTACGCCGCCGCTTCGGCCTGTCCGTCCGCAGGCGCGACGGTGACGGCCGTCACGCGCAGTCCCACGAAATCGAGCCGGAGCGTGTCTCGCCGCGGCTCGGGCCGGTCGAAGTCGATGCGGGTCCGACCCGTGATCCGCTGACCCGAATCCGGCAGTGTCACGGCAATATTGTAGTGCCGGACATCGAAGCCCGGCGCGTACGGCCCGGGCGGCGGCACCCGGCCGGCCGGCACCGGATCCGGCTCCGCCTGCTGGAGCGCCAGCGCCGCCGCTGGCGGCGGGCAGATCGCTGCAACAGCGAGCAGCAGCGCCGGCAAGGCAAGCGTGCAGCCGAGTGTAGTGAATGCAGAGCGGTCGTGCGGCATCTTCGGATCCCGATTCGATGGAACGATCCCCTCGATGCGGTCGGCGGTTTCCCGACCTACACGCCTCGATCCCGATGGCGGAGCGGACGCGTATGATAGGACGTGCGGCGTAACCGCGCGAAGATGGACACGTCAGGCACGGGCGAGGTCACGACTCAGGCGCGTCGCCTTCGTCCAGCGCCTTCAGGATCGAAGCGGCATCCTCGCCCGTGCGGGGCGGCGGCCGCTGCGCGACCCGCCGACGCCCATCCCACATCAGCGGTGACAGCACGGTCGGCACTTCGACGCCATCCTCTCCCGTGATCGCGGAGACCAGGCCGGACGCGTGCGTCTGTGGTTCGGCGGCAACGGCGGCAATGTCCAGGATCGGCGCGCACGGCACACCCGCTGCGCGAAGCGTGTCGAGCAGCGCCTGCGTCGTTCGGGTCCGCGTCGCCTCTCCGATCCGCGTCGCGAGCGTATCGCGGTGGAGGACGCGCGACGGGTTGTCGACGAAACGCGCATCATCCAGGAGCACCGCGCTGTCCAGCGCACGACAGAGCTTCCGGAACAGACCGTCGTTCGCCGCGGCGATCATGAGCCGGCCGTCACTCGTGGGAAACGCCTCGTAGGGCGCGATGAGCGGAAACGCCGTACCACGCGGCGTCGGCACGAAACCTTCCGCAACGTAACCGAGCAGGTGGTAGGCGTTCCAGGCGAGCGCGGTCTCGTAGAGCGATGCGACCACGTGCTCGCCACTGCCTGTCGCATCGCGCCGCCGCAGCGCCGCCAGCACGCCGATCGCGGCCCAGAGACCCGTGCCCATGTCGACGACGGAGGTGCCGACGCGGGCGGGCGAGCCGGGCTCGCCCGTCACGGACATCAGCCCGCCGTGCGCCTGCATCAGCGGGTCGTAGCCCGGCAGTTCGCGCAGCGGCCCTCGATCCCCGTACGCCGTGATCGAGCAGTAGATGAGGCGGTCGTTCAGGGCACGGAGCCTGGCCTCGCCGAGACCGAACGCCTCGGCCGCACCTGCGCGCAGTGACTGGACGAAGATGTCCGAACGTGCGGCCAGTCGGCGCACCGTCTCAGCGCCGTGATCGGTCCGCAGGTCCAGCACGATGCTGCGCTTCCCGCGATTGGTGGAGGCGAACAGCGTGCTGTCGCCACCGGCGAAGGGCGGCCCCCACGCACGTGCCGGATCGCCGCCCGGCGGCTCGACCTTGATGACGTCGGCACCGAGGTCCGCGAGGATCTGCGTGCAGTAGGGTCCCGCAAGGTTCTGCGAGAGGTCGAGCACGCGGAGTCCGCCGAGCGGCGGTGCCGATGGAACGGTCTCGTGGGAAGAGGGCATGGGCCGACATTCTGCCTTCGGTCGAGGTGCCGACGCAACGGCCGGACTGCCGCTATCCTGGCGGGGCTATGAACGTAGATTGGTCGATCAGACGAGCGAAACGCGAAGAAGAGGCACCCACCGGATGACGGAATTTCCGATCCTGCGCGACCTGGGCTTCATCATCGTGGCGGGCTCGGCGTGCGTACTCGCGGCTCGGGCGCTCCGCGTGCCGCCGATCGTCGCGTACATGGTGGCCGGGCTCGTCCTCGGCCCGCTCACCGGGCTCGTCGTCGTGTCCGAGCCGGTCGATCTCATCGCGGAGGTCGGCATCGCGCTGCTGCTGTTCCTGGTCGGCCTCGAGCTGAGCGTACGTACGGTCAAAGATGTGGGCACCGTCGCACTGATCGCTGGCGGCGGACAGGTCGTCCTGACCGCGGCAGGAGGGTACGGGCTCGCCCGGCTGCTCGGATTCGACTCGATCGCCGCCGGCGTGCTGGCAGCGAGCGTGACGCTGAGCAGCACGGTGGTGGCCGTCAAGATGCTCGCGCAGCGACGTGAGCTGACTGCGCTACACGGCCGGATCGCCGTGGGCGTGCTGCTCGTGCAGGACCTGGTCGCCGTGCTGATCATCACGCTGATCGGCGCACTCGGCCGTTCCGGTGATCTCAGTGCGGCCGACGTGGGCCAGAACCTGCTGATGGCGTTCGGCGGCGTCGCGGCTCTGACGGCAGCCGCCGTTCTCGCCGCCGTCTATTTCCTGCAGCGGCTGCTGCATCCGGAGGCGCGCTCCACGGAAATCGTGTTCGTCTGGAGTCTGGCCTGGTGCTTCCTCTTCATCATCGCCGCCGAAGCGCTCCACCTGTCGGTCGAGATCGGCGCATTCGTCGCCGGCGTCAGCCTTGCCCAACTCCGCGTCGCGCACGAGCTCCGCCGGCGGGTCGAGCCGCTCGTCAGCTTCTTCGTTGCCGTGTTCTTCGTGACGCTCGGGATCCGGATGCACCTGACTGCAGCTATGGGGCAGATCGCTGCGGCAGCGGCGTTCACGGTGTTCGTCCTGCTGTTCAAGCCCGCAACCCTGCTCGCGCTCATCCCGCGCGCCGGCTACGGCGAGCGTACTGCGTTTTTCGGTGCCGTCACTCTGGCGCAGGTCAGCGAGTTCTCGTTCATCATTGCAGCACTCGCCGCGCGTGACGGCCTCATCAGTCCGGACCTGCTCTCGCTCATCAGTCTGGTCGGACTGGTCACGATCGGTGTTTCCGCGTTCGCGATCCGCTCCTGCGATCAGCTCTACGGGGCCGTCCGCCGCACCGGTATGCTCGCTCCCATCCGGGCAGCGCCGGAGACACGTCCTTCCAGCACGCCGCAACGCGTTGGACACATCATCGTCATCGGCATGAACACACTCGGGCGACGACTGGTCGAGGCGTTCGCGGCACGTGGCGAGAACGTGATCGCCATCGACACCGACCCGTCCAAGCTGGCAGGTCTCACGGCGGAAACCGTCGTTGGCAATGCGGACCATCCGGCCGTGCTGGAGGAAGCCGGCCTCGAAACCGCGAAGCTCCTCGTGTCGGCGCTGCAGATCGAGGAAGCGAACAACCTGCTCGCGTACCGGGCGCACGAAGCCGGCGTGCCATCGAGCATTCACGCGTTCGACCCTTCGCTCATCGACGACCTCGAGCGGATCGGCGCGGATCACCTCATGGTCTCGAAGCACGATGGCATCCGCCAGGTCGTTGCTGCGCTGCAACTGGCCGGCGTGATCGACTAGATGCTGGCGATCGCCCTGCTGCTCGCCGCCGCTGCCGTCGGCCACGGCCTCGCGCAATGGCTTCGGCTTCCGCCCACGCCCATGCTCGTGCTGGCGGGGATCGGCCTTGCCCGGTTCCGCCTCGTGCCCGGCGAGCTGCTCGAGGAAGCACTGATCCTCGGCGTCACGTTCCTGCTGTTCGTGACGGGCCTCGAGCTGGACCCGGGCCGGGTGAGGGCGCAGAAACGCGCCGCGCTTCGTGTGGGTCTGCTCCAGTTCGTCACGCTCGGCGGTGCCGGGCTCCTCGCTGCGCTGACGCTCGGGTTGGACGGGCTCAGTGCGCTGTACGTCGCGCTCGCTCTGACCGCCAGCTCCACGCTCGTCATCGTCAGGCTGCTGCAGCGTCGACGGCAGCTCTTCGAGCCCGCTGCACGCCTGGTACTGGGCGTACTGCTGCTCCAGGACGTCCTGGTCATCGCCCTCGTTCCGGTGCTGACTGCGCTGCCAGCCGGGGTGTTGCCCGGGCTGCGTGGAATGGCAGGGACGCTCGTCCTGATCGTCCTGGCGCGTGCCTGCTCGCGCTGGCTCGCACCGCTGATCCTGCGCATCAGCCGAGATGAGGAGCTGGTCCTGCTCAGCGCCTTGACCGTGCTCTTCCTCTTCATCGGCCTGTCCGCGCTGTTCGACCTGCCCCTCGTGACCGGTGCCTTCCTGGCGGGCGTCGGACTCTCGCGGTTCCCGATCAGCGGCGTGATACGGCCACAGCTCGGCTCGATCTCGGACTTCTTCACGGCCATCTTCTTCACGGCCCTCGGCGCGATCGTGCCCGTGCCCGCGCTGGCCGATCTCGGACGCGCCCTCGCGCTCGCCCTCGTCGTCATCGTCCTCACACCGCCCATCGTCGCTGTCGTTGCCGAGCGGTACGGCTTTTCGGCGCGGCAATCCATCGAGAGCGGACTGCTGCTGTCGCAGACGAGCGAGATCTCGCTGGTCGTGGGGCTGTACGGCCTGCTCGCGCAGCAGATCGATGCAGGCGTATTCTCGATCATCGCGATGGTTACGGTGCTGACGATGGTGCTCACACCGTTCCTCGCGACCGACCGCGTCGTCTGGTGGCTGACACGCCACCACCCCGCGCCCGCGATCGTGCCGACCGAAGGCCTGCCCGAGAGCGGACACGTGCTGCTGCTCGGCACCGGCACAACCGGTCTGCCGCTGCTCGAAACCATCCTAGGTGCGGGCTACCGCGTAGTCGTCGTGGACGACGATCCCGCCGTCATTGCGCGCCTGCGCGAGGCCGACGTCCCATGCATTCGTGGAGATGCGACCGATCCGGCCGTACTGCGGCAGGCGAACGCAGACCGCGCCTACGTCATCAGTTCGACGATCCGAAGGCCGGAAGACAACCGGCGGCTTCTCGACTTCGCTCGCGGTGTGCCCGTGTTCGTGCGCGTGTTCGACGAGCAGGATGCGGGCTGGATCGAGGCGATGGGCGGGATCCCCGTTGTCTACTCCGAGGCCACGGCAGACGCGATGCTCGCCTGGTTCGACCGGGAGCGATCGCGATTGGACGAAAGGCTCGGGGAACGCGTCGAGGGACGGCCGGCGGCAGGTCGTAGCGCTTCCGAAACCGACGGAAAGACGACCGCCGCAGGGTGAAGGTGGGGCGCCCGGAAGCTCGGCGACAGCTGGATCGCCGCCGCCAGATGCTCCCGTCAAGGCATCGAGTGCGGACTCACCGGCCGGTCCACTCCCGCCACCTCGCCTCATCCGCACCCACCGTGAGCTGGTTGGCGTTCCGGACGAGCGGCATGCGGAGGAGGAGCGGCTCCTCGACGAGCTTCGCCAGCCAGCGCTCGTCGGGGAGGTGCGCCGCACCCAAGCCGAGGGCGCGGAACCGCTTCGACTCCCGGTCGATGAGCGCCTGCACGCCGAACTTCTGCGCGAACCGCTGCAGCTCGCCCGCCGATGCCGCGCGCTGCGTCAGATCGACGAAGTGTGTCTTCACTCGCCGTTCCGCGAAGAAGCGCTGCGCCTTGCGCGTCCCGGAATCCTTCTTCGTGCCGAAGATCTGGACTTCCATCGCCCTCACGACCCGGTGCGGATCGCCTCCAGGAACCGTTCGCCGTACCGCTCCAGCTTCGCCGGTCCCACGCCCGGTACATCGAGCATCTGCGCGGCAGTAGCAGGACGGCGCTCCGAGAGCTCGCGCAGGACACGGTCGCTGAAGACGATGTAGGCGGGTACGCCCTGCGCGTCGGCCAGCGTCTTGCGCACGGTGCGCAGCCGCTCGAACAGCACCTCGCTCGTTGCGTCGGTCGGCTCCGCGACGACGGAATCGGCGCGGATGTCGCTCACGGGCAGGCTGCGTCGCTCCCGAACGCTCGCGTTCAGCGCAGCGCGGACTCTGTCCTCGACCGTGCGACCGGTGCACACGTCGCACGAGACCTCGCAACCGCCGATCTCCTCGCCGAAGTGCTCGAGGATTGCGCGGTGCCGGCATCCGCGGCTCTCCACGAGCTCGAACAGCTCCACCGTGGCGCGGTGTCGAGCGCGGCGCTGCGCGGCATCCGCGATATCTCCGAGAAAGCGCTCGTGAAGCTTGACGTCGGACCACGAGTAGAACAGGAAACAATCGCTCTGTAGCCCGTCGCGGCCCGCACGACCGATCTCCTGGTACCACGACTCGACATCCTTCGGCATATCGCGGTGGATCACGAACCGCACGTTCGACTTGTCGATGCCCATACCGAACGCGATCGTCGCGACGATCACGTCCACGTCATCGCGGGCGAATGCTTCCTGGTTCGCGGCGCGCTCGGCGTCGCTCAGTCCGGCGTGGTACGGGCGCGCACGGATCCCCTTCGATCGAAGGAACGACGCCGTCTGCTCCACCGTCTTCCGCGACAGGCAGTACACGATACCACTCTCGCCGGCACGCTCCCGGACGAGCGCGAGGATCTCGCGGCGAGTCTCGCCGCTTCCCTTCTTCCGCGCGTGAACATGCAGGTTGGACCGGAAGAACGAACCCTTGTAGCCGCGCGGGCGGATCATGCCGAGCTCGCGCACGATGTCACGGGCGACGGCACGCGTCGCGGTCGCGGTCAGCGCAAGCACGGGAACACCCCCCAGCTCGGCCTTGAGCCCGCTCAGCCTGCGGTAGGAGGGCCGGAAGTCGTGTCCCCACTGCGAGATGCAGTGTGCCTCGTCGACCACGACCAGCGCGATGCCCGGCCGGTTCTCCGACGCACGACGCAGCCACCCGCGGAACGAGCCGTCCAACGCTTCCGGCGCCGCGTACACGATCTCGTACTCGCCCGCTGCGAACGCGCGCAGCCGGCGCTGCCGCTCGTCGACGGGGAGCGTCGAGTTGATCGCAGTCGCATGGAAGCCGAGGCTCGACAGCGCATCGACCTGGTCCTTCTGCAGGCTGATGAGCGGCGACAGCACCAGCACCGTGCCCCGCACCATGCGCGCGGGAAGCTGGAAGGTGAGCGACTTTCCCGCGCCCGTCGGCATTACCGCAATGCAGTCGCTGCCTGCCAGGACGGCGTCGACCACCTCGCGCTGGCCCGGCCGGAACGAATCGAAGCCGAACACCTCGCGCAGGACGCGGAGCGGGTCGGGCGGCTGACCATCGAAGAGCCCGAGCTGTTTCATTGCGCTGCGTGGCGTGGCGCGATCATGGGTCGAGGGTAGGGAAAAATCGGGGCACGGCAATGGCTCGAACGGTCATGGGGGGCCCCCTGCTGGATAAACTGACTCACCGGCAGGGCACCGCAATGGCTCGAACGGACGCACCCCACCTCGTCCGCTCCCCGGGCTCTTTCTCGGACACGTTACCCGGATGGCTTCTCGATCGTCGGACCTCACTGCACTCCGGCGCCGCCGGCGGCGGCGGTGCCCGCGGTGGACCGGCCCGCGCCCGTGATGGCCGCAAGCTCGCCGTCCATGATCCGCTTCTCGTCGCGCTGCCAGCGGTAGAAGATGATGCTGATCGCGGTCCACGTGATCGCGCCGCCGCCCACCTTCATGAGCAGTCCGGCGATGCGCTGGTCATCGAGTGCGGCGAACCCGCCGATCCGCGGTGCGAGCTCGTAGATGCCGTAGACCGGGAACTCGCTGAACGTGATCATCGCGCCCGGTGCGGTCATGAAGATCATGCTCGCGAACAGATATCCCATTCGCAGGAGAGGAGTGAACCCGGGCCGCGGCGAGGTCGGCCCCACGACCGGCCACCAGTAGAGCAGCCCGGCACCGAGCCACAGGATGTCGACGAGGAACGAGCCCCACTGCGATGCCATCAGCGTATCGGTCACCACCGGCAGGTGCGTCGCAACGACCACGGCGTTGAACGCGAGGAGCGCGAAGAGCGGGTGATCGAGAAAACGGGTGGCGCGCGAGCCGCGTGGAGGATCTTCCTCGCGAGCGCTCGCCGTGGGCGACGGTGACCGTACACCCGAAGATTCTGCCGAACCTCGCACCGACGACGGTCGTCCGGGAAACGCCTCGCGTGGCATTCCCAGCAGAACCAGCGGCGGCACAGCCATCGCGATGAGGAGGAACTGCACCATGTGGATCCAGGCGAGGTATCCTGCGCCGAGCGCGCCGATCGGCCAGTCGAGCGCGATCCACAGCAGGACTGCACCGGCCGCGAAGCACGGGAGTCGTCGCGACAGCGTTTGTGCGTCCGCACCGTTCGCCAGCGCCCTTCTGCGGATGGCGGCATAGCAGGCGACGAGCGCGAGGACGAACAGCCACACACCGGGATACGGCGTCCAGCGCCAGGACCACGCCACGGTCTGCGCGGCGCACCACCACTGGATCACGGCTGCGCTCCGGCAGCGGCCAGGAAGCGCTGGGGCTCGAGCAGCCGGGGCAGATCCCGCGCCCAGTCGACCTGCCGGATTCCCGCCGGGTAGGCCACGTACGCGAATCCGTCCGGCGAGTAGGCAATGATCTGCGATGCGTGCGCCACCGTGTAGCTGTCCGTGCCGTTGCTCTCAACGGCAGCGAGCGGAACGCCAGCCGCGCGCTGGGCAACCTCGACCTCCGCGATCGTGCCCGTCAGTCCCACGAAATCCGCATCGAAGTTGTCGAGCCACGCGCGCAGGACATCGGGCGTGTCCCGCTCCGGGTCGGTCGTGACGAACACGACGCGGATGCGGCTCCGCACTTCGTGCGCGAACCGATCGAGCACCGCCGACAGGTTCGCCATGTGCACGGGGCAGATGTCGGGACAGTGGGTGTAACCGAAGAACAGAAGCGTGAGCGCGCCTTCCGTTCGCTCGCGCAGGCTGAACGGCCGGCCGTCGGTCGTGCGCAGCGTGATGTCCGGCTTGGCCACCGGCGTTTCGAGGACCACGCCGTGGAAGCCCGTTTCCCGCACGCGATCCGCACCGGTTTCGCCCGCAGGCCCGCACGCCAGTGCTGTCACGGCAAGGCCGACGATCCCGACGCCGAGCATCGACCTTGCCTCACCCGCGACACGCGCGCGGATTCGATGCACATGGCGCGGCGCCCGGAAGCGACGCGTAGGGTCGCCGTCTTCGGTCTTCGGTGAGGTCGCCGGGCGGTCCGCCCGGTCGCTGGTGGACTGCTCCATCGCTACTGCAACGTGTATCCGGACTTCGAGGTCATGGCTCGTACGGCTCGGGTGCCGCCGGCGGGAATCTAACCGAACGTCGTAGCGGGGCCTACCCCGGATCGGCGGGTGCGTGGTACACCACGAGACTGGTGCCCTGGACCCGGACGAGCGGAAGCGCGTGGACCAGCTCGTTCAGTCGCTCGAAGACGCCCCGCGCACTGCCCTGCGGACCCTTGTAGTCGTGCCACACGATGAAGCCGCCGGGCGCCACCATCCTCAGCGCCTTCTCGGTGTCGCT
>Ga0299914_10003744_pt1 | contig 10807 bp, 12 predicted proteins | sample RVTome_10_FD_201361 | JGI IMG/M metagenome (GOLD analysis project Ga0299914, IMG submission 201361) | Soil microbial communities from uranium-contaminated site in the Upper Colorado River Basin, Wyoming, United States - RVT153D57 (version 2) ... | reverse complement strand
TAGGGTCGCCTATTCCATCGGGCAGCATGTCAGGGCGGGCGCCGAGCTGGAACAGCGCAAAGTGGTCTCGCGCCGCCGACCAAATCCCGCGATGCACCGGACAACACTGGAGCGCCTTCGGATGACTGCCCCAGCCATCAAAAATATCGTGATCATCCCACATCATCACAGACGGAATTGAAGCGACCAGCGGCGCCAGGTCGGTCTGAGACCAAAGGCGGCAGTAGCGCTGAAAATAGAAATCGGCCACGGCCTCAGCCGTCTCTGGCGGCATCGGGGCCATGAGCTGCGCTTGCCGGCTCAGTCGACGCCACGCGGCGAGTTCGGGGATGTCCTGCCAGACTCGGTCTGCATACATCTGGTCTCCGCCTTGGATGAGCAGATGAAAGGGCGACCTGGCATGCTCGTCTGCCAGATGGCGCCAGCGCTCATTGCGGTTCGGGTCACCAAAAGCGGGGGCGTCATCCTCGCTGCCATTGCACGCGGTGAACGCGATGCGCAAGGGATCGCTAGTCGGCGCGGAGAGAGGCCACGTGTGTGGGCCAATGGTATAGGCGCAGCGCGATTCGGCGTCGCTGGCGGGTATCGAAAAGGTATAGCGCCACACCGTCAAGCCCAGACGCTTTCCGAGCCGCTCAGGCAGCGCCTTGTCGCCATCCCAGACGGTTAGCTCTGGCGGCATCACATCGGAAGACACGACGATCAGGGCGGCGAGGCGACAGCGGTCCGCGGCGAGACCGCGAAAATAGAGTACCGGGCCCATGACGATGTCCACGAGAGCCTCCCCCTACGGACGGTTCGAAGCAGATTGACCATTTACCCAGACGAGCTAATCCCTGGGGCGCGGCCCCTCACTGATGGGTGCCTACCCCCCACTCGGGAATGTCCCATCAAAAAGGGTGCCAGCATCGGCAAAGCTTACCGAAGCTCTGATCTGATCTCAAGTTCAACTCTATCGTTGGATAAGGGTTCTGCCCGCAGGGGTCGCTCAGAATGAGCGATGATCTCTCATTTTGAGAGAGACCCTATCATGGGTCAAGTGTTACCTTTCTGGGGCGCGTGATGGCGGTTGATAGGATTCCAGACTGCATAGGGGTTCAAAATTATTTTTGATTCTATTTCAGTGTATGAGGGTGTACTGCAATAATCTATAGGAGATCTAATGAACACTGTTGAGATAATATTTTATTGATCTTGGACCGGTTGCAGATCCAGCCAAAAATCGATATTATATTCTATTGTTCTCCGTACTGAGTGCCCTTCCCTTAGCCAGCGGCGTGGTATTGATGGTGTCAAGGTCTCGATGAAAACTGTAGAAAACCGCAAAGGATATTGGCGATGTCCCCCCTCTTGTTAATCCTCCTGATTATTCTCCTAATCGCTGTTCTACCGTCGTGGCCTTACAGCCGAGGCTGGGGGTATTTTCCCAGTGGCACCTTGGGCCTTATCCTGGTCATTGTTCTGGTTTTGGTGCTGATGCGAGGGGTTTAGGGGCTTCGAGGTCTTGAGGGTCCAGAAACGATCGCTCATACCCGCTGAATACAGGTGAAAATATCCTTTTGCCTATCCTCGAGCATAAGAGGTGTCCGTGTTTCGTCTTTACCTTCGCGATCGACTCCCAAAAAGTCCTGTGACCACGGTCTCGCTCGCTGCAATCGCGTTGGTTCTCCTCATGTGCCTCTACCGAGTAGCCCTTGTCGAGGCGCGCGATACGCTTACCACAGAGCGTGCGATTGGCGATCTGCTCACCTCACGCGACACAGGGGAAGCAGAATCGCCACCCGAAGACTCAGGAGAGTGGGGACTCTTGCCGCAAGTCGGATTCAGCCCCGATCAGGGCATCAAAGTTGGTGTCAAGTATACCGCTCGTCATGTGCGCGGCACGGGTCTGACCCTCGATCTCAATGCGATAGGGGCTCAGAAAGGTCAACAATCTTATACATTGACCGGTTTACACTCCATGCTGTTGGACGGCCACTTGATGGCTGGGGGCCAAGCGACCTTTTCCTCCGATCCGACCCATGAATTCTTTGGGCTTGGAAACAACGAGGTCGGACCGGATCCCCTTTCCACCCACCGGGTGCAGACGATTGGCGGCACGTTGACCCTTGCCTGGCGCGTGTTTGATCGCTTGGCCATCGCGCTGAGCGCCGGTTACCGGGACGTGCAGATCGGCCGGGGCGAAGCCGATACAGATCACAACACGCCGTTTACGGTCGATGTCTTCCCTGAGCTGACCGGGATTGACGGGGGGCGTACGATTCCACTTACGCTCTCATTGATTTTCAATAATCGAGAAGATATCACGCGTCCGACGCAGGGATGGAGCCTGATCGCTGAGATCGAACACGTGGACCGCTCGCTGGGAAGTGACTTTGAGTTCACCCGTTTCTCTGTCGACGCCAGCTATTTGTGGCCGATTCTGAAGCGTCGGCAGATTATCGCGGTCCGCCTCGGCGGCAAGCACATAGTGGGTGATCAAAACGACATTCCATTCTATGAACTCGCGCATTTGGGGGGCGATAACACCTTGCGGGGTTTTTTTCAGGACCGGTTTCTGGGCAAAAGTCTGTTGCTAGCAACACTCGAGTATCGGTTCAAGCTGCTGGACTTTGCGTTTTTTGACCTGTGGCAGGTGCGTATTGATGGGGTTGCGTTTGGCGAAACGGGGCGCGTATTCATCGACGCCGACGACGTTGAGGAGCAGTTCAGATTAGACGATGAGTTCGCCTCGCGTTTGATCGACAACTTCAAGTATAGCTATGGCGGAGGTATTCGCATTGCACTTGGCAAGGCAATACTAGCACGCATCGACGTGGGTTTCAGCGATGAAGAAACGGCTTTAGTGTACTTGACCTTTAGTCACACGTTTTAAATGGAGTTTTCCAATATCCCTCTTCCGGGGTGTTAGATGGTAGAATGCGAAACGTAAATTGATCGATGTTTACGGCTAAAACCTCTAACTGGCATAAATGTTGCCTAAAAACCCAAAAATATGTGTCATTATGAAGCTGCGTCGTGCCGCCGCCTCTAGCGTGGTTCGACACTGGCACTTCGTGGGTGGGACTTCAACCCTACCCTTGACCCAGGGGGATGCGAAGCGTTCTCCTGGAGCCCCAGCATTAGGAGGGAAGGTATGGAAGTAGTCGCAAAGGATAGAAGGGGCGGGATGCCATCAAACCTCCTCGATGGTGCGGCGCTTGTGATTGTGTCACCCGTTGTCATTTCAGCACTGCTGTTGGGATTACGCCCGGTAGCCAAGACGGTCATCAAGGGCGGGTTGTTTCTGACAGATCAGGTCAACCAATTCGTTACCACGGCAAGTGAAGGGTGGAGCGAGATGGTCGCGGAAGCTCGTTCGACGGCAAGGACGACCACAGTTCCTGTTCCAACAGCAGCCCCCACAGAATTGCTGCAACCAACCGATGCAACAGAAGAAGACGAGCTCCAACGCATTACGGGCATTGGCGAAAAGTTTGCCGAATTGCTCAGAGAAGCTGGCGTAGCATCCTTACGCGATCTCGCACGACGCAACCCTGAAAGCCTGCATGAGAGGTTGGTGCAAGTTAACGAGCAGCAACAGGTCGTGAGTCAGGTTCCGGCCCTGGAGCTGGTGAGAGATTGGATTATGCAGGCCCAAAATGAGGTGAGGTGACAGCGCTGCGACGCCTAGAGCCAATCTATAATGGAGTGTTCCATGACACCTGATGGCCCTTTTTTATTGGGCTGAATGCGGGCTCGGGCAAATGCGACGCGGATACCACAGAGGCGACCATCCGAGGCATATTCGAACAGGTCGGCCGGTATTACGATCTGGCGTGCGTCGTGGAGGCGCTGCTGCGTCTGGTGCGCCAGCCGCCGCCCGACCTCGTGGTGGTGTCGGGCAGCGGCTGGCAGCGAGCGCGCCGCAGCCAGTTCCGTGCTGCTCGGGAATTCGTGACGCGCTGGGCGGCTCCCGAGACGCTGGTGCTCTCCGGCAATCACGATATCCCTTTGTTCAATATGATCACGCGCATCTGTGCGTGATCATCCGATGAGACCATGATGCCACGGCCCAGCGTTTTGTCCTTGTCGACCGGAGCGACATCTGCCTCAGTGCATAGACGACGGTCACAACGCACGACGTCCCTGAATGAGCCTGACCACCACCACCACGAGTGCGATCAGCAACAAGAGATGGAGGAAGCCGCCCACGGTATAGGAAGAAACCATTCCCACTAACCACAGAACGAGCAGAATGATTACAATGGTCCACAGCATCTCTCTCTCCTTTTTCCAGAGCGTATGATCAAAAACGGAGTTGTACTACTCCCAGTAAGGCTGCAAGCCGTAGAAGGTATAGACCGAGGTAATCCATTGCCGGTCCGTCATCTGTGGCCAGTTGTGTGGGTTAAACTCGGGAGCCTGTTTTAAGCGCTCCTGATTCATGTCGAGAAGCAAGGTATCGACCTCCGCCGCGCGTTGGAGAGCGCTTAGCGGCACGGCAAATAATTTTTCTCCCAACCCTAACAGCCCCCCCGAAGCCAACACCCCATAGACCACACGGTTGTCTGCCGGGTTGACCACCAGGTCGTTGAGGGTGCCAAGCTCTTCTCCTTGCAGATTCTGCACGGTGCTGCCGAGAATCGTACTGCCCAGACGCAACGGCCAGGACTGAGCGCTGTCGGCAGCCTGCAAGGATGCAATGCCCAACAAACTGAAAAGGCATATAGCTCCAAGTGCTCCAAGGATTCTCATATGGGTTCTCCTTTTTTCCAAGATCCTCCCCCTTTGGCATCCCTGAACTCGTGGTATGACTAAAACGACGAAAGCAACGAGCAACAAGGGATGGTGCTCTCCAGGGGTAAGACGACTTGAAACTTCATCAGAGGATCAACAATCGAACGGCGAGCGGGATGCAGCCACATACCGCGATGAGTGCTCCCTCGGCTGACGTGTCAGACAGCACCCCGGCTAAGGCCGCCGTTATTTGATAGTAATGCTATTTCTAACCTCCTGGACGCCTTCCACCTTGCGTGCAATCTGCCCCGCCTTTTGGGCTTGGGCAGGTGTGTCGACAAACCCGCTAAGCTGCACCACGCCTTTAAACGTTTCCACTTCGACTTGGAATCCACTCACATCCTCGTCGGCGTGGAGCGCGGTTTTCACCTTAGTCGAAATCACGCTATCGTCGATGTATTCACCGGTACTTGCACGCGTGCGATTTCCCGCGCATCCCAAGAATCCCACGACTAGAATCAGACAGAGCGCTAGGGTTGTATATCGGAATCCGTTCCGCATATTACTTCTCCTCAGCGGCTAGCTACTGGCGCGTTCCAGTGGACACTTGGCCCGTGGCCTGGTTGGTGATTTGGAGTTCGGTTGCGTCTCCCTGGGTGAGTAGACACACGGTGTCGATGGTGTCCCCCGGCCGCAGCCCATCCACAGTAAAAGGACTTGTCTCAATACCAAAATTGCAGTCTGTCTCGCGAGAACCGATCGGAATGGTGGGCTGATTGAGGTCAAGGATACCGGTCACCGTTGATGCCCCCGATACCAAGGTGAAGGGCGCATCATCCACATCGCCGCTTGCCGTCGTGCCAAATTGGTCAATGCTCAGTGTCGCCTGTTGGTCTGGCAACCCAAACGCCCGGGCATCCGGAAACGTGTAGCTCTGATTCTCGATGGCCGACGCATCGACGTCTTCAAAGTCGTCGTCGTCGTCATCACAGCCCCAAAGAAATAAGGCGCTCATGATGACCAGTACGACCGTGAGAGAGAACAGGGATCGAGATAGAGTGCGATGTTTCATAATCTCCTCCTGGGCTCCTCATATGCTGGGAGCTCATGTGTGATACGTGAGAGGCCCTCTAGGGAGCATGTAGCCTCTATACAGACGACACCTCCCGCCTTGTGCGACGCAGTACTATAAGCAAATTCTGTGCCAACGAGAAGCCACATCTGTACCAAAATACCGCCTTGCCGGCCTTGCCTAAGGCTGCGAGCTGTGCGTCTACATCCAGGCGCAGGCCCCAGTGCAACAAACCAGAGGTGGCTTTTGGGTCTCCCTCCTATCATGAGAGTAATGGTCTCTCATAATGAGACAGGAAGTCTTTCATTTTAAGAGGACTCGTTGCTCTGACATAAAGGTCCGAGGTAGTGAGAGGAATTCTTCCCCGCGATCTTAGTAAAGTGCAAAGAGAACGGCTTTGCGAGACAGGAATAGAAATAGGCATGGAATTTGCACCGTCCTGGTGTATTTTTCGAGGCCAGCTTGAAGAGGCATTTTTGACTCAATATCTGGTTAATGTTGTTTGGCTATAATTCCGGGTATGCTTCATGTACTCTCCATTACTTTACGGCATTAACCTAGGAGAATTGCGACTTGCATACGACAGATGCAGTATCGATTCAATGTCGAATCTCATGCGCCTACGTTCATACGCGGCTTTTATGCCATAGGTGTCAAACCACGAGAGCTGATAGGGAGAGCTAAGGTGGGTGCAATGCCAGACTACTAACAATTCTTAATCCCACAATAAAAGAAGCTCTATACAGTTTCTTTGGAGATAGACGCTCGTCAGTTAGCCCTGGCGATTGAGGGCTGGCAATATCAACGTGAAGGAACCGCAAAGGTGGAGTTCGCCATTTGCAAAGGAGTCTCACATGGCGCAATTGTTGGCAGCAATCGTGTTGTCTTCCCTCCTCCTGTTCGGTTGCAGCAGCAACCTGGGAAGCGCTGGATTGGGTGCTGCCGGAGGTGCAGCAGCAGGAGCAGCTGGGTACGAGTATAATGCGCATCGTCAATTGCAGCAGTTGGAAGAGGATTATAAAGCAGGAAGGATTGACAGGAAGGAGTATGAAGCACGCAAGGAGCAAATACAGAAAGGTTCCATCCTCAAATAGGCTATAAATAGAAGAGGTGTAGTACCATGCAGTCAAACTCTATCTCTCGCTGTAGGTCCCTAATTGATCCATACATCGACTGCATGGCCACACCTCAAGTAGTCCAGAACAATGAGAATTTATAGACCTTACTCCGTGGACCGTACCTCACAACCTATGATCGTAATCAAGCGTCAAGGAGAGCTCGTCATGTCTGAAGCCTCACGACTCGACGAAATGGTAGAGTTTGCAGAGAATCCTGAGCCACGCTGTCCCTGCGTTCTCCTCCTCGATACCTCAAGTTCGATGCGGGGCACCCCCATTGCCGCGTTGAATGGGGGGTTGCGCGCTTTTCGAGATGACCTCATGCAAGATGCACTCGCGCTGCAACGCATCGAAGTTGCAGTGGTCACATTTGACAGTAATGTACAACTGATCCAGGACTTTGTGACGGTTGATCAATTCGATCCGCCGATCCTCACGGCACAAGGGTATACCCACATGGGCGCTGCGATTCATCAGGCACTGGATATGGTCCAAGCGCGCAAAGAGCAATACCGCACCAACGGGGTGGCCTATTATCGCCCGTGGGTATTTATGATGACTGATGGCGAGCCGCAAGACGAGCCTAATGACGTGGTCGAGCAGGCCGCGCAACGCCTAAAAGCGGACGAGGCGCAAAAACGCGTCGCTTTTTTCGCAGTGGGAGTCGAAAAAGCCAACATGGCGCGTCTGGCGACGCTCAGCGAGCGTACCCCCATCAAACTCAAAGGCTTGAATTTTGTCGATATGTTCGTCTGGCTCTCTGCTAGTATGCAGGCGGTGGCTCAGTCGCAGCCCGACGATCAGCTTGCGCTGCCACCGCCAGAATGGGGAACAGTTTGACGTCCGTTAGTGGTATCCCTGTAGGCCGACAGCTAACGGAGGATCGGTGCTATGAGCGTATCTCGCTGGCATGTGGCCGCCGCATCGGTGCGGGGAACAAGCCATGAAAAGACCGGGCAGGCATGTCAAGACGCCCATGACTGGCGCATCCTGCCCGATGATGGTCTTGTGGTGGCCGTCGCCGATGGCGCCGGTTCGGCAACTCTAGGCCAGATCGGCGCAGTGCTTGCATCATGGACGGCTGCCACCACTATCTGTGCCCGTTTTTCTAGCTCGCCATGGCCGCGCGGTGACACGGAGTGGGGGGCGTGTCTCACGGCGGCTGTCGAAGTGGCGCAGGCCGCGGTCGGTGCTGAAGCAACCGCACGGCAAGTCATGAGGCGCCATCTCGCGACCACTCTGATTCTGGCGGTCGCCACTGCCGAGCAGGTGGCGGTGATGCAGATCGGCGATGGCGCCGTCGTGGTCAGGGATGGAGAAGGGAACCTGGTTTCCCTCACGGCGCCGCTGAGCGGGGAATATGCCAATGAGACCACCTTTCTGATTGCGCCCGATGCCTTGGCCACCGCACAGGTACGCGTGTGGCATGGCCAACCGACGTCGCTGGCGGCCTTTACCGATGGCCTACAACGACTCGCCCTCACGATGCCCGCCGGTACGCCCTACGCCCCATTTTTTGCCCCCTTATTCCGTTTTGTGGCCGCGGAGACCCATGCGAGGGAAGCCCATGAACAGATCGAAGCGTTCCTCCGCTCGGGACGTGTCACCGACCGCACGGATGATGATCTGACGCTGGTGCTCGCCACCGTGGTAAGCTGAGGATAATCATGCAGGTGCAACGGCAATCCACCGGGCAACACCTCCAGTTAGACCCCACCTCGACCGTCGGTGTTGGAGGAGAGGCGCGCATCTATACCATCCCGCAGGACCCTAACTTGGTGGCCAAAGTGTATCATCGCCCGGCACCGACGCACGCGCGCAAACTCGCCGCCATGGTCACTCATGCACCGGACGATCCGATGACCACCCACGGACATATCTCTATCGCCTGGCCCTTGGAACTGCTGCTGACGACCGACGGCCAGCGTCGCGTGGTCGGATTCCTCATGCGGCGGGTCTCCGGGATGCGGTCCATCATGGAATATTACAATCCCCGGACCCGTCGTCAGCGATGTCCTCTTTTCAGCTATCGCTACCTGCATCGCACCGGTCACAATCTCGCGGCCGCGGTGCGCGCCCTGCACGCTCGCGGGTACGTGATCGGTGATGTTAATGCGTCCAACATCCTCGTCACGAATACGGCTCTGGTGACGCTTGTAGACACGGATTCCTTCCAGGTTCGCGAGCCCCAAAATGGCGTGGTTTACCGTTGCCCCGTGGGCCGACCCGAGTTTACGGCACCCGAGCTTCAGGGCCGCAACTTTGCCGACCTCGATCGAACTCCTGAACACGACCTGTTCGGGTTGGCAGTGTTGATTTTTCAACTGCTTATGGAAGGCACACACCCTTTTGCGGGCCTCTTTCAGGGGCACGGTGACCCGCCGCCCTATGAGGCGCGCATTGCGTCGGGTCATTTTCCCTATAGTCGACACCATCCCGGACCGTATCGCCCCATGCCATTGGCCCCGTCTTTTGACCTCTTGCATCCAGCGTTGAAAGCGCTCTTTTCCGCCTGCTTCGAGGATGGCCATGGCCATCCCCACGCTCGCCCTGAGGCGCACGCCTGGCAAAAGGCGCTGCGTGAAGCCGAACAGACCCTGAAGTCATGCACCGTCAATGATCAGCACCTGTACAGTAACCATTGTCTGACCTGTCCTTGGTGCGAACGCACTGAGCGGCTGGGAGGACGTGACCCCTTTCCATCGCGTCAGGCCGTGCAACGCCGCCATCCCCTACAGGCGGCGTCACCGGCGCACTCTCCCTTGCCAACGACTCAGACGCCAATGGCGACGCGCTCATCGTCACCTCAGCGCCCGTCGGTGCCCCCGGCCCAAGCGATGCCTACGGTGAGAGCACTGCGTCCGACGCCGACAGCCCCCTTGTCGCCGTCGCGACCATCGCGGATGTGGGGCGTCCTTACAGGTGCCTTCTGGGGCGCTATCTCCGGGGCTCTTGTGCGTGTGCTCGTGCAGGTGGTCCTGTCACCTGCTCTTGCCTTACAGGCCGTTCCAGCCGTCCTATGGGCAGTCGTGTGGGGCACCCGATGGAGCGCGGTCTGGGGCGCCGTGTGGGGCGTTGTGTGGGGCGCCTGCAGACGCCCTGCGGCTCCCGTGGCGTCAGGCGGACCCGCTCCTTTAGGCCACATCGTCACCGGTGCCCTCCTGGGTAGTATATTAGGCATCGGGGCGAGCCTCCTGGTTGGGATGACGCCAGTCGGAATGCAGGATGCGCCCGAAGATGCCGTCCTGGAGGTACTACTCAACGTCGACTGGAGTGCCACACTCCCGGCACTCCGACAGACACTACTCGCGTCACTGACAGGCATGCAAGAGCACGCGATTCCAGGGGCTATCGTCGGCGGGCTCCTTGGCTTCGTTTGGGGCGCATGCCGGAGGTAGGTGTTCTTAAGCCCATCACCCACTCATTGACCCGGTATGATAAGAAGCGCATACTCTTGCCTGGTGACTTCGCGATGCAGGGATCAGACAGTTGATGTCGTCGTTGGCATAAAAATCATCGTACATACGTGCTCGAAGGTTGAAGGCGCCTTTCACCTTGGTCATTTTCTCCTTTTTCTCACCTCGCTTGACGAGGCGGCTGGAGCACTGCTCCAGCCGCCTCCCCCTCCTCATGATGGCTGTCTCACAGCAGCTCCCCTTGCTCTCTACGTCTGCATTGACTCGACAGATACGGAAGGGGTAGGCTTTGGATAGGGCGACCGATGTGAAACGCCATCTGGCCACAATTGTCAAAGCTTACGTGGATTAGAGGATCTCATTGGAAGAAAGGTATGACTAGTGCGACACGGCTTCTTGAAGCAAGCGTTTTCCCCTGCGGATCGAACTTTCGCGTCGGCGAGGCAGCGGATTCGAGCCGAAACGGGACAGTACGACTTACT
>Ga0299914_10003742_pt1 | contig 10812 bp, 10 predicted proteins | sample RVTome_10_FD_201361 | JGI IMG/M metagenome (GOLD analysis project Ga0299914, IMG submission 201361) | Soil microbial communities from uranium-contaminated site in the Upper Colorado River Basin, Wyoming, United States - RVT153D57 (version 2) ... | reverse complement strand
GTACGTGGCCGCGGCGAGCGGCATCCCGGCCCCCCCACCGGTCCGGTGGGGTGTGATCACAAGGGGCGACTGGGCCGCCGCCAACGTCGCCTCGATGACCACGCTGATCAAACCGCTTGCAGACAAGGTGTCCCACCGGCTGGACGCGCTGCCGCTCCCCGTTCGATTGGCCCAACGGATGGTCGTGTCGGTCGAGCTGGGCGTGCTGTTGGGCTATATCTCGCGGCGGGTCCTGGGCCAGTACGACGTCCTGGTGCCGGACGAGGAGCCGGTTCGGTCGCGGCGCGGTCCCGGCGCACCTCTCTATTTCGTCGGCATCAACATGGTGGAGATCGGCGATCGCTTTGCCTTCGTTCCCCAGGAGTTTGCTCTGTGGGTGGCGGTGCACGAAGTGACGCACCGGTTCCAGTTCGCCGGCGTGCCGTGGTTGAAACCTCACTTCTTCGGGCTCGTCGAGGGCTACCTCGCATCCGTCGAGATCGATTCGCGCACGCTCAACAAGCGACTCGGATCGGCGGCCCGCAAGCTCATGTCCGGCACCCTGCCGCCGGAAGAGCGCAACCCGATCTATCTCCTCGCTTCGGAGGAGCAGCGTGCTGCGCTCGATCAGGTCCAGGCGCTCATGGCCGTGGTCGAAGGTCACGGCAACTACGTGATGGATTCCGTGGGGGCCCAAGTCATCCCGTCATACGCCCGGATGAGATCGATCTTCGAAGGTCGCCGCAAGCAGACCAACTTCGTTCAACGGGTGATCAACAACGTCATCGGACTCGAGATGAAACTTCGCCAGTACGAGCTCGGGCAGGCGTTCTGTGAACGGATCGCGGAACGAGGCGGCGCCGACGCGGTCGGCTATCTGTGGGAATCTCCCGAGCACATCCCTACGCTCGACGAGCTACGTGCACCCGAGACGTGGTTGAGCCGGGTCGCGTAGGCGACTCGCTCGGCGGCCCCGGATTCGAGCTCGTCGAACGGGCCGGGGCGACGATCGATCGCTACGAGATGCTCGCCGCAGGACCGGTCGTAGTCGCGGTCTCGGGGGGGCCGGATTCGGTCTGTCTGTTGGACGTGGTCGCTCGCCTCTCGTCCCGGTACTCGACCCAGCCGGTCGTGGCTCATGTCGATCACGCGCTCTCGGAGGAGTCGGATCGGATCGCGGCGCGCGTCGGTCACCTCGCGGCCGACGCGGGCTACGACGCGCATGTGGCGCGCGCGAGCGGCCTCGAAGGCTCCAACCTCCAGGCGCGAGCACGCGCGTTCCGGTACGAGTTCTTCGACATAGTCGCCAAGAAGGTCGGGGCTGCTCGCGTCGCTACCGGCCACACGCTCGACGACCGCGTGGAGACGACTCTCGCGCGTCTGATCCATGGGGCGGGGACGCGCGGCCTGGCCGGGCTCCCACCGGTCGAGAACGATCGCGTTCGTCCCTTGATCGCGATCCGCCGCTCCCAGACTCGCGCTTACTGCGAGGAACGCGAATTGGAGTATTGGGTCGATCCCGCGAACGAGGATCGCCGATTCGAACGGTCACGCGTGCGACACGATCTCGTCGGGGCGATCGAGCGAGGGTGGGGTGACGGCGCGGTAGAAGCGATCGCTCGTTCCGCAGAGTCCCTCCGCGACGACGCCCAGTTGTTAGAGACACTCGCGACGTCCGTCTACGGCGAGCTCGGCCACGAAGGCGATAACAAGGTCTCTTTCCATCTGGATCGTCTCGCCGAATTGCCGCGAGCATTGAAACGACGCGTCCTCGAACGGGCGGTGGGTGAGATCCGCGCTCGATCCGGCGGCATCGAGGCCGCGGTAGACGCACTCGACGTCAAGCCGGTCAAGACGGGAACGCGGTTCGCGGTCGCTTCGGGGATCGAGATCGTTATCGAAGCCGGCGAGGTGACCGTGAGTAGGATGCCCAGGTGACCGAGATCCACCAGGACATCGACGAGATCCTTATCTCCGCGGACGAGATCCAGGACAAGATCGCTACGCTCGCCAAGCAGATCACCGAGGACTATCGCGGCAAAGATCTCCTGCTCGTCGGGGTCCTCAAGGGTGCCTTCGTATTTATGTCGGACCTCGCCCGGCAGATCCAGCTACCGATCGAGTTCGATTTCATGGCGGTGTCCTCGTACGGGGCATCGACCAAGTCGTCGGGCGTGGTGAGGATCCTTAAGGACCTCGACTACGAGATCACCGATCGACACGTGCTCCTGGTCGAAGACATCATCGATTCGGGCCTCACGATCTCCTATCTCCTCCGCTACCTCGAGGCCCGGCGCCCGGCATCACTGGAGATCTGCTCGCTCTTCTGGAAGAAAGGGGAGCAGGCAGTGCCCCTGGACGTGAAGTACCCGGGGTTCGAGATCCCTCCCGTGTTCGTCGTGGGCTATGGGCTCGACTACTCCGAGCGCTACCGGAACCTGCCCTACATAGGCGTTCTCAAGGCGGCTGCTTATGAGGGCGAGGGTCCCGGCCGATAACTCTCCGTATACGCAAGCTAAGTAGGTGCCCCTAGGCTCGTCTGCGTAAAACAGCGGAGTTGAGTAACTGCACGTGACTGCTACCCTTCTTCCAACATGAATCGCATCTTCCGCTCGGCGGTTTTCTACCTCGTTCTCATCATCCTGGTCGTGTGGGTCTACAACCTGTACCGCGCCAGCTCGTCCAAACCCGAGACCTTGACCGTCAACGATTTCGTTACTCGCCTCGAGGGGCGCGAGATCGAGTCCGTGAAGTTCCTGACGCGCGAGAAGGGCGTCGGCGACCTGGCCAGTGGCGAGGACGCACGTTTCGAGGTCTACCTCCCGCACGACACTATCGACGAGTACCAGCAGATCGCGCTCGACAACGACGTGACCGTTCAGGCAGATCCCCAGATCGGATCGCCGCTGCTGTCGTTCTTCTTCCAGTTCTTCCCGATCCTTCTGATCGTCGGTTTCTTCTTCTTCCTGATGCAGCAGATGCAGGGAGGCGGCAACCGCGTGATGTCCTTCGGCAAGTCGAAGGCACGCCTCGTATCCAAGGACGCGCCCAAGATCACGTTCTCGGACGTGGCGGGGCTCGATGAAGCGATCGAGGAGCTCCAAGAGATCAAGGAGTATCTCGAGGCTCCCCAGAAGTTCCAAGCGATGGGGGCCAAGATCCCGAAGGGCGTTCTGCTCTACGGCCCACCGGGCACGGGCAAGACCCTGCTGGCCCGCGCGGTCGCCGGCGAGGCGGGCGTTCCCTTCTTCTCGATCTCGGGTTCCGACTTCGTCGAGATGTTCGTCGGTGTCGGTGCGAGTCGCGTGCGGGATCTCTTCGAGCAGGCCAAGGCCAACGCTCCGTCGATCGTGTTCATGGACGAGATCGACGCAGTCGGCCGCCACCGCGGGGCAGGCCTCGGTGGGGGCCACGACGAGCGTGAGCAGACCCTCAACCAGTTGCTCGTCGAGATGGACGGTTTCGATATCAAAGGTGGCGTGATCCTGATCGCGGCCACCAACCGTCCCGACATCCTCGACCCCGCTCTCCTGCGTCCTGGACGTTTCGACCGGCAGATCGTGGTCGATCGGCCCGATCTCAACGGCCGCATCGGCATCCTGAAGGTGCACACGCGTGGCAAGCCGCTCGCCAAAGAGATCGACATCGAAGTTCTCGCGCGGCGGACCCCCGGGTTCACCGGCGCCGACCTTGCGAACGTCGTGAACGAGGCGGCACTGCTCGCGGCCCGGTTCTCGCGACCCGAGATCACGATGCGCGAGCTGGAGGAGGCGATCGATCGCGTCCTAGCCGGCCCCGAACGCCGCAGCCGGGTCATATCCGAGAAAGAGAAGAAGGTCATCGCCTATCACGAGGCCGGACACGCACTCGTGTCGCACGCTCTGCCGAACGCCGACCCGGTCCACAAGGTATCGATCGTGTCGCGCGGCCGGGCACTCGGCTACACCCTCACGCTTCCGACCGAGGATCGTTTCCTCGTCACGCGTTCCGAGTTGATCGACGAACTGGCCATGCTTCTCGGAGGCCGGGTCGCCGAGGAGATCGTGTTCGACGAGCCCACCACCGGTGCCCAGGACGACATCCAGCGCTGCACACGGATCGCCCGGTCCATGGTGACCCAGTACGGCATGTCCGACCTCGGCCCCCTCGCGCTGGGCGAAGACAACAGCCAGCCGTTCCTCGGCCGCGATTACGGGCACACCCAGGACTACTCCGATTCCGTCGCCGCGAACATCGACGCCGAGGTGAAGCGGTTCGTCGAAGAGGCTTACGAAGAGGCCCGCGAGATCCTCACCAAGTACCGGGCGAAGCTCGATCTCATGGTCGAACGCCTCCTCGAGAAGGAAGCGCTGGAGAAGGAAGAGGTCGCCGAGATCCTGGCCGAGGTTGCGAAGCAAGAGCCGGCCAACCCGCTCGAGCGCACCCGCCTACGTCGCGAGAAGGGTGATCTACCCGTAGCCAAGGAGCGCAGGGAACGCAAACGCGTCCCTCGTCCCGCTCCCAAGCCCCGTCTCGGCGAGGCTTAAACCCAACGCCCCTTACCCTTAGGGGCATGACGGACCGACCAGAGTTCGACCGCGAGATCATCGAACGCGCCGTTGCAGACATCCTGAAGGCGATCGGCGAGGACCCCGAAAGCGATGGGTTCAAGCGCACGCCTCATCGCGTTGCCAATATGTATGCCGAGATCTTCGACGGCATCGGGAAGGACCCTGCCGAGGTTATCGACGTGGTCTTCGATGCGGATCATGACGAGATGATCATGGTGCGTGAGATACCGCTGGTCAGCACCTGTATGCACCACCTAGTGCCATTCGTCGGTAAGGCGCACGTCGCCTATATCCCGAACGAGTCCGGTCAGATCACCGGCTTATCCAAGATCGCGCGCGTCGTCGACCTGCTGTCGAAGCGTCCCCAGGTGCAGGAGCGATTGACCACTCAGATCGCCGACGCGATCCAGCGCGCTCTGGAACCACGGGGAGTTCTAGTCGTCATCGAAGCCGAGCACTTCTGCATGACGATGCGTGGGGTCAAAGCACCGGGCACTCAGACGGTGACCTCTTCGGTACGGGGCATCTTTCGCGAGAACACGGCTACGCGTGCGGAAGCGATGGGCTTCATCAGAAGCAATTAGTGGCGGCGATGGAGCTAAGGGCACGCGACCTCTCGATCCCGTTGGATCGCGTTGCCATGATGGGCGTACTCAACGTCACGCCGGACTCGTTCTCGGACGGCGGGCTGTGGCTCGACCCCGACGCGGCCGTTAAGCATGGGATCGAGATGGCCGAGCACGGCGCTGCGATCATCGACGTGGGGGGGGAATCCACCCGTCCCGGAGCCGAGCCGGTCCCCGAGGACGAGGAACTGCACCGGATCATCCCGGTGATCCAGGGCCTTGCGGCCGACGGCCGGGTGGTGTCGGTCGACACCAGGAAACCAACGGTGGCGGAAGCCGCGGTCGAAGCGGGCGCGGTCATCGTCAACGACACCTCCGGAGAGGCGTTCGATCCCGCGATGGGAGACGTGGCGGCTCGAACCGGCGCGGCCGTGGTGATCATGCATTCGCGTGGCACACCGGCGACGATGCGGTCGTTGACCGACTACTCCGAGGTCGTGAACGATGTCGTCGGTTTCCTCCGAGAACGGGCGCAGAGTCTGGAGCAGAGTGGCATCGGTCGCGAGCGGATCGCGCTCGACCCCGGCATCGGCTTCGCGAAGACGCCGCGCCAGAGCCTCGAGTTGCTGAACCGTCTCGACGAGCTCGTCGCGACGGGGTATCCGGTGGTGGTGGGCACCTCCCGCAAGTCGTTCATCGGGGCGGTGCTGGACCTTCCCGAGGACCGGCGCATCGAGGGGACCGCGGCATCGGTGGCGATCGCCGTGTGGAAGGGGGCGCACATGGTGCGGGTCCACGACGTCGAGGAGATGACGCGGATCGTCCGGATGACCGAGGCCCTATTGCATCCGGAGGAATGGTGAGCGACCTCGTCACCGTCCGGGGACTCCGCGTGACGACCCAGATCGGAGTGACCGAAGAAGAGCGAGCCCAGCCCCAGAACGTCCTCATCGACGTCACGATCGAGCTGTCGGGCGAGGCCGCCGCGAACAGCGACGATCTCGACCACACCGTCGACTACAACGATCTCGTTACCGAGGTCGAGGCGCTGGCTGCAGGCGGAGAACGACGCTTGCTCGAGAGGCTTGCGGGCGAGATCTGTGATCTGGTTCTCCGCAGATATGGCGTTCCAGGAGTTACCGTAGAGGTTGCGAAGGAGAGCCCTCCGGTGACCCAGGACGTAGCCGGCATCTCCGTGCGCTTGGAGCGACGAAAGTGACCAACCAGATAGAGGCATTCATCGGTATCGGATCCAACGTGGGCGACCGCACCACGTTCTGCCGGAGCGCGGTAGCGGAGCTCGAGGTGGCCGATGGCGTGAAGCTCGAAGCGATCTCTAGCCTGTACGAGACGTCACCCATCGGAGGCCCGCCCCAGCGGTCCTACATCAATATCGTGGTCAAGATCTCGACGACCATCGAAGCCCGAGCCTTGTTGGAGCGGTGTCAGGAGATCGAGCAACGACTAGGTCGCGAGGCCAGCGACATCCGGTGGGGGCCGCGCGTCGTCGACCTCGACATCCTCACCTACGACGCCGAGAAGATCAGCGAGCCCGACCTCGAGATCCCTCATCCACGGATGACCGAGCGACGGTTCGTGCTCGTTCCGCTGTTCGAGATCGCTCCCGACGCGACCGATCCGTGGGGAACGCCGTATTCGGAGTCGCTCGACGAGGCCCAGGGAGAGGTCGATCTGCTGGAGCCGTTCTGAGGGCAATCTAGGCAAAAATGGTTATTCCCCTGAACGGCATTGACAGGTAGCGTCCTGCGCGGCGGAACTCCCGAAGGGATCCCACTTGAAACGCAGCATCCTCAGGACCGGTGCGACCGCGCTTGCGGGGGCAGCGTTGCTCGGAGCGTCCTTGACGCCGGCAGCCTCGTCGCAGCCGCTGTCCCGGCCCGCTCGCCTTGGTTTGGACGCGATCCGCCCTGCGACCGTCCCCGGCGAGGTCATCGTCGGGTACAAGAAGCTCGCTACGCGCGCGTCACAGCGCGGGATCGTGTCCGCGCTCGGCGGTCGGATCGCGAACCGGTGGGGGCGAACCGCTCTCGTCCGTCTGCAGCGCGGTGCTTCGGTCGACGAGGCGATCGCGACGCTCGAGTCCGATCCGGCCGTGGCCTACGCAGAGCCGAACCTCGTCCGCTACCCCTTGGTGCCTCCGCCCAACGACCCGAGCTTCACCGACCAGTGGGGTCTCTTGAACACGGGCCAGCCGCATGTGGTCTCGGGTTCTTCCACCACGTCGACTGGAACCACAGGTGCCGACATGAAGGTCACGCAAGCGTGGGACATCACCCAGGGCAGCAGCGGTGATCCCGACGACGAGACCGTTATCGCCATCCTCGATTCGGGGGTCGACGTCACGCATCCGGATCTCGCCGCCAACATGTGGACGAACCCAGGTGAGATCCCCGGCAACGGTGAGGACGACGACGGCAACGGCTTCGAAGACGACGTCAACGGCTGGGACTTCGCCGAGGACGACGCGTCGCTGATCGAGCCCAATACCTCGATCTTCGGTTTCGATCACGGCACCCACGTCGCCGGTACGGCCGCGGCGGTCGCCGACAACGGCGTCGGGGTCGCGGGGGTCTGTCCCGGCTGCAAGATCATGGTCCTCAAGGTCTTCAAACCGTTCGACACTGACGGCAAGCTCGGGGACGACACGATGCTCGGGGACGTCGCGTCGGGCATCGCCGCGATCCGGTACGCGATCCGCGAGGGTGCCGACGTCATCAACGGGAGTCTCGGTGCGCCGTTGTTCTGGTCGAAGGGGGAGCGCAAGGTACTGAAGAGCGCGCTGGCAGCGGGTATCTCTCCGGTGTTCGCGGCCGGCAACGAACGCGGTGACAACGACCTGATCGTGATGCAGGACTTCGACCGCGACGGCATCCCCGATTCCTTGAGCCCCTCGTACCCCGCGAGCTACAACCTGCCGGGCCTGATCTCCGTGGCGGCGAGCAACGACCTCGACCGCAACGGATACAGCACGCAATGTGGTCGAAATAAGGGCGTCACGTTCTGGGAATGCTCGTTCACGAACTTCGGCCGCCAATCGGTAGACCTATCGGCGCCCGGAGTGGACATAATCAGCACGGTGCCGGGCGGCTACGACACGTTCGATGGAACCTCCATGGCCTCCCCGCACATCGCCGGCGTCGTCGGGCTGCTCAAGACGGCGCGCCCGAACCTCTCACCCGTGCAACTTCGCAACGCATTGCTCAACTCCGTCGCCAAGCCGGACGGGCTCCGATCGCTGCACTCCTTCCTGGGGAAGAGTCCGACCGGGCAGTTCACCGTCACCGGGGGCCGGGCGGATGCATTCGCAGCCTTGACGGCGCCCACGACGAGTGTCCAGGGCATCACCGACGGGAACATCAACGGAGCCCGCGGGATCAGGAGGTCGCGCCGCGGAACGGTGGCGTGGCCGGCGGACTCGAACGACGTCTTCAAGAAGCGGCTGGTCAAAGGCAACCGGTACCGGGTCGTCCTCAACGGCCCGGCCGACAGAGACTTCGATCTCGTCGTCTACAAGCCCGGCGTGCAGGAGATCTGGCAGCTCCAGATGGGCTGCTTCGTACCCGCCGGGGAGTGCAAGCTGGTCCTGCCGTACGCGCCTCAGGCCGACGCCGACGAGAGCCGGACGTTCACGGCCAAGAAGACGGGCCGGCACTACTTCCACGTGTCCGCTTTCCTGTTCCAGAAGGGCAGTTACCGGTTATCGGTGAGGAAGGTCTAGCAGCCCCTCTCACACGACCTTTAGGATGTGTCGTCGGACCGGTACCCCCAGCGGACTGGAGCTGACGACCTTTGGTAACGCCACCCCCCTCCCCGTTCTCCTTCACGCTGATCGGCGCGGGCCGCGTCGGTACCGCGGTCGCGGAGCTCCTGCGGCGCGCCGGGCATCGGCCCGTGGCGGTGGCATCGCGCAGTGAGCTCTCCGCGGCCCGGGCCGCGGGACTCCTCGGCTGTCCGGTTACCGAGGTGAAGGCCGCGGTCCGCAACGCCGAAGTCGTGGTCCTGGGCGTACCGGCGGGGGCGATCGAAGAGATGGCCGCCTCCATCGCGCCGCACCTTCATCCGGGTCCTGTCGTCGTGCATCTGGCCGGAACCGTGGGGCTCGACCCGCTGCATCCGGTCCGATCTGCCGGGGCCCTGGGCGCCGCGCTACACCCGGTCCAGGCATGTCCCGATGTGGACACGGCCATCGCACGCCTTCCGGGAAGCGCATGGGGGATCACGACCGATGAGTCGATCGAGGAGTGGGCGCGGGCGGTCGTAACAGACGATCTCCAGGGATCGCCCGTGATCGTCGACGAGGCGGCGCGCCCGCTGTGGCACGCAGCCGCGGTCATGACCTCGAACGGGATCGCGGCCCTCCTGACGATCGGGGAATCGTTGCTCCAGTCGATCTCGATCACCCACCCCGAGGACGTCCTAGGCCCCCTCGCGCACGGAACGGTTCAGAACGCGATCGAGGGGGGCGGTGGTGGCGCAACGCTGACCGGCCCCATCGTCAGAGGCGAGATGGACGCAGTGGCGCGCCAGATGGACGCGATCGACTCGGCCGATCCACGGCTGTCACCCGCCTTCCGTCTCGGAGCTCGCCTGATACTCGAAGCTGCAGTGGGATCGGGGCGCGTCGCCGACGAGGCCGCCGCCGGATGGCGCCGGCTCCTGGAGACCGAACGATGAGAACGGTCACGACCGTGCCGGAGCTGAAAGCCGTCAGGGGTGCGGGTGGTGCCGGCACCGTCGGGTTCGTGCCGACGATGGGCGCGCTGCACGAAGGCCATCTCTCGCTGATCCGTGCCGCACGCGCGTCTACCGATGTCGTGGTCGCGAGCATCTTCGTAAATCCCCTGCAGTTCGGCCCCGACGAGGACTTCGACGCGTATCCACGGAACGAAGAAGAAGATCTAGAGCTTTCTCGGCGCGAGGGGGTCGACATCGTCTTCCTCCCCGGCGTAGACGAGATCTATCCGGAGGGTGACTCGACAACGATCAGTGCCGGGGAGCTGGGAATGGTCCTCGAAGGTGAGGACCGCCCGGGACATTTCGATGGCGTCTGCACGGTCGTCGGCAAACTCTTCAACATCGTCGATCCCGACGTGGCGTTCTTCGGACAGAAGGATGCCCAACAGGTGGCAGTCGTCAAGCGGATGGTGAGAGACCTGCGTTTCGATATCGAGATCGGCGTGGGGCCGACCGTGCGCGAGGACGACGGTCTCGCATTGAGCAGCCGGAATCGCTATCTGACCGAAGACGAGCGCCGCCGCGCGACCGCGTTGTACGAGGCTCTCCGGTTGGGGGCCGAGCTCATCGATCGGCAGGACCTCGAGGCGACCGAGAAGAACATGTGGGACCTGATGTCCGAGCGAGGTCTGCTGCCGAGCTACGCGCGCGTTGTGGATCCGGACACGTTCGTTCCGGCGTCACCGGACGGCTCGAAGCTGCTCGTTGTGGCTGCGAAGCTCGGAAGAACGCGATTGATCGACAACCTGCTGATCGAGGAGTGACATGTACAGGACGATGATGAAATCCAAGATCCATCGAGCAACGATCACTGATGCGAATCTCGCCTACGAAGGATCGATCACGATCGATCGCGACCTGATGGAAGCAGCAGACCTACACGCACACGAGCAGGTGCACGTCCTCGATATCGACAACGGGGCTCGGTTCGAGACCTACGTCATCGAGGGGAAGCCTGGATC
>Ga0299914_10003741_pt1 | contig 10812 bp, 5 predicted proteins | sample RVTome_10_FD_201361 | JGI IMG/M metagenome (GOLD analysis project Ga0299914, IMG submission 201361) | Soil microbial communities from uranium-contaminated site in the Upper Colorado River Basin, Wyoming, United States - RVT153D57 (version 2) ... | reverse complement strand
TGAAGCGGCGGCTCGGTGCCGCCGATTCGGTGAGCGACAGCCTCAGCTCGTTGTGGTGATCGCGCACTTCCGCGACCTCGCCCCACGGCTGCGTCCACGTCGTGTCCACCATGTTCCGCGCACTGTCGGTGATCTGCAGGTTGTCCCGCAGCGGCGGTGCGTTCCGGAACTCGAAGCCGAGCAGCGACGGCAGCAGCACCTTCCGATCGTCGCGCTCAACACTGTAGTAGACCCTGCCTTCCCGCAGCACGACCGCGACCTCGTTGCGGCCGTCCGGTGAGATGGCGAGAACGGGCTGCTGCGCGCGTGCGGCGGAGACCAGCATCGCCGCGCCGGCCACGACGGGCAAAAGACGTGCGATCCAGCGTTCGACCCGTGACTGCATCATTCAATTCCCGCGTTGGTATCCCGGCCATCGTCCAGGCATCCGGGGCATCAGCCGGGTCGGTGTTCCCCGTTCTGCGTCAATATCCTGGGTTCTGTACCAGATTCGGATTCGCCAGCAGCTCGGAGGCCGGAAGGGGATAGAGGTTCCGGAACATCTCCGTGGGGCGGCCATCCCTGACGTTCCCCTTCCACGCCCAGACTCCTGCATCGGTGAAGAGGCCGTAGCGGATCAGGTCGACCCGGCGATGCGCCTCCCAGAACAGCTCCCGTGCGCGCTCGTCGAGGATGAACTCGAGCGTGAGCTGAGCATCCGTGATGGCACCGCCATCGCCCCCGTACGCGCGTTCGCGAAGCTCGTTCACGTACCCCAGCGCCTGTTCACGGGAGCCGCCGCCGCCGCGCAGCACGGCCTCCGCGTACATGAGATACGCATCGGCCAGACGGAACACGGGAAAGTCCGTGTCGGCATAGGACGGATTGGATCCGGGTGCACCGGTCGATGAGACGTTCGAGTACTTCGGTGCAGCGATCCCGTCGTTGAAGTTGGTCAGGCTCGTAATCGCCGGCGTCTGACCGTCCGTGTAAAAGACATCCGCACGCGCATCCTCACCCGTATCGTCCGGATAGAGCGCGAAAACCTCGGGCCGGACGCGCAGCCCCGCCCAGCCGAAGTCCAGCCCGAACGCGGCGGGATCCATGCTGCCGCCCACAGAGGCATGGGTCAGGAAGGTGGTGCCGCCGAACGACTGCGTGTTCTCGCCGTCCTGCGGGATGGCGAATATGATCTCGGGCGAAGTGTGATTGTCCGCCAGGAACAGGTGCGCGTAATCGGGGTCGAGCTGGAACGCACCGGACCCGATCACGGTCTCGAGCGCAGCCAGGGCATCGGCGTTGCGATCGCTGCCCGCGTATACGCCGGCGTTCAGGTAGAGCTTGGCGAGGAGCATCGCCGCCGCTGCCCGGTCGGCCCGGCCGTACTGGCCGGCACCGGCCGGCGCCAGCTGGTCGCCGATCTCGTTCAGCTCGCTCTCGATGAAGGCGAAGATCGCGGCGCGCGTGCTCTGCTGCGGCGGCGTCTTGCCGATCGACTGCTCCTCCGTCACCAGAGGGATGTCGCCGAACAGGTCGATACCGTGCCAGTAGCTGAGCGCGCGCAGAAACCGCGCTTCGGCGCGGTACTGCTCGATGGCCGCACGCAGCTCGTTGGTCACGCTGCGCTCCGACAGCTTGGCGTCCGTCGTCTCGCGCAGGAACTCGTTGGCGAGCGCCACCTGGAAGTAGATGCGGCCGTACATTGCACCCAGGAACTGGTTGGACGAGCCCCACAGCTGCGTGTTCAGCTCCTGCACACCGGCATCGTTCCAGGCAATGGCTGCCTCGTCCGTCGGCAGCTCCTGCATCTGCCAGTACAGTCGCAGGTACTGGGAGAAGCCCTCGTCGATGCCCTGAATGTCCGGCCGGCCTGCCGGACCTTCCTGCCCGCTGACGGCCAGGCCGGCGTAGAGCTTGGCGAGGAACGCACGGTACGATGCCGGATCGTTGAAGACGTTGACGCCAGTCACCGTGCTCTTCGGCTCGACCAGCGTGTCCGTGCACGCCGCGAACAGGGGCAACAGCGCACCGGCAATGAGGATCGCGTAGCGTTTCATGTTCCTGCTCCGTCCGTTCGGAATCGTTCGGTCTTCTCGATCACCAGCGTTTCGCGGGTAGGCGACCATGCCCCGGTCAGAAGCGCACTCCGACACCTGCAACGAACGTCAGGGCACGCGGATAGATGTTCGTATCGATACCGTTCACACCCGCCGTCGGATCGATGCCACTGTAGCCCGTCAACGTGAAAACATTCTGCACTGTACCGAAGACGCGCATCGGCTGGCCGGCACCGAATGGCTGGAACGTGTAGCCCAGCGTCACGTTGTCGAGACGGAGGAAAGAGGCATCCTCCACATAGACGTCCGAAAAGTACTGTGGGTTGTCGAACTCGTTCTCGAGAACGGACGCGTGCAGATTCGTCGGTGCACCGCCGCGCAGCGCGCTGTAGTGACCACGGGTCGACGCGACGTTGTTGTAGACGTAGCTCCCGATGTGTGCACGCAGCGCGAGACTGAGATCCAAATTGCGGTACGCGAGAGCCGAGGTGTGACCGAAGATCCATTTCGGTGCCGGACTCTCGAACGGCGAGCGGTCATCCTGGTTCACGATGCCGTCGCCGTTCAGGTCCACGTACAGATCGTCTTCGTTGATGTTGCCGTCTCCGTTCTCATCGGCATGGACGGGGCGGCCATCCGCACGGCGCTTGTGCCGGTAGACGAAGAACGAGTTGATGGGGTGCCCGGGCTGCAGCACCTGGATGTTGCTGCCGACACCGCCTTCGATGCCGCCCGTGAGGATCTGCTCGCCGCCGCCACCCACACTGTTGATGCGGACCAGCTCGTTGTGGTTCGTCGATGCGTTGAATCCAACATCCCACAGGAAGCCGCCAGCCGTGCCGTCGAACACCAGCGCGTTCACCGCCAGCTCGACACCTCGGTTCTCCATGCTGCCGATGTTGGTGGTCACGAAGTTGGACAGGTTGGTACCGGCCGCGACGGGGACCGTGAAGATCAGGTCCTCGGTGTCCTTCTGGTAGAAGTCGATGGAGCCACCCAGGCGGTTGCCGAACAGGGCATAGTCGATGCCGATGTTGTACGACGTCGTTTCCTCCCACTTGATGGCGGGATCGGCGGCGCTCGGTCGGATCGTCGTGACGAACTCGTCGCCGAACTGCGCGCGGGTTGCAGCATCGCCAATGACATAATCGGAGAATGCGCGGTAGTTCGGGAACGCCTGGTTGCCGTTTACGCCCCAGGAGAGCCGGAGCTTGAGGTCGGAGATGGCATCGAAGCGCTCCATGAACGGCTCGGCCGAGATCCGCCACGCGACGGCTGCGGACGGGAACGTACCCCACTGCTGGTCCGGCCCGAAGCGCGACGAGCCGTCGCGCCGGACGCTCAGTGTCAGCAGGTAGCGGTCCGACAGCGAGTAGTTCAGCCGGGCGAATCCGGAGACGAGCCGGCTTTCCTCTACGGTCAGGAAGGTGCGTTCGTCCTCCGCGGCGGGGATGCCGAACGGCCCCAGCAGATCGAAGCTGAGGCCCTGTGTCCGGAAGGACGGATAGTCGCCGCGCGAATCCTCGTACGAGTAGCCGGCCGTGACATCGATGCGGTTGTCGCCGGCGCCGAGGTCCGTTTCATAGTTGAGGTAGGCATCGACGACGGTGTTGGTGAGGCTGAAGTTCTCGCGGTTCACGGTTCCGCCCAGTCCGTTCTCCGCCTGGTCGCGCACGATGCTAGGCGCGAAGCCTAGACGCTCCGATTTCGTGACATCGTATCCGATGTTGACGTTGGCGGAGAGCGCCTGGAGGAAGGGCAGCCGCAGCTCGCCGCGTACGTTGCCGATGCTGCGGTACGTCGTGCCTTCGTCGGTCACGAGCTCGAGCGCGGCGACCGGGTTGTTCGGTCCCAGCGGGTCGGCCCACTCGAAGAAGCCGCCGAAGGGGCTGTCCGGATCCCTGATCGGCTGGGTAGGTGCAAACGCGGTCGCGCCACCGAGCACGCCGCCGGGCGTGAACTCGTCCGCCGTACGCGAGCCCCTCAGATTCGCCTGGACCCGTAGCTGATCGTTCAGGAAGAGCTGGCTGTAGGCGAGCGCGGCGGAGACGCGCTCCGTCTCCGAACTGCGGATGACGCCACCCTGGTCGAGATAGCCGAGGGACAGCCTGTAGTTCATGCCACCACTGCCGCCACTGAACGCGAGCGTGTGCTCCTGACCCACGGCCGAGCGCGCGATCGCATCGCGCCAGTCGGTGCTGGCGCTGCCCAGCAGATCCATATTCTCGGGTGCGCGCTCCGATACCGCGCGCCGGAACTGCTCGGGGTCGAGCAGGTCGAGCTGTTCCGTAACCTGCGAGCCGGAGATGGAACCGGTGTAGGAGATCTGCGCGCCGGGCGCGCCGGCCTTCGTCTCGATGACGACGACGCCGTTGGCACCGCGCGATCCGTAGATGGCGGTCGCCGACGCATCCTTCATCACAGTGATGCTCGCGATGTCTTCCGGGTTCAGGAAGTTGAGCGCGTTCCTGCCAGCGGAGAGCCCACCGCCCACGGGCAGCGGTACGCCGTCCACCACGAAGAGCGGCTCGTTGCTGCTGGTGACCGATGTACCGCCACGGATGCGGAGCGATATTCCGCCACCCGGCTCGCCCGAATCGATGATCTGTACGCCCGCGACCTTGCCCTGGATCAACTGTTCGGGACTGACGATTCGCCCGGTGTTGAACTCTTCCGGCGAGACTTTGGTGATGACCCCTGCCAGATCGCCCGCGCGCTGTTCGCCGTATCCGGTGACGACCAGCCGGTCGAGCTCGATAGCCTGAGTGGTCATGACGATCTCGATTTCGACCGACTCGCCGGCCACGACGGTCACGGCTTCGGTCGCCTCACCGTAGCCGAGAAGCGCGACACGAACTGTCTGCAGACCGGCAGGAACGTCCGAGACCGCGAAGCGGCCGTCGTCGTTCGTGAGGGCGCCACGCTCCGCAACAGTGACGTATGCGCCGGCGAGCGGGCTGCGCGTGCCCGCATCCAGCACACGACCGGCGACCGTGCCGGTCCGGTCCTGAGCCGTGACGGGTGCAGCCCATAGCAGCGTGAAGAGCAGTGTCAGTGACGGCAAGCGAGCGGATACCATTGCGATCTCCGCGAGAAATGTGATCCACCACCGCCGTCGCTCGGGATTGCGAGGCGGCGGCGATCGGTCAGTACCTCAGGGTGGCAACCGCACGAATAGAAACGGCGAGCCAGCCGTAATCGGCTGCCTCGCCGGGCGTGCGTGGAGCAAACTTGTCCGCGTTGGCAGGGCGGAGGCCGCGCAGTCCTCCTCGATCAAAGATTCGGACAGAACCCCGTCGGTGTCAACGGCGGCGCCGCCAGCTTCGCGCTCAGGCCGCCGGTGTCGCCGGCACGGGCGCCGGCACGCTGCCCGTTCCGACTTCCTCGACCCAGCCGACGGAGAGTGCCGCGATCAGCATGGATGCACCCCCGATCATGACCACGTACAGCGGCGCGTTCGGGTTCGCCTCGCCGAACGCGAAACGAACGAGCGGGCCGAAGCCGATCGCTGCGATGATCTCCGGAATCACGATGAACGCGTTGAACAGTCCCATGTACACGCCCACCCGCTCGAGTGGCAGCGCGCCCGCCAGCATTGCATACGGCATCGAGAGGATGGATGCCCACGCCACACCTACGCCCACCATGCTGAGCAGCAGCAGGCCGGGCTCGCGGATGAGGTACACGGAGAGAAGGCTCATGCCGCCGATGGCGAGGGCGCCAGCGTGCACGGTCCTGCAGCCCAGGCGCGCGGCCAGGCCCGGCAGCGCAAAGGCTACGAGGAAGCACGTGATCGAATAGAACGCGAACGCGAAACCGCCCCATTCGATCCCGCGGGCGTACAGCTCGGACTGCGGGTCGGTCGCGCCGAACACGTGACGCGCGGTGGCCGGCACGAAGAACATCCACATGCAGAACAGACCGAGCCACGTGAAGACCTGCACCACTGCCAACTGCTTCATCGTGCGGGGCATCCGCTTCGCCGCGGCCGCGATGTCGCCGAACAGCGTCGTCAGGACGCGGCCCCGCCGCTCCCGCTTCTCCCGCTCCCATCGCTCCATGTCGGCGGGCGGGTGCTCCCGGGTGGTCGCCACAGTCCATAGCACGGCAGCCAGGAAGACGAACGCGCCCACCTGGAACGAGTACTTCACCGACAGCGGGATGCCGCTGGCCGTGTTGCCCTCGACACCGGCCCACTGGAGCAGAAACGGCAGTGCGTTCGCCATGCTGGCGCCCACACCGATGAAGAACGACTGCATCACGAAACCCGCGGTGCGCTGCTCCTCGCTCAGCTTGTCCGCGACGAATGCGCGGAACGGCTCCATCGAGACGTTGATCGATGCATCCAGGATCCACAGCAGTGATGCCGCCATCCAGAGCGCTGTGGACAGCGGCATGACGAAGAGGGCGAGGGAGGACAGTAGCGCACCGACGAGGAAGTACGGTCGGCGCCGGCCCAGGCGGGTCCACGTCCGGTCGCTCAGGATGCCCACGATCGGCTGAACGAGCAGCCCCGTCATCGGCGCGGCCAGCCAGAGGATCGGCACCTCCTCCGGCCGTGCGCCCAACCGCTCGTAGATCGCGGACATGTTCGCGAGCTGCAGACCCCAGCCGAACTGGATGCCGAGGAAGCCGAAGCTCATGTTGAACATCTGCGCGAAGCCCAGGCGAGGTCGCTCCAACGGGAACCTTCCTTTGGTCGCAAACCACGGAATCGGATCCACGCCGCGAATGCAACGTATCTGCCGGCCGGCCGGCCGAGAAGGACCCGGCCGCCCGCAACCGAAGGGCCAAGTCGCCGCTCGCGCACAGACGCTCGTTGCCCTGGTCGATTTGGCCGCTGGAGTGCAGCAACGGGGACGTGCCGCACGCCGCTCGTGCACGCCATGCTCGTTGTCCACCTGCCCGGTCCCTCGCTAGAGTGCAGGAACACGGGCGTGCCGCCGCGCCCGCCGCGCGGGATACCCCCACCCATCCCAGGATCGGAGATCATGCGCCGCGTCATCACAGTGCTCGTCGCACTGCTCGTCCTCGCGAACGGTCGGGCGGGTGCCCAGCCCGACGATGCCTGGCAGGATGGTGTCTGCTACGAGGTGTTCGTCCGGTCGTTCGCCGACAGCGATGGCGACGGCGTGGGCGACCTGGCCGGACTGACCGCCAGGCTCGATTACATCAACGATGGCGACGCCGCGAGCGACACCGACCTCGGCGCGAACTGCATCTGGCTGATGCCTGTCGCCCAATCGCCGAGCTACCACGGCTACGACGTCACCAACTATTACGACATCGAGCGCGACTACGGCACGAAGGAGGACTTCAGGACGTTCGTGAACGAAGCGCACGGGCGAGGCATCCGCATCATCATCGACATGGTGCTGAACCATTCCTCATCCGAGCACCCGTTCTTCAAGGCCGCACTCGTCGATCGCGATTCGCCGTACCGCGACTGGTACACGTGGTCGCCGACCGAGCGGCCCATGGCCGGCTACGAGGCGCCCACCTGGCATCGCGCTTCCACACGCGACGAGTACTACTACGGCCTCTTCTGGAGTGGCATGCCCGACCTCGAGCTGGCCGATCCCGAGGTACGCGCCGAGACTCGCCGCATCGCCCGGTTCTGGCTCGAAGACATGGCTGTCGATGGCTTCCGACTCGACGCCGTCGCGCACTTCTTCGAGGACCGCGACCGGTGGCGCCATGTCGAGGCCGTGCACCCCTGGCTCCGCGACTACGCGGCCGACCTCCGCCGGATGTCGCCCGGCGTCTTCACCGTGGGCGAGGTCTGGGACAGCATCGGTGCGATCCTGCCCTACTATCCGGGTCAGCTCGACGCGTACTTCATGTTCGAGGTGGCCGACGCGATCGTGGAGGCGGCGCGGTCCGGAACGGGGCAGCCGCTCGTGCGCGTCGTTGAACGGCTCCAACGCGACATCCCGTCGGGCCTCTGGGGAAGCTTCCTCCGCAACCACGACCAGACACGAACCATGACGGAGCTGAACGGCGATGTCGCGCGCGCGAAGCTCGCCGCATCGCTCCTGCTCACGCTCCCCGGCATCCCGTTCATCTACTACGGCGAGGAGATCGGGATGACGGGCACGAAGGCCGATGGCGATCCTCGACTCAGAACGCCCATGCCCTGGACCCGCGAGCCGGGCGTGGGATTCACGAGCAGCGTGCCGTGGGAACCGCTCCACGCCGATTCCCTGACCGCCAACGTCCAGGCGCACGAGGACGATCCCGGCTCGCTGCTGAACCACTACCGCCGTCTGATCCGACTGCGTACCGCCACCACCGCCCTCACGCGCGGCGATTTCCTGGCGCTCGGTGCGTCGCACAACGCCGTGCTGGCGTACCTCCGCCGGGCCTCGGAGCGTACGGTGCTCGTCGTCGCCAACCTCGGCGAGGAACCCGTGACCGCTGTCGACCTGGCCGCCGCGGCTGGCGCGCTTCCCGCCGGACAGTGGACGCTGACGCCGCAGCTGGGCGATGGCGACACCGTGTCCGTCCGCGTTCGCGACGATGGCTCGATCCGCGGCTCCTTCACCATTCCCGCAATCGAGCCGCTCGAGACACGCGTCTACGCACTGACGCGGTCGCCTTGAAGGCACGACGAGGTAGGAGCCCTGAGAAAGCGCTACCGGGCGATGTCGGTTAGAAGCCGCGACGATCGAGCGGGATGCTCGCTATTGTGGCCGCTCCATCAGCTCGCGCAGCAGGTGCCAGGCGGTGGCCTGCGCCTCCTGGATGCGAGGGATGTGCTGTGACGGCGAGATGATGACGGCGTGCGCGAGCACCTCGTCGGCGATGCGGCCGCCGTCGCCGCCCACGAGTGCAACGGTGAATAGACCCCGCCGGCGACCCTCGTCCAGTGCCCGGATGATGTTGCGCGGGTCGCCGCTCGTCGAGAACGCGAGCAGCGCATCGCCGGGTCGCCCGTACGCGATGACCTGACTCGAGAAGATCGCGTCCGCGCCGATGTCGTTCGCGAGTCCGGTGAGGACGGCGGTATCCTCGACCAGATCGAGCGCGCTGCGGGCGGGCCAGCCGTGGGGCGGGGTGCGGAGATCGGCGACGGCATCCATCGCGTCGGTCGCCGAGCCGCCGTTGCCGACGGCGAGAACGGTGCCTCCGCCGTCGAGCGCACGACGCAGGCCTGCCGCCGCGGCGGCCAGTGCGGCTGCGGAGCCGAGGACCGTCCGCTCACGCAGCTCCGCCACTTCCGCCGCCCTCGCGAGCACTGCATTGCGCACGCTCTCGAGCACGCCGTCGGCGTCGGGCTGCGTCGCGGGCAGGAGCGGCATCCTGCCCCGTGCCCCCGGATCACGGTGCCTGCCCTCGCCCTCCCGCTCCAGACGTGCCGTGCGCTCGAGGAACGGGTGCACCATCTCCCAGAGGAGGTGGTGCAGTGCCTCCACCAGCTCCTGGCGCACGAACGGATCGCGGGACGTGGGCGCAAAATTCCACTCGCCGCCCGCACCGAACGAGACCGTCAGACAGCCGCGCGAGCGGGCCACCTCGAGCGTTTCCGCGAGGATCGGCTCGCATTCGCCGCCCTGCGGAAACGCCAGGATGATGTCGTCGGGCCTCGCCGTCAGGTCGATCTGCAGCGACAGCGGCCCGCACTCGCCGGTCAGGCCCAGCGCCGGCAGCGCGCGCTTCCCCACCGCCACCGGGTGGACGAACTCGACGGCGACGCGCCGCACGTCCGAGCGCGCGGTCGGAGCGACGCCGCACGCCATGAGTCGACCGCCTGCCGCGAACCGCTCGGCCATCGCCTCACAGAGACGAGCGATGCTCGTCGCGTGGGTCTCCAGGAACGCGCGGGTGTCGTGAGCACGTTCGTCGAGACGCGTGCGCAGCGTGGGATCCACGCGTCCCGCGCCAGCGTTCGTCGTTCGGGTTGCGACTCGAGCCATCTCGAAGCTCCGGCATCGCCGATCGAGAGCACCTGCCGCAGCACGCTCCGTCGGCGCATCATGAAGTGGTTCGGAGGTTCCCTTCGAAGGACGCACGTTTGGTGCCCGAGGGCCTTCGATGTCGGGCAGTCGCGATCCCTCGATGCGGTACGGTTGGTGCATATCGATGCGTGGACGCGCCCCGGCCCGAAGTACGGGCTTGCGGGCGCGTTTCGCTTCATCGGTTGCACTTCTCACCTACCGCAAAGGAGGCGGCGATGCCGAGGGACATCCACGAACAGCTCACGAAGTACCTGAGAGATGCGCACTCGATCGAGGAGCAGGCGCTCGAACAGCTGCGCAAGGCACCCGACATCGCGGGCGAGCCGCGCCTCGCACAGGAGCTGCGCGAGCACCTTCGCGAGACGGAGCGGCACGAACAGCAGGTGCGTCACCTGCTCGAAGCCCGCGGCGCATCTCCATCGGGCGTCAAGGATGCGATCATGCGGCTCGGCGGCACGGGCTTCGTGCTCTTCGCGCGGTCCCAGCCCGACACGCCCGGCAAGCTCGCCGCGCACGCGCTCTCGTACGAGGCGCTCGAGTGGGCGTCGTACGACCTGCTCGCGCGCACGGCGGACCGTGCCGGCGAAGCGGATGTCGCCACTGTCGCGCGCGCGATCCGGGACGAGGAGCAGTCGATGATGGCGCGCATCGAGGCGCTCTTCGATCGCACCGTCGAGGCATCGCTCGGCGATGTCGCCGGTGACGACCTCGACGAGCACCTCCGCGACTACCTCGCCGACGCCCACGCCATCGAGGCGCAGTCGATCCAGCTGCTCGAGTCGGGTAAGGGCATGGTCGAGCAGGACTCCGGCTTCGCG